>Ga0213860_10000216_pt1 | contig 23117 bp, 30 predicted proteins | sample PICome_3_FD_160118 | JGI IMG/M metagenome (GOLD analysis project Ga0213860, IMG submission 160118) | Coastal seawater microbial communities near Pivers Island, North Carolina, United States - PICO550 | ecosystem: Environmental > Aquatic > Marine > Coastal | place: USA: North Carolina...
TCATTTCTTCTTGAAGTGCGATACTAAATCCTTTTATAGCCATTTCAAGCCTTTGGACTTTTAAGTACTCTTGTTCAAGTTGCTGTTGTAAATCTTGTATTTGAGCTAGATACATTACACCCAACTCAGAAAGATTACTGTCAGATTCTGCGGGTTCTTCAACAGGCTTATCCAAAGAGTCTTCCCACCCTTCTTCGCCTGCCAATGGTATGTCTATATCACTCATTAAAAGTGCTCCTCTGCAGATTCCTCCACTACTTCTTCGCTTTCTTTGCTAAGCTCTAGTCTTAGTAAGTCTACAAATCCTGCACGCGACAGCTCAAGACGATGTGCAAGAGCTTGGCAGTCATTAATATCCTTATTCAAAGTTTGTAGCTGATTAGCAAAATACTTTGCTTTATCAGATAAATCTTCGTATACATATTCTTCGCCTTCGAAAGTAATTCTAGGTCGAGTATCTTCTTCTGTCATTATAATTTCCTATTTAAATATATCTTGCCAGTTTCCAGTAGTACTCGCACGAGCATACTCTGTGGCACGGTTTTCAAAAAAGTTAGTATGCTCTACCCCGTTTAACATATAATCTAACCAAGGTAAAGGATTCTTCTCACTACTAAATATCTTTTTCATTCCTAATCCAAGAAGTCTTCGATCTGCAATGTATCGAATATACTCTTTTACTTCTTCAGGAGTAAGATCGGGAATTTCAGCTCCATCAAAACAAAGATCAATAAAAGCATCTTCAAGCTCTACTGTACGTTCTGCTGCACAATAAATTTCATACTTTAGATCATCATTCCATAGTTGAGGATTCTCTTGAATAAATGTACGGAATAGCTGAGACATACCTTCTACGTGGAGAGTTTCATCCCGAATAGACCACGTAACGATTTGACCCATACCTTTCATCAAGTTGTGACGAGGGAAATTGAGCAAAATTGCAAAACTACTAAACAACTGTACTCCTTCTGTAAATCCAGAGTAAATCGCCATAGTTTTTGCAATATTCATTGGCGTATCCATTCCGAAGTTTGAAAGATACTCGTGTTTATCCATCATTTCTTTGTGCTCAAAGAATTTTTGATACTCATCGTCACCAAAACCAAGCGTTTCAAGCAACAATGAATATGCTTCTTGGTGTACCGCCTCCATTGCAGCAAAAGCAGAAAGCATCATTCGTACTTCTGGTTGCTTAAATGTGGGTAAGTAATGCTTTGCATAGCCACAACAAACGTCTACATCTGCTTGTGTAAAAAATCTAAAAATCTGATTGATAAGTCGGCGATTTTGAGGAGTTAATTTTTCTCTGTAATCCCTAAGATCATCAGCAAGATTGACTTCATCAGGAAGCCAGTGCATATGCTGCTGCGTTTTATAGTGCTCATAAGCCCAAGGATAGTTAAAAGGCTTATAGTATTCTCTTTCATGTAATAAATTCATTTTTTACCCTTCACACGCTAAGCACGCGCCTTCGTCAATGCTATCAAAAATGTACTGTCTCAATGCTTCGTCAGATACTTTTTCTGCTCGCTTGTACGCTTCACTTCTTAAATAATATAAAGTTTTTACTTTCTTTTTCCATGCCATCATATGAATAGCATGAAGTTCTTGCTTTGACACATTTGCAGGAAAAAAGACATTCAGGGATTGACTTTGACAGATATATTGTTGTCGATCGGCTGCAAGATCGATAACCCATCTTTGGTCAATTTCAACTGCAGTTTTGAAAACGTCTTTTGTCCAATCATCCAGGAAGTCCAAATGCTGAACAGAGCCGCCGTTTGTAATAATTCCTTTCCATACTTCATCTGTATCTTCTCCTAATTCTTGAAGAATATGCTCTAAATATTCATTCTTTTGTAGACTGGAGCCCGACTTAGTTTTCTGAGTAAACGCATTAGCACGGTAAGGCTCGATACTTGGACTAGTATTGCCACAAATAATGGAACTACTAGCATTAGGAGCAACAGCGAGCAAATGAACATTACGAACTCCATAACCAACTGCATCAGGCGCTTCACCCCTTTCAATAGCCAACTCACGAGTTGCACGATCTGCCTCCGATTTTATGTGCTTGAACATTCTCATGTTTGCACTCTTTGCCATTATACCTTCAAATGGCTGATTATGTCTTTGAAGATAGGCGTGAAATCCCATTGCTCCAAGACCAATACTTCTTTCCTGCATTGCACTGTATGCCGCTCTCCATAATTCATTAGGAGCATTGTCGATAAAATATGTTAATACATTATCTAACATTGCAACAAGATCTGGAATAAATAAAGGATTATGTTGCCACTCATCAAACTCCTCTAAATTCACACTAGATAAACAACATACAGCTGTACGATCTTCAGCAGTAGCAAGAGTAATTTCACTACATAAATTTGAATGATGTACTTTTAATCCTTTTTCTTTCTGGCACTTTGGCAATCCTTCTTGCACGGTATCCCCAAACATAATGTAAGGTTCTCCAGTTTCAACACGATTTTGAATAAGTTTTACCCAAAGTGTTTTTGCAGATACAGTTTTTACAACGCGGCCAGTGTGAGGATCTCGAAGATCCCAACTGTCATCAAATCCTTCTTCTCTAGTAGCTCCTTCTATAAGGGCCATAAATCTATCTGGTACCACCACTCCATGATGTAAATTAGTAGACTTACGGTTAATATCGCCTCCAGTGGGCTTTCGAACATCTAAAAACTCCTCTATTTCAGGATGAGACATATCAAGGTATGCTGCATAGCTACCTCGTCGAGTGACGCCTTGAGAAAATGCAAGCATCTCTGCGTCTACAACTTTCATAAAAGGAATGACTCCTGTGCTTTCAGAGCCATTACTTGTTTTTGAACCTACACTTCTGATTTCATTCCAACAGCCTCCAACACCTCCTCCAACACTACTAAGAAAAGCATTTTCTGTATAATGATTTGTTATACCCTCTCTACTGTCCTCCACATAGTTTAAAAAACAACTAATAGGTAGTCCGCGAGTAGTTCCTCCATTTGAAAGAACAGGAGTACTAAACATAAACCATAGTTTACTTGCATAATCATACAGCCGTTGTGCATGAGCTTCATCATTTGCAAAAGCTTTCGCAGCTCTAGCAAATGCATCTTGAGGAGATAGCTCTCCATCAATCATATACCTGTCTGCTAAAGTTTTTTTACTAAACTCAGAAAGGTATGCGTCTCGATTATAATCGACAACTACATTAAAACTCATTTAACATTCTCCCTCGAATGTCCTTAAAATTAGTCACGCCTAGTGCATCGTCACAGTATGTGAGAAGATCCATTAGTTCATAATTTTTAAGAATTTGCTCTGGATTTTCATTTAATCCTTGTATAAACTTATACTTACTATCTATTGGTATAGCTTCATAAATATCATATGCACTACCATATTCTTTTACAAGGCTCACCGCTCGTTTTGGACCAATTCCAGGAAATCCAGCTACATTATCACCTTTATCTCCCATAAGACACTTTACAGATATGTATTCTTCTGGAGTGCAATCATAATGCTCGCTCCAATTTTCTAGCGTGACTTCCTTCCTCGTCACATAAGAAAATCTACTTACACCCTCACTTATTAGTAAGTCCCAGTCTCGGTCACTAGATATAAGCCAGATATTTCCTAGCTCATATTTATCTTTATATTTTACAAGGTGTCCAGCAATATCGTCTGCTTCTACTCCTTGATAACGAAGAACTGTATATCCGCTTTCGTCCATAACTTCTAGACTTGCTTCAAACTCTTCAAAAAATTCTTCAAAAGCTATACGCTCTTCTTCTGTTTGCTCTGCAAACTTTTCTTTTCTATTTTGTTTATAGTCTCCACTTATTATTTTTCTATAAGAGGATGAGCCCCAATCTGCAGCAATTATTATTCTATCTGCCTGGTAGGATCTTGCTAGACTCTGGACAGTGCTTTCAAATTCATACCTAAAATCTGTTCTTCCTTGGTGTTTCCACCTAAAGGCTAAATTTAATGCATCAACAATTAAAGTGCAGTAGGGCGAGTCTTCAGATAATTTATCTTCAAAACTAAATGCCATTATAAAAACTCCGGATTTTCTTTAGCTAACCATTCGTCAGCTAAAAGTACAAAACATTGCAAAAAACATATAAACATATACTCTTTGGTACTTTCTGGAGGGGTATCTGTAACTACAAATACTGGAGAACGATTATATTTAAAAAATAGTAACGGTTCTTGATTTCCTTGCTCTGCTTGTATTTTTAGTTTGTTCCACCAACGAATAAGATTATTCGTTTTAGGAGCTGTAAATATTTTATCAGTAAGAGGAGAGTCTGCGTAATTTTTAACTTCTATACAAAACTTATTTTTTTCATGTGGAATATATAAGTCCCCTTTTAAGTATTCAAGAGCGCCAGAGTTTGGCACTCTTTCAAACTGAAGATTTGTATACTCACGAAGCATATCTCGAACAAGATACTCTCCTCTTGCTCCCTTAGCTCTGCTGTCTACCATCGTAAAACTCTTCTAATACTTCGAACTTTTCTTTGGCTTCTGCAATTTTTGCTATTTGAGTATCAATGGCGTCGAGTATTTCTGGGTGCTCTCCAATACCAACTGGGTTTGCCAGATATATCTCTATATTTGCCTCCGCTTCTTTCATCTCCCCGAAGTATTTCGCTCTCAGGGCTTCCACTATTTTGTCTCTCATCTTCTTCTTTGCTCTCCTGTAAACTCCATTGCCTACGATGTGATAGTTGTCTGTTTAGTACTCTAGTTTGCTGACGTTGTCGCACTTAATAACCTCTATTTTTTCAAGCAGCGGGTGACTCCACCCATGACTCACAATATAAGTATTTAGATCCTCTTGAAGAAGAACTTCTACTATTTTTTCTCGACCTGTTTCGTCAAGAACATTGATAACCTCATCCAGAAATAATACATTTATCCTGTATTTGGATATAGTACTCATCAGCTTTCGAATTGCAACTAGAGTAGCCGTATTAACCCGGGCTAGCTCTCCGCTCGAAAGTGCAAGTATATCTACAATATTGCCATTGTCTGTGACCTGTACATTTAGCTTATCATTTGTTACTACAAATTCAAGTGTAAATCTACCGTCTGAAAGTTCTGCTAGATAGTGGTTTGCAAGTTCTTCTAACTCTTTTACAAGATTTTCTATCTTGTATGCAATTAAACCGTTTGTACTAAAAGACTTTTTTAGTACTTCTAGATTCGATGAAAGTTCTCCTATACTCTTTAGCTTATTGTTTGCTTTTTCTAGTTGAGAACAAAATTCATCTGTTTGTTCTTGTATTACTTGGATTCTGGTGTTGTGTTTTGTTCGCTGTTCATTTTCTTTCGCGATACGCTCCACTTCGCTTTTTGCTCTGCCCAAGTCATCTCGTACTCGAGCCAAGCGCTCCTCCAGCTTGTTCTTATCCAAGAGGGCCACTGGGAGAGTTCTGTCAATACTTCGATACAAGTCTTCCCAATCCCTTTCAATCTTTCGAGCATTGTCATACTCCCGATTGTTTCGTTTAATGTCTGATATTCTTCTTTCAATTTCATCTTGTTTATCCCTCGCTTCTGCAACTTTTCTTGCTTCGCTGTCGATGAGACCTTGTTTAAAGTCAGAGTCTACTTCCTGTTCACAAGTGGGGCAATGATCTCCGAGTTTACTTAACTTGTCTAATAGCTTTTTAGACCCCGCTGCGACCCCGTTGAGACTTCCTAACTCTGCCTGAAGGTCGTCATAAGATTCTTTTTGTGTAACACTGCATTTTCTAGCATCATCAATATCAATCTGTCGAAGCAGTTCAATATAAGAATTATTTTTAGAAATTTTTTTATTTTTTTCAGAAATATTTTCAATTTCTTTTGTTAAAAATCGGAATTCTTTCTCTTCTTCTTCCGTATCAATTTCTAAATTTAGCATTGGCAGTACCTTCGTATCGGTTAATTTGTTATCTGCCAACCATTTTTCTATCGTATTTACCTGACTATCAAGTGCGCTAACTTCCAAAGATATATCTCTGGCGGCTGCCTTAAACAACTCAAAAAGTTCTACATACTTTTCTAGAGATAAAAGCTCAATCAAAAACTTTTTTCTATTAGTATCTGTAGCTGTTAAAAATTGTAGGCTTGCGTTTGTATTTTGATATACTAGTTGTGAAAAGGTCTTAAAATCTATGCCTATAACTTCTTGTATAGACTTATATGTATTTGTAGCTGTATGGCTAGATATATCTTCTCCATTCTTTTCAAATTTTACTTTTACATTTGTTTTGCGATTTACAGTTATTCTGTATTCGTCCGCATCCCGAGTAAAATCAAGAATTATATCATAACCATTATTTACATATCTATTTGGTATGTCTGCTTTTTTTATTCCCTTGGAGTTTTTATTGTATAATGCTTCTTCTATAATTAAAGGAATTGAACTTTTACCCATACCATTTGTACCCAGTATTTGAGTTAAAGTTCTTTCATCTAGCATTATCTCATTGCCTTCTCCATAACTAAAGCAGTTATTCCATTGCAACTTTTGAAGCGTAATCATTAAAGGTTCCTATAATATCTGGTATGCGTGCTTCTTCTATTTCTAGTACAAATTGCAAATATTCTGTTAACTCTTCCTGTACTGTCATTTCTTTATCTAATAATAAAGCAGCTTCACTATTTCTTTTTACTACTTTTTTATCTAGTAGTTCGGAATTTTTAACTTCAGCAAGCTCTTGTATGTCCCCTTCTATTTCATATATCGTATGATCGTAGTCTGTAGGGATCATTTCTTCTGTACTTCTTACTGTTTTTCTAATCAGTTGTGGAAGGTCAAAAGGCTCCCACATCCAAGACCAGTCGTCTGGATTTATAAGAAGATAACCAGTAGTTACAGAAGTTCTGTGAAAGGAAGTAGTCATAGGACTTCCAGGATATACAATATTTCGCTGCGTATTGCTATGTGCGTGCAAGTCACCTGCAAATACTATAGGAAAATCCTCGAACCTGTCTAAGTCCACCTCTGGCTTGACATGGGGAGGAATCTCTCCGCGAACATGAGTAAATAAAGGAAATCGTGTATCAAATTTTTCAATACTTTCTTTTCTATGCAATTCTGTATAAGGAAGTATACTAAAGCCAATATCTTTATCTACATATGAAATATCTACTATTTGTACTAAAGGATTAATATCTCTACTTACCTGCTTTAGCTGTGTAAAGAAGGTTTTATGTTTTTTAGTAGCTTCATGATTACCGTCATAGATAATCGTAGGTATAGTAATATTTCGTATAAAAGAAAAATAAAGCTCTAGTTCTTCCATATTAGGAAGGCGATCAAAGAGATCGCCCCCTATAATGTGCATATTACACATCTTTTCTAAGCTATGTATTTGCTCAAAAAATAACTTATAACGATTTAAGGCCCAAGCAACTGGGACATTTTTTTGTCCCAGTTTTATATGCCAGTCGGCTGTAAAAAGAATCATGCAACGTCAAACTCTTTCTCTAGTGCTTCTTCGTCTACGTTAGCATCATTGCTAGCGCCCTCTCGTACTCTGTCGAGTAACTCTTTTTGTGCATCTGGAGTAGGACGAGGCATAACATCATCCATAGACTTCAGATCAGCAATTAGTGCAAGCTCATCTTCATCAAGAGCTCGAGACTTGCACTTAAGTACCTGTACTTGGTACTCTACATTATAAGGAAGGGGGCCAGTCTTGACTCGCTTAAACTTTACATCCCAGCCAGTTTCTACATCAGTAGGATCACCAAGATCTTCTGCTGCAGTCATAATCTGTTCGAACAGCTTTTTCTTCAAATTGAAGACTTTCAGTTCCCCGTTGTGAATGCACTGCATAGCATAGCTCCAGCCACACTTCAGATCGGGGTAGTACTCACGAACCCAGTCTTTTTCCTTGTTATTAAAACGCTCTTCATTTCGATCAAATGAAAGACACTCCAAAGGAATGTTCTTACCATTTTCGCCTTCGATCCAGTAAACGTAACGAGCCAATACGTCGCCTACAAGCCGAACATTATTGTCGCCGTCCTGTGGAACAAAAGTGTTAATTGAACTTTTTTGAGCTGCGCCCTTTGCTTTGTTAAATGTAATTGCCATTAATGTATCTCCTTTTTAGTGGGACTTCCTTCATATAAGAAATGTATTTCATTATCTCTTACATCCAGTAGCCTATTTTCAAAAATGTGTATGTGAGTTTCTGGTGGTACAGTCAGTAAATCTAACGTTATTTTATTAGTAGCATAGAAATCAGAAAGAGGCCTAAGAGCAGCAATGCCTGTATATACAGCCATTTCTCGAAGAGTAAATTTATATCCATCATATAAAAGTCTTTCTGGATGTACTAAAAAACTTGTACCATCATAATTAAATTGTGAATAAAAGTATTCTTTTTCATATTTATTCTTTGGAGTTCGTTTTTCTACAAGCATACGAAGTATCCTAACTATTTCTGTAGGCTCTCCTGCCGCTGTAGTGTAGATCTTTTTCCAATCGAATAATAACATATTATACTAAAATATCACTTAAATGTCAAGAACTATTTTTCTAGACTTGATTGATTTGCCAACCCTGCTTCATATAGTATCCCATTCTATTAGACGCCTGCTTTCGAGCAGTGTTCCCTTTTAAGTGAATGTCTACAATTACGGGAGTCTTTTTTCCTTCTCGCTCTCGAATGACTCGTCCGATAAGCTGGGTGAGGAGGGGCTCATTGTTGATAGGGGTACCGAGTATAAGCACAGAGAGGGCATTGACTGATATGCCTTCACTAAATATCGCTTGAGTACCGAAAAGAATGTTTTTATTGCCATAGTTTATTTCATTTAATAATGTTTCTCGTTCTTCGTGAGGAACATCTCCTGTAACACAAATTGCTTTATCTCCGGCAAGTATGGCACAATTCTTTAGAAAGTTTACTCGATCAGATACTACCAAAACTTTATGTCCTTTTGCTGCGTAAAAAGCAGCCAACATTGAAACTGTGTGTATATACTCTTCGTTTGTTGCTAAGTTCGTTACTCTATTAGCCCAAGGTATTCTTGCGCCGTCCATGAATCTTATTTCAGATCTTACAATATCCACCTTAGGAGTCATAAAGTTTTCTTTTGGTGGCTTGTAAACATTTTTACTAAAGTAATCTCGAAAGACTACGTGTTTTCCGTCTTTCCTTTCGATTGTTCCGCTGAGTCCAATTTTGTACCTTGCATGACTCGTGTCGATAATCTTTGAAAATGTTGGCGAAGATACGTGGTGCATTTCGTCCAAGATAATTGTTCCAAACATTTTTCTAATTCGGTCGATATTTCTGTAGAGTGTTTGGGTATTACCAACCACAATACAAGAATCGGTGTTAAAAGAACCAGAACCAATAATTCCTGGAGTGATTCCATATACTTTTTCTACCTCCTTTGCCCATTGATTTCGTAGTGGCACTGTGTGAGTAACCACTAAAGTTTTTTGTCCTAGCTTTCCTGCAATTGCTAATCCTGTAAAAGTTTTACCCCAACTTACCCACGCATTGATGATACTATTATCCCTGAGATCATCGTAGACGGCTTGTTGAGATTCTCTGAGTGTAAACTTAAAATCAGGAAAATCAACAGGAACCATAATCCTCTTGTCCACCACTTCATATTCATCTGGTATTAGATCCGTTCTTCCTATTGGTATACTAACTAAATTTTCCCTCACTCTTGCCATATTTTTTATAACGAGAGGAGGATCTTTTGGATTAGGAGCGGGCACTTTATAAGTCAGTTCTTTACTAAGAACTTCTTTGTACTCGGGCGTAACTTCTAATAATATTCTATTACTAACTACTGCTTTCATATTTTTCTTCTAGTATCTTTTTGACGCTCAGGAGAGTAGTCATATAGCATCCATGGCATATTATAAATATAGATTACTCCAGCCCAACTACAGTCTGAAGGAGGAGGTCTTGGTACAATAAATTTTTTCTTTACACCATTCAGATGTAATAAAGAAGCTACTTCTTTTCTCTCCACTTTTCGTATGCTATGATACTTTATAGGGCACATTTTACTTTTTTCATATATAAAAGGCATCCCTTTACTATCAATAAAGTGTTTGTCGCGAGATTTAATTATTCCTACATGACTGTCTAAAGATTTTTTAAGACTAAATAAGGTTTCGTGAGGAGTTTGTAATCTTCGTTTTCCTAAAGTATCTCCCTGCATATTCTTATCGTCAAGTATTAGATCATCAAGAAAAAGCAGCCCGTCTAAGAGCTGCCAATTTCCATTAGGTAAATTAAATACTGGGAAAGAAACCTCTTCTATATCTCTATAAGTTATTAACACAGATACTGCTTTTCAAACTTACCCATAGAATAATCTTCTCCAATTTCAAAGTCACATCCTACAGGAGCCCCAGGTATAGAGATTCCACGATCCATTTGAATAAACTTTTTAAGATTTTCGCAATAAAAATCTAGTTCATCTTCTGGTACTTCTGCAAGTATCGAGTCATGCACAAGTGCAAAGATTTTCGACTTCATTTTTTGACTTTGTATGAATGCATTCATGTCAATAGCGCCTAAGAGGTTAATATCAGAAGCAGCAGACTGCACCAAAAAATTAAGACCAGACCTAATGCTATGAGACTTGATGCCTTTATCTTCTGATGCAACATTTGGTAATCTCCTTTTGCGTCCAAAATAACTATAAGTAAATCCATTTTGCTCAATGAACTTTTGGTTAGTTTCAATCCAAGACTTTAACTTGTGAAACGTTTGGAAATACTCATTAATTACTTCGGCCGCTTCGTTCTTGGAAAAATATTTTCCACTATCTTTTGTAACTTGTTCGCTGATTTTTGCGGGACCTGCACCATACATAATACCAAAAGTCACAGCTTTAGCAGCTTGTCGACGATCAGAGTATAGTTCTGCCACATCTTCTACTGGACAAGGTAAGCGAAATACTTTATGTGCGATAGTGCTATGAAAATTTCCGCCGCTACGAAAAACATCCATGAGGGCTTCATCTTCTGCTAGCTTTGCAGCAACATATACTTCGGCAGTAGTCAAGTCCATTGCAACTATCTTAGACCCCGTTGCGGCTTTAATACATCCTTTTACGGCAGGATTGTCACGAGGCAATTGCTGCATGTTTAGTTTGCCACTCGAAGATAAACGTCCGCTAGTTGTACCATGAAGATTAAATCCTGTACGCAATCTTGAGTCACGATCAAGTTGCGGAATAATTTTATCTAAGTATGTATTCTTGATTTTAGACTTCTGCCGTATATCAAGAATTAGTTGCGGAACAGGAGACTGAGCCGACAGCTCTTTTAAAACTTCTGCGTCTGTAGAGTCTGCACCTGTACCAGTTTTTTTGCCTGTGGGATTGAGTCCTAAGAAATCAAATAATAACTTACGAAGCTGTAAAGTACTATTAGGATTAAACTCTTTACCTTGAATTTGCTCAAACTTTTTTACTCGCTCATCTTTATACAGAGCAGCGATAGCAGCATCAATATCATCTTGCATTATATTTTGAGCAAGGTACAAGCGTTTCTTATCGAAAGGTACGCCATTATCCTGTGCATCCGTTAAAAACCTAGTGCCTGGAATTAAGATATTATCATATACCCAGCAGAGTTTTTTATTCTGTTTAATTTTTACAAACTTCTCAAAAACCATAAAAGTTACAACGGCATCCATAGCCGCATAGGTTTTCATTACGTCAAAAGGAATCCAGCCCCATTGAAAGTCTCCTTTAAGAATTCCTTGTTCTTTTCTATACTGGTCGATCCAGTCGTACATAGGCTTCTCATAGTCTCCATAAGGAGTAAACTTCATGGCGAGCTGTTTAAGGCCATGAGTTCCGGGATTCGCATCGATAAGGTAATGTAGCAACATTGTATCTTCAAACTTTGGAAATTTAAAGTTGAAGTGGTATTCAAAAAATGCCATATCAAATTTAGCATTATGAAAAATTACTGCCTTTTTGTTGAATAACTCCTGTAATAACTCTTCAGTGGTATCATCAAAGCAGTCGGTATCAATATAAGCACCGCTAGTACCATTATAAGAGAGACTAATGCCCAACATATGACCGTCTCTAGGATAGAGCCCAGTAGTCTCAGAGTCGAGAGCAACATAGTCGCATGGGTACTCGATGGCACTACGAATAAATTCATTTGCTTTCTCCGTATCTTGTATTCCAAAAGCAATGCTATCATCAATTACGGCATCTTCGATTTCTCCACGAATGTAGCCAATGATACTTGCTTTAGAATCTTCCCACGTTCTGCGAGCCTCTGGTTTAAAAGCAAGCATGGCAGGGTTGATAACTGGTAAAAACTTTTTTTCTACCTTTTTACCAGAGTATTCTGTTACTGAATTAATTTTAGTAAAATACTTTAAAGCATCTGAGCCTACTAAGATGACCCAATCGTACTCATCAGTATCAATTTCAATATCACAGTCTCTTTTCAAAACCTTTTTAATACTAGGATCTGAGCATAATTGAAACTGATCAAACTCGAAAGCTCCATCGAACTCTCGATTAAAATTTGTTCTTGAAGGTTTCGTCTCTATTAAGGCGACGTTAGCCATATAATCTCTCCTTTAGTTTTTGAACTTGAGATTGTATAAGTGCTCCAGGGTCTGTATTTTCTAGATATACATTTCTGGAAGTGAGATCAACTTTCTCGCACATATCTTTAACATTTTCTGCTGCTTTCTGTCCTGCTTCGTCTCCGTCAAAAAATATGTCAATATTAGTGACACCTTGTAGACTTAGCAAAGCTAGTTTCTCTTCGTTTATATTATTTGTACCAAAACAACAAACTGCATTGCGCAGTCCTTTATCATGCAGGTTTACTGCATCAAAGATGCCCTCTACCAAAATAACACTACTTTTAATGGGAGATACTGTAGGAAACAAAGGAAGTTTTACTCCACGAGGAGTAATCATATACTTCGGAGTGCCTCCAGACATATGTCGCCCATTAAAAGCTACTACTCTACCACCTATGTCTCGTATTGGAAATACAAGACGCCCAACATGATCTTTATCATGATGGGTAAATGCTTGAAAAATTTTATACGTATCGGACTTGATCTCTCTCCAGTTACCTTCATAGGGCAAATAACCTTTTGGAAAGGAGAGTCCGGCACCTTCTGACATTTTTTGTCGTATCTTTTTCTTTAGATTTTCTCTTCGGAGCTGTAGCTGATTTGCTTTTTCCCCGTAGAAATTAAAAAGATTGCCTTTAAATCCACACGCAAAACAATTGAATATACCAGTAATCTGATCTATTCTCATACTTGGATTGTTATCATCATGCTCTGGATTTAGACATTGCACTAAATAATCCTTACCCTTTGCATAGTAAGGAATTTTTTTATCTACTAATAAATCTTCTACGTTCATTAACAGTCCGGATCGTAGCTTTGCCACTCATCATACTCTGAGGGCTCATCATAATTATCTTCATTACAATACCAAGGGCCACTATCGGGCTCAGAATACCACCAATCTTCTTCTAAAGCATTGGGACATCTTACAGGATCCCCATTGCTATATCCATCGCCAACTAGATGCTCTCCACAGTTTGGACATACTTCTGGAGTTTTGTGGTGCCACAGTGCGTCATGCATTTTTTAAAACCTCAGGTCTTAAGTGTTTTAATATTTGTATAGCCATATCACACGTTTCTTCTATTGTCCAACAATTTTTCATTTGATTTATTTGTTCAAGAGTTATACAAACATTATCTGCAGTGTGTCCCCCGTCAGGATCTATATGATCCAACTGCCAATTATCATTTATTAAATCAATTTCTATTCCTGTATAACGACATACTAAAGAAGTTTGATCACTGCTTAGATTTTGTTCTTTTTTTAACACGTCCAAAACATTTTCTAGTGTTGCTGTTTTTTCTCTATCTTCAAACTTTTTTCTAGCTTTACTGTGAGATAGCTTCTTAGATAGCTTTCCTCTAAAAGTTTCTTTCCTTCTAGCTTTATGATTTGTTTTATTTCTAGCTGCTGTACTTGCTTTTTTTCTTGCTCCATTTGGAGATAGAAAATTCCATAAAGTTTTACGACTGGGTAGGGCTCCGTACTCTTCTAGAAACCAAATGTTTAAGGCAGTCCCGGGAGTCAAAGCTTCCATATAATCGTTGCCTTTAGGCTTGTTAGAGTTTGGGTCTAATCCTAGCTCTACCATGACTTCTTCTATCAACTCCCAGTTCCAAACTCTAGGACGCCCTCCTTTTATACCATGTTCGGCTCCGGTATTCTCTCTACCGTACTGTACGCTTCTCATCGTCTCATCCTTGCAATATCTTTCATTTGTTGTTCATCTATGATTGGAACGGCATTTGATTTGTGCATGGTTCCGATACCTTTAACAAGTGTTCCGGTGTAACGTGGCGGGTCCACTCGAGGGGCAACTCCAACTGTATCGGGAACCGAGGGGTAGTCTGGGGTACTCCTGCGGCAATTATTTCCGCGAGGGACACTGACACTCCTAATCTTAGTAGATACAGTTTTTCTTCGCATACCTTTCTTCTTTCTTCCTGTGACATCATAACCCAATGATCCATATATCATTCCCATAAACAAAAAACTCCCGTGATCGAAGTATATATTATACTACAAATCAACGGGAGTGTCAAGAAATATTTTTATATATCCTGGATTTCTTCTCCGGTTTTATGAGAGGCATCCTCTCGTTGGTCTGGAGTTAGAGCAGTCTCAGGACCCATCTTCAGAGTTTCCCAATCCATAGTTGAGGTAAAGTCGATGGGTTGATTATTTCTTATTTTTACACACTTAAAGGTTACACAACCATCTTCGTGTTGCCAAGGCTCTAGAGAGAATGCTGCATCTGCCGCATCTAAAATACCTTTTGCAAATCTTGCTTCACCCGTAGCATCAGTTTGATACGGAGAAAAGAAAGGTATTTTATACTCTTGTGCCATGGACTTTAGAGCTTTACTTACTTCTATTTGTTCCGTCCAATCATACTGGCCGCTTCGACTAGGAACATTTGACCGCTTAACTTGATTAATGTAATCAACAATAACTACACCAATATCCATAGAAGATTTTACTTTCATTTCAACTTCTGTTCGAATCTTTCCCAAAGTGAGCGAAGGATCGTATATAACATCAAGTTGTTTTGTGGGATCTAACTCACAACTAGAGGTGAGTTTTTTATGAAAGTCATCGAATTTACGATGTTCTTTATACTCAGCTAAGAGATCTTGTCCTCTCTGGAATCGACCAGCCCACCACTCAGCAACCCGTTCCCACTCGGTTACACTGAGATTTTTAGACCGTAAGCGCCCTTGCGGCACCTCTGTAGCAATAGAGCAAAGTCTCTGGAGAATAGACCTGGAGTCCATTTCGATAGTAAAGTACAATGCAGACTTACCATCTTGATATACGGAGTTTGCAATATTAGCACAGGTAAGGGATTTCCCTGCGCCTCGGCGACCACCTACAAGAATCAAATCCTTCGGGGAGAATTGAATCTGATTATCGTATTGTGTATTCAAACCAAGACGCAGGTACTTTCCAAGCTCTTCTTCATCCTCGAATAGAGAGATACGTTGCATACTCTCTTGAGGTTCTTCGAGTTCTACTTTATCTTCAACTCGAAGAATAATATCGTGTAGATGCTGAACACTTTCTTCGGCATCCTCGAAAGAGATAGAATTCTCTACGTAGTCATCTAACTCTGTTAGAATCTCACGCTGAGTAAACTCGTTCTTTAAATACTGTAAAAGTATATAAGGATCGGTATCTACCTCTAATGTTTCGATCGCATATATTTTATCAAGAGTAGAAGTATCTCGTGTGGATAGTTTCAGCTCTTCAACAGAGGGAAGTTTATGATAGGAGTCACAATGCTTATCAATAACGGAGAATATAGTGTGGTACTCTTTTGGCAAGTAGTGCTTACGCACGTAGCTCCAGGTTTCAAAATCCTGAAGCGTAAGAACTTGCTTGATGAGCGCACTAGCGACGTTCAATTATATCTCCCCAACGAACACGAAAAAACAACCGCAACGACCCCGCTGCGGTTGCTACATTACCTAAAGGTAATTACTCTGCTGCTTTAGCAGCCTTAGCGGCGCCATCGTAGTCAGCGGCAGCCAAACCACGGCGAGTCAGCATAGTCTTAACACCACGAGCAGTCTTGCCAATAGTTTCTGCGATCTGCTCAACAGTCATAGAAGCAATGTCAGCAATATCTTCGAAGGGGTCAGCCTTTGAAGTACCCTTGGTAGTCTCTTGACGAGGGATAGCATTAATATCCCCAGAACGAAGCAGGCTGAGAGCCTTACCACGAACAGAATTTACTGAGCGGCCAAGAGCTTCTGCAATAGCTTCAACAAATGCGCCGTCATTTACCATGCTAATGAAAGTAGCTTCTTCATCAGCCGAATAAGTCTTTACAGACTCTACTTTAGGAGCAGGCTTGACATGATCTGTCAGCTCCATAGAAAGGATCTTGCCCTGCAATTGCTTAGCAGAAAAAGCTCCACCCTCGAAGTGATCTGCGATCTGAGCATAAGTATACTCACCGCTGTTGCTTTCGAGGAAAGAAACAAGAGTTGCCTCTTGAGACTCAGAGAAAGACTTAGAAGCGCGGGCAGATGCCAGCTCTACTTCAAAGCCCATCTTACGCAGCTTAGAAGAAACAGAACGAGTAGAAGTCTCCAGACGATCCGCTGCTTCAGCTACAGTTTCTTGAGATACTGGAGACTCAGTTCCAACAAAGGAAGTAAGTTCTGCAGTACGCTCATCAGTCCACTTAGGAAGTGCCATATTTTTTCTCCAGATAGGATTTTAAATCCGTTACAATAGTTACGCCAGCTTCTCTGGCTTGTTTAGTTTTTGACGAGTCAATACCACTCTCGTTGACAAGAATCGTTACATCTTTTGTTAGACTAGACTTGACATTATAACCAAGATTAGTTAATGTGTCGGTTGCTTCAGCTTTTGTCTTAAAACTTTTTAGCCTACCACTTATGCATATGGTGGCTTCTGCAAGATGTTCGCTGAATGACTTTGTTTTGAACTTCATATCGAAAGGCAAAGCCCCATCATAAAAACAATAAAATTCACTGTCTAGCCAGTTACATAGATTCTCGGTTGCTTTTGGCCCTAATCCGGCACGCTTACAAGTGTCTGGTGTAATTTCAGTAATAGATTGCACAGTCTCAGACAGCTTCTTCGTTGCCGTTTTTCCGATAAGGGGAATACCAAACGCAGGTAGTACCATGTCGAGAGGAGCCGAAGCAGAGTTCCAAATTTCTTCGTATAGTTTAGTACCAAGTTTATCGCCTAAATTATGGCAAAGCTCTTCGATATTAAACAAATAAATCTCGTCAAAGTCTTCGATTTCTAACTTCTCGATGGTAGCAGGGCCAAGGCCCTTAATCTTCAAAGTTTTTGCAAAATGCTCAATCTTTTTAGCTTTCTGTGCCGCGCAACTGACATTATGACAGTATAAAATATCACGGACAAAAGTAAGCTCACCACTACAAGACGGACACTCCGTTGGTGGTACGATTTCTCTGAACATTTAGACTACTCCGAAAATGTAAAATATATTATACGAAAAACTGAGATAAAAGTCAAGAACTATTTTTTGGAAGGTCTACCCTCCTCACAATTCGGGGTATGATATCTCCACTCCGAATAACCTCTACGGTACAGCCTATCTCTAGTTCCAAACTGCGAATGTACTCGATATTGTGTAGAGTTGCCCTGCTCACAATGGCACCCTCCACTTCGACCGGACTAAGTATAGCAACTGGGCTGACTACACCCGACTTACCTACTTGCCACACAACATCGAGTAATTCTGTATGTACACCCTCCTTCTGCTCTTTGAGAGCGAAAGCGCCGCGAGGATGATGAGCTGTATGTCCCATTTTTTGAAAGTCTTTTTGGTTGTTAAGACGGTATACCAGCCCATCCGTAGGATAGTTACTGGCGTCGAAGGTCGTAACAACATTAAAGCCTTCATGGGCCAATGCATTCATAGCGTCAGTATAGTTTGAGTAGTCATTTTCAAACTGTATGTCGTAAGCGACAAAGACTAAATCCCGGGCTCTGGCCCGAAACTCTTGAATATCTTTGAGGTTTAGCGACCCCGCTGCGACATTACGTGCATTGGTGACAGACGAGGGCAAAACTATTTCACCAGTAATCTGTACTTCTCCCTTCATGGGAATTGTTGCAGGTACTAATTCTTCTAGTTTTGTGGTAATATCTCGGCCAAGATTACCGTCACCCCGTGTCAATCCGAGTGCAAAGTGTCCGTTTACATATAAAAGAGACACAGCAGCCCCGTCCAACTTTGGAGAAACTACATAGTCAAATAAGTTAACAGATACTTCGGCTAAATTAAAATACTTTTGAAGAGAGTACATACGAAACATATGAGGAACACCATCAGTTACTTGATGGCCCACTTGATCGTAATTATACTTTTTAACAAGAGCGTCAAACTCTTCGTCCGAAATAATCGGAGCACCAGAGTAATAACAAGCACTTGCTTTTTCAATAAAATCTTTCATTTAGTATCCTCACTCAGAACATATATTATACGCTAATGAGAAATAAAAGTCAAGAATTATTTTGTATATACCGTATTTAAAAGTTCTGAAAAATGCTCTTGAATAATTTCTTTACTTTCTGCTAAAGATAGAATTTCTATTAGTCCGCAAAATAGCTCTCTGGAGTTATCAAAGTCTAAGGGAAAAGCTATACCATCAGGAGTAGGGCACCACTCCTCGTCAAAACTTAAAAAATATTTCCTTAAATGCAAATACTCTACTCCACGAAAAGTACTAATTGTTAGTCTTACTTGGAGCTCTCGTTCTTCATCATAATGTATTACTCTTTCATACATTTCAGGAGAAGCATATAATTCCATAACTAATGCCTCTCATTTTTAAGAACGGAAGCAAGCGGTACGACACTAGTTACATTGTTAGGTTTCAATAGTCGATACGAGTCCGTATCCCAACAAAACGTAAGTAACGTACTTGAGGATTCTTTAGCTCTGTTCTTTTTTTGCTGAATATATGGCGTAGAAAAGTCTAATGTACATACATTATACTTGAGTTTATTAGACTTTTCACTTCTATACGTGATAATAGCATCCCCATAATCACGTATTAAATTTGCTAATTCTTCCTTTTTCATTATTACTCCTTGTGGTAGGTTAGCAAAATTTTTTGCTGCGCTGTCCAGGTTATAATAATGAAATGCAAGAAACCCCCGAAACAAGAGTTTCGGAGGTTACTTTAATGAATAGGTTAGCTTGCTGCGTTTACACCATTCAATACTGTGGTAAAGTATTGTGCTGCTTTACCTGTCAATTTGCTAATGATTTCTTCATCAACAGACTGACCAGCATCGTTAATAGCTGCAATAAGAGCGTCTTGCGCTGCAGCTTTAGATACTCGCCCGCCACTACCACCACTCGCGGTAGTCTTGCCGCCAGCAGAAGCGGGGCTCTTCTTTACATAGACACCAGCTTTAGTAAGAATCATTCGAACACCGTTAGGTGATTCTTCCAATTCATCTGCAATGCCTTTTACAATTTCCATTGACGTTTCGGGAGTAGGCTCAGCCGCCTCATACATAGCTACAGCTTGTGCCTTCTTATCGTCGTCCCATGCCATTTTGCGTTTCCTTCTAAGTTGTGTAAGTTTTGCGCCAGGACACGTTCCTGTCGCGGCTAGTTGTGATAAATAAAATCGGTCGCCCATTGGTTTCCTCATCTTCAATACACATATTATACTTCTATTGAAGATGAAAGTCAAGAAATATTTTTAGATACGTGATAAATCTACTCCATATTCTTTGAGGTGAGACAGCTTACCTAAATCATACGCAAGCTGTGTAGCACTAAATCCACCTCCAGTAGCAGTGCTCCAGCGCTCACTGTAATCGTCGTCGATTTTTTCTATTACCCAGATATTGTAAGCCTTACATCCATACTTCTTTTCATAGTTTACATCTTTATATCCTGGAAGTTCGGCTTGGTAATCTACTGATAATTCTTGCCGAATTATGGCAGGGCCATGATATTTGGCTGACCAGACTATTTCTCCTTTTTCGAATGAAGTTCCCACGCATTCTTCAGGAAGATAATCGTACCGTCCTTCTTCTTTTTGAGGTACACCCACTTTTTCGATGATGCTTTTAACAAATCCGGATGAACGATAAAGTCCTGCTGCAATAGAACTGATTGGCTCGCCAGATAAGAATCCAGTAATCGCATCTGCCACTTCTTCTCTTGTAGCTGCTTTTCCTCTATTTTGGGACTTTCTCTTTTCCCTATACGCTTGAGTTTCTTGAAAATCATCAATTATTCTCTGAAGCCGTGTTGTATTGTATGCTATATTTAGGATACTGCAGGCTTCCTTCTTTGAGATTGGGGAAGTCCCACTCAGAAGATCTATAACTTTCTTGATATTGGTGTCGGATAAATTCTCGTGATCCTTTTTCTTTAGTCGTGCCAACTCTTTTTATCTCCCTATTTATATACCAAACGGCTTTGTTTAAATCTTCTACAGCGTCTTTCTTTAAACCCGCTCTCCAAATATATTTAATTGCATTGCCTAAACAAAAGTTCATATGTTCTGTGATCTCAATACATTCTACCCCACTCGCATGGGCGCGATAGTGTGGAGGATAATTTACATTATCTACCATTGATTATGCCTCCGATCTGTAGCTTGTGTTAAGTAATTAATATACCTATCAGCTTGTTCTTTTGTAGGAAACTTTCCTACTGTTTCAAACTCTCTATCTTTTTCTGAAACTACTACTCTCCAAAAAGTGTGTTCTGGCCCATAATGTGCTTCAATAACTTTATAATTTTTATCCTTCATTCTCCAAATCCCATATACTTTCTAGCTCTTTGTCTCGTTCAAATCCTGCCAATTTATGAGCAATATGATACTCTTTACAAACTTGCTCAAAAGTATGCCACATATTCTCAAATTTAACTTCGTACAGCTCTTTTATAGCAAAATACTTGTTCATAAGGGCATCAGCTAATCTGCCGTCCATGCCTTCCCAGTCAGAGCTTTCTACAAAATACTTAGTTACTCTCTCAATGTCGTCAGTAACATTCGCAAACTGTAGCATTTCTTGTTCTAAATCAAAAATTGAGTTACTCATTTCGCTGTAATCCTCTGGTCATAGTCAGCCAACTCCGGATCCCACCAATAGGGTTGGGGTCTGTGAGACCAAGTGGCAAAAGTAGCCTTATCGAGATGATAGTAGTCACGATAAGACTGTATAGGATTATCATAGTCCTTGAGCACGTCCGGCATTGCCAGTCCGAAAGTGGTAAATCCAAGTCTCTCCATTTTGAGAGGGTTCGGTAGTTGGTTGATAACGGTGACTGATTTGTGTTGTTTCCCATATCGGTAGCGATACTCTTCTCCTAGCGCATTGCCGTAGCAATGAGTCCACTCGAAATTGTCGAGAGACGAACGAGCCCAGATAGTACAAGGGTGATTGTACATCATAGGTAGATATGGTGTAAGGGGCCTGCTTTCAGGCGGCAAGTGCTTAATGTCCTTCTTCAAGGCATTAAGGTGATCAGACTCTGATTTATCCAAAGCCCGGGGTACAAACCCTAGATGCACGTCAACCCAGATAGCAGTACATAGTATCTGGGCAACTTCCAACGGCATCTTTACAATATGTTTATCAACGTGAGCTTCTGCACACGCATCTAAATCCTCATCGAGGTAAAAAAGATTCATAGATCCTCCTAGTAGACATATATTATACATCTACTAGATAGTAAAGTCAAGAATTATTCCACGGGTATCTCAAAATGATGTGGATTTATTGTGGGTGTTTTTGGTACATCTGCACCCCTACAAATATCAAAAAAGTTATTTGTAAGATCCTCATAGAACTCTCTATTTCCTCTGAGATCATCTACTTGAGGACAGCCTCCCCACTGAATAGGAACTCCTACATGCTCTGCAGCATACTGCATACACTGTGCAATATCTCGGTAAGGCTCTACTTCAATAATAGGGCGATTTCCTAAGTATGCAATTAAATCTACAGCCATTCCATAGAAATGCGCACTATGTACACCATCTTGAGTGGCACCTTTTGAGTATAAAAAATCGTGCTCAGATTTAGTGCGTCTACCTTCTAGCACTTGAAACTCAATGTCTGACATACCAATTGCATGCTGCACAATTTCTGCAAGCCTGGAATCTAAAGTTTCTAGTTTGCTCCAAGATTCATCGTTTAAAAAGAATCTTTGATCTTTATACAATGCTGCTGAATCTATAATTTGCATATTATATCCTATCTAAAATATACTCTGGATTTGTAAAAAGATAAGGGTCTATAGGACAATTATCTGTTTTTCCTTCTTCGATAAACCAGTCTGTAATTGTTCCGTTATCTACAATACAGGCGTATCTCCAAGAGCGTCTACCAAATCCTAGGTTGTCTTTATCTACTAGCATTTGCATTTCTTCTGTAAACTTCTCGCTTCCATCAGGAATCATTTTAATGTTTTCAATATTATTTGCTTTTGACCATGCATTCATTACAAATGAATCATTGACTGATACACAATAAATATCATCAATACCACGAGCATAAAAGCTTTGAGCCAACCTATCAAAGTTAGGCAGTTGATAGGTAGAGCAGGTTGGCGTGAAAGCGCCTGGCAGGGAGAACATTAAAATTCTACGTCCTGCAAAAATATCCCAAGTTGATACATCTTTCCAATCAAAAGAATCCCCTACAGGAACCCTGGTTTTAAATACTACAGAGGGCACACATTCCGGCAGACTTCTCCAGCCTGAAGTATCTTCGTACATACTTCGTTCATGTTCAGTGCAATGAATTGCCATTTATACATTCTCCAATCTTGTCATAAGCCTTTCGGCTCGGTTAGTTACTTGTCGATACCACAAAGAGTCTCGACCCTCTTTTGCTGCCTCTTTCCACTTGCCTTGAGACAGCATATTCTTCATGTTCATAAACTTTGCTAGACGAGTGGCACCGAGATTAAATGCCATGTTTACCATTACTAGTTGTACTTCTTCTGGCAAATTG
>Ga0213860_10000217_pt1 | contig 23115 bp, 10 predicted proteins | sample PICome_3_FD_160118 | JGI IMG/M metagenome (GOLD analysis project Ga0213860, IMG submission 160118) | Coastal seawater microbial communities near Pivers Island, North Carolina, United States - PICO550 | ecosystem: Environmental > Aquatic > Marine > Coastal | place: USA: North Carolina...
CCAAGATATGCTGCGGTTGTCTTCTCTGTTGCTGTTCCAACAAAGTCGAATAGACCAAAGAGATCGTCTGGACTTGCTGTGACTGCCTCGGCAGCGCCAGACAATGTGGAGATAACACCAGTTCCAGCATAGGATGGTGTGTACTTGACGCCAGCAATACCGCGAAGAACAATGGTGTTCTCTTGGAATCCTGCGAATGCAACTGCACTGCTGGATCTGCCGTCCAATCTGATAGTACCGCCACCATTGAAGTTGGGGATTCTTCTGGTTGCAGCGAATCCAACGAACTCGAATAGACCGTCCTTGACTTCTCTGAACGTTGCAGTTTCTGCTGCGCCGCCAGTGCTGAACAGAACACCTTCGCCCTGGTGCTTGTTGGGAAGTTTGACGAATACTTTGCCACCGATTTTGATGGTTGGTTTTTTGTTAACTGCGATGTGACGCAGACTGATACCAATAACAACTTCGGATTCAAAGTGACGGAATAGAACACCGAATGGATATCTAGATGCACCAAGTTCAGGATCAATGATGGACTGATAATCTTCAGTAGCATCTGGGGTATTGATGTTGGGAAGACCACCAACATTTTCTTGTTCTAGGAATCCATAATCGAAGTAGTCGCCACCAGATCCCTCGACAAGATCGACGAGTTTATCATTTCTGTAGTCTTGAATGACCTTGGTTGCGTGATCAGCAATGACCCAAGAATCAATGACTGGCGAAGCAACAGAACCATAGCTGATTCTGTTGAGTAGATCAATAGAACTGGAGTTGTAATGATATGTTCTGCGCTCATCGAGATTGTTGAAGCTGAAGAGATCTCCACGCGCAGGAGGATTGACTGCAACTCTCTCGACTGCTGTACCAGAAAGAACTGCTGAACCAGATCCATTCCAGTTGGGAACGTATGCAACATTTGCTTCGCCTGTAATTGTAAATACAGGATCTTGACGTGGGTAGTCGAATGCAAATGCTTCCTCTCCACCGTTGATAGCAAATAGTTCTCCTTTGCCTTCGTATGCAAAGCTTCTGGTATCTGTCGTGCTGACAGGTAGAGGAACAATACCAGAACCCTTGTATGCTTTGGTGAAGGTGTCTGCAGCAGCACCTGTAAAGTCGATGGGTACAAAGGCAATCCATCTGGGCAGCACTCTGACGATAGTGCTGATATTGATAGCAATGTCTCCAGAACCAACGTAGACGGGTCTGAAGTTGACATCGGCAGCACCACTGATTTGTGGACCGCCCATTGCATATCTGGTGACTGTCTCGGTGATACCTTCGTAATCATCCGTGATGGATGGATTGAAGTCACTGACAGATCCATAATCGAAGTAGGAACCAGAGGTAGAACCTGTGGTTACAAGATCAATAATTCTCTGGTCCTTACGACTTTCAATCGTATCATTAGCGATAGATTGGATCGTAATGGAGTCGATTGGATTGGCACCAACCGAACCATAATCCAGAGGAGTGAATATAGTGTCGGAAGTATGACTGTAGTGATACGTTCTTCTCTCGACAAGGTTGCCCATGTCGAAGAGGACACCAGATCCAACCTCGCTGAATGTAGTTCTTTCGACATGCCCGACATCGATGGTGGCAACACCAGAACCATTGAAGTTTGGTACGAATGCAACTCTTGTGTCGCTGGTAACATCGAAGAGGACAAATGCACGATATGGTGCTTTCTCGTATGCGATAGAAGCTTCGCCAGATGTGGAGAAGGTTCCTTGACCTTCGTAACCAAAGGTTCTTCTTTCTTCTGCTTTCTCGAAGTTGAATAGATTACCATCGCCAATGAAGCGTTTGACGACCGCATCTTGACCCTCGCCTCTGACCTCAATGTTGACATTGGCAATCCATCTGGGTTTCGTTCTACCACGACCCTCGACGAAGGCAAACAGATCACCTTTACCAACGTAAGAGAACTCTCTCCTGACTGATGCAGTACCATGGACCAACAGATCGCCCATTGCATAGCGAGAGATGGATTCCATGATGGAACCATAGTCTTCGCGAACAGTCTCTGGAGCGTCCTCGCCATCGATAAGAATTGGACCATAATCCAGATAAGATCCAGAAGTAGTACCACCTACTACCAGGTCAATAATTCTGTCGTCCTTACGACTTTCAATGGTCTCATTAGCAATAGATTGAATCGTAATAGATTCAATTGGTTGATCAGCAACAGATCCGTAGTTGCGATACTGGAAGATATCATTAGATGTGCTGCTGTAATGATATGTGATTTTCTCGACAGCAGTCTCGAAGTTGAATAGAGTTCCAGATCCTTTGTAATGATCTGTTTGTCTCTCGACTGCTACACCTTCTGTCTTGACTGTGCCTTCTGCAATCCAGTTGGGGGCAAAGGCAACATTTGCAGCACCTTGTAGTGGCAGAATAGCAGTGTCTTCTGGTGGGTTGAATCCGACTGCTTCAGCAGCGCCAGAGAAGGCGTAGAGAGCACCAGAACCTCTATATGCATACGATCTGCTGTCGTCTGCATTGTTGATACTGAATAGAGAACCAGAACCTTCGTGTAGAAGACTGAAGTTTGTCTTCGATGCACCAAAGATTCCAATGTTGACAAAGGCAATCCATCTGGGTTTCGTTCTGCCGCGACCATTGACGAATGCGAACAGTCCACCAGAACCAACAAAGTTGGGAGTAAATACTTGCTTGGCAGTACCACTGATTGGGAACAGACCGAATGGATAATCGGTTTGGTTCGTGAGAATGTGACCCCAATCGAGTCCAACAGTAGATGGGGTCTGCTCACCATCGGTAAGGATAGTGCCGAAGTCTAGGAATGCACCAGAAGTAGATCCAGCTACAACTAGATCAATAATTCTTTCGTTTGCACGACTCTGGATTGTCTCATTAGCAATCGACTGAATCGTGATGGATTCGATTGGCGACTCGGCAACCGATCCAAAGTTCTCATATGTAAAGTATTTGATGCTGGAATTGTTGTAATCCCAGACGACTCTTTCTTCTGTGGAAGAGATTCCAAATAGAGTTCCTTCACCGACATAATCATATGTCTGTTTGAAGGTAGTAGTGCTGAAGTTAAACAGGACACCAGAACCAACCCAGTTAGGTCTGAAGCTGATACCAGCATCACCATGGACGTTAAATAATGTCTTGCTATCCTCTGGGGATACCTTGACGACAGCCTCTCCAGTAAAGCTACCGCTGAACAGGGTGCCGAATGCGTTCCAGTTAGGAGCATAAGCAATTTTAGTGTCACTACGGAGGGGTAGCAGACCCTCCGTAGCAATCGCAGGTACATAATGAGTGTTGGCATTGCCAGCAACCCACAGTGTTCCAGAAACAATGTATGGGGCATCCAGTCTGTATCTGGATCCGCCGAACTCGAATACTGTACCAGAACCAACCCAAGTCTTGATAACAGACCAGGTGGTGAGCGAGTGGAAATGGGTACGACCCATTGCCTGAATATTTGATGTGACTGTGATTTCGCCCCAGTCATCCGTGGCGTATGATTCTACTTCTGTGATAGATCCATAATCAACTTGGTTCAGGGGACCGCCTGACTCTACCAAGTCAACTATTTGATCATCTTTGTAATCTTCAATTACTTTACTTGCGTGGTCTGCAATTACCCAATATGCACGACCTAGCGCACCAAAATCTAGATATAAAAACTGCTCCTCAATCGCTGATGTATAGCTGTAAGAAATTAACCCCAGTGCCTTCACAGCAACAAACTGGGGCATTCTTCCAGTACCAGCGTAGGAGAATACCATAGACTACAGCCAAGTTAAAAAAATAGGGGGATCGCCAGCGAAGCAATCCCCCCATAATGTAGAACTCAATTTCAGAATATCAGTCGAGGCTGACGTTCAGGGTGACTTTGATTTGGTCACCAGCGTTTTGAATCGCGTATGGACCATTGGTGAATCTTTCAGCGAAGAAGATTGCGCTGTAAAGTGTTAGATCACCAGTGCCATCTAGTGCCTTGGTTGTAGTGAAGGTGTTAGCATCGAGTACATCGAATACGGTGTATGTACCAGGAGTTGTGGTGCTGTTGCCAGTACCCTGGTCGATGTAGACTGCATCGCCTTTGACAAGACCGTGTGCAGTTGCGGTTACCTTGCTGAAGTCAAACTCAACCTCGTCATTGTTGTTAGAAGGCTGAATGTTGTCAATCAGTACGTTGTTCAGGTAGACAGTAACTTGTCCTAGCAGTTCAGAACCAGCATCGTCATAAGTGACGTGATCGATACCAGTGATGATGGTTGCAGCGTCGATGCCGTTAGGAGCACCACCGATAACACCAGCAGTACCAGTCTGGGAAACTGCCATGCCTACGGTTAGATCTTCACCGACTTCTGCTTGGAATACACCGTTGCCAGAAGCAGCACCAGTGAGTGCTTTGTCTAGATAAACAGTGGTTCCTGCGATACCAGCAATTCTTGAACCAGCAGCAACGCCAGTACCAGTTAGTCTCTGACCAACTGCGAGACCCGAAGTAGCACCAACAGTTACCTCAAATTCACCAGAAGTACCAGTGATGGTGGTAGTGTTAGAAACAGCAGCAAGGACGATGTAGTCATTGCCGATAGTACCACGAACACCAGTCTTACTGATAGTTGTTCCAGCGGATGCAGAAGCTGCGTCTGCTACGCCATGAATAGTGGTAGGCATGTTGTTGGCACGAACAAGCATGTAACCATAAACGTCACCAGCAGCACCAGTGAAGGTGAAGGTTTGCTCTGGATAAGAAGCGGTTGTTCTACCAGCACCAAAGTCTAGGTTTTGGTTGGAGAATGTACCAGTGTTCTTGACGCTTAAGAGGAGAGTTAGACCGTCGATGTCAACGACATATGCACCAGTACCAACGTCACCGCCAGTTACATAGTCGCCCTTTTTGATACCAGTGTTAGCAGCAACAGTGATGGTATATTCGTCTTGTGTACCACTACCTTGTACAGCAGCAACTGCAGCAGTTTGTAGGGTTTCAATCGTCCAACGATTGCCGTTCAACAGAATGCCATACTGGTTAGAATAGTCTTGATTAGTTCTGTTGTTTTCAATTTGGTGGTAACCAGTTACAGGTGCGGAACCATAACCCAACGTATTGTTGTTGGTGTATGGCTCATAATATCTGGTTTGGGAAGGCGTATCACTTTCAGCAGGATACGTATTGGTGGTGAACAACTTAAGAATTAGGTTCCTGGGAATCTCCTGATTATAATTCAGCAGATTACGCAGAGAATCAATTTCACCGTTGTCGGTTACTAGCAGTGCCATGTAAACTCTCCGTGTTTATCTCTCGGTGTAAATTTATTTATATCGTTACTATTTATAGTTTCAGTTTTAATGAGACCATGCATCGTGAAATATTGATCGAATAATTCACCTTAAACTGAAAAATGTCTCCTGCGTTCACTGTAGTGTTCCAGGTGGACAGACTGTCGTCTTTGTTTTTTCTAGCCGTGAAGTTATTTATGGATCCCAAGGTAGGACGTTCAGTGCCACAAATAGACTGAAAGTTGGGGAAGTCAGCAAAACTGCACTTCTCGATATCAACTTCGATGTTGCCCTCGCTATCAGCAAGGATGGTCCAAGACTCGATAGTTCCAGTAACGTCAACGGTCATGGTTCCTTTTGGACCATTCCCCATAGGGAAAGAACCACTGTCTATGACATAGTTAAGAGTTCTGGTTAAATCTGCTGTAGTAGCATATGCTACTCCAAAGAATTGCACACCAGCAGATGGTGGTGTACTAAAAACAATCTGGTCGTTAGATACAATGTAGTCAACTCCTGGTGACAGAACAACGTCCCCAACAGAAATCATGATTTGTTCTTCGTTAAGTGGAGTATAAGGTTCTCCGTTAACGATCAGATTGAATGTGTCTTGTGTTCCATCAAATTGTGATGCCAGTGATTCAATCAGAAGATTTGAATTTTGTACCGACTTTGACGGAATCTGGTAGTTTACGTCAAGTTTATGTTGCGCTGGCAACTGCTTACCAACACGATATGCATTATTACCAACCCTGACGTTATACTGTGCCATCAGGAAACTCCAGGACTTACTTCTGCATTGCCCATAATTACTCTGGTCTTGTATCCGTTAGGATCTGTAAGAACAATGTCATAGACATATCTTCTACGATCTAACGCCAGGGTTTCGGTGTCTGTTAGTGTCAGAGCAATTTCCCCTGTAGTTCTGTTAACAAAATCTAGAGTAAATGGGATTGAAGTAGTTGCAGAATAACTCTTCTTCATCGCTGCAGCACCAGTATACCCCGACATGTTTAGTGGGGTTCCGTCTTTATTAGTGATGAAAAAGGTGACGGCAAAGTCTGCTCCTTTATCAATCAGTATGTTGACTGGTATCGCTGCCATCGGTATCCTTTTCTAGTAGGTTAAGTGCTTCCAAACCGCCTTCTAGTTTAGTGCGATATTCACGCAACTTGGCAAGTTCTTCTTCACCTCTTCTGATCTTCAGATCATAGTCTGCAAACTGCTTTTCAAATTCAGCTCGCAACTTTGCATTATCCATATTGAGTATAACAAGTATCTATATTTAGACGATCAATTCTGGGTAGGTTGCGGATGTTCTTCCAATGGAATTGGGTGTTCTGGGGTATGTTGCTCCCTGAACTGGTCTTCTACCTTTAAGTTTTAATTTATGACCAGAGAAGTCTGGTTCGTCAAAGAATGCTCGTAGTCCAGGTGTTCCTGCTGCCTCTGTGTATGTGTATCCACCATTTCCACCGCCACCACCAATATAACAATTACCAAAAGATATTGCGTTGGATAGAGATGCGCCACCAGCACTAGGAACATTAGTCCAAGAAAAACTGACTCCTCCCGAAGGGATACTACGTACTACATTCTTTGCTGCCCTAACCAATAATTGCTTGGTTACGTTTGGTGATGGCCAAGTTCCGTTATAGTGTTGATACTTCTCCATCAGGCAGGCAACTTTTCCTACAACAGTTGGTGTTGCACAACTTGTTCCAGAGAACATACCCCACTTATGGGATCCATATGTTGAACTTTGATATGCGCTGTAAGTATTCGCTCCAAGTCCAGTAATAGTAATACCAGGTCCACGGTTTGAATATCCATCCCAACCAGGCATTGCTTCCGAGTTGTATCCTGCTGCTACATCAATATTGTTATTAGTTCCATGTGGACCATATGCTATGTGAGGATACCAAGTAGTGGTGCTAGAAGTAGAAGCACTATTACTATCTCCATAACTGATCAATGTGATGTCATATGGCGTTGGTTCATCTACAGTGACGTACACATCATTGGCATCGGATCTCTTCGTATATGTTCCACCATTATTACCAGCGGCATTAACACAGATGATACCACTATTCCAAGCAGTTTCTAGTGCTGTGTGTAAAGAACTATATGTAGACTGACTAGGCATCACGACACACCATCTGGTGCCATTAGTTGCGTCGTAAACTTTGAATGGGATAATATTTGCCTTCACAAATTCCGACAAATCAGATCCCCATCCACCTGCTACTGTGGTAAGAACCACATTGCCATTTGTAGCACCTTGTCCTGTTACTCCATCAGTTAAGTTAGCTCCGCCATCAGCAACTCTAATTACAAATGGATGACCACCTGCATTTACAGCGAATGTAAGAGTGTCTCCATCATTGATAGTGATAGATTGATTAGTTCCACTAACAGCTCCGTTTCTATCAGAACCACTCATACTATACAATCCAGATCCACCAAAGGTTACGTTAATGGTGTAATTGTTTGTAGTACCATCACTGGTGTTTACAGTGATAGTTCCCTTCATGTTGGAGTGTGCTGTACACTGATACCAATATGGACTATTGCCAGAATGACTACCACTGGGTCTATTGACAGTTCCATTTGGAGTGACAATACTGTCAACATAATCTACTGGAATTGCACGTCTCCTATCTTGCAGATACTGATATTCTGCAATCATGATAGTGGGGTTTTTCTCTCCAGTTTCTGGATTATTTGGTTTGGCATTGTGCCAATCAATCAATGCTTGAATACACTCTGTTGGACTGTCACCAGTAACTAGGTACATTGCATAGAGATTTGCTTTCTTTGCAAATCCACAAATAGTACCGCCAGAAACACTCAATACACCAATGCCATGATTAGTCAATCCACTGTTGCCACCATCTTGAGATGTTACTTGGTTGTTGGCAGCTGCTTCTAGATCTGGCCAATCCATTGGAATGAATCTAGATGCCGTCCTTAAAGTCCAGATTACATCGCCACTATCAGTAGTGTTATTTTGAACACTGCCATCACTTACGGCAGCGCCACCATCAGCAAAACGAATTTCAAATGGGTGACCAGAAGCAGTTACACTGAATGTTACAATATCTCCTTCTTGGAATACTAGTGGAGGATTGCTTCCATTGACAGTTCCATTTCTATCAGATCCACTCAATGTGTAAATTCCACTTCCGCCAAAACTTACAGCAATATTATAGTTTTCTCTAGTACCATCAGCATCATTAATTGTGATGGTATTCTTCATATTGGAGTGTGCTGTACACTGATACCAGTAAGGATGTACACTCCCATGAGAGTCATCTTCACTTTCTAACTTTTGGAAGTCTGGGTGTACATCATGCAAACCTTGGTGAGTAGACCAGTCTCCACCACTACCAGATTCTAATGTGACAATATCAACATTCTTTCCAGTCCATCTGGAAGTATAAGTGCCATCAACAAAGTATGCGTCATCGCCGTTAACACTACCAACTTCTCTACCAATTTTTTGAATTTCTCCGCCAGGATCTGTAGCAACGATATGTTCTGTGTCCAAGTAAAACTGGAGACCAGAATTATCTTCTCCTAGTCCAGAATCTGCTCTGTAAGATGAACTTGTAGAAGAAGTAAATCTTTTTGTCATGCTCTCTTTGTCTGGGAGAGTACATGGAAATGATTGTGGAACTTCAGATGCAGAAACAACTCTTGGGTCTGCTCCTAGAGTCGCGACGAAATCTCCTTCGACAAGCATGACCAGCAAGGTAGGCATAGATGGAAGCATATTCCACCACTCTGCTTTATTCTCATCAAAACTATCTACAAATGCTTGCTTGTCAGTTCCTTCGACAAGAACTACATCTACTAATACCGCTGAACCGCCTAGTTCCATTTTATGCCTCTAGTTGGAGTACAGTCATTTCAACAGTGATGGTTTGCTGTCCTCCAGACTTATTCATAACTGCTAGATAAACGTTTGTTGATGGGGTAGCATCATCGTTAAATCCAATCAAAGCAGGAGTGAAGAGAACATCTTCATTGGTTCCTGTTGTAATAGCTTCTGCAATTACGCCAGAACCAGGGGTGGGATCTTCAGAAATAGTTCTAGATGCATCCGCTGCTCGTGCAGCAGATGTAGGATAAATTCTTACCCATGCTGGGTGAGATACATTTAACTTCAGTAGTGCATATGACTTGTATGCTGTAATAACAATACTCTCGTCAACATCATTGGCATGTGTAGAACTGGTAGAGGCATTAAAGTCTTGTCTCGTTCCAAGACTGGTGCCGCCTCCTCCACCGCCACCACCGCCGCCAGCGGAGCTAATTACGCCGTTAGTGTCAATAGTGACCGTAGATCCATCTACTTTTACACCACCCAATACAGTTGTGCTTGCAGTTGGTAGTTGATATGTGTCAAGGGTTCCACCACTGGATCTCCAGCTGCTACCATTCCAGATCCAAGTAAGACCACCCTCGGTATGTGTAAATGAACCGTCTGTAGCTTGTCCAGCGGTATCTGGGAATAGAATTGCCATTTCTTAAGATCTCTCCGTTTAGTTATTTATTTCAAATTTCTTGAACATATAACTGACACGTTTCAGTACCAGTTCTACTTCCAGATGCAGTCAGGGACTTCAATCTAATTTGGTATGTCATGATGTCACCAGTAGTTCCACCATGCTCGTCAACAAACTCAAAGTAAAGCGGAGTTACACCAGTAATATTTGGATCTGTTGTAGCGATTGTGCAAATTTCTGTCAGTGTAGATCCGTCACTTCTTTCAACAGAAATAAGTCCACTGGTATTGTTAGTGCCATTCAGTTTACCAAACAAAATGCTAATTCTAACTCTAGTGAAGTTTGATACAGTAATACCTGCATTAAACGTTCCATTGTCATCAGTGAACAATGTTCCAGATCCACCCAAAGTGAAGGATGCATCACAGTCACCAACAGCATTTCTAAATGCCGAGTTTGGAGAATCTACTACGAGGGGAGGAGATGCATCAACCCATGCTGCTGGGTTTGCTCCGTTGTCGTAGTAAACTTTCAATCGACCAGAATCACTCTCCCACCACATATCTCCACTGGTGGCATTTGATGGTGGATTGTCACCTACTTCGACATTGGCACCACCGCCTTCACCCCAATACAGTTGACCATTTCCGTCAGTGGTTAGAGATTGTCCAGCGGTGCCATCAGAAGTTACAAACTTAACAACACCATTAATTTTTCCAGTGCCGTCGATATTGAATGTAGTGTTGCCACTGGACTTGAGTGTTAAACCGCCAGAACCTGGTGCGTGGTTAATTACAATTTCGCCATCTTTATCGACAAGCACACCATAGTCATTTGCCAGTGCAGTAGCAATAGTACCAAATCTGGTGTTGGATGGAACAACTACATTGTTTCCAGTCAATGTCAAGTTTGCTGATGCTGTTGATGTGGTGACGCTATTTGTAGTCACTCCACCAACAGTAATACTAGAGGCAGTTGTATCTCCTCGTCCAACTACATCGTTTAGTGTAGAACTCTCTGTGTAACTCGTTAGATATCCAACAGCACCATGATCACCCCATCCATAGGCGGTGTCCCACGATACGTTGTTGTAGTTTAGAGGAGTTAGATACTTGGTTGTTTGACCTAGAGATAGAGTAATAGAATCTTGGGGACCAAGATTTGTGATGTTCAGGTTATTGACAAATGTCTGGTTTACTCTCGCGTCAATAGCAGCATTCGCTCTGGCATCTGTGAAATAGAGGTTGGTGCCTTCCAGAACTGAAGATGTGGAAAACTCGTTGAATGCTAGGTCGATTGTTAACGATCCGTTAGCATCATCATAAGTGACCGCTGTTCCCACACCACCTTGTAATAGGGCAGCAACCCTATCATCCACCTTCTCGTCAAAGGTAACGTCTAACCCGTTTACATCAGCAGCAAGAGCATTGATCTCCTGGCGCTGTTGATCAAGGGTATATGTAATTGGTACGTTTCTTAATGGCATGATACCAGACTATTCCTCTATTTTAGTATTTATCAGTGTGCAATAACCTGAACGGAGACGGATCCACTATCAGTTAAATTCCCCCCTCCGAAGACAATAATCCTTACCTTGTCAGAAGATCTGGTTATTTCTAAACTTGATGATCCAGTGACATCCATCGCATTAGCAATAACATAGTAGTCAGTGGCATTAGTAAATGGATTTGTGTAGGTCAGATCATAGGTGCCTTGAGATACCCGAGTCACCGTTGCTCCTGCTGTTCCAGTCCATGTGGGGGATGTACCTAGTGTAATCTCACCAGCTTTGCTAGTTGGAGGTGGTGTGAAATTTGTTGTGGTGCCACTGATGGGGTGTGCTGTCGTTGGTGGTGTGAAATTTGGAGAGTTGCTACCAGTGCTGACATATCTAACATCTTTAGTGATGCGAAGATCATCAATGTATCCATCAAAAGTGTTTGTAGAGGTAGCCTGACCACCACCAATGCAGATATCATAACCATTGTTATCAATAGCATTTGCATATACAGTACCACCAATGGTAGTTGTTGCTTCAGTACCATCTCTATAGAAGTGTAGAGCTCCGTTACTATCTCTAGTGAAAACAATATGTTGCCATTGATTGAGATAGATAGAATTCCAAGAGACTCCCGCCGTACCATCTACAGTAAGTTCTTCAACAACATTATTAGTTACATCGTGGTATTTAAAACGCCAGTCTCTATTTCCATATTGATCTACGTGGGTATAAATCGACCAACCGCCCGCATTTTGCCCTGCGTTGGTTTTTGAAATGATTTCTTGTTCACCATTATTGGTGCTAGTAGAGATATTCGCACTATCGAAATAAATCCAAAATTCAATGGTCCATGTTCCCGTGAAATCATAATCGGATCTATGTGTATACTTAACTCCGTTTCCAGTACATCTTAAAGCATTCGTGCCGAATTTAACTGGAGATGCAGCTAAAGAAGCGGCAGTGATTCCGCTGAAATGTTGTAAGTCACCAGTTTCACCGAATTTAAAATCATTTGCGTCATTATCAAAATTAGTTCTGATGAGCACCTTATCCCAATTTGTTTCTGCTGGAATGGTCTGGGTTTGAGTGCTACCAAGAATAAACTCTTGCCATGCAGATCCATCATAGAAATGTGGTTTGCTATCAATCTGTCTGATCTCACCTAGTGTTGCTGCTGGACCAGAAGATTCATTGACGCCAAACTTAAATCCGTCAGCAGTGAATGGATCACCACCACCCGCTACACTAATAACACCATTGCCATCAACAGAGATAGTTGTGCCATCTGGTTGTACAGTACCGACAGAAGACGTGGTTGCGACGGCAGTCTGAATTGGGGATCCACTAACTGTAATTCCTGCTGCATCGATAGTTCCAGCAAATGTGGCAGATCCATCATTCAGAATCTCCCAATTAGAAGATCTAATTTTCAGTCTAGTTAATGCACTATTATCACGATCAAATGCTTGGATGCCTCCTGCTGCTCCGCCTGATGCAGCAGAATCATAGAACAATTCAATACCCTCACCTGCTGTTGGGGTATTGTTTCTATCTACAAGGAAAGAAGATCGCGTAATACCAGCAAATGTGGCATCACCAGGAGCGGTGATTTCAGATGTGATTCCTGCGGTTCCTACCTGTCTGCCTTTCCAGAGAGCACTTGAGCCCATGTTAGCAATATAAATCTGTCCACCGCTGCTTACACTAAATCCAGCATTAGTAGATGTCTCGCTGATACCACCACCAGGGAAGTCGCCAATAGGATATGTATCGAATCCATATGGAACATACATCGATCCACCAAAGACAGCTTCAGTAACCATCTGACCAGGAGTTATCTGATCTGCCGTTTTAATAATAAAACTACCTGATGCAGAATGTAACTCGTCATTAACTTCGAGATCTCCTAAAACTGTCGCACCTGTAAGGTTAGTTCCGAATTTTTTAACACCGTTGTGGTATAGCTCAACAGGTCCATCCTTCAGGAATGTGGCATACAATTCACTAGTATCAGATTCTGATCTAATCTGCAAAGCATCAGAATCAATGAATGATGTCAGGACACCTACTGAACCATCATAGTAAATTTTTAGGTCAGCATCATCACCGAAGTTTGCTACTACATTATCAGAAAAGGTAGGACTGCTATTGAATGTTGCAATGCCGTCAAAGTCTACAGTGCTTTGGAATGTTACATCACTAGAGAATGTTTTACTTCCACCAAATGTTTTCGTACCATCGACTGCGGTATCGAGGTCAGATGCGATTAAGTTAATCTCTTGACGCTGCTGTTCCAGCGTATGCGCCTTTGGTACGTTACGTAGTGTCATTTGATTAACTGCTTAAGGAGGGACTTGATTTCGGACATTTCTTCCTTCAAAGTATTTAGATCATCCTGCACATTCTTGAACTCTTCTGCGAGTCTCTTTTTTGGTTTGGGTGCCGTGTTGATAATGGCACCCGTGTTCATGTCTCGCACAAGTCCTTCTTGACCTTCGACTTGTAAATATTCAGATAGTTTCATATTAGAAAGAAGCAACAGTTCTCATGTCCTGAATCTTGGGAACATAAGAAGGATTATCAGATTTCATAACAATCTTGATAGCAAAGGATGCGAAGTCAGGAATATCATTCGCAGTGAATGATAGTTCTTGATATGCATCTTGAGATTCATACTGTCCAGAGATGCTGTTCTGTGCTGTAGCAATCACATCATTATCAGAGGAACCATCTCCATTGAAGTAAGTCCAACTAATATCATCAAACTTCTGTTGTGATGCTTCTGGTTTGATCTTATACAGAACTTGGATGTTATTAACATCAGTTGCGTTAACAGTCAATTTGGTGTTCAGCGAAGAAGCAGAACTTGCTAGAGAGATCTCTTTAGTTACATACTTGGATACACCAGAGGTGTTTACAGAACCATTTTCTGCAACAAAGTCAACACCATCTCCAAACGTCATTGCCTTGATTTCAGCAAACTTGGAAGTCTCGAAAGAGGCATTCTTAAAGTCAATTAGATCACCGACTCTAAAGACATCCGATGTTTGTAGACTCGTGGTTGCAGTTCTAGCGAAGTCACTACCCAGTGTAATTTCACTGGTGTAGTCATCATTGATAGGTCTCTTGTCATTTTCAAGAGTCAATGTCTTGGTATTTGAATCCCAGAAGATTACTTTTCCACTAACTTTGTTATCATACTTTTCAGTTCTTGCTGAAGGATTAAATGCAGTGATGGTAGAACCAACTACAAATTCTGGTACTTCATTAAAGATTCCAGAGTCTGCAACCACTACAGTGATTCCATCTAGATCGCCACTAGTAGCGGACTGGGTGCTGAAATATAGAGTCTCGCCCAAGACAAAGTTTACAGAATTTTTGATCTTGACAAAAATGTCATTATCACGTACACGTAGGACTTCAGACTCTGCACCAGAAGTTACGCCAGTAACATTTTGGTTAATAGTGATAGGAACAAGATTGCCGCCACTTTCGTTTCCTTGTACACTGAATCTGTATACAGGGAAGAGTTGAACTTCTTGATATCTCTTACCATATCTTCCTTCAGTTCCTACAGCGTTTTCTACTCTATTGCTGACAGTCTTCGCAGAAGCAGATCTCAAGTCAACAACAGGAGAAAGATGAGACTTCTCGGACTTCAGAGTCAACTTATACATCAACGATCCTTGCAGATTGTTGAGACTTTCGTTGATTGGAGATGCAATCATCTTTTGATTCAAGAAATACTGCTCTTCATTCAAGAAAGTGGTCTCATAATCTGTTATAGAATATGAGGTGTAGTTGGTGGTGTTAGAATCAACAGGAACAACATTAGTAGTTTTCACCATGCTGTCAATAGAAGTTCCACTAACTTGTAGATAAGGAATTTGTGCGTAGAGTTTTTCGTACTTTCTATTGTAAGATGCTAGAACTGCATCGTTACCAAAGAATCCTGTGTCGGATGCTCTAGTTGGTCCAACGATGTTGTAAGAGTCAATACCTACATTAGAAACTTGGAACAACGTAGATTCTAGGTCGATAGCATCATATCCAGCAAAATCGGGTAGTCCTCTAAAGAATACTTTAGAATCTCCAGTGGTTTCAAAACCATGATCTCTATGGTATACCTTAACAACATTGCTGTTGTTTTTGAACAGAGGAGAAGATGCTGTGCTGTTAGCGAGAGCATAAGTCTCGAAAGGATCAGATTGTAGTTTTTCGTAACCCAGATCTTCATTCTTGATAACTAGTTCGCCAGCTCTAGAGGTATCGAATTCTGCTCTGTATAGAGTGAACTTAATATCCTCAAATAGATCTTCTTCCCAGTTAGCAGTATTCTGGGACTTGAATAGAGATCCGAGGAGAGGTTGTGCATTAACAACCAGACCAGAAGAAATATCTTCTTCTCCCAACTTGGAAGACCATAGTTTGTATTCAACAGCATCACACTCAATATTGAGTGCATACTCGGTATCATTCTGCAGATAAACAGGATACTCGAAATTGAAACGTGTAGGTGTAGTGGATCTGATTCCACCTTCTGGATCGATTGCAACACCCATTCTTACAGCGGGTTCGTCAATCTCAATTTCAGACTCAATAACAGCACCGTTATTACCAGCACCAGTTCCTCTAATAACAACAGATGGTGCTTCGGTATATCCTCTACCAGCAAGACTTACATCAGCAAGGAATAGTTGACCACCAGATACTTTGACAGATCCAGTAGCATTACTTCCACCAGGTAGTTGTGGACTTTCGATAGTGATAGTTGCACTTTCGTATCCAGAACCCAAATTAGTAATATTCAGTTTGGATACACGACCAGAGTCTTTAGCAATCTTCAGACCCACTGTGGCATTGTTAGCATTGTTGTACGCAGTAACTGTGCCGATGGTTAGATCTTCATTCTGCAGGAAGTCTCTTCCATTGTGATTATTTAAGATAAACGTATAGGTCTGTTCATTGGTTAGAGAGATCTCTCCATTGCTAGAAGGAGTAACTTCAAAATTATTTCTATCTAGAACTTTAGCAATGGGTCCTTTGGCGAGACTTCTGTTACCAGTGATGTCTTCACCTTGTTGGATAGTGATGTTTCCAGAAGAATATACCTTAAGGAAAGTATCTGGATAAAGAGTCTTGGTGGATCCAGGAAGGATATACTTACCAGGTTTGTCTGATTCTACGTTAGAGAGATAAACTCTCAATGGAACAGTAGCACTCTTTTCAGAGAAGAACAGATCGACACCTGTTGCAAACATACCACCCTCAAAGCTTTCGACTTTGAAAGTCTGTGCCATTGGATTTGGTCTTTCTTTGTTCTCGGTATTACTATCAATCTCCTGCACACCTTCGTTTGCTTTGAAGAACGCTGGCGCGGTAGAAATGATAGATGCAGGATTCTCTGGAAGAATACCAGTAGCATAGAACTTGACTTCAGCGAAAGAACTGACTCCATTTACATCAGTAATAGGAGCATCAGTAGCACTAGAAGTAAATCTGATTGTCTTGACACCTGTGGAGAAATATACCTCTTCGGAGGTGTCATCATATTGCATGGTGTCGATATTACCAGTCCAGAAAGAGTTCTCTCTAGGTGCATATCCCGATGGTACTAGGATGATACCGCTAGCATTACCATACTCATCTGTTGTAACGCTATTTCCAAATGTAGTAGAAGAGTTTCCAGCGACACCAGTAAATCTAGAGTCTGGGTTGATCCATCTAGCGATGTCTCTACCTTCCATAAAGATGTGTAGTTTCGTCTTTGGTTTCATACGTCTTACGACATACTTAACAGGAACAGATCTAGCGTAGAACTTCAGTGCATTAGATACATTAGTTCCATTAACAGTCTTGTATCCAACTCCCTTCGCAATCTCATTGTTTTGTGGACTGACGTTAGAAGAGGACCCAGTAGATGCGCTGCTTACAGTAGATTCTGCAGATCTTCCGTTGTTTTCTGCAAAACTCTTCAGGTTGTAGAAAGTTTTGTTTACACCAACCCAGTTGATTACAAAAGAATTGTAGATACTGGAGAATGCTACTCGTGCATCTTGTTTTGCCAAGAAGACCGAGAACAGATTAGTGTTGTTTTCTGTTACCAATGGTGCTACAGAGCTGTTGTACCACTGATCGATGTTTGGCATCAGCGCAGCATCACCAACATACTGTAGAACAACAAATGGGTTTGGATTTACTGTCTTGGTTGCAAATTGATTTTGTGCGTATGTAACGTTGGTGTATGGCAGTGTAATTACGCCATTGGAATTTGTATATCCAGAAATAACTCTTTGATCATTTCTTCTGTTGACTTCCTTCAGTGCGAAACTGTCCTCTTTAGATTGAGGTCTCAATACAGACTGTTGTGCATCGATAGAACAGAGGTGGTCGATAGACTTGACGTTACCGACATTGTGAGTTTCATAGTTGTCAACCAAGAAACCACTCTTTGTTTTATCGATACCAAGAGAATCTTTGACCTGCATGTTGAGTGCTTGCTGCTCAAGAATGCTCAACGTGGTGTAATACTCAAGGCGCTCAATACGCTTCTCCAGTTTGCCGATGTCACGCATCGTGTAACGACGGTTGTCAACAGGAGTAATTCTTACATCCTTGCTAGACTTCGTGAACGCAGGGATGAACATATAGTAGAGAGGAATGCCATCCTCAATGATCTCTGGTTTGCTTGGGTTCAGAGATGCATTGCCTTTCTTGACAATAAATTCGCCCTTCTTGGTGAGGAAGACGCCATCAATTCTGTCAAGATATTGTGACTCACTGAATGAGATAGTGTAAGGAAGATTTCTCGCAGAAGATGGTGTGCTAGAAACAGAACCACCAGGTCCAATAAAGTTGATGTACTCTGCTTGTGACAGTAGAGACGTATCCTGATATCCAGGAATAATTGCTGTGGAGTCTACTTTTGGTCTGAAGTCAATAACGTTCTTTAGACTTACATTACCATGAACGTTGGAGTTGAAATCAGGAATCTCATCTAGGACTACACCTGCTTCGTGGATGTAAGAGTCAACAGTGCAGAAGTCTCCTTGAGAATGCTCGAAGTAGTCGAAAGCAACAACTAGTTGACCTGTTGGTGGACTGAATCCAGGTTTCAGAACGATTCTGGATACGTCATAGAATGTATCCCTTTGTCCATCATCAAAAGTAAATCTGTTAGTAAGATCTGTACCAACAACCAGATTGCCATTGACATCAACAGTTGGTGGGGCAGAAGATGATCCTTCATAGATGTACCTGATACGGAATGCATCTGAATAGGAGAATACTTCAGTGCTGTCGCTATCGTAATCCAGACCACGAAGAGGTAGAATCTGGTCACCAGGAGACTGAATGATAATTCTCTTATTCTTAATTGCTGTCTTAAGTTTTGGTCTGCCTTTGGAAACTTCGATGGTAGCAGTCAACTTCAGTTTGGGGAAGTTGGTTACGTTGTTACCAAAGTAGTTGCCAGGGAAGGTGAGTGTGATACTACCAGAAGACAATCCAGATGTAGCATCTGTAGTATTCAAGATGCTAACGAAATCTGGAGAAACATAGATAACATCACCAGTCTCTACTAGGTCAGAACCACCTTTGTCGAGGACTGTGATGAGGAAGTCTCTTTCTGTGAATTGAGTAAATCTCTGTGTACCAAAATCTAGTTGTGCAGCAAAAGTAATGTTACCACCGTTATCACTACCAGTAGTTACAAAATCTCTTCTGATGTAATAAACTAGTTTAGTATCTTCGGTTGATTTAACAAGACTGCCTACTTCTTTACTTCCTGTTGGGAAGATCAAGGTAGATGTAGAACCATTGTTAATCTTGCCACGTTGTCTAATGACAGTCTTTGCAGTCATCGTGTCGGGCAGAGCACCATTCAAGTAGATTCTGGACTTATCGGTTCCTCTTGGTGTAGTTACTAGTTCGACAGTGTATTTGTTTACTCTTCCAGTATCATCATTGAACTGAATGATGTCACCCTGAACAAGAACTAGAGATGCATCAGATCCAAACGCATTACACTCAATAAACTTATATCCTTTCGTACCAGAGAAAGTGGATTCAGTTACATTTCTCGTATCGGAGAGACTACCTTCTGTAGTTTCGATGTCAGCAGAGAACTTATTGTTGGATCCAAATGTAGAATATAGGGACTTTACATTCTGGGCAGTATATGTCAGAACTGTATCTCTATAGAGTACAGGCGCAATACCTACAGCGATTGTATTCGCTCCAGTTACTTCACAAATAGGAGGTGCAGCAAATTCAGTTTGAATTGCATCTCTGTTCTTAATTACAACCTTGTAAACAGTACCACCATCAATACCAACTTCGATATCAGCACTTTCAAATAGAGTGCCGTTGACATTGATTTTCGATCCTGCAACGTAACCAGTTCCTTGACGTTGTACAACGAAGTGGGAGATGGTGTTGTTCTTTGGAATACGCAGAACTGAACCTTCTTCACTATTGATAGTCTCACCAGGCACGAAATTGCCGTACAAGGTCTTTACAAACAAACTTCTACCCAATGACATATAACCATTAGAAGAACCTTCTACAATGCCATATGCACCGCTTGTGGTGCCATAAACGTACTTACCAGGTGCGAAGTCTGGAGTGACAGGAGAATCTACAAAAAGTCTGGTGAAAAATACTGGGTTGAAGTAAGAGAGATTAAAGTTACCGTTATATGTTTCTCTGCCATCAGCAAGTTTTCCACGAGAAATAATGATATCTGTATCCTGATTGAATCCCTCTGGTCTCTTAACAAGAGTAAAGTCTTTTGGTTTTGCTACACCAATAACAGGAACAATGCTGTCCGAATAATCTACAATGTATCCTAGGTTGTTAACTTCTTGTTGGACGTTAGCGAGACTAGTGTATAAGAATCTTCTTCTTGTCGCTACGTTGTCATCATACTCAAGGAAGAAATCGTCTAGTAGATCTTTTCTACCAGAGACAGTCAACTGCAAGAATTGTGCATTTAGATCACCAATTTCGGGTCTGGTGACTTTTGCAAATGACAGTACCTTGACAGTGTTTGTTGTTGCTACACCACCAGTGTCTGTTCTGGTCTGAACAAAGTAAAGAGTTCTGATATCTAGTTTTCCAGAACCAGGGGAATCAGAAATACTAGTGTCGTCAATAAGACCTAGATCAGCAGATGCTTGTACCCAGATGGTCTTGATGGCATCATCTTTGTCAAATCCTTGTCCTCTTCTAGAAAGAGTCTGTCTGTAATCAGTGACTTCTTCTAGATTATTAAATCCAACAGTTCCGTCATTATATGCAGCGTTGAGGAAAATAGTTGGATATGCAGTAAGATCTGCTCCTTCTGCGTTTAGTGGCAGCGTGTTGTATACATTTGTTAGTGTAAACGATGCAAGACCATTAGACTTGATCGTTACGTTATCTCTAGCAAGGGTTTCTCTTGCCTTGTCAACTTCCAGATATTTGGTTTCTTTGTTGACAATTTCAAAACCACGAACGTATGCTTTACCAGCACCAACCGTTGCAATTAGTTTATCTGCAGCTTCCATTGCAGGAATACCACTTGGTCCTACTGTGCCATCGACACCAGCACTATACAGACCAAAGTTTCCATCTCTTTGATAGAACTCTCTAATATCAACGTCAAAGTTCTCTACTACGTAATCACCAGATTCGTCGTAGGTTCTTCTGGCAAGAGTATTCTCAAGAGTATTATATGCTGCTTGCTTTACTTGTTTCTGGATAACTCCATTCTTGATAGATAGGAGTTGAATAAAATTCTTGTCGGGAGTCTGTTCAAACTGATATTTGACCAGAGATAGTGTGATCTGTAATCTATGTGCTCCAGGTGCAGCATAGTTAGAAGATCCAAATGCATTGTCATACAGAGAAGGATCATCCTCTGGTGTGACTAGGGTTTCGGAAATTTTGAATCCAACTTTTACCGAAGGATTATCACTGTAACCATCAACAACAATAAGACCCGAATCATTTCTTACAAAGAAACCATTGACAAAATAAACACCTTCTTCCACTTGTACAGCAGAACCAAATCCCATGGCACCGCTGTCTACAAATGTAGTCTCATTTGTATCAGGATTTAAGACTGCAACGCTAGTAGGAAGAACACTGCCGTCAGTACCAACAACAAGCAAAGGTGAGTTAACACCATCGACAACTTCGAGAGTTTCTCCTTGGCGGAATGTTTCTTCATCTCCACTGTCACCTGCCGTCAAATATTTTACATATAATGTATCAGAATTGTTCTCTGTTGCTTTTACAACAGTTTGGACAATAGCAATAACACCAGAAGATAGTCCGTTGATCTTCTGACCAACCAGACCATCGATGTCATACTTTTGATATACTAATTCACCATCAACATTAACAGCAACTTCAGAAACAGACGATAGTTTTACAAAGTCCAGTTTTTTGTTAAGACCGACCTCTCCAGGGACAACTAGGTCGCCCTGTTTGAAAGCATATTTGCCATAGCTTTCGATCTGATTCTGCAGAATAGATTGTGTAGTATTAAGTTCCCTACCCTGTACAGGGTAACCAGGTCTGTATAATACTTTGTAGAAATCTTTCCTTGAATCGTAGTCGTCAAAATATGGGGCGGCTTTAAGATTAGTCTTCTGTGGCATTGTATTAAACTACCGTCTTGTTTTTGTTTATAATCAGAATTCGATGACTAACTTGATGTCCTCAATCTGGTCGGCTGCTCTGGTGATTAGTCTTCTGTTCTCTATGTATATGAGATCGCCCGTGTTCGCTTCGATCTCGGGATCTGCCAGACCATCAGTGAATACGGAACCAATCAGTTCTGTACCATCTGCCAATGCAACATCTACAGTGCCTTGAGAAGCAGAATCTGCACCTACAATTGCGTTAGCAGCGTCAGACGCAAATGCTCTCACAATGTAGTTAGCATCCATGTGATACTCGGAACTTTGCATGTACTTCAGAACGCCGCTACCAGGGGTAGAAGGTGTTGGAGTAGGAGATCCAGCATCTAGGGTCCAAGAGACTACAGTGCCCTTTGCAGTGCCACCAGCGACGGTCTGGGAGATCATCTCATCAGGAGTGAAGTCTCCAGTTGCTCCAGTGATCTTAACTGCTTTCAGTCCAGAAAGGGTGTCAGAAGTAGCGAAAGTAGTAGTACCGAAATCATAAGGATCTTTGATAATGCCAATACGACGGAAATCATTATCGACAGGGAAATCGCCAGCACTTTCAACGAAAGTGAGACGAATATTTGCCATAACGCGCTTTGCATTAAATTCGGTCTCGAAATCAGAACCGTGACCACCTTGTGGAGGAATGACCACTTCTAGTGATGGAGCAGATGTTGCTGCAACTGCTTGAGATACTGTAAGTGCAGTATCAGTGAATAGACCGATTGCTTCTGTGCTACCAGAAGTTCCAGAAGGAACACCAGTCACAACAGGGATGGATGCATAGGTATAACCAGAACCTGCAGTCTCCATCTCGACACTGGTGATAACACCAGCAGCAACAACTAGTTTAGCAATGCCTCCAGTACCATCTCCTAGTACAGGAGCATAGAAGGTTCCGTTGGTAAGACCAGTGCCACCATCTTTGACGAGAGCAACATCAAGAGCACCTGCTACTGCTGCAGTTTCAGTTGCAACTCTGCTTGCTTCTCCTGCTGCCGCAATAGGCATGAAGTCAGAAGAGAGGAATGCTAGTACATCATCAGTAGGCATGGTGTACATGTACTTCCAGATGTAAGATCCATCAGGAGCAGTAAAGATGCCGTTAGAATATGTACCGAGACCAGCAGAAGGATGAGTCTTT
>Ga0213860_10000219_pt1 | contig 23083 bp, 33 predicted proteins | sample PICome_3_FD_160118 | JGI IMG/M metagenome (GOLD analysis project Ga0213860, IMG submission 160118) | Coastal seawater microbial communities near Pivers Island, North Carolina, United States - PICO550 | ecosystem: Environmental > Aquatic > Marine > Coastal | place: USA: North Carolina...
ACCTCATCGGTAGCGGAAAGATTCCACTGATCACATACCCAATCAACACACATTTCTGCAGGTAGCATTGTCTCAAACATGAAATTTTCGAGACCGAAGAGAATGTGTTGCTTGAGGGTTGGATCCAAAGGTGTTTCGTTTGTCATGTGTATACAATACACGAGATGGGGGGCATTTCAACAGATGGTGTGCCACCTCTCCAACTGGTTGAGGCGGCTGACCAGTTCTTTATACTATGCTCTAAAATGTGCCTCGGTAGCTATTACTGGGACAGGACCATAAATTTCGTTCATGAAGTCACGTACACGTTCACGGTCTAAACTATCACCATCTCCCCATGACATTTCTATACATGGGTCATTGCAATCATCCAAGTACATTAACACTGCGTAAGCAATTTGTTCCTTAGTTCTGTTCTGATCATACAGACCATCTTTCCCATAGAAAGAATAAACGTAGTCAATGAATTGTTGGAAGTTGTGCATTAAAAAAACCTGAACATGTATACATGATACACGCTCAGGTTCGGAATGGTAGTGTTAGTATGCCAGTTTAGAAAGTGTCATCATAGTCATTGACTTCACGTTTAAACTTTGCTACTTTCTTTTTTGTCTGTCTCCTAATATTCTTTACTTCATAACCAAAATCTTCAAAATCGTCATCGAATTGTTTATACTTGTTGTTGTCGCCCGAAGAGTGACGCTTACCCATTAGTATTTACGGTTGTTATACCTCAAAAACGTACTTTATTTAGTGGTAGGAACGAGTTTGCCTTCTTTAATACTTACATTCAATAGTTTACCAATAGATTCTTTGTTTTTGAGAGTATTTGACACTTTTTCATTGAATTCTTGTGTATTCTCACACACAAACTCATACTCTTTGTCAATATTACTCTGATATGTAACAAATACACTAGATTTGTCAACTTTTAGAGTATTGATAGCTGAACTATCGAGGTTTTCGTAAGTTTTCACGAACATCTTAAAGTTTAAAAAATGAAAAAACTCAAAAATCTTAAAATTTAAGTTTTTAAGATTTCTGAAAAACTCAAAAAACTCAAAAAGTGGGTTTTCTGTGTTCTTGATAATATTATAAAGCACATCCGAGGGATTTGCAAGTGTTTTTGCGGGTTTGGGGACACTTTGAGAACTGGCACACCTCGACTTGACTTTCGATGGGTTGCGTGCTAAGCCAACGTCTCCAGAGTACCTTTACAGATCCTTCACAGTAACTACACAGCAGCTAGACCCCATTTATTTAACCTTTTTTTATTATTGATTCTCAACTAGCAACTCTTATTGAGAACCCTTGGTATGACTGACGCGCAAGCACTTCAAAAAACCTTATTGAGAATCAATAGCAGAGGGTGTCTCACCAATACAGTTCAAACGGTCCAACCTTGTCATCTTGTGGGTTAATTGTCATGCTTATGTTCCATGCTATGCTAATTCTATCCTCTGTTCCATTGTTTTGTTCTACCCAATGTGGTAAGTATGCAGGGAACAGTAATAGATCACCTCTCTTAGGTTGTATTCTAAATTGTGGTGCTGCTCTTGTATCTTGTACTAGCTTATTGTTAGTGAATGTAGTCGTATTAAATGCACCTGTATGAATCATTGGATTAACAAACACAATACCTGTATCTGCTTCATTCTTTAGGTAGTATACTACAGAGTAATCAGCATTAGGGTGTGTATGGTAAACGTTAGTTGATTGTGGAGGATTGATGTTAATCCAATCAGGTTGATGATAGGTAGGGCGTCTGCATACTTCTTGTAGTATCTTATCTACTTCTTGTTTAACTGGTTGTAGTAGTTCTGTTTCTAAGTATAGAGATTGCCAACTACCTTGTCCTGATCTTTGGGGGTATTTTGTTGCATTATCTTGTGCCTTCTGTTCGTAACAGTATGCTATCAACTCATCAATGTTTATGTTGTAGTTGTTGTGATAGAGTAATGTTGGGAACAGGGGGATGATATTATACATCACTTAAATCCCTTTGCTTGTTGTTGGTAGTCCATGACTGTAACCTTAGCACCAGTAGTATTAGCTTGTTGAAACCACCATGCTCTCATCATAGTATAGTCTTCAAATGTATGTGCTCTACCATCAGGATAGGACACAACATAGAAATGCCTATCATATGGTTTATCACATGTTTGGGTGAAGTTTTTCACGTTTAACTGTTTGATAGTATAGTTTGTAGTACCGTTGTTTCATTTGTGTGATAATAGCATTATCATCATCAAATGCCATGTACTTCGTCAGTTGATAGCAACCTTCTAGTTCTGAGATGAGTCGTAGTATGTTAATGGACGATTGTTCTAGTCCACCATGTGTCCATTTATCGTGTTCTTTTGACACCCCATGTCATCTCCATAGTGATAGTAATTAATATCATGAATAGTAGGATGAATAGTGTGCTCATGTCAAGCGCAGACGATAATCCTTTAGTTTCTGTACTAATTGTTCATGATGTGTGGTGCCTGGTTCAATCATCTCTCGTGCTCGTGCTACATCATAGGATGACATAGTGTGCAATGCTTTGAGTATGTGATCTACTTCGTCTAGTGAGAGGTTCATGACTGTGTGGTGTAATCGATTTCTACTGGGACTGATGCACCATCATCATAGTATGTTGTGTCTATGCTGATGCCAAACTCTGCCAGTTCTAAGAGTGTTTGCTCTTCAATCTCCTTAATCCATTCGTCTTTGGTCATGGCAGTATTGACAGCAGAGTTCATATCTAATTATACTGTTTTAATTGAACTGTGTCAAGTTATGATACACTGTTTCAATATGCATGTTCCCTTTGATATAACCACCAATGATGATAGCTATGGCAAATAGGAAAGCGCCGACAATTGAGAGTGATAGGGGGAGTTTATCAGGATTAGGATCTGACATAACGTTGTGTTCTAACTGGACCAGTGAGTGGATCAGATAAGGGCACACTCGTATAACACATTAGTTTATAGTCGCGTGGTTTAAGGTTAGAGCGTTCGATCTGATCTACGGCGTGGTCAAAACACATGTACCATGATAGATTAAACTTACCAGTGCGTGGTTCAAGACGCCATGGCATACTATTCACTGGGAATAGATCAATGTTAGCGCATCTGGTGTGTTTAACCCCACGATCCTTGAGCTTCGGGCGAGTAGAAGACTTGACCGAAGGTTTCTTGGATGTATTCTTGGATGATGTCTTTTTTGTACTGAGAGACGCTACGTTCTTTTCTAACGCTGATTGAGTTGTCGCTCTGGATTTCCCAGACGAGCGTGTCACCTTCTTGCCAGTTGAGTTCTTGGCGGATGTCGTGCGGGATTTCGATGTAGTAGTCTTTCGTGTCGGCATGTTGCTCAATTCTTAATGTAACCATTTTCCTCTAACCATTGACGTGTGAGTGGGGTCGGTTCATAATCTGTCCACATTGTACCACGAGCGCACGATTCTAGTGCTTCCATGGTCATGTTCTCCGTCTTGCCTGCCCATGTAGCTTCCGCTTCCCATGGTTGTGCTGCGGGAGGATACGTGCGCTTGACCATCTCTGCCCAGATTGGTGGTACTGCATCCTCTGGTTTGATGATGGCAATCATACTATTCTTGATAGTACCTGCCATACAATCTTGTGCAGCGTGCCATCCTTCATGACGTACAACACTCATCAATACATGTGGTTGATACATGTATGCTTTGTTGAGATAGAAGTGATTACTCACAGTATGGTACACACCACGATGACTATGAGGGAAATACTTCTCATCAGCAAGATGTACATGCACACCAATCTTCTTGAATGCAATCATGATCTGATCAAATTCATCCTTAACATAGTCCCAATTAGCATCAGGATATGCATTCATCAGATCAATCGATGAGTTGATGCGCTCCACACCATTGGTACACTCTTTGAGGAGCATACAACCCATAGCATCCATACTATAGAATCCCTTGGTGATCTTATCCTCATTAGCTAATGCACCATGAGCAAGACCCAACGCGAAACCAGCAGCAATGACCTGCTTCAGTAGTTTATGTGAATGTTCCATGAAATACTAATCCTATCTTCTTGTGTGTTGTTTTCTGATACACGATGAATAAGATTAGATGGAAAGATGAGACCATTACCTTCTACTGGTGGAAACCACATAGAAGTGAATGTAATCATGTCCTCTTTCAACTTTGGATTCATCGCATCTAGTAGTCTGAACTGATTGAAGTAACTTGGGTTCTCAATCTCGATCTTACCACAATCACCTTCTGGAACCTTTACATAGAATACTGCCGCAAGATCACATCCTGGGTGTGTATGCTTATGATTAAATGATCCTGGTGTGTTGACATTGTACCATACACTTCCAATACTATACTGTAGTTCTTCTGTCAACAGTTGTGACATAATACTATCTACAGATTTGAAGAGTAGTTTGGGTGATGGTTCTTGTTTAGGAGACTGCCAACCACCTGCATTAGATAGTTTGACAGACTCCGTGACTTCTTTTACCTCATAGATGTGGTCAATGGTCTCATCCCGAATAAGACTATACTCAGGCACACTGAATGAGATAATAGGTGAGGGGAACGCTGATATACAATTAACGGTCATCAGTTAGTTTCCTCATCGTATTAATCTCATGTAGAATCAGTTCTGCCTGAGCATGATCACCTCTATTGGAGGCGTCGATATAGTTCATAATCAACGCCTTCATGGTATCATCAACCTTCTGTGAGTTCAATGAAGTGTTGGAAGAGTGCTTCTTCATCGTAGAACAATGTTTCTTCGGTATGTAGTTGTTCGGGATCCAACCACTCAAAGAACTCATCAGCAAGAGCTAGTGCATCATCAAGACGATCCTCTGCCATCAGTTGCTTGAATCGACCAGTTGCCCACTCATAGATGTCGTCGCGACGTGAAGAGATCAGTTCGTCAATGCTCATTTCTTAAAAAGGGTAAGTTTGTTCTGGAGGTGGTCGTAAGACTTGAATTCTACATCACGAGGCAGCATACGGTTGAGTGCTGCTGCAAAATCGTTAGGAAACTTAGAGAATGCTCGCCAGTAACGTTGAACACCATCATCATCGAGATCAGCACGAGGAGTTACCGCAATGGTATACTCACCCATAGTGTAACGACTAGGGAATGGTTCTACTAGCGTGGTGATGTAATCTGCTAGTGGATTGGGTTTACTCATTTGACAAAGACCTCTTGATTGTGTTCATTGGTAAGTGCTTGTGCTTGCACGAGGAGTTGACACATGTGGGCAACGTATTCAATATCTTCGTCGCATGGATCGAAATCGTAAGCACAATCCCAATCTACAGTGCCATCCAGTCTGACTGGAGCACCGAATGCAACATTGTCATCATCTAGAGCGTAGGCATTGCCGTCAGCAACGATGTAGAAGTTTGGAGCAGACATGAGAAGAAGAAGTAAGGTGACCTATGTATTGTATATTATAATGAGCGGCGTGTCAACTCTTGTAGAGGTAACCGCCTGCCCAGTCGCAATGCTCGTATACGTGCTCACGACTTGCGGAATCAGATAGGTCAAAACGAACATCCTTAGCAGGACCACGCCATGATGCTGCCTTGTATAGTTCACCAGTCTTCTTGTCAACAAATGCATGTACACTACGCTGGTTGCTGACCATAACGACCTTGTGATACTTACGACCACTCTCAATCACGAAATCGTAGTCACACTTGCCATCCTTGAACTCTTGGATACGCTCCTCATGATACTGAGGATTGTCAGAGCTAGGGATGAGGAACTTGTGACGACGAATGTTCTCCTCGATGAAGTTTTGCTTGAGTGCTTCGCAAAGCATCTCAGTGTAGTTAAGGATTTCCTGTTGAGTGGTGGGCATTGGGTCTCTTTGTTTGATGAACTTAGTATAGCAAGGCAGGAAGCGATTACACGCTACCTTGTGCAACTTCTGCAAGTGGCACACGCTTGACGGTGAGACGACGCCATCCACGCACTTCACGAATACCATTGACAACTTGGTTCACAACGTTGTTATGCTGACGGTTAAGTCCACGCATGGACTTGGTAGCAGGACGTGTGATGTAGAAGATGCTGGTGGTCAGATCTTCGTTGTCGATGCTGACTTCGTAAGCGTTAGGCATGGGTGGTGTCCCTGTCGATGTCCTTATTATAGAGTCAATCAGTGACCATGCAGGCGTTGATGGGGCAGTTTCTTGAGTGGCACATTCTTCTGCTTTTGGAGACGGAGTTCATCTACAGTGATCTCCAGCGATGCTGCTTCCTCTTCTTCAGTGAGTTCTTTCCATGACCCACCAACACCTCCATCCATGTTTACTACGATTTCACTCATGATAGTTAAGTAATGATTGTTGTAACTGGTCGTGCAATTGAATGTCACTCATGCCATTTCTAGCTGCAAGACGCTCACAAATGTTGGGATCTACATCCCACATCATGTCAATAATAAAATTGACCTGATTAGCAGTCAAATCGATAGATTGGGTTTCCATAACAATAATAGGTTAGAAGGGCGTTCTAGACGCCCCTAGACGCCTCTCAGCAAGCGAGAGGGGAATAATCGGAACCAGTGTACTCTTCAGTGTTGATGGCAGTCACTACAGCACCGTTGGCGACGTAGTTACGAACTTCGTACTGCATCTCAGTCTTGAGTTTAGTAGCGAAGTAGACCATCTCACTCTCAGAACCAGGATGCCAAACGACTTTCTTAACAAATCGCTTGCCAGTGCCAACAGGATAGTAATCGATCTTGGTGGCAGAAGTAAAGAGTTGCATGGGTGGTTCCCTTGACGACCTCTATAATATACATGGTGCGGAGGTCACGCGGACAGTCTAGTGGACACTAGCTTAACTGTCCCCATAGATGGGGATGATGTCAGTGCGACAATGCTGCGTCTTGTTGATGTGCTGTTCCCACAGAGCGGCATCGTCCAAATTGTAAAAGATCGCTTGTTGGCGGGCGGTGCCCTTCTTCTTGTTCTTCATCCAAACGACTGCGTACTTCATGCCAAAATTGAGGGTAGACTAGAATGTTAACATAGTGACGACCCCACCGTGAATTTGCACTCTTGGGCAGTGGGATGTCCTTAAAGCAAATAGTGATGTACTCTTCGCTTATGAAAGAAATATAACCTGTTACATGCCCATATGCAACAGGTTGTAGCAATTCAAAATCATTCTTGTTCATCGAACAACTTACGATCCTTGTTTTGTGGTTTAGGCAACCTGAACATCTGTTTAAGATCATTCAGTTCGCTCAGTTGCTTTTGCAGGTTATCAATCTGTGCCTGCAAAATCTGAAAATTGGCGTCGTTGTTGTTCTGCATCATCAAAATGTTGTTGATTGCAGTTTTGAATTCCTCTTCGTTCATTGTGAATCACATTAGTAAGTTGACGTTCTAGTTCAACCTGAACCATGATAAGTTTACCACACATGTAGTCACGGTAATCATTCTCTTTGATCAGGTTAGCAACATTATGTAGCTGTTGAATTGCAGTCAACAGTCTGGTTTTCTCATCCATCAATATCTATCAGGAATAAGATCAACAAAACGATGACCAGTCATTAGATCACGAAGTTCACGAGCACGAACATATTGTTTCTCGTGATACTTGATTACATCATCGACGCAAGATAGCATCTCTTCATATGCCTGTCGTGGCGATACTTTGTCATCTTGGAGGTAATCGTCGATAGCATCTTGCATACGACAAAGGCGTTGCTTTTCATAAGTGTTGTCAGGTTGAATGATGGGTGATGTCATTAAAATTCCTCGTTACGACGACGGTCAAGATAAGCAATGATCTCACCACGCCACTCAAGTAATTCATGGTAGCATTTCTGATCATGTGCATCTTGACGTAGCTCATGGTCTGGTTTGAGAACACTCTCATAAAAGATGAAGAAAGCGTCTTTACGTTTCTCTTGTTTGTTGGTGTCCCAATCCATTTGATCTTAGCGTAGGTGATAGTATTTTAGATTGTTTTAATAGGAAATCAAGACAATCTAATGATTTCTTTATTATTGAGGAGGACCAGCAGGTCCCCACCCATCGTTCTCAGGGACACAATCATCATCGTCCACACGGTCAACTGATGCAATGTCACATACTGGCACCTCATGTTCACCACCTACGAGATACCATGGCATGACGATACCATGATATTCTGGATGTGCTTGGAAGTCAACAGGGTATTCTTTATCACCCAGATACTTTAGTTCGCTTTCTGGAATAGCGTTGTCTCGTAACATTGCTTGTAGCTGCAAGTGCGTCAACTCGTACTGCGTGGGTACTCTCATTAGATCTCCAAAGTTTGCGTTGTTTTTTGTATTCTTCATTGTTTGCAACGATGTCACGTACTCTCTTGAATATCTGAGCACTGCGATTATAGTCGCAGGTCCAGTGGTCAGATTCCTGAGGGCGGACCTCACCATTGTCATCATACTTTGTACCTGAGTGATGGTTAGCGTATCGACGAGCACGAGTAAATCCCATCTCTAGAAACTTACGACACATATCCATACCTACAAAGTCTTTAGCGTCTCTGTAGTCAAGATACATTGCATAGATTTTGTTTGCAGACTTAACTGCTAGCTCGGGAGTTCTGAATTTCCAATGAGCACAAATGTCGTTTGTATAAGGGCGAACCAGTAGAACTCCTTGTTCTCCCCTACCGATACGATAAAGTTCGTGAGTTTCTGGATCTGTAAAGTCAAGTTCCTCGTAAGGTAGTTCATAGCAAAATTCAAGCATGGATCTCGTGCTCGCTGTCGCTATCCTACCACACTGTCAAGGGGGTGTCAACCAGGGTCAGTCGGATCCTCGTTAATGTATGGGATTGTACCGTTAGGTTTTACAACATATGCAGGTATCCTAAACGCTGCATTTGGTAAGTTCTGTGGTTGTGGGAACCAGTCACAACAGTTGTCTACAGCAATCTGTTCTGTCTTAAAAATATAGAATGTATGCTTTTGTGCAAAGACTTCATCAATTTCTGATTCTGGAATGATCCATCTTGCTTCACCATCCTCATCTACACTCTTATAATATGCATACATCAATGCTTTATCATCTGTAGATAATGAATGATATGCAGTATTATCAATTACAACAACACATTTATTCTCTAGCTCTGCTAGACGTGCTGCCATTTCACCAATAGTCTTAGGATTTAATGAGATAAGTGCCATCAGAGTCCTCCATCATCGATAGAACGTAGAATAGCGTCAAGAGTATTAGTCTCATTATATACTCTATTTTGTGGCATTCCATCTACCTGTTCAGTAGTAATTGCCATTGCCATGTAAGACATTGCTCTACCAGCAAACTTACGATATACTGACTGTGCAATATGGAAGAACTGATCATCAGATCCTAAGTATTCTCCTAATTCAGAGTTGTTAGCTAACATCTCTGCATACTTCTTAGGACTGATTGGAAACTTAACGTTGATAGGAGGAATTGATTGTTGTTCTTGTGGAATATTTCTTAATTTTGTTCTGTATGCAACCCACAATGCTTTCTCATCATCAGTAAGAGGAGCATCAGCAAGTTGTGACCAGTCACTATCCATAAGTAGGAAGTTTCTGACCATTGTAATCTTAGTCCAGTTTACATATTCATCAGCAGCAAACTGTGCAGCAAGTTTACCCTCTAGACTAATATCATCTAGACCTCTAAACTCAGTATACTTTGCTTCTAGTTTATTATAAAGATCATCAATCTCAGACTGCTCAAATGCAGAGAGATTCATTTCATAAGAAACCCACTTGTATTCACCAGTTCTTTGGTTTCTTTGAAATTTATTTTTGTTCATTAGGGTGAGACCTGTCTCATACCTAATAAAACTCTCTAATTTATCCTTATCCGAATCCCACAGAGGATATAGAATAGGAACAATCTCATCTTTCCAAAAGTCATCAGTAATGACTTTGGTCACACCTTTTCTTGCCATCGTTCTATTGATGGCATTCAGATATAGTGCTACATCTTGTGAAGAATACTCGCTCATTGTACTAGATTAGGATATCTCATACCGTCATAGTATTTAGACGGCTTTGATAAGGTACTTGACTCTATGGTATTTTGTAATGAGAGGAATATTGACTTCTGGAATAGCTTCTGCTGTCACCACAATAGGTGTAGAAGAACTCATTGTAAATAGTCCCTCATCAGAAGACATGCCAGACTCAATAACATTAACAGTTCTGTCAACAAAATCAATGTCACAAATCTCTGTACCATCTGTTGGTGTGAATACTCTAGTTGTAACTTCACCATAGAACAGAGTCATAGCAGAGATACCATAGTTGTCTAGAGTGTTATTAGAATTATCATCTTGAGTAATAACTCTTGTTTGTCTTAACAACAACTCAACACCTGCTTGCTTTGCTGAACTATTATCTGGAATATTTACGTCAACTTCACTCCAAGTAGAATCACCACCAGTAGAAGACTTAACAACACCTAGTAGATTTACAGTTGATCCAGTTGATGTTTTCCAATATAAGAGAAGATCTTCTTCAGGTTGATCACCACCATTTGTGCCAGTACCACGAATAACAGACCACTGAATCTTGGTAACGTTAGTTAAATCAAGAGGACCAATTACATATTCTCTAGTACCCTCACCTGCAAATGGTAAGTATCTAGTAGCTCTAGTACCATATCTTGGTGGATCTCCATTGCCACTGCTAGAAATCTGGAATTTACCATCGACTCCTGCTCCATTACCAGGAGTTACTGGTTTTAAAAGAACTTCTTTAGTATCACCATTAGCACTAGATTGTTTCCAAATACCAGAATCGATTCTAGCACCACCAGGGACACCTGATGCATCACACAAATAATATCCACCAGCAGGAGTTGATAGATTTCCTTCTACCTCTTCCCCAGGCAATGTTCCTCTATATTCTGCGGTAACACCACCAGCAAGACCATTTCCAGAACCATCACCACCATTATTACCAGCAGATTGTAGTCCACATGTAATTGATGTGTTAGTGTTAGCAATAGCAATAGTTAAAGTGCTACCTTGACCACCGCCACCACCTAGTCTTCCATCGTTCTCAGTTTCATCCTGAACTCTGATCTGAACATATCCAGCACCACCGCCGTTGCCTGGCGAACCACCATTACCAGCAGTTGACCACGATGCTGTGCAGAAGTCAGATCTGTAAGCAGATCTACCACGAGCACCACCAGTACCACCACCGTTACCATTGTGTCCGACACCTGCCTGTCCACCAACACCACCGTTAGCTTGTCCACCAATACCAGCGCCACCGCCGCCACCTCCACCGCCACCAGCGGTGCATCCACCAGAAGTACCATTAGCACCAAAGGTAAAGTCAAGTGCAGAGGTTTGTCCAGCAAGGTTAGTTGATGCACCTTGGTTGTTACCACCAGCATAGCATCCATCAGTAGTTCCACCACCGTTGAAACCACCACCTGATCCACCGCCGCCGCCTCCGCCGCCAGCACCTAGGAAAGGAACGCCACCATCCCAGAAGAGACCAGTGGATCCACCACCACCGCCAGCAGTAGCACCATTACCCCAAGCACCTTGACCAGATCTACCACCTGGCGATGCACCTGAACCACCCAAAGCTTCTCCTGCTTCACTACCTGTTCCATTTACAAATCCATCGACATTGTTAAATCCTGGTTGACCACCTTGTCCTAAAGTCCATGTAATACTACTAGGACCAAATCCAAGGTTTGCAGTGACCAAAGCACCTGCACCACCAGTACCACCGTTTGCACTATTGTCACATCCAGAGTTACCATTACCATTACCACCACCGCCGCCACCGCCAGCAGCTCTAACAGTAACAGTTCTAGATGAAACACCAGTGCTGGAAGGTGCTGACCACGATGATCCACCTTGTGTTACAAATCCAGTGTCAGTGGATGTAATAAATGTGCCAGATGCACCTACACCACCACCTCCACCAAGTCCATTTCCTTGACCACCAGAAATAGTTCCACTACCAAATTGTCCACCGTTACTTCCTGCTGCACCATTAGTGGATCCAGCAATACTAACACTATCCAAATCCAACATAGCTTGAGGAACTAAGTATGTTCCACCAGCGCCACCTTGTCCACCATTGTCACCTGCTTTACCACCGCCACCGCCATATGCGTAGCAAGTGTAAGTGTTTCCACCAATATCTAATGTGACATATGCATATCCACCATTAGAACCATCTCCACTAGTACCACCACCACCTCCACCAGGCGCTTTCAAACTGATATCAATTCTAGTTACATCACCAGATGTTGCAGGAACTGCTGGTAATGTGAAGGATCCCTGTGATGTTAACTCATCATTTTGGAATACTGTACCTGTTCCTGGGGGTGTAAATACATCTGCTTTGCCACCAATCACAGTTTGTCCATCAATGGCATATAATCTTGGGAAAGGAGTTGATACTTCATCTTCAAATGTACCAGCAGCAATCCTAACCGTTATCTGTGGATTCGGTTGAGCAGTGGTGAGTGAAGGAACAGTTTCTGGTACATATGCAAATCCATTAGAGCTAAACTGCTGATCTAGAACTTGCGCCGTTCCATTATATGCTTCTGGTAATGCACCCGAAATAGTAACATAATCACCTTTACTAAATCCATGAGCTTCAGCAGTAGTAGCTAAAGCATAACCATTTCCAGCAGAGTATGTAATTGCTGTAATATCAACATTAGGACCACCAGTAATAGGATAACAACCATCAGGTTCTGGAGGATCTTCAATAATACCACCACGTAGTCCAATACCTTGAACACCCAACATGTCATTAGCATTCAAGTTTCCAGCAGGAACATTAGATTGTTCAGATCCACCGCTGAGATTTTGTTTTAATGTAATAACTTGATTTGGTTGATCTTGTAATGCTGCAGGAATATCAATGATAAACTCTCTCCAGTTAGAGTGAATAGCATCGTATAGGTCAAATGCTTCTTGGTTATCCAATCCGTTTTCATCTCTGTAATCTTGTACAGATGGGAAAAGACGGAGAGATTCACCATTACTAAATTCACAATACAGTCCTTCACCTATATTGTTAGGACGTTCTCCACCATTATTGTCATTACCAGCAATAGCAAAAACATATAACTGAGTATATCCAGTAAAATCTAATTCAAGTTCAACTCTTCTAGATGTTTTTAGCTGATCTGGATTACTAAAACCAGTTGCACTAGCACCATATCCAAATGCAAGATATCTATTTCCTTGTGCAATTCCTGGTTTAATAAATCCTTCCCATTCTCCTGATCCAGGACCATGTGGTTCTAATGAAATATCATCATATCCAATTCTACCATCACCAAGAGGATGTAGGAATGTATTCCATTCTGGACCATTAACATCGTAGAATATGTTTGCTGGTTGATTGGGGTCAACACCACCAGGACCAGTTGTATTACCAAAAGTTGCAAGTGTTGGATCGTTTAGCTTTTCACGAGTTAAACCATGTGAGTGACCTAGTGCTAATCCACCTGTACCAACTGGTTCAAATGGTAAGACATTTGATCTTCCAGTGACATAATTTACAGCAAATTCATCAATAGGTACACCATCTCTTTCATTATCAACAGCATCATCTGCCTGTGATGATAAGATGTAATGACTATGTTCTACTGGTCTATTAAAGATATGATCATCAATTGGTCCAATTCTAAAATCAACATCACCTGTTAAGTATGTGAATACATCAGCAGTGATATTTTGATATCCAGTTGTTCTTACATCTCCAATATCAAAGAATACACCACCATCTAGAATATTATCCTTAGAAATATACCACTGACCACCAGTTTGACCTACTTGGTTTACAAGAGCATTCTCTACAGTTGGCGTTCCTTCTCCATCTACATCACCAATACCTACGATAATTCTATCTCTATAATCAGGTAGATTAAATGTTCCTACTTGATGTGGGGAGTCAGCAAAACTGAATGATTTGTTTAGAGTGATGGTAGGATGAGTTCCAGATGTAATATCTACGTTAGTCTTTGTTAGTGTAGATACATCAACATCTTCGGGGAATTCAATTTCATATGCAAATTCTCCAGATGGAACTTGTGAGGTACTAAGATTTTCTGTTGGTACTTTAGTCAAGTAAAATTTATCATATGCCCAGTCACCTGTAGGCATAGATCCAAGTCCTGGTCCTGCTGGTGTATCAGATGTGTCATCTGTTATTCTAAATGCAGTACCATATGGATATGGTAGCTTATTGCCACCAGCAATTCCAGGATCTCTATAAAAATTGACGAAACACTTATTACCAATCCAGAAAATTCTTCTCATTCCACCAGCATTTGCTGGTTGTGTTGGTTTAGCAGTGGTACTTCCACCGTAAGTATTTCTAATAGATGCAAATAATTGCGGATAGTCTCTAATATTTACTTCTCTTCCATCACAATACAAATATCCTTTGTAAGAGTATTCCATACTCTCACCACCAGAACCCGCACCACCGTTTGAATGTGCTGGATCAGTAGAGAATGAATCTACTGGCACAGGGAAAATCGATCCAATCGAAGCATAGTTAGCTTCATGGTCCTGCTTATATGCAGTAAATTTATTTCTATACGAAACCGTCATCAGTATTTGATTAGAAACTCTTGGACAAGATATGGTTGAACAAATTGATCTGCTTTATTTTGTTCATTGACTTGAATCTTCAGTGTAGAAGATAGGTTTGAAGCAGGAATAAAGGTTGGGACAGTATTCAATTGATATGTATGTGGTTGAGCAGTAAAGTTCACGAAGTGACGGTGACTGCCGTCATTACCAAATGCTTGCACTTCATTGGTTGCGTTTGAGATAGCAGAAACACCAGGGGTATTACCATCTTTATTTGCATCAAACGGAACATTGGTAAACTTATAGTTTCCAGGAATAGATTCATCTCCCGATTTACTACCCTGTGGCATACCAGCACAAAGAAGACCACCAATAAGACCTGATGGTTCGCACTTACTGAAAATTGTTCCCTGATAATCTACTGTACCACATGTAGTTGAGTCTTGAGGAGCAGATCCTTCATTACTATCACAACCAATAGTATTTCCAGACCACTGTGGATATAAACATCTACCATCAGACTCTGTATCACCAGTACCAACCCAACCAGTAACATAGTTAGACATGGTATCACCATTAAACACAGATGTATCAGAAAAATCTGGTGTTAAGCAATAGTTCTGAGGTGGGATGTAAAAATCACAACCCTGTAAACAACCACCGTAGATATATCTGGTACAACTACCAAAGATACCACCGATAGAACCACCAGTATATCCATCTGGATTACTAGTACCAGTTAGCTTAAATCTTGTAGATGCGACAGCACAAAGATCTTGTCTGGTATTGTAATACCATGGAATAACACACAAAGTAGACTTTCTTGAATAGAAGTTTCTACCAAATGCACTGAATTCATTATTAAGTGATGATCTTACCCTTGTTCTATTACCATCATGGAAGTGACCATGAGGTAAGAAAGCATTAGGTAGAACCTCAATTGTTTCTGTATAGTTACCAGTATTTCTAGTAAATCCTGGTTCACCAGTAATAGGAACTACTTGTGATGGTAAAAAGAAGTTACCTTGATAAAGAATTTCATATACTTCACCAATATTACTTTGAACCTCTAGTCCTACACCTGACTTTACAATATCTTGGTTGTTGTCATCCTGCAGTCTCAAATCAACTTCTAATCCTAAGTTAGCACCAGATGATGCTCTCAATTTCTTAGAACCATAATCAGGTAACTGAAATTGATTATCTAATAAATTTACATTTGGTTTTTTATACCTAGACTGAGATCCAACACCTAAAATTGCTGCTAGTTCTGGAAAAATCTCTGCAGAATAGATAGTCCCATCACATCTTAGATAACCCGCTGGTAGTAATTCTTTTGTAGAAGCATTATCTGGATCATTAGAAGTTAGCTCATATGACCAGTGAATGATTGTACCACTAGTGGTTCCAACCTTTGCTTTTTCTCTATTATAGAATACTGCCATTTAAAATGCCCTCATTATAACAAGAGTAGTAAGTGAAGGTGTATTAGGGTTAATTTGCACGCTCAAAGCTTTGTCAACACTAACAGGTGCAATAGTTCCCGTCGTCATATTATTTATGAGCGTAGTGCTAGGGATTCTCATTTGTCCCCTAGTCATTGACAAATCAATTGTAAAATGATTATGTGATGCAAGTCCAGGTTCTGTCCAGTTGGTTGCGTTATGATTCAACGTAACAGGATATGGTCCCTCATTTCTAGCTTGTGTAACATTACTACTTGCATATGCATTTTTAAATCCATTGTATCTGCCCTCTGGAGGGAATGGAGCAGAGACAGCAGGAACATCTACTTGAGGAATACATGAGTAATCATCATCATAATCCTCTACAATTGAATAGTATTGTTGAATAGTTCTTGGACTAGATGCTGATCTAGCTTGTGGAATAGTTTGTGAAGCAGCAGTAAAGTCACGGAATGTACTACAATCTACTAAACTATCTGCAAGTGGATCGTACCATGTAAGTTGAACTTCTCCAGGAACAAAGTTATCTACTGTATCTTCACCAGGGAGTGGTTCTGGTGTAACAGTTGTCCATTCATTTCCTTGTGTATCATATGTACCAGGCATGAATGTTGCAACATATGTACCCTGTACGTTTGCTGATGGATAGCTACCTGTAGTACCATCAGAATTAGACGGTCTAGGGTGAGTGTGTGCAGGAGTATGATCAACACCTAGTTTTCTAGGAATAGTTCTATAAGTGTCAAAGAATGCTGGTTCCTCTAACGTAATACCAGTAATTTTACCAGCTAATGTAGTGGATCCATCAACAGCGAAGTTTACATCAATATACGAGGTAATAAGATTCAAAGGTGCTGCGTCATTTCCATTCTCTGTGATATATTGACCAACAACAGCATTATCTGCAGGATCCAATCTAGAAGATTCCAAGTCAACCATGCTACAGTTGTTTAGATTAGGAAGCATGAATACATCTTCTTCATCATAGTTTGGATATGTATTTTGAATACCAACTGCAGGACCTCCTGGTTCCTGAAAAGGACCATATGTATTACCTAACAATTGTGCCAGAAGAGGATAATCAAGTGCTCTTAATGATTGTCCTCTACAAACAATATACCCAAAAGGGATTGCGTCCTCTGCAACAGCAGATGAACTGGATGAACCCGTCCAAGGCATGATTGTTCCAATTGGAACTGCCTTGGCGGATTTAATTCTGTTGTAATTTGCCATTTATCAGACCTCCGTTAACCACCATCCTTGAACTGAAGTTGGAATTCCAACTTGTCCATTACTATCAACAGAACCGAGATATACAAGAGCAAATGCTGCGTTTGGAGTTTGAACTACCATTTCTCCAGAAGGATATGGAGTAATTCTTCCACCCAACAGTGTTCCTGTACTGTCTCCTTGAATCTTAATTCCAGAAGACTCTGGTGTTCTAAGTACCAGTGATGTATTGTAGCTTAAGTTGCCACCAACGTCTGTGATTCTTACAACATCTCCTGTTTGAGGAGCGGATGGTAGTGTAAGAACTAACGTGGTAGAAGCAGTAGTGTTTACCATGTAAACAATGTTTGGTAGCAGTGTTAGATCTTCCTCTGGAGATGCAGAAGAGATGTATCTAGTATGCTTAGCACCACTTGAAGTGAGGAAGTTAGAAATACCGAATGCATCGACAGAACTATCTTGCTTAATTGCAAATTCCTCTGTTCCATTTGGACCAAGATTTTCTAGAGAGAACTGCTTGAATGATGTAGAAGGTGTAGCAACTGCTTCACCGTTAACAGTGAATGATTTAGAAGCGGTTACGTTACCTAGGTTATCAACAGAGAACGAAGGTGTATTTGCGTCTGGGTTGAGAACAACGTTTTCTGGATCCTGTGCGCTGAAGAGATAGAAGTCACCTCTTGCGCTAACACCAGCATCCCAAGTTAATAGACCTTGGTGATCAGCGTGACCATCATCGTTGACTAGACCAAATAGTCTTGTCTGGTTAACAGAGTCGAAGATCTGGAAACTTCCACCAACCATTCTCAAGTCGCCATTGATAGTAGTGTTACCACTTCTATATCCAATTGCGCCATCTTGAATCTGTTCGTTCATCGTTGTCTGATGAACATCACCCTTCAGTCTTCCAGCAACCTTGACCCAGATCTGAGCATCACCTTCTTCATCAGCAAGAGCTAAGAACTGAGCATAGTCAAGTTTTTGCTGAGAGATATATCCCTTATCAATGATCATCGAGATATATGTGGTAGAGGCACCAGAGTTAACTCTAGTTCTCTGCTCAACATCGATGATGTTAGCAATTTCCTTATGCTTGATTAATCTTCTAACTGTATTACCAGCATCAAATGCACTGTCAGATGTAGTAAATGTTTTGTTAGTGTTTAAACCAGTGCCAGCATCTGCAACAACAATAGTTGGGTTAGCAGGGTTGGTAATAATTTGAGTAATCTTACCAATAATGTAATCACCAATCTGAGTAGACGTTGCAGTTGGTGATCCAACAAATACTAGATCACCAACAGCAAATGCACCAGAACCAACACCAAGAGACTGAACAGGCATCTGGATTTGACCTGCGCTACCAGCAACAGCACTACTAATTGTAGTATCAGGACCACCATCAGCTACATGCTGTGGATCGAACATGAAACCATATGCTCTCTTGATAGTTCCACCATCAAATAGTGCAGGAATACCAGCAGTATTAGAAGTAGTTCCAGCAGCACTGGAGTATTCGATATCGAATCTGCCATATTGATTACCAATATGTGTGGTGCCGCTGCAAGAATCTACCTTGAATGTTGGTACTTGATTACCATCTGTGATTAAGAACTGCTCATTTCTTCTAGCTGCTAGTCCTACAGTCTGAGAGGAAGAACCAACAGTGTCTCTGCTTAGAACAAACTCACCATTAACTGAATCAATTGCTGTAATGACTACATCTGGTAGGAAGTCAATTGGAGACTCATTAGTGATATTAACAATAGTATCACCAACCTTGATATCAGCAATTGTCTTACCAGGACTTGTAACAGTAACACCAGTAATGATATTAGATCCAGCAGTACATGTTCCATTGAACTGAACATCAGATAATGTTCCACAACCACCCTTAATCTTGAGACTATTGTTAATAGTAGTATCACCAAGGATAGTAGTGTCACCCGTTACAGAGTTGACAACAAATACGTCGTTAGCTTCGCCACCAGTACAATCAGAATTAATTCTAAACTTCTGCTCTACTGCCTCTAGAGGAGTAACGACCTTGATAACTTCACCCTGATTAAAGATGCCATCATTATTTGTGTCTTCACGGTCAATGATTACATAATCATTACTTGTTAGAACACCACCAAACTCAGAGAGATATACATTGTCCTGAGGACCAGTAGAATCTAATGCCTGTTCAGTCCATGTAGCATCAAACTGTACGTTAACCTTAAAGATAGGTGTTGTATCAGGATGATTGTTTAGAATTGCGGTGTAAGTACCAAGTGGTTGACGCTTGACCTTGATGTAGTAAGGAGCAACAGATGTTCTGGTTAGTTCTAGAACCTGAACAATTTCAGGATGTCCACTGCCAGAAACTGCACTGTTGATGATAATATAATCATTCTCAACATAGTATGGATCACCATTTTGCTTGAGAGGTGCATTCTTAAGTGGTAACCAGTATTCATCACCAGTTAGAGCACCTAACGTCTGAGGTTCAACAGCTGGTGTACCACCAATGTTAGTTACTGTTTGTTGATATGCACTGCCACCCCATAGACCAGCACCAGCAGTATCAACTTGGTTATAACCTTCATCAGTTGTCTGTAGAACTAGAACATTAAGAATGTCAATGTTCTTATTAAAGAGAGTATCGCTTAGAATACCATCAGCATGAGAGAAGATTGGAGATCCAAGTTGTCCTCTATCACCCAAGAAGGAGAATGCTGCAACACCACCACACATTAGGATGTTTCCATCAAACTGTGCAGAAGCAACAACTCTCAACTGGTTGTTAATTGTGGTTAGACCACCCTGACCAGCGATATTAATTTCAGATGCATTAAGTGCGAAGTCAACAATAGATGCAGAACCAGAGTCAGAGAAGAAGCTAACCTTACCAGCACCAGTAGATAGTCTTACAGTGTCAGTAATTGTTCTTCTTGCACCCAACTGGAAGTCACCATCGACCTTGAAGGACTTGGTTTTGACTCTAGTAAAGGATAGAGACTCGTTGTTATTATATGCACCACCAATTTCAACTTTAGAAATATTAGAGGAAGGTGTATCAGGAGTAGTTCCGATAAAGATGTTGCTGTGTAGCGATGCAGAACCAATTCTGATAAACTGATCAGCAGTGGTATCATTAACTAGGTTGAATGTACCAACCAAGCTACCAATGTTAAGTGTTCCAGTAAATGTGGTATCATCAACTAAGTTAAATGTACCAGTTGTCTGGGAGGTTCTGATCTCAGCAGTTGTGCCGTCATCACCATTGACTTCGATATCATGCTCGAAGCGAGCATCATCAGTAAATCTAGATAGACCGTCAACAACCAGTGCTCTATCAAGTTGAGAGTTATCAACATTGATACCAACACGACCATTGTTTGTAGTAGCAACTCTTAGAACTGCCTCATCGTTAGGAGCAGAACTATCACCACCAACTAAGAATGCATTATCAATAGCAGTCTTATCACGATCAGCGAAGTTAGTATGATCTAGGAAGTCACCTGTAACTCTACCACTAATCCATGCATTACCAACAACATCGAGGTTTGCACGAGGATCAGTCGAAGCAGGATCTACCCATGCGCTAGTGTATGCACTATGTGGAGCACGAGCAACAGTGTTGATGCCTAGCTTGTATGCACCAATTGTCTCGGTCTCAGTTCTGAGTGCTTCACCACCAATGACTCCAACTTCCTTGAAGTTAGCATTGGAGAATTCAATAGTAGGAGCATCAGCACCAACTGCAGTTCCAGCAATGATATTCTCCCATGCTTCAGTTGCCTGAGGAATCTGATCAATTACTTGGAAGTGACAGTAGTTATTGGTTGGTGTGAATGGATCGCCTGGTTTAGCAGCATATACCTGCCATGTTAGGTTCAGTCTAGGATCATAATAGAAGTTCTTGACTCTAATCTGAGAAGCAGAAGTAATTCCGATATCAGTGTTAGAAAGAGCAACACCACTATTGAAGTCTCTGAAGGAGAGTTTAACAACGTTAGTGCCATCGAACTCAATGTTATCAATGCTATTGTTAGCAATTAAACTGAAGTAGTTAGCTAGAATCCATGCAATGGATCCATTCTTACCGACTTCAGAACCCTTGAATAAGGTATCTCCAGGAGCAGGAAGCACACCACCATAAGTGATATACTGTGCAGATGCAATTCTAGAACCACCGTTAGCAATCAGTGGAGACTGATTAGGAGTGATGTTAGAAGCAACACCAGCAACAGTGTGCGTCTGGAACATGTAACCCTGACCATTTCCTCTAGCATTGAACTGGAAGATAGCAGAACGGATTCTGTTCTTACTAATTCTAATATCACCCTCAGTTGGAGGAGCGAATGCAGTTCTGTCTAGACCTTCGTCTTGCTCTAGTTGAGTTACAGGATCAATAGAAGATACATTAGAACGGATGATCAGTGCATCTCTTGCCTGTGTTAGATCTTCATCCTGAATTGCAATAGTAATTGGCGACTCAAATGTGTTGACTAGCTCTCCATCACCACCAACAACTGTAATATTCTGGTTGAATGTTACAGGTGTATCGAAGGTAGTAACGAGACCGTCTAGTACATCATCCTCGTCTCCATCATCATCTAGTGTAGCAGAATCGATAAACGTTTCTTCACCTGTGATAGCGTTGATTCTTCTGTTACCGATATACAGGTCACCCTGAGAGTTGATACCAGTGTAGAAGACGATACCAGCGTCTTGTTTCTTACTTTGTGCGTAGAAGTCCTCTTCAGGTGTTAGGACAACTTCCTGACGTGCTGGGAGACCAGTAGAGTAGTTACCAGGACCGAAACCAAGGTATTCAAACGTGTGGTTACCAGCACGAGCGATAGATGGTCTTCTAAGTTCAACGTAGTAACGCTGATCAGAAAGAACTGTGCTATCACCAGCAATTGGAATCAAACGATCTTCAGAACCAGAAGTTGCATTACCTTTCTGTGCCTGAATTGCATTTACACCAGTGTAAGTGTTACTAATGAATGCAGGTTGTTCAGTTAGGTCTGCAACCATTTCTCTGGTTGTTGATCCCTTGAAGTCGTTAACTGTGACAAGACCATGAATATAGTTGTCAGCAGCAGAGAATACCTGTGGAGGATCAATCAATGCAGCATAGTAATCTTTCTCTTCTTGAGATGTACCAGAGTTCTTGAACCAGAGAGGATCATTTCTATAGTTCAGAGGATATAGCTTGCTGACTGGTTGAGAGAACTTAAACTTCTTAAAGTTGTTAGTTACACCAGCACCAGTTGGGAATGGCGAAACGTTACCACGGAGAGCAGTTAGATAGTAGATACCATCTTGCTGACCAGAAATTCTCTTCTGTAGAGTTTCATATCCGAAGATGTAGAATGTATCTTCGATGACTCCTGCATCCTCAACACTGTCAACATAGTATTCAACACCAGCGTCGTCTTGAATACGATCACCAGGGGTGATAGTATAAACGTTAGCGCCGTTTTGCTTGTAGAAAAACTCAGGATTATTTTTTGCAATTTGGGTCTTCAGAGGTAGGGATTTGCCCATATCCTGATCCTCAAGCATGTCAGCAAAGACAGTGCCTTGAGTGAATCTTGTGTTAGCATACTCACTATACTCAAGAGTACCACCACGGATATTCTTGATGATTAGATAGTGCTCACCATTTACGGTGTAGTATGCATGAACATTAGCTAGACCAGAAGAATTACCAGCGAAACTAATAGCATTAGGATCTGCTGCCTGATTATCAACCTTACTAGTTACAAAATTACCACCCTGAGG
>Ga0213860_10000220_pt1 | contig 23080 bp, 24 predicted proteins | sample PICome_3_FD_160118 | JGI IMG/M metagenome (GOLD analysis project Ga0213860, IMG submission 160118) | Coastal seawater microbial communities near Pivers Island, North Carolina, United States - PICO550 | ecosystem: Environmental > Aquatic > Marine > Coastal | place: USA: North Carolina...
CCCACGGTGACGGCATGTGTTTTGGAACACGCGCACCTGATCGTTGCGATCGCGCAGTAATAATAATGGCATTCCCATAAAGGTGATTGGTTTGGCGTCCCCTGCCTCTGGCACGTCGGCGGCAACACCCAGTCCAGCCCATTGACCAAACAGCAATGCGTCACGCTCCTCTGCAAAAACAGTGGGGTCAATGTAATGCGCGTTGGGCAACCCATTTGCGGTGCCTAGGGGTTCTTTAACGCGGGATAGGTCCGTTAGATGTGCCATGGTATCCTCCGATAGTCTTGGGATTATGGATATAGTAGCACGTTTTTGCCCACAGGCTTATCCGCGACTGTCCTTTTCTAATTCCGACATCAAACGGGGTTTATTTAAAAGGACGGTCCAGCAACAACAACGTCTTGTGATAACTGGGCAATTCATCCACGCTGCTCAGTCCAGATTTGCGCGCTGTTGGAAGCACCTGATCCGAAAACTGACCCAAATATTGATAGACCATGCGCGAGGCACGCAATGTGGTGGTGAATTCCCGCGATGTGCGCACCGCATAGCCTTGCGAGTAGTTGTTTTCAAAGGGAGGGTACAGGGGCGACGAAATGGAAGGATCCTGTCATGAACCGCCTGCGTGACACCAACATGTCAAGTCCTGTATCCATAGCCAAAACCATGCCCCGAAATTCGCGGGTGTATTTGTCAATCGGCAATGATTGTCTGCGCATTTCGAATATCGGTTCACGCCCTGTGATATAGGTCATACCGTCTTTGCGATACACATGAACGATGCCTTGGATGAATGTGTCGGGATAGATAAAGTTGTGGCGCGAAAACACATAGAAGCCAGAGGGAAACAAATGTTCAGGCACATTGCCCTGACGCATGTTTAGAAATTCATGTAATCCATAAAATGTCTGCGCCTTGGATGGTTCATTTTTTAATTCAGACAACGGTTGCAATAAAATCCGCGCATCCAGTCCGAAATGTAGGCATATTTTTTGCAAAATATCTGGCCGCGGAAAGCTTTCGCTTGCAAGGTAGCGATTAAATTGCGTGCAGTTCAAAGAAAGTTCGCGGCAAAGTGCCGGCACATTCGGCGAAGCCCCCATCAGTTCCTTTAGGTTCTGAGAGAAAACTGCGCGAATATCCGCAGGTGAGCGGCCTTGACCTGCATTGTTGGGCATTATCGCAGTCGTTCCATCGTTCGTATGTTGTCATGCCGTGTGCTCAACACCAAAACACGAAAAACAAGAAAAATGGGGCTGCCGCCATAAGCTGTAGCCTAAGAAAGTGCCGAACTTTGTGTGCCCGTTCAAGCATATTGACGGGGTTTGATTTGTTTTGTGATGAAAATATTTGCAATCAGTTGACGTGCGTTGTTTCCATGCCGCGCGATAGTGCGGCCACACCTGTGCGTGCCATTTCGGTTAGTCCAAGAGGGCGCATCAGATCGGCGAATGCGTCGATTTTGTCAGGTGTGCCCGTGATCTGGAAAACAAAACTATCCAACGTGCTATCAACAACTTGGGCGCGGAAAATATCTGCCAACCGCAAGGCTTCGACACGTTTGTCACCTGATCCAGCAACCTTGATCAGCGCCAATTCACGTTCCACTGCCGCCCCTTCGACGGTTAGGTCGTGTACCTCATGCACAGGAACAATGCGCCCCAACTGTGCTTTGATCTGTTCAATCACGGCGGGTGTGCCAGTGGTGACAATTGTGATGCGGCTCAGGTGGCCTTGATGGTCCACTTCGGCAACGGTCAGGCTATCGATGTTGTAACCACGGCCTGAAAACAAACCGATGACGCGGGCCAAAACACCCGCTTCGTTATCGACGATTACCGCCAGCGTATGTGTTTCAATTTCATCGCCAAAATTCGCACGCAGGTTATAGGCCGAATGCTTGGTCGACCCTTTTTTGATTTTCAATGCTGACATGCCCTTATTCCTTATACCAATACCGCGCCTGATGTGCCGATTGCATCTTTTGTGTTGGCTTCGCCCAACAACATTTTGTTGTGTGGCTCGCCTGATGGGATCATTGGGAAGCAGTTTTCATGCTTTTCAACCAAACAATCAAAAATCACAGGGCCATCATAGTTCAGCATTTCCATGACCGCATCGTCCAGATCGGCAGGATCACTGCACAAAATCCCTTTGGCACCAAAGGCTTCGGCCAATTTAACAAAATCGGGCAGGGCATCGGACCAGGAATGCGAATAGCGTTCGCCGTGCAATAATTCCTGCCACTGACGAACCATTCCTAAACGCTCGTTGTTCAAAATGAATTGTTTCACGGGCAAGCGATATTGGATTGCGGTGCCCATTTCCTGCATGTTCATCAACCAGGATGCTTCACCCGCGACATTGACGACCAAGGCATCAGGATGGGCAATTTGCACACCGATTGAGGCAGGGAACCCATATCCCATCGTGCCCAATCCGCCCGATGTCATCCATTGGTTTGGATTTTCAAATCCCAAATACTGCGCGGCCCACATTTGGTGTTGGCCCACTTCTGTACAGATAAAGCGATCTTTGCGGTGTTTGGTCAATTCCTCCAAACGTGCAAGCGCATGCTGTGGTTTGATTGTGCTGCCCTTTTGTTCAAACTTTAGGCAGTTTACCTTTTGCCAATCTTCAATCTCGGCCCACCATTTTTGCAGACCGCTTGCGTTTACCTTGCGGCCACGCGATTTCCAAACCTTAAGCATATCTTCCAAAACATGGGCAACATCGCCGATGATCGGAATGTCGACGTGGATCACCTTGTTTATTGAGGATGGGTCAATGTCGATATGTGCCTTTTTCGATTTAGGGCTGAAGGCATCAAGGCGGCCTGTGATACGGTCGTCAAAGCGCGCACCAATGTTGATCATCAGATCACAATCATGCATGGCCAAGTTCGCCTCATAAAGCCCGTGCATGCCCAACATGCCCAACCAGTTTTTCCCTGAGGCAGGATAAGAGCCAAGGCCCATCAATGTGGATGTGATCGGGAAACCCGTTGCATCAACCAATTCGCGCAACAGCTGGCTGGCGGCAGGGCCAGAGTTGATGACGCCGCCACCTGTGTAAAATACAGGGCGCTCGGCCTTTTCCATGGCTTCGACCAGTTTGGTGATCTGTTCAATGTCGCCTTTGACCTTGGGGGCGTAATGCGCGGTCTTGGCTTTTTGTTTTTCTTGATAGGCGGCGGATGCGAATTGAACATCTTTGGGGATGTCCACTAACACAGGACCCGGTCGACCCGATGTGGCCACGTGGAAGGCCTCATGAATGGTTGAGGATAGGTTTGCGGTGTCTTTCACCAACCAGTTGTGTTTTGTACAAGGGCGCGTGATGCCGATTGTGTCGGCCTCTTGAAAAGCATCTGATCCGATCATGAATGTCGGAACCTGACCTGTCAAAACAACCAATGGAATGCTGTCGAGTAGGGCATCGGTCAGGCCTGTTACCGCGTTTGTTGCGCCTGGACCAGATGTCACCAAAACAACGCCTGGTTTGCCCGTTGAACGTGCATATCCTTCGGCCGCGTGAACAGCCCCCTGTTCGTGACGCACCAGAATGTGGCGAATGTCATTTTGTTGGAAAATTTCGTCATAGATCGGCAGCACCGCCCCACCTGGATACCCAAATACGGTATCGACCCCCTGATCCTTCAAGGCTTGGACGATCATTTTTGCTCCGGTCATTTGGCGTGTCATTGTCATTCGCTCCGTTTTCAACAGCAGGTTCTGTTTCGCGTTAAAAAAGCCCCCGATTTTGGCGGGGGCGCATGGGGTCTCCGTAATGGTGATGTTACCGGGCCATGCGCCTTATAACCACGAGGTGCAGCACATCAAACATCATAGGACTCCTTATCTCTTATCGCGCACACTATGAGGGTGGGTAGGGGAGGTCAACCGCCAAAATGACATAAGACGAAAAGAAAATTGCAAAAATCTTTGCATTTGTTGCGCTGATGGCGGTGATATTGAAATTTTATCCGAGCGTATGCGGTTTTGGTTCTAAATTTCGAAGTAAGTTGTCAAACACCGTTACGATCACGCACCGACCACGATTTTTACACTACAATAGCGCCTTGGTGAGCTTTTAAACGACTTTCTCGATCAGGACATTCAAAAAACATACCTATGATACAGCACCTGCACTTCGATCCATCAGTTCTTAGAACTCAGCCAAGCTTTAGATTGGCTGCATCTCATCACTGCCAAAAAAGAAACCCGCCAAATCCATGGGGATCGGGCGGGTTCCAAATTCTCTGTACTACAAGAGGGTGCTTACGCTTCGTCTTCTGGTGTTGCAACAGGGCCTTCGTCGTCGTCATCAGAGGCTGCGCCGCCGATATCGTCGAACAATTCTGCAATCTCGAATTCTGCCGCTGCTTCTTCTTCAGCTGCCAATTCTTGAATTGATTTGCCTGATGCTTGTAGTTCTGCTTCTTCCATTGAGCGTGCAACGTTCATGACGATTGTTGCAGACACTTCTGGGTGAAGTTTCACAGCCATTTCGTGTAGGCCAAGCTCTTTGATCGGGTCGATCAAAGAAACTTGTTTACGGTCAACGCTGAAACCTGCTTCTGTTGCAGTTTCAGCGGCGTCACGTGGTGTGACAGAACCGTAAAGCGCGCCAGAGTCAGATGCAGAGCGAATCACGATGAACTGTTGGCCGTCCAACTTCGCCGCGAGATCTTCTGCTTCTTTCTTGGTTTCTAGGTTGCGTGCCTCAAGCTGCGCTTTTTGTGCCTCAAATGCTTTTACGTTTGCATCTGATGCAGTTTGCGCTTTGCCCTGTGGCAAAAGAAAGTTGCGTGCATAGCCTGGTTTTACATCAACGATGTCGCCCATTTGGCCCAATTTTGCAACGCGTTCTAGAAGGATAACTTGCATGTTTCTCTCCTTAGTTCACGGAATAGGGCAATAGCGCCAAGAAGCGGGCACGTTTGATTGCGCGCGCCAATTCACGTTGTTTCTTGGCAGAAACGGCAGTGATGCGTGATGGAACAATTTTGCCACGCTCTGAGATATAGCGCTGTAGCAATTTTGTATCTTTATAATCGATCTTTGGTGCATTCTCACCAGAGAATGGGCAGACCTTACGACGGCGGAAAAATGGTTTATTTGCCATTGGTTAGCATCCTTTCCTTACGCGCGGCGCTCACGGCGTTCGCCGCGATCATCACGTTTTTGCATTTGAACGGATGGGCCCTCTTGGTGGGCGTCAACCTTGATGGTCATAACGCGCATAACATCTTCGTGCAGACGCATCAGGCGTTCCATTTCCTGAACCGCAGATGCAGGGCTGTCTGTGCGCATCATCGCATAGTGACCTTTGCGGTTTTTGTTGATTTTATAGGCCATCGTTTTGACACCCCAGTATTCAGACTCAAGGACGTTGCCGCCGTTGTCTTTCAATACTGTTGAGAAGTGTTCAACCAGGCCTTCGGCTTGCGCGTTGGACAAGTCCTGACGCGAAATAAAGACATGCTCATAAAGGGGCATGTTGGCTCCAATCATGTTAGGCGGGTTTCACAAGGTGGCGTTACTCTTCTGCGACCACCCACGAGGGACACCGCAAGACAAACTCTTTGCAGAAGATGCGTTCTTTTACAGGATTTCAGGCAGAGTTCAAGTTCTCAAAACGGTGGTTCATGGAAACAATTCCTAATCTTTTATTAGATTGGTCAGATTTGCGCCGCAATCGGTTCCTAAACCTGATCTCAGGTAAGGGAGCAGCGAGATGACATTGATCGACAGGACAGAACGTCAAACCTCCGAGGTTGTGGTATTTCAAGGCGGAGGTTGGGTCATCAAGGGCCTTTTCGGGTTGGCACTTGTGTTATCCACTGTTGATGTTTGGGGGCCGTTTACCCCCACATCTGACACGTTCACGTTGGTGATCAAACTCGCCGCTTCCATCCTTTTGCTTATCGCGGGATCAGGTTTGCTATTTGCGCGCAAGGATTAATGCACTTAATTGTGCCGATTTACGTCAAAGATGCAATTTGCCTTGCAGTTTGCAATAAATTTCAGTTCACTCAGCCCCAACGCAATATAAGCTTAGGGAGCGCGCCGCGATGGCAAAGACATATTTAAGTTCTGATTTGAAATTGGAAGGGGATGTCAAATCCCAAGGTGACGTCGAAATTGATGGCGTGGTGAAGGGCCAAGTGGCCGCAAAATCTGTGAATGTTTTGGGCTCAGGCTCGGTCGATGGATCGGTGTCCTCTGACTCCCTTGCTGTTGAGGGGAAGGTTGACGGCAGTGTGAACACCAATGATCTGTCCATCGCAGCAACGGGTCAGATAAAGGCGGATGTGGTTTATCAATCCATCGCAACCGCCAAAGGTGCCAAAGTCGAAGGCACTCTAAAAACGAAATAAGTCGATATACATTGTCAAAAAAGAAAGGGCCGCAGTTTCGCGGCCCTTTGTTCGTTTAGGATGCACGGCGGCGTCTGCGGCGTCCTCCAGCCTCTGCGTCACCCCCCCCTGCGTTAAAGTTTGGATTGGGCAGGGTCACGATACTGCGCAATTCGGGGAAGGGGTCGGTTTTATGCGGAATGGCGTTGGCCGCGACAAAGTGATCTTGGAACTTTGGTTCAATCGCGGTTTCCACCTTGGTGATTTCGCCAACCACCCGTTCAATCTCGCGCCGTGATCCCACATTACACAAGGCAATCCGTGCACCCGTTCCCGCGGCATTACCTGCGGAAAACACTTTGTCCAATGGAACATCTGGGATCATCCCCAGAACCATGGCGTGTTTGCTTGAAATATGTGCACCAAAAGCGCCTGCCAACACGACGCGATCAACGCGGTCGACATTCATTTCATCCATCAATAGCCGGGCACCCGCATACAGCGCGGATTTCGCAAGCTGAATCGCGCGAATATCGCCTTGGGTCACGGTGATGCGCGGGCCGCCATCGGCGGTCCCATCATAGACCAAATAGGAATGTGTGCGCCCCTCTGGGATGCTGCGCGCGGTGCCTGTGGCCTCGGCCGATCCGATCAGGCCGTTTTCATCCATCAAACCTGCGATGCGCAATTCTGCGACAGCCTCAATAATGCCTGACCCACAGATCCCTGTGATGCCCGATGCGGCTGTTGCTTCGGCGAACCCTTCTTCGTCTGACCAAATATCACTCCCAATCACGCGGAAACGTGGTTCCTTTGTTTCGGGATCAATTTCGATCCGTTCAATGGCACCGGGCGCTGCGCGTTGGCCCGAACTGATTTGCGCCCCTTCAAATGCAGGACCTGTTGGTGAAGAACAAGCCAAAACCCGCGATGTATTCCCCAACAGGATTTCGGCGTTCGTTCCCACATCTACGATCAATACCAAGTCATCGGATTTTCCGGGTTCTTCGGACAAGGCAACTGCCGCAGCATCCGCGCCAACGTGCCCTGCGATACAGGGAAGGACATAGATCTGCGCAGATTTTGCAATATTAGTTAGGTCCAGATCATAGGCTTGTAATGTCACGGATTCAGATGTGGCCAATGCAAAAGGCGCCTGACCCAATTCAACGGGGTCAATGCCCAACAGCAAATGGTGCATGACGGGATTGCAGACAAATACAACCTCAAAAATCAGGCTTGGATCTATGTCGGCGTCTTTTGCGATATCCTCGGCCAATGTATTGATCGCAACGCGCACCGCCCGCGTCATTTCGCGGTCTCCACCAGGGTTCATCATGGAATAGCTGACGCGGCTCATCAAATCTTCGCCAAATCGGATTTGTGGGTTCATTACACCTGCGCTTGCAACCACTTCGCCCGTGGTCAAATCGGTCAGGTGTGTCGCCACCGTGGTTGAACCCAAATCGATGGCCAAACCATATAGACCACCTTCGTGTAGTCCTGGCCACACATCTAAAATACGGGCCTGATCAGTTTTGTGATCGCGATACACGGCGACAGACGCCTGCCAATTTCCTTTGCGCAAACGGGGCTGTAATTTGGTCATCACACCCAAATCACAAGTCACATCTTCAATGTCCCACTGATCCTTTAACGCATGCGCCAAACGCTCCAAATCGCCTGTGGGTTTGTGCATGTCAGGTTCTTCTACCTCAACAAAATACAGCTTTGTCGCAGGGTCCATTTCAATGGCGCGCGCGCTGGCGGCTTTGCGGACAACTTGTTTGTGCACTTGGCTTTCGGGGGGCACATCGATCACAATGTCACCTTGGACAGTCGCCTGACAACCCAAACGGCGTCCCGCTTTTAAGCCGCGTTTTTGGTCATAGCGCTCTTCAACCGCATTCCACTCTGATAGCGCATCATCCCCAACACTGACCCCGTGTTTGGGAAATTCGCCATAAGACGGGGTGATTTGGCATTTGCTGCAAATCCCACGTCCGCCACAGACGGAATCCAAATCTACACCCAATTGACGGGCGGCAGTTAATACGGGGGTTCCAACAGGAAAATGTCCGCGCTTGCCAGACGGGGTAAAAACAACCAATGGATCGTTTTGCATGTGATGTCCTATCGCTACGAATTTGTGCAGAACATAATGCAATTTGAAACGACAGAAAGCCTTCAATCGTCATAAAATGGCACAAGGGCGGCATTATCTATCGACAGGGATATTTTTTTTGAGTTTTTCAGTCGTTTCTCTAGAAATGCAAATGGATTATCAGGTTAAATCTAATGATCCTCATAAGATTTGGGGGACAGGTTGATGTTACTTTGCGCGGCACCTGGAATTTGATAAAAACTGGCGTGCAAAGAAAATAGAGGACATGCCAAATCCAACCGCAACCACGATCAGACGCACTGCGCATGGGGGCAGGGCCTTGGCAATTGGCGCGCCCGCGTATCCGCCGATGGCGCTCAGGATCAGCGCCCGCTCAATGGTACGCAATTCACGCGCAAACCCAATCGTGCCGGACAGATACCCAGGCAGCACCGCAACCGCACTGGTCGCATTGGCGGCCACGGGGGACAGACCTGCAAAAACGAGCGCGGGAAAAGTTAAAAATATGCCGCCACCGGCAATCGTGTTCAAAACCCCCGCACCGAATGCGGCAGCAATTAGAATGATCCAGTCCATAGTTCTACTTTTTAGCGTGGAAGATAAATCCGAGTGTATTAAGCAGGATTTGCGCCGCAAGAATCGACGTAGACCCCGTTGGGTCGTAGTCGGGTGCAACCTCAACCAAATCGATGCCGACAACTTCGTGGCGTTGCGCCACGGCCTGCATCATTTCCAATACATCATAATAGAGAAACCCACCGTGACTGGGCGTTCCTGTTCCAGGCGCAATTGATGGGCAGAATGCGTCAATATCGATGGTGATATAAACACGCGCACCTCGGGGGATTCGATCAATGACGCCCTTTGGTCCCAATGCACGTGCTTGTCGCACACTTAGGATATCGGACCCACGGCTGCGGGCATCCTCATATCCTTCTTTTGCGGTCGAACTCACGTTTCGAATGCCCACTTGGGTCAGGCCTGTGACATAGGATTTTTCTGCCGCGCGCCGCATGGGGTTCCCGTGACCATAGCGCACGCCATGCCGTTCATCCACGAAATCCAGATGGGCGTCGATTTGCAGGATGTGAATGTCCCCCTGATCGTCGAATGCTTTGATGCAGGGGATATTGATCGAATGATCGCCACCAATCGTGACGGGCAGCGCACCACCTGCCAATGCGGCGCGCACGCCTGCTTCGATATTGGCGTGGCTTTTCATGGTGTCCGTGTGAACGATATCGGCGTCCCCCATATCAATCATGCGCACAGATCCGGGCAGATAGATTGCATCATCCTCGTGATCATAGGCGCCGGCATGACCAAAGCTAAAGAGGGTAGAGGCCTCGCGGACAGAGCGTGGACCAAACCGCGCACCCGAACGCCACTGTGTTCCCGCGTCAAACGGTGCACCCAAAATGGCGACATCTGCATCAATGGTTGACCAGTCTTCGACATAGGTCCGTTTGCCAAAGGTTGAAATGCCAACAAACGGCAAATTCAATCGACCTGATTCATATCCATGACCACTCATGCGCTCTCTCTCCCACTGGCGTTTTTTGCAGTTAAACGAGAACGGGCAGAAAGGAAAAGCCCGAATGCGACAAGAATAGGCCTTTTCAACCAGGGGCAAACGTGAAATAGGGACTTGCCAAGTGTTCCCTGCCCAAAAAGGATTTTCCATGCAGATTCGCGAGGCTTTAACCTTTGATGACGTTTTACTTGTACCCGGTGCGTCCAACGTTCTGCCAAACATGGCCGATACACGCACACGCGTAACCCAATCTATTGCACTAAATATCCCTTTGCTCAGTTCAGCCATGGATACAGTGACCGAGGCGCGCATGGCGATCACCATGGCCCAAGCAGGGGGTATGGGTGTTATACACCGCAATCTAACAATCGAGGAACAAGCCCAACAAGTGCGCCGTGTGAAACGATTTGAAAGTGGGATTGTATATAACCCAATCACATTGCGTGCGGATCAAACCTTGGCCGATGCCAATGCGCTGCGCGAACGTTACAATGTGTCTGGATTTCCCGTCGTGGACGAGGTGGGCCGTGTTGTTGGGATCGTGACAAACCGCGACATGCGCTTTGCCACAGCAGATGACACACCAGTGCACGTGATGATGAGTTCAGAAAACCTTGCCATTTTACATGAACCAGCAGATCGCCAAGAGGCGATCAGCCTGATGAAGGCGCGCCGCATTGAAAAATTGCTGGTGACGGATGCAGAGGGTAAGTTGACAGGTTTGTTGACATTAAAGGACACGGAACAATCCGTTTTGAACCCAACGGCATGTAAGGATGACTTGGGACGCCTGCGCGTTGCAGCGGCCTCAACGGTTGGCGATGCTGGATTTGAACGATCCGAGGCCTTGATTGACGCGGGTGTAGATATGGTTGTGATTGACACGGCGCATGGCCACTCAGAAGGGGTGGCACACGCGGTTGAGCGGATTAAGAAACTGTCCAACACAGTTCAGGTTGTTGCAGGTAACGTTGCCACGGCCGAGGCGACCAAGGCGCTGATCGGTGCAGGTGCGGATGCGGTTAAGGTTGGAATTGGTCCGGGATCAATTTGTACCACGCGCATGGTGGCGGGTGTGGGCGTTCCACAATTAACCGCGATCATTGATTGTGCCACAGCTGCGGGGGATGTTCCCATTATTGCGGATGGCGGGATTAAGTTTTCTGGTGATTTCGCCAAGGCGATTGCCGCAGGCGCATCCTGTGCCATGGTTGGATCCATGATTGCGGGGACCGATGAATCCCCGGGCGAAGTGATCCTATATCAGGGCCGTTCGTTTAAGGCCTATCGCGGTATGGGCAGTTTGGGCGCGATGGCGCGCGGATCTGCTGATCGCTATTTTCAAAAGGATGCAGCCAGCGATAAATTGGTTCCAGAAGGGATCGAAGGACAGGTTCCTTATAAGGGCTCCGCAGGGGCTGTTATTCACCAAATGGTGGGCGGTTTGCGTGCGGCGATGGGATATACAGGCTGTGCAAATGTGGACGAAATGCGCAAAAATTGCCAATTCGTCAAAATCACGGGTGCGGGTTTGAAAGAAAGCCACGTGCATGACGTGCAAATCACCCGTGAAAGCCCCAATTATCGGATTATGTAATGACCCCTGCTGCGCGTGTTTCTGCCGCCATTGAAATATTGGATGCGGTGCTGGACGGGGCGCGCGCGGAAACGACGCTGACCCGCTGGGGACGGGCCAATCGCTATGCGGGGTCAAAAGATCGCGCGGCGATCGGAGATCATGTGTTTGATGCATTGCGCCAGCGGGACAGTGCGCTGGGCTGCGCAGGGGGCGCACGTACGGGTCGATCCCTAATGAGGGGTATCCTGCATAGTCAGGGTGTTGATTTGGACACGATCTTTAGTGATGCCCGATTTGCGCCTGTTCCACTAAGTTCCGATGAGCGTTGCTTTGAACAACCAATATCAGATTGGGAAAATTGTGATATTCCCGAATGGTTGTGGCCGCATTGGTGTCACAGCCTTGGGGATCAGGCCACTGCGATTGCCCAATTGTTACAGCAGCGCGCGCCCGTGTTTTTGCGGGTCAATTTGTTAAAAGCGACGGTTGATCAGGCATGCGTATCCCTATCAGACGCAGGATACGATGTGTCACCACATCCTGATGTGCCCACAGCCCTGTGCGTTACGGGGCGAACGGCGGGGTTGCAAACGACCGAAGCCTATGTGGATGGTTTGATCGAATTGCAGGATGCGCATTCACAGGCCTCTGTCACGCTGCTTGATCCCAGACAAAATGGTCCGATCCTTGATTATTGTACCGGGGGTGGTGGAAAATCACTTGCGCTTGCAGCCTGGCTGGGGGGACCCGTTCACGCACATGACGTCAATCCCGTAAGAATGGTGGATTTACCCGTACGCGCAAAGCGTGCAAATGCACAAATTTCCTCACGGACGAAAGAACAGTTCGCACCAGACTATGGAGTGGTGTTTTGTGATGCACCGTGTTCAGGATCGGGCAGTTGGCGGCGCGATCCAGAAGGAAAATGGGCCTTAACCCAAGACCAATTAGACGCGCTGATTTCAACGCAGCGTGACATATTATCCGATGCCGCAAAGTTGGTCGCACCAGATGGCCGTTTTGTTTACGCAACCTGTAGCGTTTTGTCCTGCGAAAATCAGGACCAAATTGATTGGTTTACGGGCCAAAACCCCACATGGCGGGTTGAAACGCAAAAACAATGGTTCCCATCCGCGCATGGCGATGGATTTTTTGCATCAGTTCTGTTACAACTATAAATTGTGTAAATTTTGTAAATTGCCTATCATCCCTTAAGTTCTCTTTAACCAGTTGATGTTTCCTATTTTGGCCAGCAGAACGAAAAATTTGGTTTTGGAATGGATAGCTCTTCTTCGGATGAACCGATTAAATATGCGCCAAATCGGCTTGGCATTGCCCTGATTGCGGCGGGTGTGATCGGATTGGTTTTGTCCGTGTACGCGATTTACGCCATGGGGCAATGGCAGGGGATCTGGGTTTACATCGCAATTTTGGCGTTTTTTTCACCAGCATCGCCTGTGTGCATTCTGTGCTAAGCCGTATCTTGGATCGGATTATTTTGCGTCAAATTTGAGCCTTAACTTATTCAGATCGCGCGAAATATTTAATGACGGACAATATGGGGCGCGTTGTGTCTGTGAACCCATCTGCACAGTGTCCAAAGTCAAAACAGGTTGGGGAAACCCTACAAACGGTGTTAAAGTCGTTGCTTGGAAATCCACATGCGTCGCTGTCGCGTCTGCGGCGAATGATGGTTGAACAATCGCATGTCTCAGAAATCGTTTTAAACGAACATGGACAACTTCGCCTGTCCGTGTGGCGACAAAACGGACAACGCATTTTGTGGTGCATTGAGGAAATTTCGCAGGATGTGGCGGAACAGGCCTATCCCGCAACGATTCCTGCGCTGACAGTTTCGGAAAGTGCAACCATTTCCCAGATGAACGCCGTTGCGCGCGCGCTGCTGGGCACACGCGTTAACCGATTTTCGATGTTGGTGAACGCGGGTGAATTGACGTGGAACGCACCCAACACGATTGAAACAAATCGCGGCAAAGAGCGATATTTTTTAGTGCGCCGTAAAATTCGTCACGATCGCAGTGAAGTGTTCTTTTTACCGGATGATATTGAACAAACACGTACGGCCTATTCAGAAGAATTCCACGCCTTACCCGTGCCGATGATTAAGTTAAATCAAAAGTGCGTGATCGTTCGGGCGAATGAATATGCCTGTGATCTATTAAATATCGCGGACATAGATCGCCCAGCCTTACAAGATATTATGGAGGGATTGGGGCGATCTATTGCGGATTAGATCGAAGATGCACTGCAAGGACATGCGTTAAAACACCCTGAATTTTTGCGCCTGCATCGACGCGACAAAGAAGTGTTTGTACAGGTGTCATTGATCAAAATCGAAAATGACCAAGAGGCGTCATTGATTGCGATTTTGTCAGATTCGACCGAGTTAAAAACATTAGAAGCGCAATTTGTCCAAAGCAAGAAAATGCAAGCAATTGGCAAATTGGCAGGGGGTGTTGCGCATGATTTTAACAACTTGCTGACGGCAATTTCGGGGCATTGTGATCTGTTATTGTTGCGCCGCGATACAGCATCGCAGGATTATGCGGATTTGGTGCAGATCAACCAAAACGCAAATCGTGCAGCGGCGCTGGTGTCACAATTGCTGGCCTTTTCGCGCAAACAACCCCTGCGCCCAGAACCGATTGATATGCGCAATACTTTGACCGATTTGATGCATCTTTTGAATCGGTTAGTTGGCGAAAAGGTTGAGTTGGTTTTGGAACATGACACCGATCTGAAACCCATGCGTTGAATTTTGATGTCCTTTTAATTGGTCACATTGGCGATAACGATACCAACTGCCCATCCAATCCAGCGGGTGGCGAACGATTCCAAAGGTTTCAAAGGGTCCATCCGACAAATTCTCTAACATTTTGCGATTTTGACGCTGATATTTTCCCAAATTGATGTGTTTCACCCCAGGCGGATCTCGAAACATGATGTATGCATGGGGTTCCAAAGCAGCCTGTAAACTGGTTGTTCCTGTCTTGGGTGCAGATAGGATAAAAATTTTTTCCTTAATAAAAACAATTATATAATTCCCTTTCCGCAACTGAAGGCTAATTTAAACAAAGTTTAAACGAAATCAACTGAAACTCACTTTGTTAGAATTTTCTTGAAATGTTCTCTTTTTGCGCCCATAAAGGGAACAAGAGGGGAACAAAATGCGCGATTGCCCTGTGCACATTGCTATGAAATAAGAAAGGCAAAGCAACATTATGGCAGATCTTCTTTCGATGACAGACAAGAAAAACGCAGACAAACAAAAAGCGCTGGAAAGCGCGCTTTCGCAAATTGAACGCCAGTTCGGCAAAGGTTCCATCATGAAGTTGGGATCGGAAAACGCGATCCAAGAGATTGAAGCAACCTCAACAGGGTCGCTGGGCTTGGATATCGCGCTTGGGATCGGTGGATTGCCAAAAGGGCGGATTGTTGAAATTTATGGCCCTGAAAGTTCAGGTAAAACCACATTGACCCTACATTGCATTGCGGAAGAGCAGAAAAAAGGCGGCGTATGCGCCTTTGTTGATGCGGAACACGCGTTAGATCCGCAGTACGCCAAAAAATTGGGCGTAAATCTGGATGAATTGCTGATTTCACAGCCTGATACGGGCGAACAAGCCTTGGAAATCACTGATACATTGGTGCGCTCTGGTGCGGTAAATATGGTTGTGGTCGACTCGGTTGCAGCGCTCACCCCGAAATCCGAACTTGAGGGTGACATGGGCGATAGCAATGTGGGCGTTCAGGCCCGTTTGATGAGCCAAGCGATGCGCAAACTGACGGGATCTATCAGTCGTTCAAATTGCATGGTGATTTTCATCAACCAAATCCGGATGAAAATTGGCGTGATGTTTGGTAGCCCAGAAACCACAACAGGGGGGAATGCGCTTAAATTCTATTCCTCGGTGCGTTTGGATATCCGCCGCATCGGTGCAATCAAGGATCGCGATGAAGTTGTTGGCAACGCAACCCGTGTGAAAGTAGTGAAAAACAAAGTTGCGCCACCCTTTAAGCAAGTTGAATTTGACATCATGTATGGCGAAGGCATTTCCAAAACGGGTGAATTGTTGGACCTTGGTGTGAAAGCGGGCGTCGTTGATAAATCGGGCGCATGGTACAGTTATGGCGATGAACGTATTGGGCAGGGCCGTGAAAACGCAAAAACTTTCCTCAAAGAAAACCCAAGCATCGCGCATGATATCGAGGATAAAATTCGCGCCTCGCATGGATTGGATTTCGACGCTGAAATGGGCGGGGACGAGGATATTCTAGAAGCATAAAGACCCTGAAATTTAGGCAAAACGCGGTCATTTTGGCCGCGTTTTTTCATTGCTACACGCTGCGTTATGGACATCATTCAACGGACAGGATAGACCCACTCTAACCAGTTGATGAAGCGAGAAAGCAATGCCAACGTTAAACGAAATTCGGTCAACCTTTTTAAATTATTTTGCCAAACAGGGGCATGAAATTGTCCCATCAAGCCCCTTGGTGCCGCGCAACGATCCAACATTGATGTTTGCCAATTCGGGCATGGTTCAATTTAAGAACCTGTTCACAGGCGTTGAAACGCGCGATTACAAACGCGCGACCACCGCGCAAAAATGTGTGCGTGCGGGTGGTAAACATAACGATTTGGACAACGTTGGGTATACGGCACGCCACCATACATTTTTCGAAATGCTGGGGAATTTCAGCTTTGGTGATTATTTCAAATCCGAGGCGATCCCATTTGCATGGGAATTGGTAACCAAAGAACTGGATATTCCCAAAGATAAACTTTTGGTCACGGTCTATCATACCGATGATCAGGCCGCGGATATGTGGAAAAAGGTTGCGGGCCTGTCTGATGATCGCATCATCCGCATCGCAACGAATGACAATTTCTGGATGATGGGTCCGACGGGCCCCTGTGGCCCATGTACCGAAATCTTTTATGATCATGGCGAAAGCTTTTGGGGCGGTCCTCCCGGTTCGCCCGACGAAGACGGGGATCGTTTTATCGAGATTTGGAACCTTGTTTTCATGCAGTACGAGCAATTTGAAGACGGGTCAAAAACGGATTTGCCAAACCAATCCATTGATACAGGGATGGGGATCGAACGTGTTGCGGCACTGCTGCAAGGCACCAATGACAATTATTCAACCGATTTGATCCGTTCCTTGATCGAGGCGTCTGCCCACGCAACCAGCTCTGATCCAGATGGTCCCGGCAAAACACATCACCGTGTAATTGCGGACCATCTACGCTCAACCTCATTCTTGATTGCGGATGGGGTGATGCCGTCAAATGATGGGCGCGGGTATGTGTTGCGCCGCATTATGCGCCGCGCGATGCGCCATGCGCATTTATTAGGATCCCAAGATCCGGTAATGCATCGTTTGGTGCCTGCTTTGGTGCAACAAATGGGTGCGGCCTATCCTGAATTGTCACAGGCGCAGGCCCTGATCGAAGAAACCCTGTTGCAAGAAGAAACACGTTTCAAACAAACCTTGGATCGTGGTTTGAAACTGCTGGATGATGAAGTTGCGGGTCTGGGTAAGGGCGCGGCCTTACCTGGCGAAGCAGCGTTTAAACTCTATGACACATATGGCTTCCCACTTGATTTGACGCAGGATGCCTTGCGTGAAAAGGGGCTGAGTGTGGATACCGACGGCTTTGATGCGGCGATGGCCGAACAAAAGGCCAAGGCGCGCGCCGCATGGTCAGGTTCGGGTGAGGCGGCGGATGCCTCAATCTGGTTTGATATTGCGGATCAACACGGCACAACCGATTTCCTTGGATATGACACTGAAACGGCCGAAGGTCAGATCATGACCATGCTTAAGGGTAGCGACACTTTGGAGAGGGCGGAAACAGGCGCAGAAATCCAAATGGTTCTAAACCAGTCACCGTTTTATGCAGAAAGCGGTGGTCAGGTTGGCGACACGGGCGAAATCCGCACTGAAACGGGCGCGGCCACCGTCACAGATACGAAAAAAGTTGCAGGTGTGTTCATCCATATCGCAACGGTGAACGAAGGCCATATTGAAACGGGTCAGGGCGCACAATTGAACGTTGATCACACCCGGCGTAGCGCCATTCGTGCAAACCATTCGGCCACCCACCTGTTGCACGAAGCATTGCGCCGTGCCTTGGGGGATCATGTGGCACAACGCGGATCACTGAATGCGGCGGATCGTTTACGCTTTGACTTTAGCCATTCCAAAGCGATGAGCGCGGATGAACTGCGTCAGGTTGAGGCAGAGGTGAACGAATTCATCCGCCAAAACACACGCGTTGAAACACGTATCATGACCCCTGATGATGCACGCGCATTGGGTGCGCAGGCCCTATTTGGTGAAAAATATGGAGATGAGGTCCGCGTTGTGTCCATGGGCGAATTGGCCGGATCGGGCAAGGGCAATGAGGGCAACACCTATTCATTGGAACTATGCGGTGGTACTCATGTGCGCCAAACTGGCGATATTGGCGCCTTTGTCGCGCTTGGCGATAGCGCAAGTTCCTCAGGTGTGCGCCGGTTCGAGGCCCTGACGGGGCAGGCCGCATTGGATCATATGACCCAGCAATCTGAGCAGTTGGTCGCCATTGCATCTGAAATGAAGGCCCCCGTTGCCGAAGTTGGATCACGCGTCAAAGCACTGTTGGATGAACGCAAGGCGTTGGCGAATGAGGTTGCACAGCTGCGCCGTGAATTGGCCATGTCAGGTGGCGCATCGCAGGGTCAGGGGTCAGCAGCCAAAGAAATCAATGGTGTATCCTTCATTGCGCAGGTTTTGGCTGGTGTGTCGGGCAAGGATTTGCCTGCTCTGATCGATGAACACAAAAACCGTGTCGAAAGCGGTGCGATTTTGTTGATCGCTGACACAGGTGGCAAGGTTGCTGTGGCCGCAGGGGTCACGAATGATCTGACCGACCGCGTCAGCGCGGTTGATTTGGTCAAGGCTGCTGTTGTCGAATTGGGCGGCAAGGGGGGCGGTGGCCGTCCCGACATGGCCCAAGGTGGCGGTAGCGATGTATCAAAAGCAGATGCTGCAATCGCAGCGGCAGAGGCGCAAATTACCTAAGATTTTGGCGGCAGGCTCTGCGCATGGCGCAGGGCCATTCCCATCCAAATTGCACGGCGATCATCATCGATAAATGCGTCATCCGTCACTTCGATCAGGCCGCCCATTTTGCGGCCTGTAAACATTATGTCACCTGCGCCCTCAATGGCTTTGGCCTTGGCCTCTTGGTCCTTGCCTACGCGAAACATGGCGCCATCCTTGTGAATGCCGCACACCATGTGACTTGCATACATAAAGGTAAGTCCGCCAAACATTTTCTTTTCCGAAACCCCAATGACATCACACAGATCATCGCGCATGATTTGTGCCAAACCTTCGTCATAGGCCATTGGGGCTCTCCCTATCCATCTGGTGGCAACACACCCAATCCGCGCAGGTACACACCGATCCCTGTTTCCAATAAATCTTCGGGGGCAAACGGGCTTTGCGCGCCTGCGGAATTGCGTGCGAATAGTTCGACAACACCATGTGACATGGCCCAAATATGGGCGCTGAACATGGATGCAGGCGGGCGGCGATCCTCTGGCATGTTGTGGCACAGCTCTTGGGCCGCGCGGTCCATGACGCTGCGCGCGCGTTGCAATGCATGGGACAATTCCGTTGTGCGATTAACGGAAATACCACTTTCAAACATTGCAATGTAATGCCCGGGATGCACCCGCGCAAAGACTAATTAGGCTCGTCCAGTCGCCTCAAACGCGGCCAATGCAGAAGGTTGGCTATCGCGGTAGGCATCTTCCATCAGATCGGCAAAAATCTGATATCCCTGAAGCGCGGCTTCGGCGATCAAATCTTCGCGTCCTTCAAAATGGCGATAAACGGCGGCAGGGGTGACGCCCGCACGTTTCGCAGCCTCGGACAGGGTAAAGCCCGTTGGACCCTTTTCACGGATCAAGACAAGGGCCGCTTCAATCAGCGCCTCTTTCAAGTTGCCGTGATGATACCCGCGTTTAGGCATTCCACAAATCCACCGTGCCACATATCAATTCGTCAATCTTAACAATCGAAGTATCACTTCGACCCGTATCGTCAAACTGTGATAATATGGTTTGCATCACGGCCAATCTGGCGCGGCGTTTGTCGTCCGCGCGCACAACATGCCACGGGCTGTGATCAAAATTTGTTTTGCTCAACGTTTCATCAATTGCATCGGAATAGGCATCCCAGCGGTTCAATCCCTCAACATCAATCCATGAGAGTTTCCAATATTTTAGCGGATTGCGTTCACGTTCCATAAAGCGTGCCAGTTGTTCGGCGCGTCCAACATTTAGCCAGAATTTGATCAGGTGCACGCCCTCTTTTTCCAGCATGTTTTCAAAGGGCCCCACTTGATCAAAAAATTTGTGACGTTGTGCGTCTTTGCAAAAATCAAAAACCTTTTCAACAACGCCGCGATTGTACCATCTGCGATCAAACAGCGTCATTGTCCCCGCGGTCGGCAAATGGTTTATATAGCGTTGGAAATACCATTGGCCTTGTTCTTCCTCGGTTGGTTTGGATAGGGCTACCACCTTGGCCACACGGGGATTCAGATTTTCGCGCAGGCGTTTGATGGCGCCTCCTTTTCCTGCGGCGTCACGGCCTTCAAAAATGATTGCCACACTTTGGTTGGTCTCTTTCACCTAGTTTTGGAATTTGGCCAATTCGATTTGCAGGGCGTCGTAATGGGTTTGGTAAGGTTTCTTTTGCAACCGATTTCGGTGCGGAAACGCAGGGTCCAGCATGACACCTTTGGTTGCGTCTTTGATGGCCTGTCGCACATCCTGAGGCGCATTGGTTTTGAAATACGCGCTAATTTCACCGTCAAATGGAGATTTCATGACCGCTCCTCTTTTGGTGAATATGGAGCTTTAGTTATTCTGTTTCAATGTGATGCGTGATTGAAGCCGCTGAACTGCGTCTAAAATGTCAGCCTGTTTGAAATGATGCGGCATGTGGCCTTGGTCAGGCCAGATGGTGACATTCACATCCTTCAGGCGATTTTTCAGCCCCTCGGCATGGATTTTGGGGGAAACCGTGGTGTCCAATGCGCCGTGCAGAATTTCGATGGGCACGCTGACGCGATTATATTTTGTCTCAAGCGCGCGAATTTGTTCATGGATTTGATTGCGCTGTCGGGCATTGCTTTGGATTGTTTTTGGGCGCAGCACCAATTCAACGCCCATCCCATCCCGATAACCTGTAGGTGGGGGATCGGGGGTGAACACCTCATCCAATCCATTTTGAATGGCACCTTCGTAATGAAAGGCCCCGATGAAATGATTGATAAATGGCCCGATGAGCGGGTGTTTGTTCATTTTGTAATAGGTGCTGGTCGGTGTATCAAAGGGCATGACCACAGGCGATATTAATGCCAATGCGGACAGGTCATCAGGTGCCTGTGTGGCCCAAGCCATTGAAATAATCCCACCCAATGAATGCCCCAAAACGATGGGTTTTTCTGCACCTAATTGTTTTGCCGCATCTCGCAGTATCATCGCCTGATCAATAAATTTATCCCCATCTGAAGATATCCTGTCACTATATCCTAATCCGGGGCGATCAAAAATAATCAGACGGAAATGCGGGGCAAGCGTATCCTCAAGGGCGAGGATGAGATCACGCATATTTCCGCTGGATCCATGGATCATCACCAAATCGGGCCCCGATCCTGTCACATAGGCCTGAACGTTTTTTCCATTGACCTTAACCGTTTGGCCAATTGGGGGATAGCGTGCCTCGATCCGCGCCTCGCGTATCTTGGCAATCACATAGGTGCCCAATACTGCAAGGGCGAGTATAAGGAGAAAGAGTTTAAGCGCCAATTTCATTCAAATCATAAGGTGTGGTTTGGTAAATCTGATTGACCCAGTTTCCATAAAGCAGATGCGCATGTGAACGCCATTTGTTCAATGGCGGTTGGCTGGGATCATCATCGGGGTAATAATTTTGCGGCACATTGATCGGCGTTCCGTTTGCAACATCCCGATCATATTCCTGTTTCAACGATTCGTTGTCGTATTCAAAGTGATTAAAGATATAAAGCGCGCGATGTTTCGCATCTTCGATCAAACAGGGACCCACCTCGGCACTGCCTAGCAGGGTTTTTAGATCTGGGGTTGCGTCGACGTCTGTCTGTTCAATCTCGGTCCAGCGGCTAACGGGGATGACAAAATTGTCCGAAAACCCGCGCAGGTAGGGTGAAGCAGGCACCAAATTATCATGGCGAAAACATCCGAACGCCTTGGCATCCAGCATACGTTTATTGATGCCATGCAGATGATAGATCATCGCCATACCGCCCCAGCACACGCCAAAGGTGGAATGCACGTGGGTTTGTGTCCAATCCATGATTTGGCGCAGCTCTTCCCAATAGGTCACCTCTTCAAACGGCAGATGTTCAATGGGGGCACCCGTAATGATCAACCCGTCAAATTTTTCACCACTTTCTGCAACCTCGTAAAAGGGGCGGTAAAAGCTTGTCATATGCTCGGCAGCGGTGGTTTTCGATTGGTGATCGCTCATCCGAATAAGTGTCAATTCAATCTGCAACGGTGTCGCCCCAATCAGGCGGGAAAATTGGATTTCCGTTTGAATTTTGCGTGGCATTAGGTTCAGCAACGCAATGCGCAGCGGGCGAATATCCTGACGCGATGCCTGATTTTCCGACATAACCATCACGCCCTCATGCGTCAGCACGTCATAGGCAGGCAGGTTTTCGGGAATCTTAATGGGCATCGATATTTTTCCTAAGTTTCAATTAGAGGTAGAGCGGTTATGTGCTGCGCTCAAGGGCATTTGCGATCATCACATCAAATTGATCGGGAGTTTTCACAGCGGCAACCTCATCGGCGGTGACCTTAACACCCCAGTTTGCCATGCCACTGTACAGTGGTTGGCGGTGTGTCATCGCCTGCGCATATGTCCAGCGCACGAAATTATCGGGGTCAACATCACTGGCGGCGACCCCGTGTTCCGCAAGGTACGCCTCCCATTTGGCATCAAGGAAGGATGCCTGATAGCACATGGGTTTTGGCGCACGATCAAAGCGTTTGATCAATTCATCTGTATGCGCATCCGATCCTTCAATCCAAACCATCAGCGCAGATTGTGATAGGCAGGATAGAACGGGATCATTTGGGTCTGCTGGGTCCACAACCTCGCAAATCGATCCACCGCTGTCACAAACAAAATGATCATAGCCATAGATATGACGTGCACGTTCGATGAAATAGGGGGTATCCAGCAGGGCTTCGACCTCGGCGCGGTGATGTTGCGCCTGACGTCTACGATATTCTTCGATGGATAGGCCACCTTTATCCGCGCGTCCGGGTTTTCCCAAATATGTGGATAGGGGTGCCAGGTTATCAAAGGTGATGTTTGATTTGATTTTGATGCTATCGCTCA
>Ga0213860_10000221_pt1 | contig 23069 bp, 9 predicted proteins | sample PICome_3_FD_160118 | JGI IMG/M metagenome (GOLD analysis project Ga0213860, IMG submission 160118) | Coastal seawater microbial communities near Pivers Island, North Carolina, United States - PICO550 | ecosystem: Environmental > Aquatic > Marine > Coastal | place: USA: North Carolina | collected...
CTTACCATCAACATCGGACACTCAGTATCAAGATTTGTTTACCAATCCAGAAGTTCCTGCTACCAGAATACTAAGGGATACACAAATTATCAAAAGATTATACGAATCAAATGATAAATCTGACGACCCAAATGACACAGACTTAATAAACAATACTATACTGTGGAAAGATAAGTTAGATGATTCTCTTAGTGAGGTAACTAACTTATACACACAAAGATATGATAGAGGTTATTGGTTCATCTATGATACGTTTGGTGCTGTCAATAACTCTCTTGGTGCATACTGTCAAGGAGTATTTGATGCGAGAATCGAACAAATACTAACTGTTGTTGCTAACAATTCTGGATATACATCGAGTGTTTTACCTAGTGATACACCTGTTGCTATACCAGCTAATACAACAACTGTAAGTGGAGTTGGAACAGACATGAAGGTATGGTATAAACAAAGCGGTGGTTCAATCACATATATCTGGGTTGCAGATCCAGGAACAGGTTACGAAGCAGGTGATATTGTAAGTATCGATGGATCAGCAACACCAGCAACATTCACGGTAGGATATACAGACACAACTAGCAACACAGTTACCTTTAGGGTTAGTGGTTCCGAAGTTGAGTTTGCGACAGGTGCCCTACTCAATGGTTACTACGCTCACCTATTCCCATCACTAGCATACAATTCACCCACGAATGATGTTAATGATTTGGTAGGTGAAGTTAGAATTCAAAGTGTTGAGTATCCAATCCTAGGTAGTGAAGATCCTGGTGCTCTTGGTACTTACCTAGATACTGCCGCTTTAGTTACATTAGAACACGAAAGCGGAGGTGCAAATGCCGTACAAAATAATGCTATTAGTTATGTTGATAGTGTGGTAACTAGGATTACATTCACACCACCAGCAACACCTAATCAAAACAAAGAGGTATGCTTCAGACCTACTGACACCTCCCCACCATTTGCTGCCACTTCTAGAGGTCTTACAACATCCAATGAAATCAAGATGGTTGATTCGTTTGGGGGGACCTTTAATCCAGGCACACTAACCTACGATAACATCAGTTTTAATACAGATAGATCTACCAATGAAATCGCAATTGATCCAATTAATGATATTATAGGTGGATATATACCCATCACTTGCGCTGATGGATTTGGAGGTACTGAAACATACTATATGCTTTTACAGGGGGATGTAGATAACGGTCTTGCTGGTCCTGTCTAGTTAGGGAGTGGAACCATTTCCACTTCCAGCATCAGTTCCAATATCTTTTGTTAAACAAATACTATAGAATTCACCTTCAATTAAACAATCTATTTTGTGGGTGAATCTATATCTATTTGCATCTACAGCATACACCTGTGATGGATCAGGTAATCCAGCAATAGTAGTTAAATCTAGTAATTTTTCAGTTCCGGCAAGTACATCTACGCCTTGGAAATATTCATTTGGAACTCTGGTATTTCCACTTGCAATTTCAAGATATCCATTGGCGGAATCACCTAAAGTTAGGTTACCAATCTGCATCTCTTGGAGATTTGCTGCTTTTGGTATATCCGTAATGGGATCTCTAAGAACTTGATACTCCAAAACATCTGGTGGGCCAGCATTTACCTGCCAAGGTTGTGTATTATCAGAATATGCTCTGAGTTTTGTGACAACTGGTGGATCAGCCAGGATATCAGAAGCATCTTTGTTTAAGATATAAAGTCCAGGACTAATATCACTTGATAAGTTTGTTACTGTAGAGTTAAATGCATCAGGATCTGATGTACCAAATTCACCTTCACTAGAAATCTCATCTACATTAAAGAAATTATCTTCAGTAGACAAAAATTTCTTTGTTCTAAAAAAATTGGCGTTGTCTAGATACGCTTCTAATGTGGTGAAGTTTGAATCGAATGTTCTACCAAGTGATCCACTACTATAATTAAAGGAGTCATCTTCAAAAACTGGACGGGCAAGATTAATTAAATTTTCTTGAGTACATTCATTACTTCTTTCAAAAATAATTGTCTTACCATTAAACTGACTCAAATCATCAAATCTTATCTGCTCAATTAGTTGAGTTCTACTAAAGTTTCTACCTAATCTAAACGTTGTGACCGCATCAGATAACACAACGAAATAGGTATCTTCAAATCCAATCGGATCTCCAAATCCAGGAGCTACATCAGGAAAAGTAAAGAATCTACAGGCAGAATAAGGGAAGTAATCTGCTGGAGCTGTAGGTTCTGATGGTTGTAAAAAAGTACCAGGATCATTTACATCAACTGGGAGACTATCAATAAATTCAATTTTTTGTGGGTAACCAACATCCCTTAGTTTAACCTGAGTGGTGCTAATATATTCAGCTCTATAAAATAGTTTATTTAATGCCGTTCCGGCAATCTCAAATGAGGTTCCTTCCAGCGATATGAATACGTTTGTTGAATTAAATGTTGCTTGAGGTATGTCATGAGGAGCTAGATAGGTGACAGTTAAACTATCTTCCTGTGCGTTTAGAAGAGTTCTCTGTATGTTATTAATTTTCTGCGCCACTCTGAGTTTTACACTATCACCATTGCCAAGTGTAGCAAGTTTATCTGTTTGCTCAAAGATAGTTCCTGCATCAGGGTCTGCTGGATTAGTAATAATATCTGTTGGTTCAGTAGCAGTAAAAAATACTCTAGTAAAGTTTGTCAAGTTTCCAGCAAACACTCTTAGGTCAGCGGGTATTGTTGCGCTGTCTGTTAAGTTCTGTAATGCTAGAGTAGCATTTTCTACCTCAAATAAATTTAAAGATCTTACAAATCCTTGATTAAGTAATGCCATTTAATTAGATACCTGTACTGTCCAACCTTTGCTTCTGAGGAATTCTACTGCACCTGCGCCTCTTCTCACAGTTTTATCGAGTAGTTGCTGCACGTTTGCTACAGTAAAAGTTAAACTTCTTGTAACTGTAGTACCATTATCATCAAAATCAATAATAGAATCAGTTGTTATAACATCATTAATAGCATATCCCTCACCAACATTATTTATTTGTGTTATCTCATAATTAATATCACCTGGTTGATACCAATTTGGTTTTACATTAGAGACTTGGAATTCTGCAGTGTATGGTGCTCCTGCACCTGTACCAGATAGAGATACCTCTAGTAGATCATTAACTGCATATCCACCATTGTCAGGTGCATTAACAATTTGACCTGTAATACCACCACCATATCCACCATCAACTACAGTGACCTGAATTTCAGCACCAGTTGCAGCACCGTTGGTAATATTTGTAGTGGTCTGAGTTGTCGTACCATTAGTATATTCAGCAATTGTTCCGAGATCAACAAGTAAAGTATTTCCATCATCCGCACCAGTTCCTGCAGCGAACATATTTAACTCAACTCTTTCAGTGGCACCCTGTGCTGTGAAACCTTCACCACCATCAACTAATACTAAGTTGATTGGGTCAAAGTTACGTCTTACATTAACAGTAACTGTAGCATTAGTTGATGGTGGTGTCGAGGCACCTATAGGATTACCAAGAGTAACTGTTTCACTTCCAGATGGAATGCCATAACCAGATCCAGGATTAACGATTTCTGCGGTAGCAACACCACCATTAACATTAATAGTCAAGACCCGTATAGTTAATCCATTACCAGTTCCGGTTGTGTTATAAGTTTCATTAACAACATAAGGGTCTGCCATTGCAGTTCCACCATCTCCTGAGGTAGCAACAGTAACTGCACCTTCAGGAATACCATCCTCTTCAATATCAAATGAAATCTGTGCGTCAGTACCATTAGTAGATTCAGAAGAACCAGATACATGTGTAATTGTATAAGAACCAGCAGTTAGTGCATTAACATTTGAACCACCACTCCAAGCAAATGTACCAGGAATAGACTCAATTAATCCTGGTGTAAATTCTAGATTAAGAGCATTAGTATTTACACCAGTTGCTACATTCTCTATACCTGCACTTGCAGTAACTGCAACTGTAAATACAGCACCAGAACCATCGGGAGATGTGGAAGATACATTACTGTAAGTCCTGGTGATAGGAACAACACCACTAACAGGTGTAGCGGGAACAACACCACCAAGATTTGTAATGTCTCCATTAGAATATGAAGGTAAGTCTGGGTCATTGACATCCAATAATGTTCCGTTAATGGGAGGGAACTGAGATGGTGTAGACATATTAGCACCTTGTAAATTAACCAGAACTCCAGATCTAGGTGCCGCACCATAGTTATCAACAAAATCATATAGAATTTGATCAATCTGTCCTTGTGATAACTTGTTATTTGAAAGGTCAAATGATCTAAGTTTAGATAATCCAACTACACTACCGGTTTGATAGTTTGTAAAGTTATTGTTATTAAGTTGAAGAAATTCAACATTTGGTATTCTATCCTCAAGGTAAGGAATTATACCAGTAACAGGATCATCATTTCCATCTGCATCAAATCCAAAACGATTGTTATTTAGATAGAAAAAATCAGCTCTCGCTAAGAAGAAAGAATCACTGAAAGATTCTATATTATTATTAGCGAGATTTATATAATATAAATTTGGTTTATCAGTATAATTAAATTCACCGTCAAAAGAATTATTACCCAAACTTAAGTACGAAAGACCAGATGCTGAGGAGAATGATGGAAGTGGTCCAGACCATCCCTGACTAGCAGAATACACACTACTCAGTACAGAGTTACCTTCTAAGTTTGGAAAATTACCTTCAATTCTACCATTAGCTTGTAATCTAAGGAAAGACATCTTGGTATTTAATGGGGTGAAGGCACCAGATTCTATCTGTCCTACAAACAATGGATCATTAATACTAATATCTACACTAGTTATGTTAGTATTACTGGAAAACTGATCGTTATACAAAATCTTGAATGGTTCAGCCTCTTGAATTTGTATTTGAACTTCTCCATCACCACCAGCTTGTAGAGGTACATCTACAACTATAAACTCGTCATCGACGTAATCTCTTCCTGGTGTTAATAAAGAATACGCAGAAACAACACCAGAACTATTTACATCGATTTGAACTGAGGCACCTTCACCAATGTAACTTCCCTTACCAGTATCAATAAGACTATAGGTTCCTTGTGCATAACTTCCGTTGAGTGGAGCAATAGCACCACTAGATACTGATATTACATCAATAATTAAATTTTTGTCTTCGTTATTTTTATTTGGTGGATTAAATTCAGTTGCTGGTATATGAATTTGAGAACCATTAACATATCCAGAACCAGGAGACTGTACTGTATAGCTAGATGGGAATCCATTTCCTCCAACTACAACCTCAATAACTGCTGCTTCTGTAGCACCAGATAATGTTAGGTCATCAGCAACAGTATAAGTTTCTGGGGTATATCCAGGGGAAGAATTACCATTCTGATTCTCAATTGTATATCCACCTAAAGGATCTAGTACCCCACCGGTAGAGTACAGACTAATGACTGGCCTTTTTCCAGGACGACCAGCAATAATCTCATCCGTACTAAAAAAATCATATGAGACTAAGCTAGGGCAACCTACATACTTAGGTAAAAATCCTCTTACATCTGAATAATCATTACGTTGGTTAGTAAGTTCAGGGCAGTTTAAGAACTTAAAGTTTTGTACGTCTGTTCTTGGGTAAGCATTTTGGGTGATATTAAAAGTTGCATCACCGTTACCACCAGGAATAGTTAAAGTACCAGTTAAATCTCTCTTGTAGTCTTCACCACCAATAAAAACTGAGATACCTGTGACTATGCCACTACCATCAGCAGTGACATTTAATTCTAGTCCAGTTCCATCACCATCAGTAATAGCAACAATACCAGAAGAATATCCACCAGTACCACCATCAACCAATTCTACATTAGTAACTGCTGCTCTACCTACATAACCATTCCAACCAGAGTGAAATGACCTCCGGTTATCACCTGCAACACCACCAACATCACATGTTTGTAGAGCACCAAAATTGGCACAGTTAGGGATTGGTAGTGAAGTGTCATCCAAATCAACAGTAACTAGTGTTGAGTTAGCAGACAAATTAAAGTTACTTAAATTCTCTCCAAGAGAATTATTATTAGAAAGATTTATAGTTACTAGACTTTCTAATTGTTCTACACTTAAAGTATTAAAGACTTTAAGTATTTGTATCACTGGTTGAGTTCCAGGAGCACCTCCAAGGTCTGCTGGATCTGGTCCAACCGTATCATTAACTCCGTACCCACTACCAGGATCTTTAATCTGTCCGAACTCAACCTGTCCGCCAGTTACAATAAAGTCTGCGGTAGCACCAGAACCAGAACTGGATATATTTTGAAGTGCAATGTCTTCATATGTTCCATCAGTTAAACCACTACCAGAATTTGTAAATGTATATCCCTTTGCAGGATATGTCTCACCAGCAGGAGGATCAAAGGGATTTAAATCTATACCACCTTGCCTTCCAGGAGCAACTGTTCTGAAATCATTATTATACAAATCAATAAATGTTATAGATTGACTGGAAATATTACCATCCGTACCAGAGAAACATGGAAGTTCTCCATCCGGATTGTTAGAGTCTGGATAGAAATAAGCATTATTAAATGTTGATCTTCTTGCCTCAAGTCTGTTTAGATCTGTCAAATTTCTCAGTACATGTGGTGCAAATCCACCTTTGAAATTTCCAACAATATCCAGAGTTCTAACTGAAGCTGGTATTCTTCTTCCAACTATATCACTAAAGTATCTTTCTTCAGGTTCAGGAGACTGGAAGAATGGATTGTTTTCAATCCTCAATGTCTGTACTTGAGGGCAGAAGAAATTAAAGTCTGGGAATTCAATCAAACCATTATTTTGGAAAGTAAGTGTCGATAGATTGGTTAATCTAGACTTTGGTAGTTCTTGTATGCTAGAATTATTGATACTTAATGATGTTAATTGTTCTGGGTTTTTATAAATTTCAATATATTTTTCGGATGAGAATGGAGAACCGTAGTTAAGTGTTGATGTACTACCACTCGCAGCAAATATAAAGTCCTGAATTTCTCCAGTACCATCAGCATTATAAATTCTCCACGAAGGATCAACGCCGCCAGTAAAAGATACTGACGCAGTTAAATCTCTAAAGAATCCTTTAAACCTAATGGGAATTCCTTTCATTACAAGGAACCACTGCTCGATACCATTGATATTTAATTTAATCCTATGAGTTGGTTCTTCAGCAGCAAAAGTTCTTTCTTGTGGTACAGCTCTGGTATTTAAAAATCCAACAGAAATTTTAGCATTAACATCTACATCAGCTCCATACACAATTGCATTATCAATTGAACTCCAGGAACTGACACGAGAAGTAGAGATGTCTCCCCATCTTAAAACAGGTGTCTCTTGGAATGTTTCAAGTAATGCATATCTAAAAGCTGTGGCTGAAAGCGAACCATGAACTTCTACGTTACCCCTAACTCTAAAATCCACACCAGCAGATAAAGATAGTTGTCCGTTATATGTAAGGACATCAGTAATATATCTATCAAATGTTCTCCAAATAGGAACGGTCAGACCAGATAGAGTCTGGAGATCTAAACTATCAAATCCACTACTAGACAACCCATCAATAATATCAAGGTCTCTGGGTTCTAGATTAATATTTCTAAGTGCCTCATCTCTATCAGGTATATCCGCTAGAGATAAAGGGACAGCGAGACCAAATATTCTTTCGTTTGTAATTGCCATCTCTTACTGTTGCTCGATGTAGTTTAAGGTGCCAGCGACCGTTGTGTTAGCAATATCTCTTGACGTTGCTAAGAAGAAGTATGCTGTAGTATTTAGAAGGTCAGGTGTAATTGTTTCTTTGCCATAATTAAATATTAACGACAAATCTAACTGTTTGGTTTGGAATTGGTCGTCATTTGGATCACCAGGATCTCCTAAATTACCACCCACATAGAACCTATCAACCACTTCGTATGGTCTAAGTTGAGATGTACTTTGAGTATCAACTAAAGTAGCAGACAATCTATTAGTGGTGGTAAAGTTAGGTGGGGAACTTGTTTGATCTCCCGTTGTTAAAGCAGTCTGACCTATCTCACCAACCTCTAACAGTTGCTGCCCGAAACCAAGTCCGCCATTCTCTAGAGTAATAGATTCAGATCCAATCCATCTTGGATTGTATGTATTTTGAACTTGACTGAGTTCTCTGATGATTGGACTATTAATCCTGCAATTATCTCTCATCTCCATGAAGAAGTATAGAGGGAAAGGATTAAAGTCAAAAGATTTTTTAGACAATCTTCTATAAGATTTTAAGAAAATTGGAACAGTATAGATATATACATCTTCTACTGAAGTACTATTAATAAGTCTTCCTTCAAGACCATTGAATTTATTTGTACCAGCCATCTTAACGACGGTGAATTGCGTACCGCCGGAAGAATAGGTAACAAAATCGCTAGCAAATCTAACACCAGATCCTACCTGAGGAATTTTTTCAGGGTCATCTGGTTGAGCGGTTTGAGAACCTGGGTCATTGGGATCATAACCTATCTCTCCACCTTGAGCATTGTAATCTAAGACAGGACCACCTTGATTTCTTAAATAATATGAATTAACTTCAAAGGTACTATTTACCTCAAGAAATAATTCCTGAATAGTTTTACCAGTATTTTCATCAGCTACATTTTGAATATCAGTACCGCTTATCTGCTCCACAAAATTTACCTCTGCAGTACCAACTTCAATATTAACATAAGCACATCTACCACTATTAGTTCCAGGTGGGTCAGGAATTCTATAGTCTACAGTAAAGGGAGGGATTCTACCTAAACTATTTTCCCCAACCTCAAATCCTTCAGCATCATTAAAGATACCTTCAGCAAATCTCTCAGCATATAATTTATATTGTTCCGTGAAGTTTTCTTGACTAACAGTTTCACCAGTCTCTCCACGTTCCCATACAATTGCAGATCCTGGTTGAGATTGAGTTGGTTTGAATGGTGTAATACCTAATCTAAAATCAGCAAATTGACTACTGCTGAATGATCCCCCATCTCTTGTTCCTAAATTCCTAGGAACAAGAACTAAAAGACTATTCTCTTTACCATAAACAGGGAATGTTGAAGCAGCAATTGATTTGTACTGACTCAACCTAGCAGGATATCTATATGTTGTTTGTCTAATATCAGAATCCCCAATACGCTCATACTTTGGAAGAGCTCTTGGTACTTTATATTGTAGGGCTTCATACTGCTGTGAAGTGGCAATTGTTTGAGATTCATTAATGGTCCATATTTTAGACTGAGTAATACCAACTGCAGTTACAGTTGTAGTACCAACTTTGACCTCTGAGCTATAAGGTGTTCCCGATCCAGTCTGGAACTCCTCTGTACCAGGGAAAGGAATATCAAGATAAGTTAACCACACTTTATTAGCAATAACTTTAGCATTATAATCAAGTTCAAAGAAAAGTAATGGTTGCAATGTCAATTCGGTTGAATTAGAAGTAGTTGGTGAAGCTACATTTGTAGTAAAGGTATTTGCAGCGGTGTCTATACTTGTAATAAAACAATTATCCACCCCAGCAGCGAGAAGAGTACTCTCATCCCAAATCAGTTTATCAGGGTCAACAATATCTCCCACTCTCAAAAATCTCAGTTGATTTCCGGCAGCAAAAGATTCTGATGGGTCATCAACACCATTAACTTGGGCGAATCCATTAACGGTAACAACATTATTACCGGATTGTATCGCAACTTGCCTTCCTAATTTTGGTAATTCTAATGTACCAGAAATACTGTTTTGTTGATTTACATTGTTGCGCGTTCCATAATCATAAATTGGATCTCCATTGGTATCGGTTCCTGTTCTCCGGAGTTCAAAATATCTTTCATCACCAACATAACCAGCAGCAACATTAGTCTGATATGTATGTGCGAATCCGGGACAAGCAACACACTTAACTAGAGAAATTTCAGTTAGTCCATTTGCTGTCAAAGAAAGTTCTCTTGGGAATATAGACTGTTTGTTTTTAACTGCTTTACCAAGAGTGTTATAGATAATTGTCTTTGGAATTAACCCAACTACAGTTGTACTTCTAGTGACTTTAGGAAGTGATGGATCAGTGATTGGGTCTCCATTTATATCAAAACCTATTACTTGCTCCACTTCTGTTGGGGCAATTTTTGGATCACTAGTAACAGAATTAACAGTGATTGTTCCATCATCACCACCATCAATGTAGCATGAAGTACCATACTTATACACAAACTGTGGTGTATCTACAGCAGTAGGATCTTCATTGATTACAGCATATTTAAATTTATAATATGGATCACCCATAGAAGGTCTTCCAATCTGGTTCTCAATGACTAGGGTATGAACTGCTACCCATCTAGCGTCACCGTTCTCTACAGGCACATAGACGTAGAAGCGGACACCAATAGCACCGTACCATCCGAACTCAATCTTATACATGGTAACGTCTTCAACACTTAGGTTCCAACCAGAAGGACCGTTACCGTTTAGTGGATCGCCATTCCAGAGATCCCTAGAAATTTTCGTTTCGAATACAGGTTTATCTACTAAACCAAGGAATGTAGAATCTCCACTATTTCCAGCATTATTATTACTATCAAGTGTTGTTACTATTTGATCCCCATCAAAGAATGGACGGATGGAATTAATCTTTTGTTGTACTGTTGTGGTTTCGTCAGTTAAGAAATTTGCGTATGTACTTTCTCTAAATGTTTTACCAGACTCACTACCAGGATCCAGAATGTTTCTTTCCATTACTGAATCAGATAATGGAACAACACTCCTTCTAACGATATTAATGTTTGCTCCTTCAATCTGGAACATCAGTTCATCAGTATCATTACCAATTCCCCATTCTAATCTTACCGCTGTAGTAGAAGCATCACCAGCAGCTCTGACACCAAATGTATATCCACTAATCCTACCAGGTTGATACCTAAATGCTTTTCTCGATACAAGATATGCTCTATCAATACCAGCACTTCCGGCACCCGGTAAGGAATCATTGATAGGAGAGATACTAAGTCCCTGCCCGAAGTCACTACCAATAATATACTTAACTATATCGGGTAGATTTTCTACATCACTTGGAGTAAGAATTCCTTCTCCCGGCACAAACAATTGCAAAGAAATTAATTTTTTCCATGCTCCCTCTAGTGTATCAATTTGATTCCAAAGATCTTGAACGCTACCATAAGAAGCATTGAGTGGATTGAGTAGATTTCTATACATCAATGCTGGAGATTTAAACTGAAGATCTCCATCAACTTCAGCAATAGTACCACTATTAATTCCAATTAAAATAAATGGAGTGTTAGCACCTTGTGTGTTTCTCCACTGAGTGTATATGTATCCTACGTCCCTATCGAAATGAATTGTCTTATCAAACAAACTATAATATCTTAGGTTTCCTAATGGTTGTGCTCCACCATTGGGGACTCCATTAGTTGTATCAATGAGTCGATAAATTGGTTCGCCTGGTTCAAATGGTGTTATCAATGCTTCATTAGAATCATAAAATGGGGATTGTTTATTTACAATCCTAGGATCATCACCAAGTGTATAGTACTCAGTTGATGCAAAACTTGCTGTATATGGAAGGAAGTTTAAAGAAAACCCATTATCAGTAATTCCAGACAGTGCTGCACCTGATCCTCTTGTTGGGGTAGGTTCTTGAGGTTTGTAGTAATCATACAATAGCATCCCCAACTTAATAAAGTTACAAAACTTTCTATGGGAGTCACTAGTTACTGGAGTGGTACTACCTGGTCCAGGAGGATAAGGATAATTATAAGATTGAGAAAAACTTCCAATAACAATGGCAGCATTTTCTTTATCTTCTACATATCGACTACTATAATGATTTCCGTATTCTCTATTTCTTCTCAGCTTCCAACCAGTAGGACTATATTCAGTCTGATCTCTTCTATAAAAAAGAAACTCATCATTATCTAATCCATAACTGGATACATTAGAGAATAATCCTAACTGAGTTTCCGCTTTTGGTATGCCAAGAATAGAAGAACTTACTTCACTAAACAGAGGGAACTGTTCTGCAATAGGGAGAACAGGATCGATCCTACGACTGTCTCTACGGAAGATAGCACCAAGTCCAGAAAAGACACCGGGAGCAACTTGTACTAATGGTTTTTGATTAGTTACATTTAAACTTAAGAATGCGGTACTATCATCTTGAATTGATGATACAGTTCTGGTTTCATATGCTGGTATAGTATTAGCTACAACATTAATTTCAGCTGGGGTAGAACCAGGACCAGATCCAGTCTTCATAATTACTGAACCACTTGTGAATCCAGAACCTCCTTGCAAGATAGTATAAGTTTCAATACCATTTGCAATAACAGAATCAACTTTAATAATCAACCCAGTTCCATTACTTGCTGCTTCAACCTGATCCCCAATGTTGTAAGCATCTCCTCCAGCAGCAACTGGAGTAACTACATCTTGTCCAGTAACAACTCCAACTAATTCTCCCGTAGGAATAATTAGTTTATTTTTTACAGCTAGTTCTCTCGTAAATTTTGTATCAGTTCCAGAGACTACTGTTGCTGTCTGAATAATTCTACACAGACAATCATCAACTGCGTTTCCTGATGGTGAAGGGATACTAAATTCAGTATCAGGCAAGTAGTTACTTCCACTCTGACCTGGTTTTGGTGTAACCGAGATAACAGAACCAGTAATATTATCAACCAAGTATTCTACAAATCCATTATTACTACCACCAATGACTAAAAAGTCTCCACTGAGAGTAAATCCACTACCTCCACTAAGTATTTCAATAGACAAAATACTATCATTTAATATAAAAAAGTTACTTCCACTTAGTTTAACATCAATTTCTTTACTACTTCTACCATCATCAGTAAAAACAATGGATGATGCTTTGCCTGATGTAGCTTCTGAAGATAAAGCTATAACTTGTTCTGATACTAGTCGAGTACCACCAGCGTCTGTTAGTACTTTACCAGTTTGTAAATTATAAAGTGGTGCGTTCGTAGGAACGACAGGCGCTGGTTGCTTGTCGTGCCCGATTCTGATATCTAATCCAGCCATTTATCACTGTTCCTCCCAGGTGATGCTCGCAAGAATACTTCCACGAGCTGTGTAGTTTGTTCCCTCTAAGTATGTAGATTTGGAAGAAGCACAGATGTATAATGTTTCTTGAATATCTGTTAGTGGGAAAGATAGATAATCTTTGTTGTAATCAAAGTAGGGTGACAGTTCATATTCTTCACCTGAATTTGGAGAGAAGATTGTAGTCACTGTTGTTCCTGTACCAGGAATAGGAGAACGCTGTTCTGTATCTGTTTCGATAGCAGATAGTCTAGCAAGTGTTGCTGTTGGGAATGGACTAGTAACACCAGAAAGATCAGGATTAAAAGGCGTTGTTCCATCACCCGTTGGTCCAGTCCATCTTCCAGCAGGAACAAATGTTCCTCTGATATACACATCATCTACTGTTACTTCATTTGCTGAGAAGTAATAGTTAGCAAGAGTATCAGAAGACCTAGACAACTTACCTAAAACAGTGAATGCAATTGGAGATCCAATTACAGTATATCTAAACCATCCATATAATTCCTCACCAGGTTGTAAGTAATCTCCACCAGTCACAGTAATGTCAGAAGCATCAAGAAGGATTCTCTTTCCTCTCTTACCAATGTTAATACCATTCTGATTATTAACAGCAAAACTTGAACCCGATCCAGGATCAGTAAATGTTTGGAATAGAGGGGTCTTAATAAGTTCAACGGCAAGAGACTCAGAGTTAGAAGTTAGTCCAGTAGCAAGGCGAGTTGGATAAATCTGAACTCTATTTCTTACACCATTGATTTCTGTTCTGCACTTGATACCTACTAGAGGTTGTGGTCTCCTGACTACCAAGCTTACATCACCTGTAGTAGCATTTAATGTTCTAGAAAGGTATAATTTATTACTGCTAGAATCTACAAACACAACCCTAACATCTTGATCTGTGGGGTCAGTGGTAATAACACGGGCATTCATGTAGTAATCACTAATTGGAGGTCTATTTTCTAATTGATCTCCAGCTCCACTACCAAAGAACTCATTTGCGGATCCGTTGAACTGTAGATACGGAGCATTTACATATCCAACCCCAGGAGTTTCATCTTGAGCCGCTCCGGCGAACTGCAGTAGATTAGTATGGATTGTACCCCCATCAAATACATATCTAGAACCACCAATCTCCTTGAGTGTTTCAGAAGCGTAAGAGAATAGTCTTACAGTTCCTCTGTCTCCACCATCGATATAGTAGGAAGCACCATACTTAGTTAGTTGTTCTGATGTGGAACCATATCCAGACTCACTATTAAGTCTACGGTCTGCGTTGAGATATCCACCAGCATTTTCATTACCACCACCATATGTTAGGTATGTAATAGGTAGTGTAGCGTTACCAAGAGAAGCAACCTTCAATTGGTTAGATGCTCTGAGGTGATGTACTCTTACCCATCTTGCTTCGTTGTTCTCAATAGGAACATAGGCAAGGAACGTGGCACCAACAGCACCATACCATGAGAACTCAATCTTATACATGGTAACCTTAGTTGGGTCAAGGTCCCATACACTTTCAAATGTTTTTTGTTCTAGTGTAGTAGGATCAAGAACTGGAGATCCAGCTAGTTTATCGAGAACATTATCACTATAGATAATATCTGTTGTTACTCCATTGAGTTTCTCTCCACTCATTCTTGAGCGAGGAACTCTATACTCATATACCTTATAGTATTTTGGATCTACGTTGAACCAGCACCAGTTCTTATACAGTCTCTTATTTACATAGTTGATCTGTGCTTTCATATCGCTGGTGTTTTGATACACAGAATCAATGTATCCAACAGAGTTAGCAGCTGATGCTTGACCTGGTGGATATACATATGGGAAGTTTCCATCAACAAACTGTGCTGGATATCCTTCTTGTCCTGGTCTAGATTCATCAGTGTATTGACGACCAACATACTCTCTAGCATCACCAGGAAGTAGGAATGCTGTTGGAGTTCTTAGAACAATTCCATAACCAACTACTGTTGCATTTTCCCCCGTAGCAATAGCAGTACCAGCAACTGTTGAGACAGCATCAACTCTAATAGTATTAAGATCGAATTCCCCTATGTCTCCATATGCAGGAACTCCATCTCCATCCCAAGGATTTGTTATATTCTGTAAGTTATTGTCCCCGTTATATATTTCTTCGTTTCCTGGATAACGTGAGATAGAAACATACTGATAGAATGCATCTGTTGCAGTTTCAAAAGTTGTTTTTAAAACTTCAGATACATGCCAGATAGATCCATCTAATACAAATTGACTTTCATCATCATTTGCTAAGTCAATGTTACTTCCGTTTGCCTCGAAACTAAAGTTTTGTCCTAATTGAAGTGCTTCTGCTCCTACAGGAACTTTAATTTTCAAGTATTTTTTGGACGTGGACGCACCGATCTGAAGATCAACAATTTGATAATCAACTCTATTCTTAAGCAAGGAAGGATCGTGAGCGGCACCATGAATCATGACTAATCCATCTCTAAGGATTGCCATTTCACCAGCAGCAGATCCAGTTGGCGAAGATGGAATCGAAGAATAATTAAAATCATCATCTTCAAGACCAAGTGCCTTGAGGAAGATACCTTGGAGTAAATTAGTGACTGCCGCAGATGCTCCAGCTTCTATAGTGCCACCACTTACATTATTTCTAGGAACATAGGCAATGTTTCCTCTATCTCCACCAACTGAATAAGAAACTTGGTTGGCAGTTGCTGTTGTGTTAGGTGCATTACCAGCAAAAATATCTAGGATTGCTGGAAGTACATGATCGTTATATCTTTCCAATTCATCCGATGCTGTCTTACTTCCATAAGGACCAGTGCCGTCACCACTAGTTACATATAGAGAAATAGTTCCAGGTACAGATTTATTGAAGAATCTTAGTGTATTATATACAGTGCTTGCATTACCACCATACTTAAGGTCATGAAGAACACCTTCAATCATAAGTCCAGCATCTCTACGACACTTAGGAATATCACTACCATTCGTAATACTTTGAGCGGCAACTTCTTGTAGGTATTCTTTGTTTGCTTTTAATAGTTCATAAGCAAAAGGATAAGTAGTAGCATTAGTTTCAATCTGTGGGATACCAACCCAAGCATAGTCTTGATCTTGTGCTCCAGATGTATTACCAAATGGTAGAGGATTGTCACGAATAATAGATTGTGTTCTTCTTACAACAACAAAGTTGTCTCCATAACCATCATTGCGAGATTCAAAATAGTAACCATCAAACTTATCAAAGATACCATATTTTTTGATAGATGGATTTTTAATTTGAACGTCAGAAACTGCACCATCCTTAACAGTATATGGTGCTCTAGTTAGTTTGACACCAAAAGTAGCAGCAGAAACACGACCGGGTTGATAACGGAAGAAACGCTTAGAAGTTAGAATGGAATACTCATCAGAAGGTGCCTCAATCATAGCACCCGCTTCTTCAGCAATATGAGTTAAACCCCAGTCAGCATCACCAATGAGTCCAGCATACTTAGGTCTTAGTGTTGTGTTGTCCGCCAAATAGATTTCGGCAGAAGTAAACTGCTCCGGAAATTGAGACCATTCTGTTGGGTTAACATCATATGTGTTAACGTCAGCAAAAATACCAAGAGCAACTTCAGATCTAGGAATACCTAGGAGTGAAAGAGCAACCTCAGACTGTTGCTTATTCTGTTCTTCAACAGGGATAGCAGATTGGTCCGATGCAACTACAACAGGTACAGAATTTGCAGATGTCTGTTGACCTGGAGGCACTGGGGCAGTCCTTCCGACTACAACCACAGCGGCATTATTATTTACACCTGTAGCCATGTTTACTCCTCTATGGTGATTACTACTTCTCTCCTGTTATTTATAATTAGTTACTAATGCTAACAATACCTTTAGCAATGGTAAATGCGTTTCTAATAGATGCATATCCACTAACAGCTGAGGCACCTACAGAAGTTAAAATTCCATTAGCAGGTCCAATGTTTCCTTCTGCATCTTCGGACTGTGGTAGTAACTCCAGAATATATGTTGGACCAGCACTAGTTGTTTTAGAAGTAACTTCCCAAATCAATTCACCATCAACTGTAATATCTGGATTATATGTGTGAGAGGAAGATATTTTAATCCACGCACCACCGTTTGATGGTAACGTATCATAAAGTTCCTTTGTTACTTCCAAGTAATAATTACCATTTAATACAGGATCGACATTACGAGCACCAATAATAGTAAAGTCAACATCAGAACCAATATCAACATATCTAATTCCAAATGCTCTCCACACATTGTATGCATTTGCTGCTGGTGGATTTACATTTATAATTTCTAGTAGATTAAGATTAGTAATATTAAACAATGTCTGACCGATTGTAGGATCAGTGTTTGTTTGTTGTCCGTTAATAATAGCAGACTGCTGATATGAAATTACATCGGAACCCAGTCTCTTGATTGGAGAACCAAATGTTTCAACTCCCCCAGCAACGGTAACTGGTAACACTTGTGCTCTAAGATTTACATTGGTGAGATCAACACCTTCTCCTTCCTCAATGTATTGTAAAACTGGTGTAAGATTATCGCTTTCGGTTGTGGAAGCAATTAAATTAACACCATTAAAGTCACTATCATAGTTATCAGGAACTGGAATGTATTCATCAGCAGGTCCTAGAATTAGGTTATTGAGTACGTCAGTCTTACTAGCAGCATAGATTCTTAATCCACTACCACAGTTTCTAATAGTACATCCATTAACTGCAAGAACATTTGTTGAGTTAAGGATTACAGGACCAGGGAAATCTCTGAATACACAGTTGGAAATAATAGTTGTGTCGCCTTCATCAGCAACGATACAAGGAGTAATAAATCTTTCTTGATCTGCACCATTATAAAATACACAACCATCAATAGATAAGTTTTCAGCACCACCTGCAACTAAAGCAGGTCCAGCTGACTGACGGACCTTAACATTTGTCATTCTAAAGAACTGACTGTTAATAGCATTGATTACAGCATCATTGGTTTGTGTTTCAACTCCACTATCAAAGTTAGAGAAACTAGAGAGTATTTGATACTTAGCAGAACCATCAAATACAACGTCACCCAAGGAACAATCTACAGATCCAGCAGTTGCTACATCAGCACCATCAAAATTAATTGACTTCAACATGTTGCCTTTGGAACCATTAATACTTACATCAGATGAAGTAAGTTTGTCAGTGTTCCAATACTGTCTGTGTAGAATGGTAGCATCAGCAAGACCGCGTAGAGTAAATCTATCTGGGAGTACTAACTGCGTGATTAAATATGTACCACCAGGAATAACTAGGAAGTCTCTACCATTTGCTTTGGAATCATCAATTGCTTTTTGAAGTGGTTTGGTATCATCATGATATACATATACATCACCAGTACCATTTGCGTTACCAAGATCATTATAAAGTGTCACTACATCTTCATTAGGATCTGATCCCTCAATCTCAGACCAGACTGCACCCCTTAATACAATTTGATTTGTTGCTGCACTAATAGTTAGAATGTCTGATGTGATAAAACCATGTCTATGTTGTCCCTGTAAGTTTGGTGTGTGAGGAATATGAATTTCGTCAGCTCTTGGATTAGCAGAATCAGCACCAAAAGTACCAGCATATACACTAGGACCTGGATCTCGATTTCTTAAACTATTTCTAGTTACGTCATACGCAGCATAGTCTTGATACTGTATGTTATTATTACCGGCAAAGTACTTCTCACCAACAACAGCAATGAGTCTGAAGTCATCTCTATTTGTAGGTGATGCACCACCCAGTTCTTGCAATGCATTTATAGCTGGTTGTAGGTCCTCGTTAGGGTCGGTGGCAACAAATCTATAAAGAAGTACCGCGTAGTTACCATTAGGTCTAATTAAGTCGATAACATTATAATTGTCCTCATTCATATTGAATGGAGCATTATTTTTGACTGCTTGAGATGTAGGAGGAATATAGCATCCAGAAATATCCCCAGTATTAACATCCATTAATGCAGTAACATATGCATAGCAATGAACTTGTCCGTTTGGTGTTGGATTTGCAGAAGTTGTATTCTGTGGAGTACTATCAAGACTAGTAAATTTATCATTAAGATTTTGAGTAGAACTAATACCAAAAACTTTAATGTTATGATTTGTTCTAAATTTACTTACATCATCTACAGTAATAACTGTTCTAGTAAGTCCATCAACAAAGGCGGAATTGACAGCAGTTACATCATATCTACTTGGATCTCCACTTGCACCAAACTCTTCAGGTGCTCCAAAGTCAGTCTCTGATGGGAGCAACATGTTGTTGTAGTTGATGCCATCATTACTAAACTGCCATCTACCAGTTGCTTCATTCCATCTGATAGCAGTATCATCTAACAGTCCTCTATTAACTTCAATGACTGCATCGTCATCCCCAAGAGTAGATGGTGCTTGAGTGTCAGGTAAATCAGAGTTTAGTCTGATTAAACTTGTACCAACAAACAGATCGGATAAACCAATCTTAGAACCATTAACATTCAATGAACCTTCAACTACTAGGTCTCCAGTGAATAGTGATGGTCTCTTAGATTCTGCTACAAATATTCTAAATGTAGCATTATTATCTCCACCAGTAATAGTAAGTTCGTCACCGTTTGTATATTGTCCGTCACCAAGGTTATTAACAATAACAGTCTGTACTTCTCCACCACTTGTAGTAATATCTACTGTTAATCCAGATCCAGTACCTGATGTAGTTGAAAACGTACCATTTCCGTAACCACTACCAGCAACTATTGAGGTTGAATCTACTGCAGGACTACGATATGTACCGTCAGGAACATTACTTGAGGTAAATCTAAATGTATCTGCAGTTGGTGTAGCAGTTACTGTATAAATTCCATCTAGGTGTGGGTTACCTGTGTTGATGAGTTTGACTCTATCATTTACAGTATATAAATGATCATCTTGTGTAGTAACTGTGGCTACATTAGACGCAACAACAACTTGCTCTGGTTTTGCTAACTGATATACATCATTATTAACGTGTAAATTCTGTAGTCCATCTGTAGTATCCAGTGGATCAGTAAGAAGATTGGGAGATGTGTTAATTAAATTGTAAAGTTCTGCAGGATCTGCTGGAGCAGGTGTATATCCAAATTCACCAGTTGTGTTGTTGTAAGTAAGAGCACCAGTAATACTAAACAAATTACGGATATCACCTGTGGTAGGACCAGCATATGAGAAGACACCTGTTCCTGTGTCTAGATTAATATTACCCCAAGAATATCCTACATCAGTAGTAGATAGTCCAGTGTTGTCTGGATTAGAAACACCAAATCTATTTCTAATTTCACTGTCACTTACTCCAGTGAATTGAATTTGACCTGCAGAACCACCAGTTGTACTATATGCAAGTGTTCCATATCCAGATAGGTTCGAAACACTTACCTGTTGCCTAATCTGGGTCTGGGTAATACCAGAGTATGTCATAACTCCAGATGAGGAGTCATAAGAAATTGAACCAAATCCACCAGAATTTGATTCACTTATTGATGCACGGAAGTCTGCCCTAGTTGGACCAGCATATGTGTATAGTCCAGCACTATCATATGATAATGAACCATAACCAGTTGTCTCAGGATCTCCAGTCTCGTTTGCTGTATTATCTACAGATAAAGAGGCATGTACTCTCGCATCAGTATAGAAAAGATTTGTTGTTCCTTCTACAACAGAATCTGTATCGTACTCAGAAAATTCAGCAGAGATTGTAAGGAGGTTTCCAGCATCATCATAGGTAGCACTAATACCAGTACCACCATCAATTAAAGCAGCAACTCTATCATCAACTCTTTCGTCAGTGTAGTAAAGTCTAGCACCTTCAGCAAGATCTGATGTAGTAAATGCAGTAAGCAAAAAGTCAGCTGTTCCTTGGACTTCAATGTTACCAGTAACTAAAATGTTAGTAAAAGTAACATCGGTACTACCAATACCTTGCGGTAAATTCTGCCACGATGTCCCAGATCCCCCGTTTATTGCTACCAGATATTGTCCGGTCTCACCTGGTAATCCATTACTATCAAGAAATCTTCCTTGTACTGATAGGTCTTCAGTAGTTGGAATTTCGATACCCGTCAGTGCTGTTACTGGCGTTGTCTCATCAAGAGTTGATAATTGATTTACTTTAATCAGGGACATAACTTTCCCACATGTACTAGAGTTCCTTCTAGTTATTTATTAAAGTAATATAAGCGGGAGATCGGATTCGAACCGACGACATCTAACTTGGAAGGATAGCGTTCTACCACTGAACTACACCCGCAGGAAAGGTCCGAAGACCTACTCTTTAATATAGCACGGAACTGTGTCTGGGTCAAGCCACTTTGTATATTCAAAGTCCTCAATCGCAGTCATGAGTTGCATTTGATTGTCACACAGATACATATCTTTGTATTTACCTGTGTAAGAATCAACCTTCTGGATTCTACAATCGGGTTTCCCATTTTCTAGGACACCCTTTTCAACATAACGATAAGGGAAACGAGTCAAAAGAATATTCATGATGCTTCGTCGTGATCAGTATAAAGGTCCATAAGTGAGGGGTCAGCAGGTACTGCCATTACAGCGGTGCCGTCAGGTTGGATGATTCTAAACACCTCACCTGCTTCGATGCGGTCCATGTATTCATCGAATTTAGTTTCAAATTCTTGGGTCGTTACTTCAGTCATTACATCATACAACAAAGTTCTTGTTCTTTGAGAGCCTTGATAGATTCAACACAACCACCAAGGGGAGTTGCATCTTGTACTACCTGTGGGAAGGTAGCACCCTCCCCAAATTCTGCGTAGAATTCTTCTTCAGAAAAATCTCTACCTAATTCATATACTACATGTTGTAGTTCTGAAAATTGCGCCACACTAATAAATGTCTGGCAATGCTTACATCCTTTTTTGGTATAAACAGTTAGGGTCATAGGTCCTGTTGTAGTGCTAGTCGTTGTTGGTGGAGTGCTGTATTATAATCACGATTGAAAATGTCGAGACCCTCACGGGTAAGGACATGATCGTACATCTTATCAAACACTTTTGGTGGTAGAGTCACAACATCAGCACCAGCAGCAAAGCATCTAGAAACGTGATGAACATCTCTCAGTGATGCCGCCAAGACTTTTGTATCGACTCCATGTATCCTATATGTATTAGAGATAGCACGGACAAGTTCTACACCACTAAACGAATTGTCATTACAACGACCAACGAAAGGAGAGATGTAGGTGGCACCTGCTTTTGCTGCCATGATTGCTTGTGCTACAGAGAATACAAGTGTAACATTTGTTGTAATTTTTTTACCACCAGTATTGTCAACACTAGAGAGATAGGCACACGCTTTTAATCCCTCTACAGTACAGGGAAGTTTGATTGTGATGTTCTCTGCGATAGTATAAAGATCTACTGCTTGATAGATCATGTCTTTGTAGTTATCAGCAACGACTTCAGCAGAAATAGATTCTAAGTACGGAAACTCAGATGCAATATCATTATAGACATCAACTGCTTTTCTACCTGACTTCATGATTAAAGTAGGATTAGTAGTAACCCCGTTAATCATTGCTGTGGGATACCTTTTTCTGATGTCTTCAATATCACCAGTGTCTAAAAATATTTTGAAAGGTTGTTCTTTAGGAACTTCGATAGTAAATGATGTCATTGTTGTTAAATAATATACTTCATAAGTGAATGAAGAGTCGGGATGATAGGATTCGAACCTACGGCCACTCGCTCCCAAAGCGAGTGCTCTACCAAACTGAGCTACATCCCGATGTTACTTGACTTCAAAGTCAAGTTTTTTTACCTTGCGTTTTTTACGTTCTTCCTGGTAAGCAAGATCACTATTAGATAGATACGTCTTGGTTTCCTTCTGGATTCCCGTAATAATTTCCACTAGCGACAAGTTCTTGCCGCTTATATTTGTACCACG
>Ga0213860_10000222_pt1 | contig 23041 bp, 24 predicted proteins | sample PICome_3_FD_160118 | JGI IMG/M metagenome (GOLD analysis project Ga0213860, IMG submission 160118) | Coastal seawater microbial communities near Pivers Island, North Carolina, United States - PICO550 | ecosystem: Environmental > Aquatic > Marine > Coastal | place: USA: North Carolina...
AACGTGTCGCCATCCACGTCTATACTCTGCTAGACCGTTGATGTGAGCACCTGAACCTGCCGCTTGTGGTTCATATTGTCCAGTCGATTGGTTATATACAACGAATGCACGGTCATCCTTTTGTAGAGAGATACCCGTGAACTGTGCAACCACCATCGATTTGAAACCAGTTGCCTGGGAACCATCGGCGTGCATACCATTGATACCCCATACAGAACGTAGGGAGCAGTTGAACACATATGGTGAGGCAGAGTCAACGGTATCAATCTCAACCTTCACGAGGATGTTTGAACCAATAGCATTACCGCTAGGTTCAGATGACATTTGATAGGTGAATTGGTTGCCCTGTGCTGAGGTTACCAAGAACGATCCATTATAGAGTAGTTGATCCTGCTCAGTAGGACCAGTAACACCAGATATATTAACAGCGACACCCACGGAGAATCCGTGATTCTTCGGGTTGCCAAGTTCATCCACCGTAAATGCCGTGGCAGTTTGTCCATTACGGATAATCTGAGATACAGCAAATTCGTCAGAAATAGGACCAACGATCCTGTTTTCTTCGATTCTTGCCTGCAACTGGTCTTGTGCAACAACGCCAGAAGAGTCAGGAATAGTAGCGTATGCTTTCGAGATCTTCTGATAGTAGAGACTCAGATCGTCTGTGTTTGCATACTCAAAGCAAGTAATCTTGTGGTGAGAGAAGTTAGGTGCAATAGTAGCGATGTCATCACCACGATAATATACACCGTTGTTGTCCCCATCAAAGAAGGACATCTGCCAGAAATAGCAACCACCAGTCAGTCTAAAAATCGCAGAAGCACCAGGCTCATTGACAGCAGTAATACCGAGACTACCCTGTACTGTGGGATAAGGGACATATTTTGGAATGATTTTGGTTCTACGAAGGTCCGAACCAACAACAGAGACACCACGAGGGCAAATAATACCACCGTTAACTGAATTAAATTTATAAAGAACATTGCTACTACTTGTTAGATCAAAGTTAGTATTAGCGTCAAACGGTTGAACGTCATTAAAGTCCGCAACCCCTGGTCTGTTATCTAGAACATACTCAGAGGGATACAGATAGATTGAAAATGCGTCGAATTCGTCATTACTCAGACCAACACGATAGGAGAATCGTGCCACTTCAAGGAATGCTCTCTGCAACGTCTTAAACGGACGCAATGCAGAGTTACCCCTATTGTCATATGCATCCGATGCATCAAAGTCGTCAGGGTTGACGTAGATAATACGTCCTGTCCTCGACGTAATGATATTTTTAAGACGAGTAAGTGCCATTTACTTGGGTTCCTCTTACCTATGTATTTATTAGGGTGTGCCAGCGCCACCGCCACCATCAGCGGCTTTGGAGTTAACGACCACTGTGAAGTCATCAGAGACTGATTCAAATCCAGTGACGTTATATGCAATATCACCAGCAGAAGAATATACCAAGATGTTCTGACCAGGACCAACCACAATACCAGTAGTTCTATCTACTGAATTAGCAGCGATTGCCTTGTCATAAGCAATATAATCTTCGGCGTTAGCATATGTTTCAGCAGTTGCACCTGCCTTATCACCTGTACCAATACCATTGATGTCAAAAGTGAGGTTAGCAGCACCGCCACCACCAAGCACAGCGTCAGTAGCAGTCAGGGTTGCACCATCAGCGTAATCCTTACCACCGTTGACCAAAGTAACAGTAGCAGCACCAGATCCATCAACTACGATAGAAACAGTACAACCAGATCCAGTACCACCAGTAGGAGATACAGAGTAAGTTCCAGCAGTTCTTGATGCATCAGCACCACCAACACTGTCAAAGGCAAGAATCTTACCAGTAACTACTTCCGCCATGTAACGGTTCTCGTTAGCACGAGTCGGAGTGTCATAGAAAGTATCACCAACTGCGAAAGCAGGAGATCCAACATCCAGAGAGATCTTCAACACGTTGCGTGCAGGGTCCCAATCATGGACGTATCCATACTTACCAGGAGTTACACCATTGTTTTGAACAGTGTAAGTAACACCACCAAGGTCAAAAGTATCAGCAGCAGCGAAGGTCTCACCTGCTACCTTATAGATATAAATTTCTTCGTACTCAGGATTATTAGCAACAGTAATAGGATGACCAAACTGAGCATTACTATCCTCAGTGTTAGCAACTGCGGGTTCAGCGTAGGTGTTAAGTGACAGAGGAGTTGCCTCATCAATCACAATTTCCAAATAACCATTAGATCCAGCAGTACCTACCTTAGTAACACCAGTAGTATATTCAACACCAGTCAGCGATTGAGTTCCGTCTGCTTCTTCCGAGATACGGAGAGCATGACCAGTGTTAGAGGAATCAGATTGATCATAACGATAAGTACGCTCGTTGTCGAATCCAGCGTTAAGCGGGAATTCATAAGTTCCACTAGATGATCCCTCAGCAATGATAAATTTATCACGGTTTTCAATAGGGGTAGAACCCTGTGAGAAGTTTGCAGGTACAGTAGCATTAGAAGTACCACCTGTCAAGGTCTCACCCTCAGTCAGGAAGTTCAGGAAATAGTCACCAGCATCAGTCAACTGAGTAACAGCAGAACCATCGGTGTGGTCAACAGCAGAAGTACCGTATACACCACGGATCACACCCAGATCGTTACCAGCAACAGACTCAACTTGAAGGAGTTCGTTACCAATTCTGATGAAGGATCCTTCAAGGAATCCAGTTGCATCAGTCAGAGTCAAGGTAGCATCAGCAGCAGCGTACGTTGCACCTTCGTTGATAGTAGATGTAGTAGCAGAGTCGATGAAAGACTTAACATACTCACCAGCAGGAATAGCAGATGCAGTCGAACCATACACACCACGAGTAACAGTCAGTGTGTTGTTAGTAGTGTTAATACCACCAACGTTGATAGACAGAATCTCAGTGCCAGCAGTAGTTGGAGCAGAACTTCTCATCAAGAGAGTTCCCTCAGCAAGACCAGTGTTACGAGATACCTTAACACTTGTAGCACCAGATGCTACGTCTGCCATGTTGAGAGTTAGACCACCCGTGGTGTTATCGAACGCACGAACAGTAGCAGTCAATCCAGAAGTACCGCCAGTAACAGTCTCACCTGCAACCAACAAACCAATAAGGTTATCTACGTTGGTTTCAGTTGTGAAAAGTTTCTCAACTTTAACGTATCTCATCACGGTAGCAGTGTCCTTGAATACGTCAAGGAGTTTTGCAGTTGAACCGCTGGTCGATACAATATCAGCACCAGGAGTTGCATCAGCAAATGCAATACCAGGAGTGACTTTCAACTTATATGTTGAGATTGGATTGCCCTTTGCAAACTCTAAGTTATTCGTGGTTGCACCTTCATCACCATTCATGGTGAGGATTTGGTCATAGTCACGAATTGCAGCACGGTAGGTAACTCCGCTACCACTAGCATTGGTGGCAGTCAGGACCGTGGATGCAGTGTTATCGATGTTGCATCGATACAGTGATGTATTTGTCGTTGCCCCTGGTTTTGCAGCGGCGAGTCTTCCTGCTGTCATTTGTTAATTACCATCCTGCCTGGAAAAATGTTTGGAGTCGGAGTCTACCCCCGAAGGTTGGTGCCGCGAGAGGACCACCGAAACTAACACCCACCGCGTCGATGTTGTTAGTAGAGAGAAGCGTTGCGTCGCCATCAGGGAACTGAATGTTTACAGAACCAGTGATGTTCGTGGTGTCAATGTTGATAATACCGTTGACATTATCAGGGTTATTGATCGCCATGTACTCCAACGTCTTATAAGCAAGCGTTTGAGTTGCTCGCTCTGCAACCAAGACATTTGGATCCGTACCATTATTTAGAGGGGCAGTAACACTGCCGCCTGGGAAACTGAATACGAGGTTGTTGTTGGTTGGGATGTTATCCATCTCCAACGTAACCTTCTTACTGTTATCGTCTGTATCCTGGAAGATAGCACCTTCGTACGTTTTGTTAGTCAGTACCTGTGAAGATGCTTCACCAACAACTTTAACGTTCAGGTCAGGGAACGTAACAGTTCTATCCTGAGTCAGTTCAGAACTGACAAAGATAACATAACGAGTTGGATCGTTCTCATCATTAGAAGGAGTATTAGAGAACGTGGGGTTAACCATGTTCTTATTATATACGTCCTGCTCAGTAACGTCATCCAAGATAGTGGACTGAGTGATGGCAGCACCGAAATCGGGCAGTCTGTATGTATGCAGACCAGGTGAATCCCATGCGTCAGTCTCAAACTTTGCAATCTTTGCAGCGTTAGTAGAACCAGTAATACTCAGATCACTATCTTTAATAATGATCGTCTTATTAGTGATAGTCTGGTTCGTATCAGTAGCAAGAAAGGTGGTCGTAGTGTTCGCACCCAAGTTAGGGAAGTCGAAACGCTTCGTGCCACCTGCTGTTGATACAGTACCAACGTTGAAAAATACTCTCTTGCCAGGGTTTTGATCGTCCTCAAAGAACAGCGTGTTGTCGGTAAAGATTGTAGTACCGTCAACAGTAAAGTAACCACTACCCTGTGGAGTGATCTCTACGTTAGCATTTGCCGATGCAGTATCAATAGCACGGATTTCCAGAGTTGCGGATCCATCCGAGTTAGATTGTCTACTATTATATAATGCTGCCGTACCAAATGTCAGACCAAGTTCATTGACATTAGATTGGTACAGACCAGTGTCGCGGTCCAAGTTGAAAGCCAGTCCTGGGGCGGTCTGACTTCCTGCCGATACTGATCGAAAGAGTTGATTAACTCTTGCCTTCCTGTTGGGGATGAGTGGGTCAGAAATGACAATAGGAAGAACTGCTTCTCCCGTTACCAGGTCGTCGCCAACAGTTTGAAGTTGTGATATTCTTTTAGTTCCCACTACACTCTCACGGGCGCTGTTGTTCCAAGTTATTTATAACGTTACAGACCTGTGTCCCATGAGAAGAGTCAATAGCGAGTTTGCTTTCTCTCGCATTTTGTCGTGATAGTCACGGGTACTAATGACTTCTGCGATGATCTCTTCGTAGCATTGCCGAGGATCAAAATCATCAGTACACATGTAATCGTTAATAGCGTCACTTAGACGTTCCCTCCTTTGTTGTTCGTAAGTTTTTAAGTGTCCCTCAGTCTGGGACATCGTGGAAGTTGTCAATGTGTTCCTCCATATTAAAGACGATGGGATGGCACTCTTCCATAATTAAGTAAGATGACCATCGATAAAGATCTTCCATTGTGATCTTTGGATTGTTCTCTGCCTGTATGATGACCTGGGGGTCGTTGGGATCAAATCCCTCGTCCTCAAATGTGAACGGTAACCCAGAGATCAAAAATACTTTTACTATGCCACATGTATCAAGATAACAATACTGCTCAGTTACGTTGAACTTCATGCGCTTCCTCTTGCATCATTGATGCGATCTTGCCTTCTAAGATACGACAAACTTCCTTAACGGTCGTTGCCTTAATACTATGTAGGTGTGTTGCGTCTTCATAACCTAATACAGTACCATGCCAGTGCTGGTCTATGTCAGAGAACCACAGTTTAATGTCAACTGTTAAGTTCTTCTTGCATGGCGCTGAGTTCTTCATTGACATACTGTGCTACTCCTGCGGGATCGGGTTTCCAGTCACTTGGCATGGGCAAATCAGGTGGAAGTTCGTTATTTGCCTGCGCGTAACTGTTTACATATTCAGGTACAGGAACCATCAATACTGAGGGTTTGCCCTCCTGAACGATCTTGATTGTATGACCTCTTTCGACGAGTGTCAAGCAGAAGTCCAAGTTTTCTTGCACTTCTTCAATTTTCAATTCAAGTAGACTAGACATTAGAAACAATAAGTACGTTGATCAGATTCAAGGTTGTCTTGAAGCAACTCGGTGATCACTTGGAAACCCTCAGCACCATCGTTGTCGAAGGTGAACTGAACGGTCTCATCATAACCCTCATCATCTTGTACGACGATGCGGCGCTCAGGAAAGTGGAAGTAAGCGTGAGCGATAAAGCGAGGTTCAGTGTTCATTAGTTAAGCATTACAGGGAGACCGTAGATCTGAGTAGGACCGAGACCCGAACCCAGAGCAGCAAGACCAGTACCGACGCCGTAGGAGACGAGACCAGTAGTACACTGGTTAATAATAGCACCTGTTCCGCCAGTTACAACCTCGGCTATGCCACCTTTTGGAGTGGCTAGCAGGGTAACGTGAGCACCAGGAGATCCACCAGTGATGAGGTCTGCCATAGCAGCAGGTTTGCTGTTACCCACACCCATACGGATCTGTGCAGGAGGAGTAACACCAGGGAATGGTGCATCCATGGTCACGTCAACGATAGCACCTTTCACCAGACTGTACTGACCAGTCACCACACTAGGCATTGCGGAGAAGACAGCGATAACATCGAATCTACCACATGCAAGGAAACTGGTGATCCAGTTTGCTTCGTTGATGATCTCACCACTTGCTTTGTTAGTGATGACGTTTGCCTGATTGTTGATCTCAGGTGCATCAAGAGAGATAGCGTTAATACCTTTGATATTAACACGAGCACCCTGAATAGTAATGTCACCCTGATAAGAAATATCGTGGTCACCTGCTTTGGTTTGTACAGACTTCGCTTCTTTCTCACCATGATCCACATCGAAGTGACTACCGCCACTCTTAGCAGTCATGAGGTTGTTGAGAGTATCGCTTGCCTGATCCAACCACTTGTCACCACCCTTGAAGAATGATGAATCACTATTGGATTTTGCCTTGGCACCAGGACCGTTAGAGGTGTGCTCGTTCATAGAACCAGAAACTTCCAAGTGGAAGTCACCCATCACTTTCAGGTAGTAATCACCTTCAACAGTGTGAACGAGGTTGTTCTTGACGTTCTGTACAAGGTCGCGACCGTAGATAGCAGTCTCGTTGTTAGGAACGTTCGTGTGCTTATTACCACGCTTGTCTTCAAACGAAGTAACACCACCAGGACCAGAGCGAACACGCTTCTCCTTACCAGGAGTTGCATCGTCAATATCTCTTGCACCATTCAAGAACATTTGAGTCTGTTGCAAGAATGGATTCATCTCCTGGAAGTAGGAGTCAAAGATGTTACCACCAGTGGATCCACCAAAGTCGCTAGATCCACAGTCTGCGTAGTTAGCGCCACCAGGACCAGCAAGTGCTTCACCAATATCGGTACATTCGGTGGTCCCCAATAATGGTAACCACCCTTTCGCTCGCGGTTTTCGACTCTTCCTCCCGCACGTTATGAACCCAGCAATAAAACCAATGATTGCAGAAATGATGTCAAGGATACTAGAAAAGTTCAGTGAGGTAAAGTCTACCGAGAAGATACTACTAATACCATCAGCAACTTTCTTCAAATCCTTGAAAGTATTGATTGCTTTCAACACAGTGTCAGCAATCTTGTTGAACATTGCTAGTGCCTTACAGATCTTCTTCTGAATACCTGACATTGCCTTCTCAACGAAGTCAAGTACACCAGCAATCATGTCATCGATCTTGTCCATGACATAATCAAATATACTCTGTAAGAATCCTCCTAGGTCTCCTACTATATTTGCGATTGCCGACAAGAAACCAGGGACAGGTTGACAGAAAATATCCTGAATAATCTGCATGATGATGTCCATGATCTTCTTCACGATGATCAGAGGAACAAAGTTAGACACAACCTGCATGATCTTATCGATCAGGAATTGCATCTTCTGTGCAAGGAATTCTTTCAGTGGGGCAAGCATACCACTGATTGCATTAGTAATGAAGTTAGTAAGGTTACTCAGTTGGTTCAGGATTGCCTTACCCTGCATCACATGTCCAGTGATAGCAGATACCATATTGCCATCTTCATCCTTGGCAATAGAACCAACACCGATACCCAGATCAGTGAGCATACGCTTCAAGTCTTTCGTGAAACCTTCGTTAGCAGGTCCAGTCGTACCATCAGCGATACCACCTTCATTAGAAGGAACACCAATAGGGTTGGTGAACACGTTGAAGGGAGTCTCAACTTCTGCTCTACTTACAGCACCACGAGATGCCTCCTCACCACCAGTAACACTACCAGGCGTTTGACCCTGCGATTTCGCATAGGGGTGACCACCCATAGCGGGAGTGTTGTTTAGACTCGTCTGTGAGGGAGTATTAGTTTTGTTTTCATTCGCCTTTGTGGGATCAGCGAATACAGTGCGTGCCATCTCATTAGGAGTGCCACGACCACCGTCCTTAGAACCCGTGTTCTCAGGGTTCTTCATAGTTCTGAATGAACCTAACACGCAAGGAAGTTGTGCCTCTTCACCATCAAGGAAGAAACCAAGTACCTGTGCGCCAGGTTGCAGTTCAGTTGTAGTACCAGCGTTTTTAACCTGGGGTTGGTCAGTTGGGAGAAGTACCGTTGCCCACGGCAGCATTTCCGTAGGGAGTGTCTGCAAGTGGGATGATGATCCGTCTTCGGAGGTTTCTGATTGGGTATACCATCCAAGAATACGAACTTTAACCCTACCTAATTGAGCAGGGTCCATATGGTCTTCAACTTCACCAATCCACCAGTGAAATCCATCTCTGCCAGCAAAGTCAGTTTTTGATCCTAGTGCCATTATGTTAGCGTAAAGTCTAGTTGCCTTCCATTATTTAGACGCTCAAACTGAAACAGACCTTCCTCTGGTTCTTTGCCCCATTGGAACTTACCTGTCTCAATATCATATCCTGTATCACGAGAGCGATAGAAGACACCATTAAATTGGATCTCAGATACTACTCTCGTATTTCTCAGAATACATTCGTCTTTAACTTCACCGAACCACCATCCATCATAATATCCCCATTGTAAGTCGCAGGCAGGTTTTGCATCTGCTTTGTTGATGGCATGTGTGATAACAGTATGCTCATCTAGATATTCACAAAAGATATTGTAATGACGGTATGGATCGTCTTCTGTTTGGTAATTATACCATTGTTTTAAGTCTAGCACATTAGCGCCGACTTTGGTATACAAGATGTTAATCTGTGGCCATTTACTAGGGTCTGAGAATGCTTGTTTCCTGTTGCGATAGTGCCCCAGGATCATCTTTTCAAATAATGAGGTCATACCATCCAGTCACAATAATCTTCTCTTCATTAGGTGCAGGGAGTCCCTTATGCATATGGGTCCAATCTGCTGGCCAGATCAATGTCAGACCTTTCTTTGGTTTTATCTTAGCATTCTGCACGTCAAAGAATGTCTCACCACCCTCTTCAATATCATTGAGGTAGGTCATCCATGCCATGACACGATTAGCACATTCAGGATTAGCAGAGTTCCTTTCACAGTGCAAAGCAAAAAATCCCCCATTAGGAGGATACCATTGCATATTGAAATCCTCTTGAAGATCCCAATGAATCGTACGCAACATAGGCCAATAGTTTACATATTCCCTAGTTACTTCTGCTAGTGCATCAATATAATTTGTGACCCTCTCATCTTTATGATAACGAGGAATAGTCATATCAATAGAGTCCTTGATGGACTTATCAACACCACCAGCGCCACCATTGGCACCACCACAGTGTCCCTCTGTCTTTTCTAAGTAGTCACACGAATGCCAGAAATCTATGAGTCCATCACAGATCTCTGGTTCGATTATGCCACCACCAATAAATGAGTTATGGGCATCAATATCAATGTATTCACTAATCATAGCTAAGAGACTGCCCTTTCAACCCTGACAGTGTTGAGTATAATGATTTATTGGTACGTTGTCAAGTCAGTCTTCGTAGACTAGACATTCTGGTTCGGAAGGATTCTGATCGCAATAGACTTCCAAGTATGTGGGATCGTGATGATCTCCTTCTTCGATCTCTTTCTTGTGGTTTTCGACGTACTCTTCTAGGTCGTGCAATTCACCCTCGATGTGTCTACGCATCTGTGGGTTTGTGGTAGGATCTTGAAGAATATCCTTGTCTTTTTGGATGTGTTGTTCGATACTATCCATGGTTTGTACCTCGGAGGTATAATGTTATTTATTCTTAGTAACAGGTAAACTATCTCTACACAAGAATAACTGGGTAGTAATACCTGTTTTCTTGTATGTGTGGATCAGTCCTTTGATCATATACTTGCCAGAATAAATTCTGTCTTTCATGACCTTCTTGTTACCCTTTTGATTGGACGAAGGTAGGTCCACCTTGATTATAGCGCCTGCATACAAACTTGTATTACCTGGTACAGTAATTGTCAGCGTATGGGTATTAAGCAGTGACCATCTAGCAGCAGAGTATGCTGAGCAGATCACTGTGTTGTCAGATTGGTCGTCTGCACCACCATCAGCAGCTTGTGCTGTCTGGTGAGAATTCTTAGGTAAGATCTTAAATTTAGATCTAGTAGGTGCTTTCTCGGTATACTTCTCAACCAACTCTTTGTCGTATGGGAATCCCTTTTCGATGGTTGATGCAGTCTCAAACAATGTAAAGATATTTGTAATAAATGGTCCACCAGCAGTTCCACCTGGTTTACCCATCTTCTCTTGTGTTGCTGCCTGCTGCTCAGTAAGTTTCTTCTTACTACCTTCCTTTCCTTTATCCCATTTGAAACTCTGGGCGTTACCAGCAGTGAAGAATCTATCCTCCTGCTTCTCTTCTTGTTTGTAGAGTTGACTTAATTGATCAGATGATAATTGATTTAGTTTTTGACTACCATTTGCGTCAAAACTACCGTTGTTCTTGAAATACTTATCAAAGGCAAGCGAAGAGGATCCACCTGCCTGTGGTGCCATACTGTCAGTGATCTGTGGGAATGAAATACCGTAGGTTACAGTCTTATATACACCCAGTCTCAGTTTTTCTAGTTGGTTTGTTCTCTCAGGATATAGAACCTGTTCAATCTTGTATGCATCAACTGCTGGGTTATTATCATTAACGTTCGACTGACCATAGATGAAAGTAGCAATAGACTTTTGCTCACACAAATAATCCATAGAGAGGAAGTTGTATCCATTCTTATTTTCAAAGAATAGGTATCCAGCTTGTCTCTTGCCTGCTTTACGTTTCTTGTTAGAACCTTGGTTCTTTCTAGCAACCTTGTCGGAAATATATGAAATTAGGTCAACAGGACGCCAGTTAGGTGATACACAGTTGGCATTACTGTATGGTTCGATGTTTACCTTCTTACTAGGGACATCCAACTTCTTCATCAGCATACGCTCTACGATGTCTGTGCGACCCGCCATGGGTCCAAAGGCACCAAATGCTCTGTTAGACTCGTTTGCATATATTTCTGGTGATGCACAGTGCAAGATATACATTTTAGTACGTTCTTGCTTCACCACACTACCAATCTGGTAAACACGCAAAGTGTGTTTGATAGTCTTGAATTTACCTTGATTGATTCTACCAGCAGCAGATGTCTCAAACTGAATCTGAATCTCCTCAGAACCTCTAAGGTTATCGTCAAAGTTTACTGAGTCTATAATAGAAATATCACACCTAACAAAAGGCGAGTCAATCGACTCCATCCAGTTGAACTCACCCACCATATCAATGATGTCAGCTTTCTCGCCATCATCAAATATAATGTCAACTTTTTGCAGTTTATATGACTTAGTATAACTCATATCAGTGCCTTAGGTGGAGTAGAGATATCAGACAACCAACCCATACGTGGTTGGAGGAATGCCATTGCAGGATTCTTATATTCACCACTGCCGCCAGCAACTACTGGTGGGGGTGGTTCAACTGGCGGTGGTGGATCATCTGGAAGTTGTTGAGAAGAAACTTGGGATTCCGATTGTTTCTCTGCTGCTGCTTCTTTCTTTGCTAGTGCTGCGTCACTAATCTTTTCACCTGGTCCGTTGATGTCATCAAGATAACTTTGCATCAATTCAGCACCACCCAAGTTATTGAAGGCGGACATGATGTCAATCTTCTTGGGTTTAGCATCAGCAACAGTGCCAGTACCATCAGCAGCAGTTCCATCGGGTGCAGTACCACCCTGACCAGGAGTATCAGCAGAGGCAAGATTGAGGTTGGGATCATCATTAACCAGTGCAGCGCCGCCACGAGCACTGTTAAGTGCTTGTTTAACTTCCGCTACGCTATGTAGCGCCTTATTGCCGTTGCCATAGTAACTATTACCAGTATTAGGATCAGGCAGTGATGCCCACTCTCTTGCCAGTTCCAGCATTGCACCATTTTCATCATTATGTTGCTTCTGGATATACTGCCATGCATATGGTCTCTTGTATTTGATAAGACCAACACCTAATTTATCTTGGAGACTCTTGTCATACTTTGCTTCCTTATCAATGTTCATCTCCTTCACAATATATTTCATCGTGTCGGGAATGATCTGATAACGACCAGCAGCAAACAACTTACCAGATGACTGTTGAGACATAACCTCACCGACAGTCATATCAGTCAGGTTCTTACCTAAGATTTCAGACGCATTATGAGTGCTACCAACAATACGACCACCAGAAGTTCCTTGGTTCATAGAGTTATATCCACCCTCGCCAGATGCAATGAAGTCCAACAGACCACCTGCTGCCATTCTCTTCTTATTACACCATGTGCATCCTTTGACGAACCCACCTTTTGCTTTACTTGCCGTCTCTTCCATGTCACCAATATAAGATCCCATAAGATCAGCACCACCAAGGTTCTGGAATACCTTACCAATGTCAATCTTTTGAGGACCAGTTGATGCATCAGTACCTCCCGAAGAATTGGAGGTAGATTTACCCATGGGTTCTTTAACTACGTGGACCTTATCTTGTCCACCACTCTTCAATATCTGAGACTTATTGGCAACTTCGCGTGCCATGTCTTCAATACTTCTCTGACTCTCTGGTTTCTTCCAATAGTCAGGATTGCCACCAAGCATGTTGACAGACATGCCAACACCTTTCTTAGCAAGACCAAAGAGAGTAGGATCCATTGTCTTGTTAAGACCCAGCAGGTTCTTACCTGCGTCGATCATGCCACCCAGGAACATCTGGGGAACTTCACCACCCTTAGCGAATGGCATAGGAAGACCAAATCCAGAGCGAGATGCCTCTGCTATTCTTGTGTTAGTGAGACCTGGATTACCTCTGGTTGCAGGAGTGTCGAATGGAACAACGAATGCTTTTCCTACACCACCACCTGCTGCCTTTGTTGCAACATACTCTGTGCCATGACCAATGAATGCAGTAGACCTACCACCATCCAGCGATACAGGATACCCAGACTGAGGTCCCTGGATCCAACCACCAGCAGCGAACTGTGGTAGAGGACCACCACGAGCAAATTCACCAAATCCCAACATGTCGGCACTGATGGGAGCACCAGTCATGCCACCAGACTCTCTGATCTCGTCTGCCTGAGACTTGTTGGGATCGTCTGGATCCTCTATGACTGCTGTACCATCCTGATTAGCGTTGACTGCTGCAACAGCAGTACCAACAACAATAGCGCCAGCACCAAGGGCGAGCATACCACCAAGACCCATGCCCTTGACGAATGCCATGAGACCTTTAATCATGCCACCGATGCCTCGGAAGAGACCCATGAGCATCTTCTTCAATCCACCACCCTTCACCAGTTTCATGATGACACCGCCAGCGGCGAGACCAAACTTAGCGAGGGCAACTGGTGCAAATATCGCACCTAATACAGTAACAAATTTAAGTAGACCAAATAGTCCCTTAAAACTTAATGGATTCTCTAAAAACTCTACCAGTCCTTCAAGACCAAAGGTCACCAAGAAATCAGCGATCTTCACGAACGCTTCGATCATGCCTCGGACAGCCTTAAATATCCTCTTTAACTTATCTTGATTCTCTGGTTTACTCATCCAGTCGAGAACCGTATAGATGAGTAGAGACTTGAAGATATTCTTCAAGAGTGCAGCAATACCTTCAAAGAATCCTAATGATTTCTTAGCAGCACCAATAGTATTCTTGTCTTCGTCCTTATTAGTTTTCTTCTCTTGGAGTTTTTCAGACGCTCTATCTCTAACTAAACCTGCTTGTCTGATAGCAGCACGCTTAGCATCCTTAATTCTTTTCTTTTCATCCTTGATATAATCTTCACGCTGCTTCAACATCTCCTCACGGAGTTCCATGTTCTTGAAGGTATACTGAGCGAAGTTATCCTTCATCTCCTCCACCATAATAGCGATGGAGTTTACAGACGCACCAAGACTATTGGTAGCAGAGATACTCTTTGCGAATCCAGCAGCGGGTTGAGTGACAACCTTATCTCCTACCTTAACTGTGATACCACCACCCTTAAACTTGGGTGGAGTAATCATCTTATATAATCTTGCCTGTGCCATTAGTTACCCGTGAGGAGTGGTGTCATCCCAGAACCTGGGGTTATGATCTGAGGTGCTGGTGTTGTTGCACCAAACACTTTCTTAGTGAGGATCATGACGTTGTTGCTTCCACCTTGTAAATCTTCTTCACGTTGCTGAGAACTCTCAGACTGTGATTTTAGTAGTTCACTCTTTCTATTTAGTGCGTCTTCTTCCTGTTTTATCTGTGCTGCACTGGCTCCACCACCAGCAGACACCGTGCTACCACTACTTGTTTGAGAAGGACCGTTAATATCTTTAAGGTAACTTCCCATCAATTCAGCACCACCCAAGCTATTGAAGACATCCATGATGTTAATCTTCTTGGGTTTTGGTGGTTGCGTGTCAACCGCCTGATCATTCGTCTTAGGAGTGCCATCAGGATTTGTAGCACCATCACTGGTGTTACCTGATGCATCATTAACTAATGGTGGAGAATCTCCGTACTTAGCATTAGTGTTGATAGACCTAGGTGCCTTCCACATGTACATATCATTAGGTGGCATCTGGTTATTAAAGATGCCAGGAGTCATTCTGTAATACTTACCAGGACCATCAGTCTTGTTTGCAGAACTGTTAGTCTTTTTCCAAACTCCACCTATGCCAAGTTGCCCGAATGGGTCATTTACGATCCACCCGTTATCGTCGTAACCAACCAAGAGACCCCAGTGACCACTGCCTTTGTACTTAAATCCTAGTGGTACTGGATATCCAGCATCAATCTCTTGTTTTAATACCTTATGTCCAAATGCACCAACTCTAACACCAGAGGTGTTAACACCAAAATCTTTCAGTGCCTTCTGTTGCGGTGCTGCATTAGTTGAGTCACCATACTTCTGTCTTACTTCATTATATTGCTCTGATGATAGAGGTTTCTTAGTCAGATAACTTGTCCACATTGCCATAGTCGTGGAGTAACACTGAGTGTCACCTCTACGACCAAACTTATCATTCTTGTTTGCTCTCTGGTTCAAGTAAGGAACATTGGCGAGAACCTTACCACCTTGTGCAAGTTCTTGATCCCCTTCGCCTTCTTTCTCACCAAATCCCAGCATATTCATCAGTTTACCGATGAGTTCGCCAAGACCAGGTAACTTAGATAGTTGACTATCTAATTGACTCTTCAATCCACCAAGACCCAGAGTATTGATCAGTGCATTCTCACCATCTGCTAATGCTGGAATGAAGTCTCTGGCGAATAGGTATCCATCAAGGAACATCGATGCCACGTTAGTAGCACCAGCAGTTGCAAGACCAGCAATATCCAGAACACCTGAGATAGATTCCAGCAGACCACCAACACTATCACCAGCAGCGAAGCGATCATATGCAAATGCTAGGTTGACGACACCACCAATAACAGGAAGAACAGCGGCAGCTCTCTTACCTAATTTACCACCAGCAGTGGCAACATTAGTAATACCTTTCTCTGAGAACAGTTTGCCTACTTTGTCATAACCAGGGATCTTCTGCAATCCCTCCATCAACTTTGCACCAACCTTATTCGCTTGCTCTATGATTGGCTCAACGAATGGTTGGACCTTAGCGACAATCTGTTCCATGAAGAACTTCTTCGCCTTGGTGCCGAGACCATCAACAGTCTCAACTGCAAAGTTCTTGATACCAGTACCAAACTTTTGGGCAGTAGCAGTGGTTGCTTCCCAGGCACTCTTCATGCCCTTGTTAGCCCAATTACCAAACTTTATTGCTTTATCGCCAATAAAATCAACACCTGCCTTAGCACCAGTCTTCAATCCCTCAACAGTATTGCTACCTGCTCTTTGAAGTTTCTGCCACCAATTTAGTTTCTTGGGTGCTTTTGTAGCAACATCAGTCGCTGTTTCTCCAAGGTCTACTGCTGTATCTACAACCTTAGTTGTTGTCTTGGCAGCATCACCAACGTTATCTACATTCTTGGCAACATTATCTACAACATTCTTAGGTGTGTTGTCAGGTAAGAGATCCAGTGGATTAGGGCACAAACCACCCATGAGACCACCAACCAGTCCTCTCCTGCCGCGTGGACGACGGTTGCGACGACGACGGTTGTTGTCTCTACCAAACCTTCTGTCAGCAGCATCCCTACCGTAACGTCTCTCGTATCTCTCCCTAGATCCTGTTCTACGCTTACGTCCATCAACATCAACATCAGGACCATCAAGACGACGACCATCGCGGTCGCGGTCTGGTCGCATTCCTTGTTTGTCTGCTGATGAAACTGCTTTACCAAGTCCACGCATGAACTTGACATCACCAATAAGTTTCCAAGGCATTAGGACCCTGGAAGCAGCCCAAAGTGCAGCAAGACCCCCTACAAGTTGTAGGACGCCAAACATTTGTTCAAATATCCTGGCAACACCAGTCTTCTCGGATTCTCCAAAGATATTTGTGATGCCCTTCATCACAAGGTCGATACCAAGACCTGCTAAGGCACGACTAAACGTCCATATAGCAGAGACAAATCCGAAGACCTTCTTTAATGCTTCTCTATTTTCTTCTTTGCTTACCCAGTCCAGCAACTTCATTGCCAGAAGCGGTGCCAGAACCTTCATCAGCATAGCGCCGAGAGAGTTCAGGGGTGATAGCAGGTTCTTTAAGAACCCAAACTTACCCTTTTCTTTCTTTGCTAGTTTCTCCCCTTCTTTCTTCTTCTGTGCAGGTGCTTTCTGCTTCTCTTGTAACTTCTCTGATGCCTTATCCTTCGCTCTTCCTTTCTTTCTACCTAAAATGTCCTCTTGCGCTTCGATGATAGAGACTTTATGCTTGTGCTCTTTCTCATCGATTTCTTTCTCACGCTGTAACGAATCCAGTTCAAATTCCGTATGAACCTGTGCGATCTCTTTGAAATCTTGTACAGCAACTCCCAAATACGAAACAGCACCACCCAACCTATTCTTCGAGAAGACCTCGGTCCTGATTGCTTTCCCGAGGTCATCTTGCCCAGTGCTAGGTGCCTTTACGCTGATATATTTTCTTAGGGTTGCTGCCATTAGAGTGGTACACTACCGTTTTGTTTGTTCATACGTCGCTCTTCTTCCTGCAAGTAAGCAAGTAGAAGGTTGACATAAACATCACGTTCCCATGGCATCATATTTTCTAGTTCAGTCAAACTGTACTTGTGATGCTGCATCAATGCAAAGTTAGTCTTATAATGATTCATAAGACTATCGTGCATCAATGCTACCCGAAAAAACTTGCTAGACCCTCCAACAACACTTCATTCTCTACTCCTGTTTTAGGATTAGTAACGAAGATAGTGTGGGATAGTTTTGGCATAGTTTCAAAGAACTTCTGAATCTGAGCAAACTGCTCATTGTTCATTTCACCGATGAATTCAGTTGCTTCTTTCTTAGTGAAAGAATCATAGATTTCATCACCTTCATATACTTTATCAATACAGTCAGCAGCAAGTGCGAACACGTCATCAAGTGATGGATCATCAGTCATGTTACGTTCAACGAAAACATCCAGAGCAGGATATTTCATTTGAATCTTGACATCATCACTGAGTTTGACAATCTTTTTGTGATCCTTAGGAACGTTGACTTCAACCGCATTAAGGTCAAGTTCAACATCTACCTCAGTTTCACCGTCATCTTGACAAACGACTTTGAATTCGCTGACCTCACCGACCGCCTTAGAACGGATCTGCAAGAACAGATATTCCAACTCAAATGTAGGGAGATCATCAACAGATTTTAGGTCTGTGCAGTTTTTAAGAATAGTCTTAACTGCTTTGATCATCTCTTTCTCCTTCTGACTCTCCATGGCGAGGTAGAGGAGTTTCTCTTCTTTTACGAGGAATGGTCGGAAATTGACTTTCTGACCACTAACAGGCAGAGTACAATCATACTCTGGCACAGCAAGTTTTGGTAAAGGCATAATGATAGATTACGATAAAATTATTTATACACTATATCGCTGAACGTCTGGGTTACCCGAACCTTCAACTCGTAGTCGTACTTCTTCCCAGGTAAAGGCAGCTTGTTTCTGCTTATGTTTGAGAGTCTTAGGACTAACAGGATCCATTCTATATCTCTCAAAGTAAAACTCAACTTCCATGATCAGTAAACTCGTTTGTTCGTTATCGAGAGTCATAGTGCTGACATTTACTGGAAATGCACCATATATTTGATATACAGCAGTTGACTGCATTGGGTTCAATGCGCCTTTATGCTCTTTATCCTTCTGATCGTTGTTGTCGTTGATAATTCTGAAATTGGCACCGCTTTCCCATTTTACAATAGACATGTCGGTGACGTAATCGTCATAGAATCCAACAGTATTGTCAGAATCAGAAGCAGCGTAGTGCATCCATCTCTCAAAGAACTTTCTATGACTTTGATCCTTAGTTACAAGGAACGATACATTCATAGAGGAGTTCGTCTGTCCAGTAGCGAAACGACGAATCATACCAAAGTTATTAACCTCACCAGTGGTAACTGCTCTACTAGGTACAGTCACTGAATTAGCAAAGTAATTGACATTCTGAACAAACTCTCTGGTCTCAGAATTTATCCTACCAAAGTCACTTGCCATAAAGACAGGAGGTGGCAGACGGAATTCCCACAGATTACTCGTAGCAGGTGCCAACCTGTTAGTGGCAATCTCTGCCCTGAATTGATTAAATCTATTAGGATTTCCCATTAGAGTCTGGACCAAATAAAACTACTAGGCACATCTATCCTCATACCTGCTCTTCTCATTGTAAATTGTTCTAGTGGTAGAGGAGTCATATCGATAAGGTCTTCACGCCGAACAGTTTTGATGTTACTAGCATTTGACATAAAGTATTTATGATGGCAACGGGAAGGATATGAAACAGACCCACCACCCCATGACTTTGCTACGCTTCTACGTGCATCTGGTCTAAGATAATGCAAGTTTCCACCTGAGAACTGTAAGTTCTGCATATCTATGTCAGTAATCAGCACCATAGGGAATCTGTCATAGAAGGGTAGTTTCTCAGTAGCAGCAGCATATGCATAGTAGATTACATCACCCACCTTGAAACCTGTGGAGTCTTGTAACCCATAGAATGCCTGAGAGCGATACCAGTCCTTAGACTTCTTCTTCCCTCCTGCTAAATCTTTGATATCAGTAAAAATACTCATACCTTTAACTCGTTTTCTGTAAGGATCTTGAACGTCATGCGCCTGTCTTTACAATACTCCTGTGCTGCCTTCCACTTTGCCTCGTTGACAGCATAGGTCTTCACTTCACTTAGATACTGTTTTGTGATTCTCTTTTTCTTCTTGGGCGGAGCACATTGCGACTTCGGTTTAATCTCGATAATGAACTTCTGAGACCTTCCGTCCCTGGTTCTTGCTCGGACATAGAAGTCGGGAAAATAGCGATGAACCCGATTATCAACAGGAGAAATGTAGGGGATGACAATTTCTTCCGAACCCCATTCAACAATGTTTTCATTTTTGTCACACCAAACCATGAACTTTCTTTCCCATAAACTCCTATAAATAATGTTTGTAGGGTCCCCTTTATATTTTTGTCTATTTGACGGACGGTATTTTCCCGAGTAACTCATGGCAAGTAATAGATTGATGTATCCGCTAATCGCCCCTAGGGGTGGAGTGGGTTCTGATGGAGCCATATCGAGGAATTCACGATATCCTACTAAGGTAATGGATTACCTTAAATTCACCATCTATGAGTCAGATGAGAATTCTAACTCATATACTTATGCAGGTAAAGGCAAGGGTGGTGGCGATAAGAAAAAGATTTATAAGACAGTATACCTCTATTTACCACATCAACTAACTGAAACTTTTAATACGTCATACGATAGAGCAGCACTAGGTCCTTTTGGATCAGCAGCAGTTGATGCTGTCTCTGGTAGAGGCGACATGGATACATTTACCAAAGCAATCCAAGATGGTGCTCAATCGGGTAAGTCACAGGTTGCATTTGGTGCTGTTTCTGGTATCTTTAATGGTTTGTCTGGTGCTATTGGAGTAGATGGTAACATCAGTAAGAACCAACTGGCAGCACTAGCGAAAGGTAAGGTATTCAACCCATATGAAGAAACCGTCTTCCGTGGTGTGAACTATCGTCAGCACAGTTTTGACTTCGACATGGCACCTCGTAATGGTGATGAAGCAAGTGCAATTAGAGATATTATTCTAACTCTTAGAGATTCGATGTTGCCAGGTACATCTGGTAAAGCTGCCGAATGGTTGACTGTACCTAGATTCTTCCGTACTGAGATTGTTAGATATACTCCTGGTAAGTTAGGCAATCAGAGTGGTAATAAAATTAGCAGACCTCAAACTCTTGCAACTCTGTTGACCTATCCTGTCAACATGGTGCTGACTGGATTACAGGTAAACATGACTCCTTCTGGGCAAAACAATTCCATTAGACGTGGTAATGATCTCGAAGACTACGGTCCTGCAATGTACAAAATGTCCCTAACCTTCGACGAGACTGCATTCATTACTCGCGGTATGTACAACACCAAGGGTAAGAAAACAGGAAACGAGCAAATCCAACCTCCAAATAGTTTCACCTTACCTGATGACGCTTTCCCATCAATCGGAACTGGCGACACTAACTACTTCGACTTCACCTAATGCCTTACTTCTCTTACCTACCTGACGTTAAAGTCCGTGTTTCGTCGTTCCGTAATAACAACGTCGAACCTTTTGTCGTCGCCAAGAATATCTTCCGTCGTTGTAAACTGGTAGAGGATATCCAAGATGCTATCTTGGGTTTCCAGCAGTATACTGTCATGAACAATCAAAGACCTGATCAGGTCGCCTTTGAAGTGTATGGCGACTCTGAACAGGACTGGGTGATCTTCCTCTGTAATAACATTACCAATATGTACAATGATTGGCCAATGTCAGAGAGGGAATTGACTGATTATGTAAAAACAAGGTATTCAGGTCGTCTGAACGATATTCATCATTATGAAACTAATGACATTAGAGACGATAGTGGTAGACTTGTCGTAAAGGCAGGAATTGAGGTAAATGCCAATTATCGTTATTATACTCCTCAGGGCACTTTGGTCCCAAATGCTTCTATCCCTATTTCTAACTGGGAATACGAAAAAGCAATAAATGACCAGAAATCGAATATCTGGTTACTAAGACCCGAATACGTAGAAACGTTTATTGACGAATTTGAGCAACTTATCGCATATGCGCCAAATGACGAAATTGAAGATGTAAGCGGTATTAAGTTTACTCCTAATGCTGTCAATGAAACGTTCGTAATTAAGAAGATTGATTATTCCACAGAATATGGCAGAACAGCAGGCGTTCAGTTTGCTTCTGGTCTTGAATTGGTAAACAAAGTCGTTACTACAACTCAGACGGAAAGTGGAGCAACTGTTACTACTTCTGTTTCTCAATCTGAGACCACATCATCTTCTGGCGTTAACAGCAGCGGTGTCGAAGCAGGTACACAGGATGCCTCTTCAACCAGTGGTTCAGGAGATACGTCAAGTTCGTCCAGCGGTTCTTCCAGTGGAAGTTCCAGTGGATCGAGCAGTGGATCCAGTAGTTCTGGATCTAGCGGTTCCTCAGGTGGAGGAGGATACGGAGGATACTGATTCTTCCTTCTTTAACTTGAAGTAAAGTTTATAAAATCTATCACACATCTCTCTGAGGACCTCATGGTCCTCGGTTAGACCGTATTTCTTTGTATATGTACAAGAACCCTCCATCTCAGAGATGAGAAGGAGGATTTCAACTGCTGAGGGTTTCATATGAGACCCTTTTCTTGTGCTAGATGTAGCAAATCCTTCAAATGCCCTACATGTTTTGCTCCAAGGGCAATTTGAGGATATGTGGCGTCTGGTCCGAATTCGTTCTCAAACGCTCTTTGGTCAAAATGCTGATTTAGGCGATATTCGAGAAATTCGCCTTCTAGTGATTTTAAGAGTTGTGCTGCTCTTTCACATTCTTGTGATCCATTACTATAAATTACTGCTGTCTGTGGGATCATTAGTCGCGTTGTCTCCAATCGTCGGGTTTGTCTCTTTTGAACCAGTCAACAATTTCGTCTGCACCATCGAACCCCGTTCTGTGATTAGATGGGTCGGGGTCGCCTAATCCCATCTTATTCATAAAATCATCCATACTGCCCTCCTCAATCCCTTTGGATTGCCGACGTGCTTTCTGCAACCAGTCACGAGCGAGAGTGTGACTTTTAGCAAGTTTTTCTGCCCAGATCATATCTGAGAGAGGCACCTCCTCGTTATTTGCAATGCAACGACAAATAGATTCGAGTCTGAGGCGATAAGCAGTTGAGAGCATACTATCACTCGCGTAGTTTAAGTTCTAAGTCTTCCAGTTTATGGTACTCAGCATGTGCGCGTTCTTGACGCTCACACACTATATTTAGGATATCTTCCATAATGACAGCGTTGTCTGCACCGTCATCAAGGTACTTTTCGATTGCTTCGCGTAAGTAACGATGTCTATGCCATTCTGGGGAATAAGGTTTGTAGTGTGCCATGGTATAAAATTATGAAAAACCCTGGGGGTCAAAAAATACTGGGAATTTTTTTCCGACCTTTTGGGAAATGAAAGTCGAAATAATATATGGGGTTAAAATGCTGGGTGAACGCGGTAACGTCTACGACACCTAACCCTTACCAGTTTTTCTTTGTAGTACCCAGGGTGATCGTGATAGGGTTCATAGTAGAAAGTCCTGTACCCCCAGCAACGCTTGGGTCTGTGGTGATGTCCACGG
>Ga0213860_10000223_pt1 | contig 23018 bp, 27 predicted proteins | sample PICome_3_FD_160118 | JGI IMG/M metagenome (GOLD analysis project Ga0213860, IMG submission 160118) | Coastal seawater microbial communities near Pivers Island, North Carolina, United States - PICO550 | ecosystem: Environmental > Aquatic > Marine > Coastal | place: USA: North Carolina...
TGTGCGCGTCTGGCAGCACTTGAGAAAGAACTTCGTAGCCATATTGAAACGTCTGACCGGATGAATAAAAGTACTGACAAGCGAGGGTTAATCCTTGCGGGTGCTGACCGTGTAATGCGTGAGATGACAAACATCTTTAAAGATGATCCACAGTTCTCAGAAGCAATCGATAACGCAATGAATGCTTGCTGGGCAAAGATTTATAGTGAGCTAAGTAATGGCTAGTGAGGGTCCAAAAAATTTAGCTTATATTCAAGACCTACTAGCAGAAGGAGTCGCATTACCTGCGTTAGTGAAGGCAGATACTGAGACCTTACGTTTACAGGGAACACTCCAGAAATCGCTACCACCAATTGCTAATGTAGGTACTGACCCGCTAGTTGGGTATAGCACCAAAGCCCAGGATGCGCTTCAATTAGCTATTGAAACTGGACTTGCGTACGGTGAGACAAAGGCTAATTTAGATAAACAAAAAGCCATCTCGAAGATGGAAGAAAGGGCACAGGAACAATATTTTAGGGATAGAAATCGCTCATTTGAAAAACGACTCGGTGCATTAAGTCGAAACAATAAATTAGGACAGAACTACTTCACCAAAAGGTTTGCTGGTGAAATGTTGGGAATGGGACGTGATTTATATAAGGTATTACGGTAGACTGAAAAGAAAGTAGTACCAATATGGCAATTGCGAATGCAGCACTAGCTTACCGTCGTAGTGCGCTAATGACGGCTAGCAGAGTAACAAACAAACCTCCGTCAGAGGAAGTGCTAGCAGCTCGTGACGACTTTCACGCCTTCTGTAAGGCAATGGGTAAGGCACCTGCAAAACATATGCTGGAGTGGCACGTAGAGCTATGTACGGGAGTTGATAGCGAATGTCTACTAGGAATTGGCGGACAGAATACAGCAATCTTGGCACCACGAGGATCTGCGAAAAGCACTGTCCTTGGTTTGTTTGCTGCTTGGATGATTGGGCGTCATGCAGCTGCGAAACAAATGCTGCGTATTCTGTATATCGCATATATGGTCGATATCAGTCGAGCCAAGTCAGCAACGATTAAAGGTATTCTTACAAGTCCAAAGTATCGGGAAATATTTCCGATGGTCCGATTATCAAAGATAAAACGGTCAGACGAATACTGGAGTATTGACTATGAGTTTGCGGGGATTGATACGGCGGGTGAAGAAGCATTCACTATTGCGTGTGGTGGTCTTAAGGGTGCCATCACATCTAAGCGATCACAGTTGGTTCTTATCGATGACCCTATTAAATCCGCTGCGTCAATCAACAATCCGGATATTCGCCGTGAAATGGAGCAAACGTGGAGTAACGTTATTGCGCCCACTATGTTCCAAGGTGCACGCGCCATTTGCTTGGGCACCCGCTTTCACTTTGACGACATCCACTCCACACTATTTGTACCAAAGAATAATTGGAAACAGATTGTTCAGAAAGCAGTCATAACTGATAAAGAAGGGAGGCAGCGTTCGTATTGGCCTGAGTTTTGGTCAATGAAATACTTGAACGAACGTAAGATGGAAGACCGAGTTGCCTTCGCTTATCAGTACCTCAATACAGCAGTTCAATCTAGTGACGTTGGTATATCACCTGACCTCATCGTAAGAGGTGAAGTACCTGAGGAATATGACTGTATAGGCGTAGGTATCGACTTAAGTGCTGGTCTGAACGAAAAAAATGACTGGACTGTCTTCACACTTGCGGGCATCTTCAAAGATAAGGTCTACCTGATTGACCAACGCCGATGCCGCACAATGGGCAACATCGAAAAGATGGATACGTTATGCGAAATGCTTGCTGATTGGAACATTTTGCTAGAGAACGATGAAGGACAATACTTCCCTACTGGCTGCCCGTGTGTCGTATGGCCTGAAGCAGTTGCGTATCAAACGTCATTTGAAGGTGACTTCAAACGAATTATGTTTGAAGACCGAGCGTTGTATAACCTTCAGTGCTCCCCAGTAAAAGGATTTAGAGGTGACAAGCTTGCTCGATTACGTGGAATTTTAGGTTTATATGAACACCGCAAGATTGTTTGGAACAAATGGCGTAAGTGGGATGTATTAGAAGAAGAACTATTAAACTTCGGGCACGCATCACACGATGACGCAGTCGATTCAATGGTGCTTACTATTGGAGGATTGTTACGTAGAGGTAGCCTACAAGTTGACTACAATAGTGATAGCTTTGACTTATAATTACCGAAATGGCTCGTAAGAAGTGGAGTAAGCTTACTAAAGCAGAAAAGAAAGCATTTAAAGATGGAGACCGTAATATTGGTAAGGCGGAGTATAAAGCTCAGCGTCAAGCAAAGCGCCCAGTTACCTTAAAAAAAGGTGCTTCTCAAAGAGTTAAAAATACAGCGACTAAACTTACAGCCGCGCAAGCCGCAGGTAAGCAGAAGAAATCTGAGAGGTTGGCGGGCAAATTAAAAGAAGCACGCGGTAATCAAGTGCGTAAAAGTGATATCCGTCAAATGATGAACGATAACGGCGGGAATATCCAAGCAGTCAGCAAACAATTAAATCAAAAGAATTTACGTTCTGGAGCACAGCAGTTCTTAGCAAACAAACTATCTGCTCGAACTAACAAATCAGCGACACAAGTAACAAAACCTGTTGAAGCGAAGAAGCCTCAAGCACCTGCAGTAGAAATTCGAGGTGGCGTTAACAATGTAGATAATTCAAATAATATTTCTATTGGTACCGGAAACGGAACAGGGACTGTACCTAATCAGCCTCCAGCACGTCCTGACATCGCTCAACCTGGTTTGAGTAATGGCAATAAGATTACTAGCGAAAGTAATCAAAGAGTTAAGTACAGCGGTATCAATAAGATTGATAATTCGACAGTAATGGGTGGTGTGGGTAATGTTGACAATAGCAACAACTCATCATTCTTCCAAGGATCGCAGGCATTCCAACCCTCAACACCATCTGTGCCTGAAGCTGAAAGTGGAGCAACAGCTACACCAATATCGAACGTAATCGAAAGCGACAAAACACAAAAAGTAAATTATGGTGGTGAAAATACAATCAACAATTCTTTCATTGGTGGTGGTGTTGGTAATGTAAACAATGCTGATTATTCAGTAACCATTCAAGGTGGTGGCAGTGGAGAAGGCTTAAGCAACTTCGGTGCCGCTGCGGCAGCTAATGCCTTAAACGAGAATCAATACGAGCGTTCTCAGTCCAAGGTGACCGGTTCAAGTATTGCTAACAAATATATTGCGAATATGTTAGGTGCTTCAGGTATTACGAATACTATTAACAACGCTCAGAACCGCTCAAATCAAGCCCAAGCATATTGGGGTGCTCGTGCCAATCAACAGCGCGATATGGTAATCGGAAACTATATCAAACCCGCTGTCTGGCAGCAACCAGAACCTCTCAAACCTGTGGAATCGAGGATTGAAGAACTCAGTGAGAAATACGATTTCTCATAAAGAATAGTTAGACTAAATTCAAATGGTATTGTAAATGGCTAATCCGACTGGTAATAATCAATTCAACGAAATCCTTAGTGCCGCCAAAGAGCGACGTGGTGACTTACCAGTTGACACTATGATTGTTGCGTCGCATCTAGCACAGATGCGAACGTTCATTCTTCGTCGTGGTATTGAGTTTTATACAGAGCAGGATTCATATGGTAAGCGTAAGGAGTTGTTAGCCAAACTCTATGAAGACAATATGCTGGAGATGAAGCTCGACAGCATTGTTGATTATTTTCTGTGCGACGGTCAGGGATTGTTTTACTTCCGTCCTGCTGGTGATGGATATCAAATCTTGTACTTCCCGAAAGACAGCTATCGCTGCTATCGGGACCAAACAGGTGAAATCGAAAGCGTTGTACTAATTTATTCGTTCAACGTACGTCAGCCTTCACTTGTTGATGCGTTCTCTAATCCCGGTGCCCGTGGTGGTAGGAAAAAATATATTAGGCTAAAAGTCTATAAAGACCGTATTGAGCAACTCATTTCAAACGAAAAGATTGAGTTCGATGATGAGAACAGCGGTATGCCTAATATGGTACAACCGGGTAATACAGAAACACTTACAAACAGCTTAGGGTTCATTCCTGCTGTTGAAGTATTCAACCATCTTGACTGTACGGGTCAAGGGCACGGTCGTGGTGAGTTTGATTGGATTAGCAATCAGATTATGTACCACGATGACCTGGTGCGTAATATCCGCAAGAACATGAAGTTCTTCGGTAATCCTACACTTGTATCTAGCCGACCAAAGCACGACATTATTGAAAGCGGTGAAGACAAACCTTTCCGTCCCACCATAAGCTCGCAAGCGGGCTTTATGGCGATGGAGAGACCCAGTACAAGGGCTAACCAACCATTCGGCGGAGCGTCTGCATTAGACGGGCAAATCAAGGTGCCTAGGGTCATCGCCAACCTTGAGCCTACAGACCGTGTCAGTTATATGACACCTGATAGTGTTTCAGGCGACCAGAATATGTACGTCAAACAGTACAGGTCTGAAATACGATTGGCACTTGGTGGGGTAGATGATATTGACTTTAACCTTGCTTCGACTGCTTATGAGATTAAAACTCTCTACGGTCGTGTAGCAGCAACTGCTGAGAAAAAGGCGCGAGCACTATTTCAGTTCGGTTTATGCCGCCTGATGTCAATGATTATCGTACACGAAGAATTCCTGTTCGAAGAATCGTTTGCTCAAGCCATTGGATTGGAAAAACCAACGATACCTCTGCAGGAGCAGTTTGAAGGTCAGCCAGAAGAGTTTGAAAAAGCTATGGCTGAATATCAAAAGGCTCAAATCGATTACCTCAACAAGAGAGAAGAAGCCTTCCGTGCTACACTTGAGGCAGGAAATATTCCACCCGGAGTAGTTGGTCTCATCCCTGACGGAAGCACAAAAGTTTCTTGGCGTTGGATGGGAGAAGTTTTTGAAGATGATTCACAAGACATTCTTAATAACAGTATTGTCGTTAGAAACCTTCAAGAACTCGGTGTTGATTCTATTGAAGCACTGAAGTATCTATTCCCACAAAAGACGGATGAAGAACGTGCAGCAATGCTGAGCGGCTTCCCCTTCCGGATGGTCCAACAATCCCAACAAAGCATTAATCAATTTATCGGTCTGCTCGGTTCTCTATACCAGCTGCCGCATCCACAGACGCCAAACCTTCCGTTGGCATCTGACCCGAACCTTGACATTACAGGGTTCTTATATCGTTCATTAGATTTTCTACGAAAGGAGTTAAGTTACAGTGGAACATACAAGCCAAGCAGTAGCGACACCCGCCCAGACAAGCTCTCCGATGCCGACAAGCGTCGCTCCGAGCTCGGCCTCCCAACCCGCGATGAGCGCCCCGTCCGGTTACCAGGTGTCACCTTCCCAGGCGGTGCCAGCGGTACAGGCACAAGCGCCGCAGCCCCAGGCTTACCAACAGCAGGCGGCCCCGCAGGCTTCGGTGGGGACACCAGCGCAACAGGCCAATCCGTGGCAGCAGGCATTCCAGGCGCTCAGCGCAAGTCTGAATTCGCCCAGCCAATCCCAGGCCCAGGTACCACCCTCGGCTTATCAGACGCCGACACCTCAGGTCAGTACCCAGGCGCAATGGGCTTCACAGGTCCAGGCACCCCAGGTGCAGCCGACCTACTCTCAGCAAGCTTCAACCCAGGCTTATTCGGACCAGGCAGTGCAGCAGATGCTGGCGCAACAAAGTCAGCAGCAAAGCCAAAGCGCAGCCGTAAGCGCTCCTGATTCCTACCTGAGCCAAATCTCTGATACTTCTCTGGAAGTTTTGGAGCACTTTGGTGCTGAAGCTCCGGCTCTTCTCAACCAGTACGCCTGTGCTGTTGAAGATGCCCTGATTGAGCAGGTCCAGCGTGGTCAAGATATGCATCTGATGTTGAACGCTGCTGGTGAAGAGCGTGCAGCAATGAACATCATGCTGACCGACCCCGACGTCCTTGCTGATTACGTCAACGAATTCTTCGGTCCCGAAGGTCCGTATCCGACTGAAACTGCTGAAGAAACCGCTGCTCGTGAACAGTACGAAGCAATGGCTCAGTTCGAATCTGAGATTGAACAGCAGGAACAGCGTCAAGTTCCTACAAACTTCCAGCGTCCTCAAATGGAAATGCCGACACCTGGTCAACAGGCTCAGTCGCAAGCTGGTGAGTTCTGGGGTAACTTCTCCGAAATGATGGATACCAACCCTGAGAATGCTTGGCAGTATCTCGCCCAAGCTCCTACTGGCTCCTTCCAAGCCAAGGCTCTCATTCAGGATATGTGATAAGTAGTAGGGGGTTCTTGATTGAATCCCCTACAATGTAAATATTGAACGTAAGTGAAAAATGCCGCAACGTATTACTGAAATGGTAGGCGCTCAGTTTGCTCCTCACGCAACACAAGCGTTAGGTCTTGCTTCTGAGCAGCGTGGTCTGGGTGGAATGGTTCCGCCTAACCAGGGATTAACCAACCAAGATGATACAGGTGCTTATTCCAAGCCATTTGTCAACGCTCAAGGGCAGCGGCAGATGGAACTAGAGATGCAAAATGTGCGGCAAAATACAATGACTGCTGCCCCCCAGGCTGCTGCTAATGCAATGGGTCAAGTGCGTAAGCAAACAACTGAGATGGCGAGTGCCGCAAGCACTGAGCAGCAGTTTATGAATGCGTATATGTCTGATGTTTTAGAACAACAAGGTGGTGGACAGCATCTGATGGCATTGAATGCACGGATGACTGGACCAGAGCAAGACCAGTTTGTCACTAATATTGCTACTTCTCGCAAACAGTTCGAAGGACAAGCACCTGAACTGGGTCAAATTCAAACAGAAGCAAATCGATATATGGCCTAATTTACTACAATAAGTAGTAGTAAATATGTAATGCCGTGCGGTTAGCGGGTCAAAATACAAAGCAAGATCCAGAGGTATTTCAAACTATTTGGAAGCACCTTAAGTCCGATGGAATGGAGGATCAGGCTGCCAATCATATGACAGCAGAAATGCTGCATCACGGCGAAGATTTTGAAAGTTCAATTGAACAGTATGAGCGTAATCTGAGTAATTTCAAAGAGAAAGGATTTAATAAGCACGCAGCTCAAGCGATGGCAGTTGAATCATTAGAGACTGGAGATAATCCCGAAGAGAGCCTACGATTTGCCCGAATTTACGGTTAATTAGATGCCCTAGAATAGGGCGTAGTTAATCATATAGTGATGGAAGAATTTATTGTTGAATTACCATTACACGACGAAGTATATATAGAAACTCCTCACGGAGAAGAGCACAGTCATAGCGTGATACAAGATGACTTGCTTGGATATTGGATTGACTTTGCGTCAAGACCTATGATGGACGATGGTGTTATTAAGTGGAATAGCACAAGTAAGAAAGAGCGTAAGTTCCTGAGAAAGGTATTCGCACAACTAGAGGATGATGTAACTGGTCTCAAGTTTAAGAAAGTAAAGAACCCAGAGATTGCGGAAATCCTCTTTAGGAAGACAGAAAGATTTGAAAATTATTTTACCCTTGGTCGTGCGGAGTGGACGCCAAGAGACCCTAGATGGAAGCTAACAATTCGACACGGTATTCGTAATCGCCGCAGTACCTTGGTTCACGAACTAGGTCACGCTTTAGGACTAGGACACCCAGAAGATCACAAGGCAGAAACAGATACGATTATGTCATACAACCGCGACAAATCATCTCGCTATTTCTTTCCTAAGGACATAGATTACTTGACGGGGATATATTCTTCCTGATAGACTAAAGTATCAGTGAAGATTGCATATGTCACAACCAAAACTATCAGGTGATTCCGTTCGTGCCTATTTGCGTGATATCGGACGTATTCCCCTGTTAGAGCACGACGAAGAAATTATGCTAGGACGCAAGGTCCAACGGTTGATGGAAATCGAAGACCAACGTAAGGAACAAGAGAAAAGTTCTGATCGTAAAATTAGTGATAAGGAACTGGTAAAACTTATCTCTAGTGACCCTAAGCAATGTATGCGAGAAATCCGTGATGGACGTAAAGCGAAAGACAAAATGGTTACCGCAAACTTACGTCTCGTCGTTAGTGTTGCCAAAAAATATACCAAGCGAAACATGGAACTTCTGGATATCATCCAGGAGGGCACCATTGGCTTGGTCCGTGGTGTGGAGAAGTTCGATCCTGGTCGTGGTTATAAGTTCTCTACTTATGCTTATTGGTGGATACGGCAAGGTATCACGCGGGCCATTGCGGAGAAATCGCGGGCAATACGCCTACCAATTCACGTTACAGAGAACCTCAACAAACTTAAGAAAGCCCAGCGTGAGTTGAGCCAATTAAACGGTCAGATGCCTAGTGTTTTCGAGCTGTCTGATTATCTGAAGCTGTCAGTAGAAGAAATCAAAGACTTGATGTGTAAGGCACGTCAGCCCACATCGCTGGAAATCAAGATTGGCGAAAATCGTGATACAGCACTAATCGACCTTCTTGAAGATGAGACGCAGCTGCCCGATGCCCTGCTTGAACGGCGGTTTATCAAGGACGACATCCGTGAACTCATCAGCCAACTACCTGAGATGCAAGCTGCTGTAATCAGTATGCGTTACGGTATTGGTGATGAAATTTTAGAGCCGATGTCGATGACCGCAATCGGTCAAATCCTTAATATGTCACGTGACCGTGTAAGAACACTAGAGCAAAAAGCATTACGAGGATTGCGTGATATGCGTGAAGAAGTGATTGGTTATTTGTAATTTACAATAAAGGTAGGTTTAAGCTCTGCCGTAATGGACGTTACTAAAGAAGTAAATAGGTCAATTAATTTGATGGGCGGCAGTGGTGGCACTAACCCCGCCTCTTATGCTGCAAGCAAATCGCTGAACTATGCCAAGTCAAAGAACAGCCTGCTTAACGCAGCGGAAGAGAAAGTTACTGCCATTCCTTACACGCTGAACTACAAAGATAGCGTTGGTTTGTTCGGTGCTGAAAATGTATTTGTAAAGGTTCAGCTAAATATTCAAAGCGCACGTTCTGCCTTTACTAATATTCAAACACCAGAGAACGACTATATGCCAGTATGGACGTTCCCCGAAACAGATCTAATCAATTTCTACGAGACTGGGGAATTTAACTTCGGTCAAGACTTCAGTCCAGTAAATACATATGACCCAGCAACGATTAGCAATGATCTATCTGCTTATCAAATTCCGTATGTCCGTGTTGACTTAGCGAATTTGAAGACAGGCAATAAGTATATTGATAGCTGGTTCGACGCTCGCATCTACACAAAGGATAGAAAGGAATATGAATACGACACTATTTATATGGGTATTAACGATTATTTTTATCTAGGGTTCCACGCAAGAAATACTCGCCGCTTACCGTACAACGTTGAAGTGACGATTGGCGACGAGTATTTAGAGTTCTATGATATGACTGATGCTCAGCGAAGAATGACTGCTTAGGAAGCAGCTTCAATCTCCTTACATTCTTTCAAGATCTCAGCCTTAAGTTTATTGTCAATCAAGTCGTGGCCTTGCTCTAAAGCCCAGTCAAGAAGCTGCTGCTTAGTCATATTATCTAAGTTAACTTTGTCAGTCTTTACGACAATGGTAGGAACCTCAGGTACAACTGGAGAAGGAATACCAGCAACCGTACGCTTTAGAACAGACCCACCACTGATTTTGGAGAACTGATATTCAACTAACAATTCAGTGCTGTTTTCCGCAACGACAGCAACACGATCGAGACGACAAACGGGGAAGGTAAAGTTACCAAAACCGTCGTGCCTGATTTCAAGTGTCATTCGATCAACAGCTGGGACAATCAGCCGAACGACAACACCATTCTCAAGAGTAACTTTGAAGATGGCGCAATCAATATAAGCACCGGGCTTTTTATTCCACCAACGCGGAAACTTACTGAAGTTGCCTGCTTTAGGCATAACAAGCTTAATGCCGTCACCTGCGTTAGAAGCAACAGTTTTGCCGCCTTTGTAAACAACTTTATCGGCCATTAGATTTTATTCAATACCTGTATCTATTTTAGACTGTTTCTCTTCCGCACGTTTACGTCGCATGTAATCACGCTTAGCTATGCGTTGACGCTCTTTGTAGGCAGCTTGTTGCTCCGGAGTGTTTTTAGGACGTCGCTTGTAGGGTAGCTTTGTATTGTTCTCTTTCCAACTAACCCAACGTAAATTATCAGCAGCTGGATTAGTCTTGTCTTCGTCAATATGGTCGACGATGGTGCATCCCTTTCCCTGACCATAAGGAGTTGGTGGATTACCCAGGAATGCAAAGGCAACTAGCTTATGGACACAAACATCTAACTTTTTACCTTTACCAATCCTTTGTGTGAGGCATACAGTTGGATAACCAGCTTTATGAGGACGCCACTTTAATATGCGGTCTGTTTTTTGTTTAGTTGAAAGTACCTGACCTTGACGATTTACGTAATATTCAATACAAGCTTCAAACCCAGGAAGTGTATGCACAGGCACCCATTCCTGTGTATCAATAAAGCGCTCCATACGTATATTCGGGAAACTTAATCACACACTAAATATAGCTATTAACATCTAAATATGTGACTATGTCGAAGTCACTTATATAACCATTTAGCTTACGGAGTTAGATCCCAATGTGGATTGACAACGACTTTCCCAAGCTTCTTGGTGCAGAACTCTACCGTCCTCATCCTGCTTACATCATTGAGATGGCAGTTGAGCCCGTAGTTGTACACGATTTCTCGAAGCAGCCTGGTCAAACGGTGCAGCTCGATCGGTACCGCTTCTGGGGTAAGCCTGGCACCAAGGAGTCCCGTGAGCGGACCGCCGACCAAACCCTCGGCACAGCTTCCGCCCGCAACATCGTGAAGGACAAGGTGCTGGTCACCCTGCGTGAATACACCGGTCCCGCTGATACTCGCGATTCCGCCCAACCCTCTACCTTCAAGGTCGCTCGTGAGACCCTGATTACTGCTCAGCGTCTGCTGCTTGATACCGGCAACCTGAACGTCTTCCATCAGAGCATCGGTTCCTTGACCCTGTTGGATGACTACCGCCGCTGGCGCGACCGTGTGTTCGCCAACGAACTGCTGAAAGCCGAAGCCAACGGCAAGGCTGATGACGAGCAAGGCGGCTACTACCTCCCCGGCGACAAAGCCAAGGGCGGTTCCGGTGGCACCCTGGGTGTGACTTATGACTCTGGCGAAAGCGCCAAGTTCGACGTCACCACCGACCTGCTTGAAGTCGTCAAAGATATGCGTAAGCGCAACGTGCCTACGTTCGCTGACGGCTACTACCGCTGCATCGTGGATCCGACCGCGATGATGCACCTGCGTCAGAACTCTGACTTCCGCGAGATTGCTCGCTATCCGGGCCAAGGGATGATTAATCCTATGCAGCCCAACGCAGCTCCCAACGCCAACTTCTACCAAGGTATGGGTCCTGCTTACGGTCAAGCCGGCTTCGTTGCTGGTCAACCCGTGATGCCGACTGGCTTCCTCTTCGAGGGTGTCCGTTGGTTCGAGTCCACCAACCTGCCTGAGACTTCCTACAACCTCGTGGTTACCGATGCCGCTGCTGGTGCTGCTGATTACGGCGCTTCCCAGCTGATCTTCTTCGGTCCCCAGGCTGTTGGTGTGGGTATCGGTGGAAACAACGCTCAAATCCTGTTGAACAACAACGACGACTTCAGTCGTTTCATCATCATGATCTGGAGCCTGTTTGCCGGTTTTGAAGTGCTGAATAAGGACTTCATCACGGTTGGTTACTCTTTCGTTTATTGATAGGAGGTAACTAACAATGTCCGTGATTTTCCCCGGTAACTATGTCGCTCACCTGAACGCTTATCGCGATCAAGGTGTCTATGCCGTTCCTGGCGTCGAGTTCTATCAAATGCGTGGCGTTGCCATTGTTGATAGCAACCTGACCGGTGGCGGTACTCTGGCTCTTCAGATTCTGAGCCCTGACCTGCGTCAAGACGACAAGCCCCGTCTGGATAAAGCTTTCGCTGTTCCCGCTGGCGCTACTGTCTATCGCACTGCTATCACTGCTGTGAACCTGTCTGCCTCTGGTACAGACACCCTGGCAGTCGATGGTCTGACAACAACCACCAACACTGAAGCCACTCTGACGGCTGCTGCTGGTGTGTTCCCTGAAGCTGGTGCTACTACTTCCTTCGACGGTTTCACAACCGTGTCTGCGGAAGCCGGTGGCGCAACCATCACCGCTGCTTACTCCGGTGCTCTGAACATCGTTAACGCTGACGACTGCGCTGCCGTCATCGTTGAGGTCTGCTTCTATGTGGATGGCGAAGCTCCTACGAGCGACGACGTTCATCTCCCCTACAAAACTGAAGCCGGCCAAGGCTACTGATTTGTAATCACATAACAAGAGCCTCACTTCGGTGGGGCTTTTTTATGTGTCTATAATTAGGGAGAAGACAAGAATAGATTATGTCAAATTTATTTCAAGATACTAAAACGGGAAAGCTTGTTGAGTTCATCAATAAGCACGACAAAGAGTTCGCAATGGTGCGAGATGCTGGTGGAAATATCACCTATGTGAACCTTGACTCGTTAGTACCTTATAGCACTGAGAAAGGACGTCTCGCAAAAGTTGCTGCTCCTCAAATTCAGCCTGAAAAAGAAGAAGAAGTGCCAAGCACAGTAGTGCCAATGGAAGATACACGTCTCAACTTAAACGTTGCGTCTGCTGAAATCATTGCCAAACGTTTGCCTGGTGTTGGCTACACAACAGCCAAGCGTATTGTTGAACTACGTATGTCTTTGTCTGGAGAGCGATTTAGTAATCTTAAACAGCTTGAGAACATTCCTCGGGTCAACTGGGACCAGCTGATTGAAGAGGATTTAATCTTCATTAGTTAAACTAGATATAGTTCTGCTAGTTGCCGCAAATGGCTATTGATATTGAAAAAGTACTGTTAGCAAGGTCTGCTAGAGACGCAGAAGAAGCACCTTCAACTCAAGCTGTAGCCATTGGTGGAGCTTTAGCTGGCGCAACTGTTGGTGGTTTAGCAGGACAAGGACTTCATACAGTCGGGAGGGGGATCAATGCGTTACGTGGCAAACAACCTAATGTTTTCAAACCTGGGGCTCGAATGGCTGGTGGTCTTGTTGGTGCCATCCTTGGTGGCGCTCTTGGTGCTGGAACTCGCGACATGATGGTACAGAATTCACCAGCAGCTTCATTGCTCGCAAAAATGCAAACAGGTGAACTGACCGAAAGTGATAAGCGTCAACTACAGCAAGTCCTTACAGAAACCTACAGTGATATGGGTATTGGCTGATGGAGTTAAATGAAAATCTAAAGTCCAAAGTCCGATTTCACTTAGGTTTCAATGCTGGAGCACAGATCCCTGCTGGTGACCGTGCTCGCTTAGAAGAAGCAATGGCACTCATCCCAGATGAGTACTGGTATAACGAAGTTGTTAATCACATCCGTCGCTGTGATACAGCTTGGGAAAACAGTGAATACTTCCCACAAGACAGCAGCGGTTCACCAAACTACAGCCGCTTGGAACAAATCGCTGGCGACGTTCAGCGTACAATTTCTACTTCTGACCCACTTAAAGGTGATGAATACTTCCGTGAAATCTATCTGCGTGAAGTAGATCGTCTCGCAGAAACACTATATGTACCGAACTATCGTCGCCCTGAAGTACGTCGGTACGCATTTGAACGTGCTGGTGCTGAGTTCATTATGGCTATCCCAGGACCCGCAGATACAGCTGTTGGGTCTCGAATTGCCTTAGCAGATAGCTGGCGATAACTGTAGAATAGATTTAGGTTATACACAGTAGTTATGCCAACTCAAAAAATCACGATGGGACGTGATAGAGACACCGACTATCAGGCAAAGCTTCAAGCTGCCAAAAAAGGTTCGGACTCGGAAAACAACTATATGTGGGGATTACAAGCAGTAAACCCTAAGTACGGTAATAACAACGTGCCTACAAACGATGCTGCTGATGTAGAAGGTAACTTCTCGCAAGATACTGATACTGCCGGCAATATCGTGGCAACTGACCCCGGTAATCAGACCGGGTTCTTAGCTGGCAGTGTTTCTAGCACAATTGAACCTCAAGTTGATCCTCGCGCAATGGGGCAAGATGCAGAAGCACGTGTAAAAATGATGCAAGCAGGTCATCAGTTTCAGGGATATAACAACCGTCAACAAATCTACGGAGCTTGATAATGGCTAACCCTAACGACCCACGGACAAAGCGCCGTAACAAAATGGGAGATCCAACCGGCAAGGTTGATATTGCTCCTCAGCCGATGCCTGGTCTGCCGCAAGGTCGAGGCAATATGATGAATAATCCATTAAATGGTCTTTCGTTTAACGCTCAGACTGGTGCCTTAGATGGTGTCAATAAATTTCCCTATGGCGACGGTGGTATTCCCATTAACGACGGTCGTATGGGTGCTGTAGGACCTGCTGGTAATTCTGGTATGCAGCAGAATCAAGTCCAAGGCCGTGGATACAACTCTGCTCCATACGGTATTCCTCAACTTTCTGCTCCTGACAATCAGTCCGCAGGAATGATGGAAAGTGCCTATATGGCTCAGACTGCTGCTGGTCGTGCCGGTAAACTGTATGCAGGCCAAGATCCTACACCTAGTTATCGAGTACAGCCTGGCTTAGGTATGTCGGGTACACCCACACCTAATATTGCTCAAGGTGAAACTCCCGGTCAAATTCCGTTTGAAATGACAGGGCAGACTGGTATGAATTTACCTCTGCAAGGTATTCCAGACGTTCAAGGTATGAATACAAAACGTGGCGGTGGCCGCAATCAAAAACCAGCTTGAGGTAAATAGCAATGGCAACTACAGCTACAAACAAACAACCATTACTCGTAGACCGTTTATTCCATAACGTTGTTGCTGGTAATACACTGACATCGGGCTCTGCTACATCGCTCGATATTCTTGGTACGAACGAGTCATCAGTTCTTGTTGATTGCTCTAGTAATGACGGTGGTATCGTTGAAGATCTTTATACGATCTCACGTACAACTAGCACCACAGCATACAAAGCACTGTTCTACTTAAGTAGTTCTGTGGATTATTTACGTCCGTCTGAAGCACTGCTTGTTGCGATGGTAACCACATCTACCACACCTGGCGTTAAAGCATCAGTGACAGACCTGCCTACGATTTTGGCTCCACTGCCTCACGTTGGTTCTAACGGTCAGCTGCGTGCCTTGTATGTACCCAAGGGTCAAATCCTGTGGTGTACTCTTCAGTTAGCTGGACCAGTCAGCAGCTCTGACGCTCCAATCATTGCAGCCCAAGGCGGGTTCTATTGATGCCTAGGAAGCAAAACGGCTTCGGTAACTCCAAGTCTTTTGCTACTAAAGGAGTTAATAGTCGAATTGATGCAGGTAAGGTCAAAGGTGCCGGCGGTACTTATCCAAGTAACCGTCGTTTTGGTTCGTCCGTTCATAGAACTGTTATCGAGCAATATGACCTCAATAGTGATTGGGTCAAATGGCGGAAGGGGCTTGAGTTTTATTATCAAGCAGCTTGGTACCGTCTAACTCAGAAAAACCCTGACTACAATCCGTTTGACGAAACAAGTGAAGAATACGTTGACTTAAATATTGACAGTAAGTTATATCAAGGCACTGAAGGGGAGATTGCTGTAAGGTTTGACGGTTATCGCTTTGCTACAAAGAACTCAGATACAGGTAATCACTATGTCATTAAACGCACTCCTGTAGACCCAGTATCACTTGGCAATATTACTCAGGTCTTTAATGACCCAACAGAAAGTCCAGACAACTATAACAACAAAGAAATATGGGCTTACGCTACACCAAACACTAATTCAACAATGCTCCGGCATATGGTTGGAGAACGTTTGACTGATGGTGAGACAGAGGCAACACTCTCATACGTACTCACACAGCAAGAGCATCCATCAATCTTTATTGGTAAAGCATCACCATTAGATAAGACCGTTGTCAAAGTTACTGTACCAAAAGCAGATATTGCTGCCACACAATTTATACAGGACAATGGTGGAGACTTTAATGCACTAATTGGCGAACTTGGATATGTCAAAGACTTTGTGCGCCAACTGCCTATTACACAAGGCACCTACAGTTTTCAAGACCAAGCGAGTTTCTTAGATTTTCAGAATAGATACTTTACTGTTGAAACAGATTTATCATTCACAGGTGCTGAGTTTGAAATCTTAGACCAAAATCAGGCACTACCTCCAACCCTGCTTGATATCGGTGGGTTACCAAAAATCTTTTCGACCACAGCAGCGGACTATACAGTTGAAGGTACATACTTCTACGACAAGAATTTATATCAAAGGTTTTACGGCAAGAGCTACTTAACTGCTGATGTAATACGAAGTGAAGTGACACATACATCATTTACAATCTTCCCATTCGCGATTCTGTCAGTCAAGGAAATCGGTAATAATTTAGAGATAACGTCTGTTCCATTTAGTGGAGAGCTAAACCTATTTGCACCACTTGGCGATAGGACAACACTTGTATTCACCGATAATAGTTTCACAAAGACTTCAGTTGATTTAGACGAAAGTGGTAATTATTACCACGCTGATTTAAGGGATGAAACAGGGGCACCGTTAGAGCAATGGCAAATCATTGATACAGATGTCAAGCCTTGGGAGACAAGTGTTTTTGCTAGCGGTGGTGATATTACCCCTGCTGTTGTCTATGCCTGCAGTTGTCCTAACCATTCGCACGCACAACTACGTATGCCGCAAGCGACAGATGATGCCGGCAGACGTAAAATCAACAGACAAAGGCAGTACCCTTTGCCGTCAGCTCTGAGTGTTGACCGCTTCACCGAAGGCGCCTTACCCGAAGTAGCAGGTGCCGCTCAGTCCTGGGCGACACGTGACTACCGTATGAGCTACAAGCAATGTAAGCATTCAATTGCTGCCCGCTTTATCGAACGGATTAAGACAAAAGAACCTGATAGTTATCCGTCAATCAGCTCTCGAATACGGTTTGAAGAAAAACTAGAGAATGAAATCAATGACGTTGGTGAAGAATTCAATCTATCCTATGAACGTAGTGGTATTTCATTACTTGAGATTATTTTCGCAATGGCGCAAGCATTAAATATGGATGACGCTGAACTAGCTTATGTCATCTTCAATAGCAAGTATTGAGCTAGATACAATAGAAAGTAGTATAAAAATAACGCCGTGGCAAATGATGGCTACCAGGGTGCAGTTGATGCATTCAATAATTTACGCTTAGCAAACGGTGAAGTTGCACGTCCCTACACAGCTAACTGGCAAGGTATTATTGATGCCATTAGCGATTTACAGTCAGAGTGGGGACAGGCAGATATTGGTGAATATCCCCCTGGCTGGGGTGTTGAAACAGATAGCAATGGCAATGTAATCAGTAGCGGATGGCTGTATCCGCCAAAGAACGGCGACCTTTGGTACGATTCACGCCAAGGCCGTTTAATGGTATTCATTGATGATGGATATTACCAAACAAACGGTGCTGATGTACTTACACAAGTTAGTACAACTCCACCTGCAGATAGCGTAGAAGGTGCGTTGTGGTTTGATCCAAACCAAAATAGCTTCTATGTTTTTGACGGCACTGGGTGGAATATTGTAAGTAGCAATACTACAAACCTAAATACTACGTCACTGCTGCTTGACAGTACAACTCAAACTCAGATTGGGTCAACGACGTACAGTAATATTACTGAGTTTACAGCTGCTTCACCTGCGGAATACAACCAAAAGCGTTTTAACCAGTGGTTACTAACAGCACTTGGTGAAGTCGATACAGAAATTACAACCCTTGAAAACCAACCCGATATCGCAGTCGGGACTTCAGCTCCAGCCACCCCTCAGACAGGTGACCTTTGGTTTGATACAGGCAACAATTTACTTAAAGTCTACTCTTCAAACGTATGGATTGCTTGTCTCGATTTAACGAGTACGACATCAAGCATCAGCACAGTTCAGTCAAACCTCGATAGCTATGAAGCTACTACTGACCCACGACTGACTTCGCTTGAAAGTAGTGTTGCTGCAATTCCTACGACACTCAGTAGCTATGCGACAACAGCAGCACTGACCTCCACTCAAAATACACTGCAAGGAAATATTGACGCACTCACCACAACAGTGGGTGACCTCAGTCGTTTTAGTACAGTCACAGATACTGAGAGTGCTGATAACGCATTAGACGCTCGTATTACAACACTTGAGAATACAAATATTGACCTAACCCCGTATGCAACAACAGTCGCATTAAACACGGCTATTGCGAACTTAGATAGTACGATTACTGCTCGTAATTACGCAACAGAAACTTACGTCGATACTCAAGTTGCAAGCATTGTTGTACCTGATATCTCAGGCAAACTAGATACAACTACATACGATGCATTTACAGCCACTTTGCCTGGTACATATCTAGCAAAAACAGGCGGGACATTGACAGGAACATTAGTCATTGACCGTAGCGACATCAGCCTACCTAGCATTGATCTTTCAACAACAACTGCTGATTCGCAAAAAGCCTTAAAACTGAAGGCGAACTCAACCGGCAACAACTATTCGACATTTGGTTCTACTGCCAACTACTGGGAATATGCCTGGAACTTCGGAAGCAATGAGGACTTCTGCTGGGTCCATGATACTAACGGCAAAATCTTTAGTGTTACTGGGACCGCTGCTTACGCCAAAGATTTAATCTTGGGTGATTTCCAGCCCAATACCACAAGCGGTGTTCACGTCCTTAATCAAATTAACTTAAGGACTAAGTTAGCCGCGCTTGATACTCAGATTTCAACCATTCAGCAAGATATCATAGACCTAGAGACTGGAGTAAATAATTTAAGCCTTAATCAGGTGTATTACGGTGACGTAGCACCAGCGAGTGCCGATGTAAATGACGGTGATATTTGGTTCGATAGCTTAAATTTGCGATTTACAATTAGACACGATGGTGCTTGGATTTTTCCTGATAGAGTGGAAGATGGAGCACTTAAAACATCACTGCGAAATGCTGTAACTTTATCTACAGACTACGCATCACTCAAGACACAACTGTTAGCAGCCTTAGTCTAATCTTTTCTAGAATATCAACATTGACTCAGTGAAATATGCCTCCCTTTAGTTTTCCAGACCCAAGCACACAAACTGAAGTCACTAACCCATATACAGGTGATGTATGGGTCTACGTCAATGGCGTTTGGCAAGTACAGTCAACTGGCTCAGGTAGCGTCAGCTCTTTACCTGACCTCTCAACATCAGTCACAGCCTTGCAAGCTGAACTGGTACAAGCACGTCAAGATATAATAGATTTACAAGCACAATTAGCTGCTTCTGGTTCTCAATCATCTTCATCATCTTTTTTAATACTGGAGTAATATGGCTTCATTCAAACTATCTGGACTTGGTGCAGTAACCAGTACAGCTAATGATAGTCTTCTGTACGTTGCTGATACATCGGACAGCGGATCTACATACACTTCTAAGCGCATCACTGTTAGCAATTTCCTGAATGGTTATGCTACTCAGTCATATGTTACGCAACAAATTAATAATCTCGTCGATGGCGCTCCGACTGCGCTTGATACGCTGAACGAACTGGCAGCTGCCATTAATGATGACAGCTCAATTGCATCTAGCCTCACAACTCTCATCAATGCGAACGAAACTCACATTGATAACACCGCCACTTTAACTGGTGTCGCAAAAGATTCCACAGCACTTGGTACCTTTACTGGCTCAACAATTGCTGATGATGTCACAATCAAAGCTGCTCTTCAGGCACTTGAAACAGCAGTTGAAAGCAATACTCTTCCTGGACTGACAGCGTCAGTCTCTGAGTTAAATATCCTTGATGGTGTCACAGCTACGACAGCTGAAATCAACCTGCTTGATGGTGTTACTGCCACAACAACTGAACTGAACTATGTCGATGGTGTTACATCAAACATTCAAACTCAGTTAGACGCTAAGGCTACCAACACAGCTCTTAACGCTCATATCACAACTGCGACTGCTAAGCATACAGACATTGATGATGTCATCACACTGACTGGTATTGCTGAGAATACTACTGACCTCGGTACATTTACTGGCAGTGTTATTGCTGACAATACAACAATCAAGACTGCCCTTCAGTCCTTAGAAACTGCTGTTGAACTTCGCGCTGCATCTACTACTGTTACTGAGATTGACGGTAATGTTGATGATCTGGTGAGCTTGAGCGGTGTTGCTGAAAACAGCACAAACCTTGGCGCCTTCACCGGCTCGACAATCGCCGATGATTTGACAATCAAAGCTGCCCTTCAATCGCTTGAAACAACAGTTGAAGCAAACGCTCTGACTGGTCTGACAGCTACAGTTAGTGAGCTGAATACTCTTGATGGTATTACTTCTAGCACTGCTGAATTAAACATCCTTACAGGTGTTACCTCTACAGCTGCTGAATTAAACATCCTCGACGGTGTTACTTCTAATGCTACTGAACTAAACATCCTTGATGGTGTTACTTCTAGTACCGCTGAAATCAACATTCTGGATGGCGTCACTGCTTCTACTGCTGAAATCAATCATCTTGCTGGTGTCACTTCTGCCATTCAAACTCAACTGAATGGTAAGCAAGCTACTCTGACTGGGCTGACTTCTACAGTTAATGAACTCAACATCCTTGACGGCGTCACTGCTACCGCTGCTGAGATCAACATCCTCGATGGTGTTACTGCTACAGCAACTGAGTTGAACTACGTTGATGGCGTAACCTCTGCAATCCAAACGCAGATTGACGGTAAAGTCGCAACCGGCGCTAATGTGAACGTGTTGATTGGTGGTACTACAGCGCAGTCTGTGCCTGTTGACGCAAACGGAGATGATAACTATCTGTTCCTTGTGGTTGACAAATCTGACGGTGCTCTGAAAGTTATCACTAAGACCTTCCTTGAAATTGAAGGTTGATAATTCACACGTGTTGAATACTTTACGGGGGCTATATGCCCCCTTTTTTATTGACAGTTAGTTAGCATAAATGAATTGAATGGATGATATTATGTTTCAACCAGGAGATTTTGAGCTACCGCTAGAAATCAAACTTAAGCTGCGTGTAGTCAATGACGAAATTGATAATTGTGATGACGTAAAGGAATTACGAGAACAGCTCAAAAAATCAACTGAGCTGATGATGAATTATCAAAACATAATGAATAGAATGCTTCGAGAGCAAATTGAAAAGAACCTTACTGACTTTACTGATAAAATAGAAAAAGGTTTATAAATACTGCGATGCCATCAATTGGTGACACCAAAGTACGATTTGGTCGTTCTTATATCTACTTAAATCCACTCGTCAATGGTGCTGTCGCTGGTCCAGGTACTTGGAGATTAACCAGTGCTGACGCTGATGGTGAAGGGCACGGTGATGATGAGCACGCACTACAAGCGCAAGTAGCTGCTGATGTACCGTCGATTGGTGAAAGTCAGCTAATTTATATTGATAACAGCGGTAAGGCTCGTCCTGCTATTGCCACAAATATCTCTACAGCACGTGTTGCTGGTATTACAACAGCAGCCTCTACAGCTAATAACTATATTTCATATCTCACAAATGACACGGTAAATATTACCAATGTCAGTACAGTAGTTGATGGTGTATCTGGCAGCCAACTGACGCCCGGCACTTACTATTTCCTTAGCGCAACTAACGCAGGTAATTTAACAACTACACCAGATACAACAACTACAGGTGCTGTAGTTATTCAAGTTGGCATCGCCTCCGACTTCAATAACTTGGCAATTGAAGTACAGCAACCTACGGTAATTTGAAATGGCTGACCGTCGTCTAACAGTATTAAACCCACAGGGTTATCAAGAAATTCTTCAGACATCCGACCGTCTGCTTGTTGATTCAACATCATTGTTTGCTGGCGCTACATTCTCGCAAAATGTAAGCTTCGCAAGCGCTGATTTTAGTGGCAACATTACTGTTAATGGAACACCAACGAATACCACACACGTTGCTACCGTTGGATATGTCGATAACGCAACAGCTGCTGTAGCACTAACGGCAAGTGCTCCGTTGTCAATTGTTAATCAAGATATTACAATTGCTGGTGCTACAACAACGTCAGTCGGATCACTTCGGCTCGCTACTGACGCAGAAGCATCAGCAGGTGCAAATGTTGATGCTGCTATTACACCAGACCAGCTTGTCACTGCTCTTGACAGCCTCTCATTTACTGGGGCCGCTCCAGTAGTCTTTACAGAAACGACGACTAATAACTATGACATTTCAGTCAATACAGCCACAAACTCTACAAGTGGTATCCTTCGTCTTTCTACTGATGCTGAATCAGTTACAGGAACTCTAGAAACTGTAGCTGTAAATCCTAAACAACTACAAGATAAATTCAATAGTATCCCCAGTGCCTCTGATACAGTACAAGGTTTAGTACGTCTTGCCACAAGTTCGGAAGCTGATGCTGGGACCAATAATTCAACTGCTGTAACTCCGCTTCAAGTTGCTGCAGAAATTGCAGAAGTTGAAGTAACGGCGCAGTCACCTTTGTTTGTGACGCAGCAAGGTCGAGTATTTGATATTGATATCAACCTCGGTACATCAAGTGCTGCTGGTATCTTACGACTTGCCAATAACTCAGAATTTACAGCGGGTACGGCAACAGATGTCGCAATCACACCAGCGCAATTACAATCTAAGTTCAGCTCGATTGTCATTAATGATGCTTCGACTACTGATAAAGGTATTATGCGATTGGCATTTGATAGCGAAGTGGCTGCTGGTACCGTTACTGATGAAGCTGTTACCCCCGCTAGCCTTCGATATGCCTTAGACCAGGCAGATTATTTGCTTGATGCTGGAACTTATTAAGTACAATAGTCATAGGATTTTTATCCATTAATATATAGGTTATTACCATGAAGATTCAGTTAAAGCGTTCAAGCGTTCTTGATGCTGGTAGTG
>Ga0213860_10000228_pt1 | contig 22665 bp, 18 predicted proteins | sample PICome_3_FD_160118 | JGI IMG/M metagenome (GOLD analysis project Ga0213860, IMG submission 160118) | Coastal seawater microbial communities near Pivers Island, North Carolina, United States - PICO550 | ecosystem: Environmental > Aquatic > Marine > Coastal | place: USA: North Carolina...
TAATTAGTATTTGAACTACTGGCAGTTTGAATTTTTCAAACTCACCAAAATCGATATTTTCTAAATCTTCAGAATGCTTAAGACTTTTATTAACGAGATGACATATAGATTTTACGGCATCCTGAGTTAACCCATCAATTTGAATTAAATCATCATATTTTAAAGGATTATATGATACTTTTTGATAGAATGTATTCCAGTATGGTTGCTCAGTACCATCAGGAAAAACCACGTTTAATACCGGAAGACCTGACTTTCTCATAAACAACTTGTCCAAATACTCTTTATTTGGGATGACAACACCATCTTCATTCATTGCACCATGGTCTTGCCAAAACACATTCCAATTAATAAAAAAGTCCTTGTATTTTGACTGCGTACCATTTTTCAATAAATCTTTAAACTGTGGAGAAGCAACAGAAAGGTGATTTAATACTATGTCAAACTTTAAATCAATGTTGAGTTCTTTTAGGCTCTCAAGATCCTCTTCGGTCACAAGGTCTTTATTTAAATTATAATCTATAATTGAAAACCCTCTATCTAAATCACTATTGAAAAAAGTAGGCAAAACATAAAACAATGAAAAAACATCTTTAAACTCAGGTAGCTTCAACATTTTCACAATATCATTAAGAGTTTCACCAATACTGTCTGGATATGCATTAAGCATTACACCATTAAAATGAGACACTTCATTCGTTTGGTTTTCTATGTTATTCATAATACTTAAGTTAGATTAAATCATAAATTTACAATTGATAACAATGGTATTGCACAAAATTTAGATAAAACTATTTTAATTTTTAGCGAAAAGCATTTCGTTCTTTTATTATTAATTACCTTATGCAATTGACGATGCCTTAAATCGTTTTTTTATATATTGTTAAGCAATAATACTAACTAACTTATATATAAATGCTCTCAATTATCTCCTTTATTGGATTCACAGCACTTGTTGCTGTAATTGCATGGTATGCAACACGAAAAACAGATGAAACCTCAGCTGACGGATTTTACCTTGGCGGAAGAAGTCTTGGTGCATTAACGATTGCAGGTTCTCTTTTACTTACTAATCTCTCCGCTGAACAAATTGTTGGACTTAATGGACAAGCTTTCTCTGAAGGAATTTTAGTCATGGCATGGGAAACACTAGCAGCAATTGCGATTATTGCTACTGCTATTTTTCTATTACCAAAATACATGAGTTCAGGTATCACTACGATTCCAGAATTCATTGAAGGGCGTTTTGACCAACAAACAAGAGCTATAATGGCTGTCTTATTTTTAATTGCATTTGGAATTGTTTTATTACCTACAATTTTATATTCCGGATCATTAGCGTTTAGTACCATGTTTGACTTGCCTGAGTTATTTGGTATGTCGCAGTCTGCGGTTATTTGGCTATGCGTTTGGAGCATTGGTATCATAGGAATTATATATGCCATCTTTGGTGGATTAAAAGCAGTTGCAGTCTCAGATTTGATAAATGCTATAGGATTAATGATAGGTGGACTTCTAATACCCTTTTTTGGATTAAGTGTTATTGGTGATGGTAATGTAATGAATGGTCTTAATACACTATGGAATAGTAATCCTGAAAAATTTAATGCCGTAGGTGATGTAACTTCCTCAATTCCTTTTGGAACAATTTTCACTGGTATGATGATAGCACAGGTTTATTATTGGGGAACTAACCAATCTATATTACAACGTGTGTTTGGTGCTAAGAATTTAGCAGAAGGACAAAAAGGTATGATAGCTGCTGCATTTGTAAAATTTTTAATTCCTGTAATTGTTGTATTGCCAGGAATAATTGCATGGCACGTTTTTGAAGGAAATCTAGAAAATGCAGATCAAGCATATCCTGCATTAGTTAAAAAAGTTTTACCAACAGCATTTATTGGCTTCTTTGCTGCAGTATTATTTGGCGCAGTATTAAGTTCATTCAACAGTTTACTAAATAGCAGTGCAACACTTTTTGGTTCCGATTTATACAAACAAAATTTTAATAAGAATTCAACAGAAAAACAATCAGTAAAAGCTGGAAAAATTGCCGGTCTAATTCTCGCACTAATAAGCATGAGTATTGCACCATTTATAGCTAATGCACCTGATGGTCTATTTAGTTATATACAGCAAGCTTTAGGAAGTTTAAGTGTTCCTATTTTAGCAGTAGTTTTAACCGGAATTATTTCTAAAAGAGTACCTGCAACCGGTGCAAAAACCGTACTAATTGCTGGTGTTTTAATGTACTTATTTAGTTTACTTTATTTAGGACCTAATACCATTGAAGCCGCAGTTTCAGAAGCAACAGCTAATGGTATTTCTAACACTAACGAAATAGCAATTATAAAAGCTAAAGCTTATCCGCATTTCTTACATATTATGGGAATATTATTTGTTATTAATATGCTCATTATGTTAATTTTTAGACTTATAAAGCCTAAAAAAGACGAAGAAATTTATATTCCTCAAGTGACAGAAGTTATTGACACAACACCTTGGAAATATACATTACCAGTAGGATTGTTTATTGTTATACTAGTTTTAGCCACTTACGTCATATTTTAAAAATGTCCATTTTAAGTATTTATTTATGAAAAAATCTTGGTGGAAGGAGGGTATCGTATATCAAATTTACCCACGATCTTATAAGGATACTTCAGGAAATGGCATTGGTGATATTTACGGTATCATCGAAAAATTGGACTACATAAAATCACTTGGAGTAGATATTATTTGGCTATGCCCTGTTTACGAATCACCAAATGACGATAATGGTTATGATATTTCAAATTACAGAGCTATATCAGAGGATTTTGGTGGATCAGATGCCTTTGATAAATTATTAGAAGGTATGCATGACCGAGGACTAAAACTGGTCATGGACCTGGTTCTTAATCACAGTTCAGACGAACATGAATGGTTTAAAGAATCTAGAAAATCAAAAGACAATCCCTATCGCGATTATTACTTTTGGAAACCGGCTAAAAATGATAAAGAACCAAATAATTGGGTTTCATTTTTTAGTGGATCTGCTTGGCTAAAGGATGATATTACAGAGGAATACTTTTTACATCTATTTACCAAAAAACAGCCCGATTTAAATTGGGAAAATCCTAAGGTAAGAGAAGAAATACATGATATTGTAGAATTTTGGTGTAAAAAAGGAGTAGATGGTTTTAGGATGGATGTGATATCGCTTATATCTAAACAACTTGATTTTCCAGATACCGAAGATCCAAAAGACTACGGTAGAGCCATAAAAAACTATTATGCTAATGGCCCACGTATTCATGAATACCTTAATGAGCTCAACAAAAAAGTATTGTCTAAATATGATATTATGACTGTTGGCGAAGGCCCAGGAATCGACTTGAGTAATGGGTTAGATTACGTGCATGAAGATAGAGATGAGCTCAACATGATTTTTCATTTTGACCATATGTTTATAGATAATGGTGCAGGAGGTAAATACGACCCAATAGATGTACCACTTCCTAAGTTTAAAAAAGTATTTAATGATTGGGACGAAAAGCTAAAGGGCAAAGGATGGGGAAGTATCTTTTTGGGTAATCATGATTTCTCAAGAATGGTATCTCGTTTTGGTAACGACAATGCAGAACATCATTCGAATTCGGCAAAATTACTTGCTATGCTATTACTTACCATGCGTGGAACGACATACATCTATCAAGGTGATGAAATCGGTATGACAAATGTCGCTTATCCAACTATAGACTACTATAATGATGTTGAAACTTTAGGCAGTTGGAACGAAGCCATTAAGAGAGGTGAAAACATGGCAGAATTTATAAAACTAGTTCATAGGCAAAGCCGAGATAATGCCAGAACACCAATGCAATGGAACAATAAAATCAATTCTGGCTTTTCAGAAGGCAAACCCTGGCTAAATGTGAATCAAAATTATGACAATATAAATGTTGAAAGACAGCAAGAGGATCCCAGTTCCATTTTGAATTTTTACAGAAAAATGATTGCAATTAGAAAGGCTAACAATGTATTAGTTTATGGTGATTATTTGTGCCTGAATGAGGCAGATGAGCAACTATTTATATACAAACGTTGGGATAAATCAAGTTCCTATATTATCCTCTTAAATTTTAGTGATAATATGCAATCGGTAGACCACATTGAATCGGATGCAATAGGATCACGACTGGTAATTTCAAACTATGACAACCATCACTCTACTAAAATACTTAGGCCTTGGGAGGCTCAACTGAGAAAACTATGATTATAGCTCTTTCACTTTAATATTTCTATACCAAACTTTGTCACCATGATCTTGTAAGGCAATATGACCTGTTCGGTATTTACCGAACTCTTCCCATGCTGTAAACTTCGAATTGGCTATCATTTCGTCCCATTTTTCACCATGTAATGGAAAAGTCATGACTTGAGTATCATTTATAGATACTTTAGCCTCATTGGTATCATGATTAATTTCTATAACGCAGAGATTCCATTCACCAGCAGGATTAATAAGTTCTGGCGGACATCCTATCATATCATATAAAGAACCAGCTTTGTGTGTACCATTTGCAACAAATGAATCGGGATGACGTTCATTATCTAAAACTTGAATTTCAGGACCGGTCATATAGGCCTCAGGATATTTATCATCTTCATGAACTCCCCAAAAAATACCACTATTTCCACCTTCTGAAACCTTCCATTCTATGGATAGAATAAAGTTGGTAAACTGATCTTTAGAGATAATATCCTTATTACTCCCACCTCCGGGTGTAAAAGCTAAATTACCATCTTCAATAACCCACTCTGGATACATATCTTCAGCCAAATAGCCTCTCCACTGATCTAGTGATGTTCCATCAAACAAAATTTCCCATTCATTTTCGTTTTTTTCCATTTCTGTAATCTCTACGGTTTCTTCAACTATTTCTTTTGTAGTTTTTGTGGTGTCTTTACATTGCATTAGCCCAATTGAAAGTATACTTAATACTACTATTAATTTATTTTTCATAGATTTTTATTTAATCCTAATATTTCTCTTAATTGATTTTCGTCTTTATCATCACCTCCGGCAAAATCATCAAATGATTTTGTTGTAGCCTTAATAATATGGTCATTAATAAATTTAACGCCTTCTCTTGCACCTTGTTCTGGACTTTTTATCACACATTCCCATTCTAATACGGCCCAGACGTCACATCCATATTCTGTCAATTTTGAAAATACTGATTTAAAGTCTATCTGGCCATCACCAGGAGAGCGATATCTACCAGCCCGATCTTTCCAATCGTTGTAACCACCGAAAGCCCCTTTTTTACCTGTTGGCTTAAACTCTGAATCTTTAACATGAAAGGCTTTAATAAATTCGTGATAATGATCTATATATTTTATGTAATCTAGTTGTTGTAGAACAAAATGAGAAGGATCGTATAAGATACTCACGCTCTCATGATTACCTGTTGCTTCTAAAAAACGTTCAAAAGTGTCCCCATCATGTATATCTTCAACAGGATGTACTTCATAACATGCGGCAACTCCATTTTCTTTAAAAATATCTAAAATTGGCAACCATCTATTGGCTAATTCTTTAAATCCTAAGTCTATTAATCCTGCTGGTTGTTGTGGCCATGGATGCATAACTGGCCAAAGTAATGAACCAGAGAATGTTGCATGCGATGTTAAGCCTAATTTATTGCTAACAACTGCAGCCTTTTTCATTTGATCTGTAGCCCATGCCGTACGCTCTTTGTACTTACCCTTTAAATTTTTAGGTGCAAAAACATCAAACATAATATCATGTGCCGGATGTACTGCAACCAACTGACCTTGTATATGCGTACTTAATTCTGTTATTTCTAATCCATAACTATTGATTCTGCCTTTAAAATCATCACAATATGTATCACTGTCTGCAGCAATATCTAAATCAATAATATGCTTATCTAATGTGGGAATTTGTATACCTTTATAACCCAAATCACTTGCCCATTTACATAAACCATCTAAGGTATTAAAGGGTGGATTCTCGTCCATGAATTGAGCTAAAAAAATTGCCGGTCCTTTTATTGTTTTCATTATCTAATATTCTTTTATCAATATTTTAGGCAGTATCAATATTTACCCAAACATTGCCTTGCTTATAAGATTCAACTGCTTTCTCAATAAAATTCATCCCGCGTAAACCATCAATGATTGAAGGATACTCACCGTAGTCATAATCTTCATTTCTTATCGCTTTGGCAACACCTTTGTATATATTACCCATTGAATCAAAAATACCTTCTGGGTGTCCAGGTGGTAATTTTGTACCATCTAAAGAAAGATCACTATTATAGGTATGGCCAGGCTTTAAGACTCGCATAGGGTGACCATCTTCCAATAAATAGAGATAGTTTGGATTTTCTTGTTCCCATTTTAGGCCAGCTTTGTCGCCATATATTTGAACTGTGAAATTATTCTCTTCGCCTGTTGCAATTTGACTTGCCCTAATCACTCCTTTTACATTATTCTCACATCTTATGAGTACAGTACCATCAATATCCATTTGGTTATCCTCATATAAATAGTTCAAATCCGCTAAAATTGAATTAACTCTTAATCCAGACATATATTCTACCATGTCGAACGCATGAGTGCCGATATCTCCAATACAACAACTTATACCTGATTTTTCAGGATCCAGTCTCCAAGTAGACTTACGTTTTTCCTTGTCATGAATTATAGGGTTTATCCATCCTTGATAATATTGTGCGTCTATTTTTTGAATCCTTCCAATATCGCCGTTTGCAATCATGTGGCGCATTTGCCTTACCATAGGATAACCTGTATAAGTATAGGTAACTGCAAATACAGTATTTGCCATTTTTAGAGTTTCATGAAGAATCTTAGCTTCTTCATAAGTAGTTGTCATTGGTTTTTCACAAATAACATTGAATCCATTTTCAAGAAGTTTCTTGGCCATTGGGAAATGGAGAAAATTAGGTGTGAGAATTGAGACAACTTCAATTCGTTTATGCTTTGGCAGTTTTAATTCCTCTTCAATTAAAGTGTCTAAATCTTTGTATACCTGGTCAGTTGGAATTCCAATTTCTCTAGCAAAATTTAAACTTTCCTCAAGCTCAATATTAAACACACCACCAACCAACTGAAACTTATCATACATTGATGAGGCAACACGATGCAAAACACCAATTAAGGAATCTCCTCCTCCTCCTAAAATACCAAGTCTAATTTTATTACTCATTAAATTTATGAATCTTTATATTCTACGTTTTCATTTTTAAATAATAGCGCAAATAATAGTAGGACTACTGCCGCAAATATTGATGGGAACACCCAGATATCTTTCCAGCTATGCAACCCCTCACCAATTAGATTTTGATCAACAATTTGACCAGCCACCCAAAAACCAACTAACATTCCGACACCATAAGTAGCTAAGGTTATTAATCCCTGAGCCGCACTTTTAACTTTTTCAGCTGCTTTAGAGTCCGTATAAATCTGACCAGACACAAAGAAAAAATCATAACATATACCATGCAATGCAATACCTATAATTATCATGAAAAATAGTTCTCCCGCATTACCGAAAGCAAAAAGTAAATACCTAATTGTCCACGCTAACATTCCCAATAAAATGGTTTTCTTGAAGCCGTATTTCTTAAAAAAGAATGGTAGAAGTAGCATAAATAAAACTTCTGACATTTGACCTAATGATGCCCAAGCTGTTGAATTTTCCACCTTATATTCTGTTAAGTAAGGACTAATATTTTGATAATAAAATGCCAAAGGAATACATATTAACACAGAAGCCAAGAAGAAAATCAAGAAGTTTCTATCCTTGAGAAGATTCAATGCATCTAATCCTAAAATATCCGAAATTTTCACTTCCTCTTCTTTACCTCTATTCGGTGGTGTCTTAGGCAAGGTAAAACTGAATAAGCCTAATATTGCCGATGCAATAGCAACCATTAAAAAGGTATTTGACAACATTCCTTTACCAATATTTTCAATTGAGTCCCATTTAAACACAAAACTAATAACAAGTCCAGCTACGATCCACCCAACTGTTCCCCATACTCTTACCATCGGGAACTGTTTTGCAGGATCGTCCATTTGATTAAAAGAAACTGAATTGACTAAGGCTAATGTTGGCATATAGGCAATCATATAACCTAAGACGTAAGGATAGAATACATTAAAATCAGTAGATTGAGACATTAAATACATTAACACTGCTCCTATTAAATGTAATATCCCTAAAATCTTTTCTGCATTAAAAAATCGGTCAGCAATTAAGCCTATTATAAAAGGGGCAATAATCGCACCCCACGATTGAGTAGAATATGCTATTGCTGTCTCCGCACCAGATGCACTTAAATTGTTTCCCAGGAAAGACCCCATTGTAACAAACCAGCCTCCCCAAATAAAAAATTCAAGGAACATCATGATTGATAATTTAGTAAATGTGATTGATTTCATAATGGTTAGTTTAATTTTTTTGATGCGCTAACTAATAAATCTTTGGTAGCTAATATACCGTCTTCCTCTGGCAGACCTCCTTCAAACTCAACACCAATATAACCAGTATAACCGGCATCTTTTACGATTTGCAATATCCTAGGATAATCGAGAGTAGTTTCATTTCCATCTTCATCAAAAGCATAAGACTTAGCACTTACTGCCTTCGCCATCGGCATTAACAATTCCATGCCTTTATATTTATCTGCATACTCTTCTTCACATTCTCCCCATTTTTCACCATCTTTTCTTTTAATACACCAGTTTCCAAAGTCTGGAAGGGTACCACAATTATCCATATCAACAGCTTTTAAGGCTGCAACTAATTTGTCTGCATCAGATGACAACCATCCATGATTTTCGCACAACACATTAACATTTTTTGTTGCTGCGTATACTGATAGCCTTTTCAAACCATCAACCACAGCATCATGCCATATTTCTGGATCTTTGGTTCCAAATGTATTGACTCGGATTGAATGACAACCTAAAGTTGCAGCAACATCAACCCATTTTTTATGTAATTCAACCGCCTCATCACGCTTTGCTTCATCAGGATCGGCTAGATCACCTTCATTATCAACCATAATTAAAATATTTTTTTGGTTGTATTTTTTACTTTCCTCTGCCAATTTAACCACTAAAGCGTCTATCCCATGCTCGTCATAAAACGGCTTGTATAATTGACTGACATACTCTAAGCCATTAAAACCGAGAGAGTCTGATATTTTAGCAAAATCAAATGGATCCATACCGTGAAATCTAATATTTTCATTCAAAGACCATTGGGCCAATGACAATTTAAAAAATGGTTGATCTTTCATTTCGTTCGATACTTCATCTTGCTTTAATTCTTCTTTTTTATCGTCTTTACAGCTTTGAGTATAAAGCAGTAAAACAATAATTGGAATGCTTAATAATCGTTTCATGAATTTAAAATAGTCAGTTATTAAAATGTAATTTAATTAATAAAATAGCTACTCTTGTTTACTTTTATTCAGTGAAAGAATTTATACAAATGAACTAGGTTTCTGGATATGCTGACAATAATTTGCCAACTAGGTTTTGCTTTCGATATTCATTTGGCGAACACTTCTCATGCTTCTTAAATACCGTTGAAAAATATTGACTCGTAGCAAATCCACAGATATATGCAACTTCACTTACTGTTAAATTGCGTTTATCTAAAAGAATCTTTTTTGACATCTCAAGCCTTCTCATAGTCAAATATCGCATAGGTGTGAGATTAGTTAGTTGCTTGCAATGGTGCGTAAATCTTGTCAAACCAACACCAGCACTTTTTGACATTCGCTCGATAGTCCAATCTTCTGACAAACTCTTGTCAAGTTCTTTCAAAAAATACTGAACACTTCTAGAGCTATCTGTTAGAGATTCATTTAATACAATATCTTCTGTCTTTAGCAGGTCTAAAATTAAAATAAGTAGATAATTTACTAAGTTTCTTATTCTAGAGGCATTACTTCCATTTCTGTCCGTGTTTACTACATCATTTATTCCTTTAAAACAATTTCTAATCTTATTATTCGTTTTTAAAATAGATTCTTCATTTTGTCTTAAAAATATAGTCAACTGTTTTAAATCCTCCTTAGTCAAGGTTATCCAATCTGGCCAAACCCATTCCTGATGTGGTCGCCTAACCCCTAAATCAATAATTATCCAGTAAAACTTTCCCATTCCAATATTTGGATTTCCAACTTTATGAGCTTCCCATGGCCTTGTAATCGTCAAATGATTGGGTGTTAAAAGGACCTCTTTATTTTCTTGCGAATATGGCATTGTACCAGATTCCAAAAAATGAAACTCAATACCTTCATTTCTGTGCCAATCCAAACCCCAATCTTGTGGTTCATTAGCATCCCAATAGCCCATACTATTTAGACCCAAAGTATTGTCATCTAATCGATTCCCAGGATAAGTGTGACGTGCCAATGCCTTAAATTTTAATTTATTCCTTTTAAAGGCATCAATTAAAGGGAGACATGTGTCTGCATGATAGACTATGCCATCTGCTCTAAATGGTTCAATCTTATGTATGTTTATTTTCACTGAAATATTTTAAACAAATATAACTTCTAAATTGGCTAATTTTCTTTTTTCAAAAAATATTTTTGATTTTTACTGTGCATTCCACAAAATTATTAAGCTATTTTTATGAATTCAATTTATGGACTAAACCAACACTATGAATAACAACAATAAAAAAAATACAACTCAGTACGATGCTATAGTTGTAGGTACAGGAATTTCTGGAGGCTGGGCTGCGAAAGAATTATGTGAAAAAGGGCTTAAGACGTTGGTTCTTGAACGCGGTAGAATGGTAAAACATATTGAAGACTATCCAACAGCCAATTTAGATCCCTGGGATTTACCTAATGGTGATATCCCTACTCAAAAGGATATTAAAAGACAAGAAAAGCAACATAGAACAGGTTATACAACGCGACCATCTCGTAAACACTTCTTTGTTGACGACGTTGACCATCCTTATAACGAAGACAAGCGTTTTGATTGGATGAGAGGTTATCATGTAGGTGGCCGATCATTGATGTGGGGAAGACAAAGTTATAGACTTAGTGATATTGACTTTTCTGCAAATGCGAAAGATGGCAACGGTGTAGATTGGCCAATACGATACAAAGACTTAGAAAAGTGGTATGATTATGTTGAAGAATATATTGGTGTAAGTGGTGAAAACTTAGGATTGGAACAGCTTCCAGACGGAAAATTCTTAAAACCTATGGAACTTAATTGCGTCGAGACACACTTAAAGGACAACATCTCTGAAAATTATGAAGACCGTGTTCTCACTATTGGACGCACTGCACATATTACCGAAGGAACTAAACCTGGTCAAGGCAGAATGAATTGTCAATACAGAAATAGATGTATGAGGGGTTGTCCTTTTGGAGCATACTTTAGTAGCAATTCCTCGACGTTACCTGCGGCAGAAGCAACCGGTAATATGACCCTTAGGCCAAATTCCATTGTTCATGAAATCATTTATGATGATACTACTAAAAAAGCTACTGGTGTAAAAGTTATAGACACTGAAACCAATGAAGCAATTGAATTTAAGGCGAAAGTAATTTTCTTATGTGCTTCTGCAATTGCTTCTACTTATATTTTGATGAACTCTAAATCTGATAGGTTCCCAAATGGCTTAGGCAATGATTCTGGCGAACTAGGCCATAATTTAATGGATCATCATTTTAAGGCTGGAGCTTACGGGAAATTTGATGGTTTCCATGATAAATATTATTCCGGGAGAAGACCAAATGGTATTTACATTCCAAGATTTAGAAATTTAGGTGGTGAAACTGATTCCAACGAATTTATAAGAGGGTATGGGTATCAAGGTGGTGCTAGCCGTCAAGACTGGTCGGATACAGTTAGAGAATTGAGCTATGGCAAAGAACTAAAAGAAGCTATTTTAAAACCTGGAGGTTGGACTATGGGTCTAACAGGTTTTGGCGAGACTTTACCATATCACGAAAACAGAATGTACTTGGATTATGACAAAAAAGATAAATGGGGGCTACCTACTGTAACCTTTGATGCTGAGTTTAAGGAGAATGAATTAAAAATGCGTGAAGACATGATAGCTCAAGCGATGCAAATGTTAGAGAAAGCTGGTTTTAAGGATATTGAACCAATGGACTCAATTGGTGCACCTGGATTGGGAATTCATGAAATGGGAACCGCAAGAATGGGAAGAGACCCTAAAACATCGGTCTTGAACAAATATAATCAGGTTCATTCAGTAAAAAATGTTTATGTAACTGATGGTGCTGCAATGACCTCAGCAGGTTGCCAAAACCCTTCATTGACTTATATGGCACTAACTGCTAGAGCAGCAGAACACGCTGCAAACGAATTTAAAAAAGGAAATCTCTAAAAATTAAAACATGAAAAGACGAGAAGTCATAAAGGGATTAGGACTATCATTCGGAGCAATGCTCCTTACTCCTAGCGCAATGAGCCTTTTACATAGTTGCACAAAAGAAACTGGTCCAATCTGGGAACCAGTGTTTTTTAGTAAAAATCAAGTGCAATTTCTTAATAAAATTACAGATATAATTTTACCAAAAACTTCAGATACGCCTAGTGCAACAGAAGTAAATGTCCCTCAATTTATAGACAAATTTGCTAATGAGGTTATGGAGGCTGAGCAACAGGATATTCTTAAGCAAGGGTTTTCAAATTTCTGTAATAAACTTCTGAAATCAAGCGAAAAGGAAGATCTTGATGATATTCAAATAGAAGGGATAGAACCTTTATTAGCTGAAGCTTTAAAGAAAACCAAGGAAGAAGACAAAATGCTATGGGAAACCTACAACGAATCAGTTAAAAACGAATCTTCAATTTCAGATGAAGTTGCCAATTACATTGCTCTGAGTAACATAAGAGGGTTATGTATATTCGCTTATAAAAGTACAGAGTATATTGGAGAGGAAGTATTGGTATATAGACCTGTACCTGGCAAACAAGAAGGGTGCATTGATTTGAGTGAAACTGGAGGAAAAGCTTATTCACTTTAATTAGGTTTAATTTGATTCATGCATAAGCTATCAAAATATTGCATTGGTTTAATTGTCTTCATATTTCTATATCAGTCATGTGATAATAATTCTTCTGAGCAAGAAAACTGGGTTAATTTATTGTCAAAAAATAACTTAGATGATTGGGTTGTAAAAATTAAAGGACATCCTATTGGTTATAATTTCAATTCTACTTTCAAAGTTGAAGACTCTATTTTAAAAGTAGATTACTCCAAGTACAATGACTCTTTTAATAACACCTTTGGTCATATCTACTACAAAAAGCCTTTTTCGAATTATAAATTGCGATTAGATTATAGATTTTTAGACAATCAAGTCGCTGACGGTGAAGCATGGGCCTATAAAAATAGTGGTGTAATGATTCATTGTGAAGATCCTAATAGCATAGGATTAGATCAAGGTTTTCCTGTATCAATTGAAGTTCAACTACTTGGTGGTGACGGAATAAAAGAAAGGCCTACTGCAAATCTATGCACACCTGGAACACATGTTGAAATTAATAATCAATTGGTAACCGATCATTGCATAAATTCAAGCTCAGAGACTATCCATGACACACAATGGGTGCATTTAGAAATTGAAGTTAACAATGATTCTATTATTAAACACTTTATAAATGGCGTGAAGGTTATGGAATATACCAAACCTATATATGGAGGTGAGTATTCCTCAGAATTCACAATGGCACTAAAGGGGCAACCTGTAAAATCAGGGTATATTTCTTTACAGAGTGAGAGCCACCCTGTAGAATTTAAAAATATAGAAATCCTTGAACTTTTAAATTAATAAATTAACAGATAGATGTTTAATTCATTTTTTTTGCAGATCTTCTTAAAAAGAATTAATTATTTAAACTAGGTGATACCTTAATATTTTGTAATTGCCAAACTTTTAAACTGAATAAGCAAGCCATACAACCTATTTAAGGGTAGTTTTTTTATTTGCATATTTTTATTTTAATTTTAATGTCTATACATAAATTATTAAAATTTGTTAGCCTTTATTATTCCTGTTCAAAGTAAAGCAACGACTCCTGATTGGCATGAGTTCTCTTGCCTTTTAAATAGATGTATTAATTCTATTTGTAATCAAAATAATACAAATTTCAAGGTCATTGTTGCATGTCATGAAATACCAGAAACAAATTTCAAAAATGATTCTAGAGTTGAATTTTTACAAATGAAATTTTCTCCACCTATTTTAACTCATCTAAATCAAGAAAATTTAATAGTTAAAAGAGCCGACAAATCAAAAAAGTTAAAAGTGGCTTCAGAACATGCATTGAAAATGGGCTTTCCATATGTAATGACTGTTGATTCTGATGATTGTGTTAGTAATAAAATATGTGATTTCGTTTGTAAAAACGCCGACGATTCCGTAAAAGGATGGTATATTAATAAAGGATATCTATATACTGAAGGTAAAAAATACTCATTTTTAAATTTAAAAAATTTTAATGAAGTTTGTGGATCTTGTATAATTATTAAACCAGATTTAATTGAATTATTGATTGATGACTTGTTATATTTTAATCATGAAAGAACTATTGTTAATAATGAGAAATTAAAACCGTTACCATTTCCGGGTGCTGTTTATAGTATGTTAAATGGAAACAATATTCGTTTAGATAAAAAAGAACTTAAAAATAGAACAGAATTTAATCTCTTTAAGATTAGAGATATTAAAACAATTATCAGAAGGCTTAAAAAATATAGAATTGTGCCGATTAAAATTATAAAAAGTGAATTCTCTATTTAAATAATCTAATTTAACATATCAGATTTGAGGTATTAATTATCAGTTAACCAATCCTTACTTCGGTTTACAGCTTTGTGCCAAAGGTTAATGAGTTTTAATTGGCCTTCCTTATTTGTTTGAGGTTTAAAGGTCTTGTCTTTTTCCCAATATTCACTGAGTGCATCTTTACTCTTAAACACACCAACAGCTAATCCGGCTAAATATGCTGCACCTAAAGCTGTTGTCTCTAAATTAGTAGGTCTTACAACATCACAATCAAAAATATCTGATTGTATTTGTAACAATAAATTATTTGCAGTTGCACCACCATCAACTCGTAATTCTGTAATGTGCATGTTAGAGTCCCTTTCCATGGCTTTTACAATATCGTAAACTTGAAGCGCAATTCCTTCTAATGTTGCTCTAGCAATATGACCTTTAGTGGTTCCTCTAGAAATTCCCATGATACTACCTCTAGCATAAGGATCCCAATATGGTGCTCCCAAACCTGTGAAAGCCGGAACAACCACAACATTATCACTATCTGGCACAGAACTAGCCAGAGCTTCAATTTCACTTGCATCATTAATGAGGTTAATCCCATCTCGCAACCATTGTACAGCTGCTCCACCTACAAATACACTTCCTTCCAAAGCATACTGTGTCTTGCCATTAATCTGCCAAGCAATCGTAGTTAAAAGATTGTTTTGTGATTTAACAGGTTTTTTGCCTGTATTCATTAATAGAAAGCAACCTGTACCATATGTGTTTTTAACCATTCCTTTCTTTGTACAGAGCTGTCCAAATAATGCGGCTTGTTGATCACCAGCAATACCACATATCGGGATTTTATAGTTAAATAATTCTGTATGTCCATAAACCTCTGAAGAGGACTTTACCTCTGGTAAAATAGCTTTTGGAATGTCAAACAAATTGAGAAGTTCAGTATCCCATTTCAGGATATGGATATTAAATAACATTGTCCTTGAAGCATTACTAACATCAGTAACAAATACTTTGCCTTTAGTCAATTTATAAATCAACCAAGTATCAACAGTGCCAAAGCACAGTTTCCCGTTCTTTGCAAGATCATTTGCACCCGCGACATTGTGCAAAATCCATCTTAACTTTGTCGCAGAGAAATAAGCATCAATTATCAATCCTGTTTTTTCTTGAATCAATTCTTCTTGACCAGTAGATTTGAGCTCATCACAATAGGATGCCGTTCTTCTATCCTGCCATACTATTGCATTATAAATGGGCTCGCCTGTATCCTTATGCCAAACAATCGTAGTTTCTCTTTGGTTAGTGATACCTATTCCTACAACATCATTCGCTGATATACCTTTTGTAAATACTTCATTAATAGTCTTGATTTGTGATTGCCATATAGCTTCGGGATCATGTTCAACCCAACCATTTTTTGGGAATAGCTGTTCAAAATCTTGTTGTGCAGTTGCTATAGGCTTCCCTTTAGAATTATATGCAATAGTTCTGCTTGATGTTGTCCCTTGATCTAATGCTAAAATGATTTTTTTCGACATATTCGCTTAAATTAAGTAACCCTTAGCAAGAGTTGTAAATTTTTCAACTTGATTTTGTTTCCAATCTCCAGTTTTATTCAATTCTTTCTGAAGTATAGAAGCAACTTTTTCTGCAATATCAATTGATGCCTGTGCATCTAAGAATAACAACCTAAATCGTCTTGCCAAGACATCTTCAACAGTTCTGGCCATTTCAAATCTAGCAGCCCAAATAACTTGACCTACAGTGTATTCATAATTATGATGTAATTTATTCTTATAAATTGTATCCGTTTCTATAAACTTCATTAATTGTTTTGCATCACTACCATATACCCTATAAACTCCATTTAATCCTAATTTTTCATTAGTAGAAATATTACCATGAATAGAAAGTGATTTCGTCTTAGTTGAGCTCTTTTTTAAATTATGGGATTCAATAGCATCGTTAACTACATCTTCACTCATTTCTCTGTATGTAGTCCACTTACCACCGACTATTGTAATTAAGCCACTCTCTGAGTGGATAATTTTATGACCTCTAGAAATCTCTTTGGTATTACTTTTATCTCCTTCTGGTGCCACTAATGGTCTTAAACCTGCAAAAACCGATTTTATATCATTTCTTGTTGGTGCTTTAGTAAAATATTGAGTTGCTGTTTCGAGTATAAAATCTATTTCTTCCGCTAGTGGTTTAGGCTCATAGCTAGGTTTGTCAATTGGTGTATCTGTAGTACCTAATACTACTTTATTATACCATGGAATTACAAACAACACACGACCATCACTGGTTTTAGGAACCATCAATGCCGTTTCACCCTCTAAAAAAGATCTATCCAATACTAAGTGAATACCCTGGCTGGGTACAATCTTGAGACTCTTCTTTTTTCGTCCTGCTAGTTTTAAAATCTTATTAGCAAACACACCTGTTGCATTAATCACAACATCAGCATTAATATTTAATTCCTCGTCAGTTTCTGTGTCTAAAACAGTAACACCTGAAACCTTTTTGTTAGAGTCTTTTAAAATATCGTTAACCCTAAAATGATTTAAGGCTACTGCACCTTGCTCAATAGCTGTTTGTGCTAGGTTAAGTGCAAGTCGCGCATCATCAAATTGACCATCTAAATAGGTCACACCACCATTAAGACCTTTAGGTATGAGGTTCTTAATTTTCTGACTGGCTTTCTTAGCAGAAATAATTCTAGAACCACCTAATGAAAGTCTAGCAGACAACCAATCATAAATAGTTAAACCAAAACCATAATAATATTTAAACCACCATTTATAACTTGGTATAAGAAAGGTCTGACGTTTAAACAAGTGATTGGCATTTTTTTCCAACAGTCCTCTTTCACGTAATGCTTCAACAACTAATTTTATATTACCTTGGGCGAGATAGCGCACTCCACCGTGAACTAACTTTGTACTTCTACTAGAAGTACCCTTCGCAAAATCATGAGCTTCAAACAATGCTACTTTAAATCCTCTTGACGCTGCGTCTACCGCAATTCCCAATCCACTGGCACCACCACCAATTATAACAATATCAAATTTTGAAGTCGTCTTTAGTTGCTTAATCTGTTCTTTTCTGTTGAACATTAATTACATCTCCTTTAAATATTCATTATACATAGCAATTGGAAAAAGTGCAGTCCACCACAAAAATCTTTTTTTTCTAGCATACCATAAGATACCAAATCTGACACATAGTTTTTCCCAGAATGTCCATGTTGCCTCAAAAACGATCGCTACATTCTTACAGGCTTTTTTCGTAATGGATTTGGATAAGTCATCTTTTCCATATGCCATAAGTCCTCTCAAAACCATATAACTTGTTAGTGCCCAATCGCCTCCCAACCAATAATTTCCCCAACTCATTAATAATGAACTAGTACTTGGAGCAACTGAAGCTAATGCGATATTCTTTGCAAATTCTCGTCTTTTCATATTTCATAAATAATCTGTTCTACTTTACCCTTAATTTAAATATAGAAATTAATAAGGCAATTAATGTTATACTTAATAAAAATACAAAGCTCATTTTAAGTGTGAAACTATCTGATATGTAACCAATAATTATTGGACCCAACAAAAAGCCTAAAAATCCAACTCCAGTCACAAAAGATATACTTTTTGAAGCTGCAATCCCTTCAGTTGTTCCCGCCATTCTAATTAATTCAGGAATAATAACAGAAAGGCCCAAACCAATTATGCCAAATCCTAAAAGGCTAAAAATAAAACTACTTGTTAATATAAATAAATAACCTATTACTGCCATTAAACACCCTAAGAAAACGATTTTTGAAGACCCTATTTTAGCACTTATACCATCTCCGAAGAAACGACCAACTGTCATCATAATCGAAAAAATAGTAAATCCAAAACCAGCATAATTATCTGAAGAAATCTCAACTACATCGATTAAATATATTGAACTCCAATGCTCTATAGCCCCTTCATTACCCATGGTAGCCATTGCCAAAAAAGCCAGTATAAATAATGGTTTGAATTTTTTTAACTGAAATTTACCTTTCTTTTTCTCAACCTCGACTTCTGTCTCCTTAATTTTTAGATATTGATGCGCCAAAAAAAGATTAGTAGTAATCACTATGAATGCCATTAGTGCAATATGATAAAAAGGAATTTTAAACACACTCATTAAACCAGTTCCAACCAAAGCACCAATTGCACCACCAAGGCTAAAAAAACCATGTGCGGCAGACATAATATTAACCCTGTCTCTTTTCTCCATTTCTGAAACCAAGGTATTCATAGCTATGTCCGTTAACCCTGAAAAAATGCCAACTAAAAATAATGAGCCACATAACGCCTCATAAGATGGCATAATAAGCGGTCCAATAAATGCAATACTGAATACACAGACACCGACAATAGTTGATCTGCCTAGACCAAATTTCTTGGTTATAATTGGAACAATTGGAATAAAAAACAACAGTCCAAGTGCTAAACAAAAAAGAGCAAAACCAATTTCTGAATCCGAGAGTTGTAATTTTTCTTTAACTCTTGGGATATATAAAACCCAAGTACCAATCATAATGTTTAAAGAACTAAAAACCCAAACTACTGAGAAGTATCGCCAATTTGAAAGAATTAATCGTAATGAATACATTTAAAACATCTTAAAATTTAAAAAGGCTGTCCGGTTCTGTGAGTTGGTTCAATTCGTTAACCAATGTCTCATCCAATAATTTAAGTCCGTATTGATATGAAGCATTCATCCAACCAAATCCCTCTTGGGTTATATATTCAAAATCTGTCCCAACATTACCATATTCTGCAAATACTTTATGCGTGGCTTCTACAACGTCATATTTTTCTGGAATGGTACCATTATAATCCACAGCATTCTTTGTAATCATAAACAACCAACGATAGACTAGTTCTTTTAATTCATTTTCAAAGCCATAGTTTTTTAATCCTCCCCAAATTAGCATTTGATGTGGTGCCCAGCCGTTTGGATAATCCCATTGTCGTTGAATAACATCTTTAGGTAGATTGGTATCCATGTTTCTAGATGTACCTACAATCCCACCTTTCTCCTTTAATTGCGTTATTAAAGTTTTTACTATTTTATCGGCTTCTCTTGAATCTACCAAACCAGCCCAAAGCGGGAAATAATTTGAAGCACTTTCAAATTGAGTCTGACTTTTTGTTTTAAAATTATAGTCAAAATACTGAGCATGCTCTTTATTCCACATTAATTCTTGCATAAGTTCATCTCTTTTATGCATTACTTGAAACCAATATGTACTGTGATATCCTTCAAACTCACCATCAAAATAATTTTCTACTAAATGTGCAAAGTCAGATTCGTATTTGTACAATAGACTATTTAAATCAACTGTATTCAAATCTGCACAGACATCATCTAATCTCCAAGACGTATCATGACCAGATTCTCGTAAACTTCTATCGTGAACAAAATAACGATCTAATTCTTCATTGATAATTTCTCCATTTTGGTACATTTTTGCGAATTCTCTTATAGAAATTCCCTCTTTTTCTGCATACTTTTTCAATTCCATATCAAAATGTCCTTCCTCACATTCTGGTGGCATACCAATTCCTTCAGCTCTATATCGATTTAGTCCATTTGGAGTGAGTCTTTTTCCCTGAACCATCCAAACGGTCTCATATTCTTGAATTGCTGTTTTTAAATGACTCGCAAGCCAGCATTTATCTTTAGTTACTTCAAAGATTTCGGAAATTAAACTACTGTAAAATGGAGGTTGTGTTCTAGTTAGGTAATAACTTCTATTTGCATTTAATATTTTGCCATAGTTCTCAATTTGATACTGAAAATTATCTGCCATAGCTTTTGCTAAATCTACTTTACCATCACATAATAGACCAACAGTTTCAAAATAGCTATCCCATCCATACATTTCATTAAACCTGCCACCAGGAACAACAAATGGAACACCTTTTACCTCATTATTTTCAACCTCAAGTTTTAGGCTTAAAATTCCAGGTTGATTATTTATAGATTTCACATATTCTGCTGTAATTTCAGTTGGAAGCTTTACTGCTTTTATTGGCAATTCCTTTTCTAGAGTATTGTAATAATCAAAAGCTAAACTATCACCATTTGGTACATATACTGGAAGGATTTCAGCAGTTAGGCTTTCATTTTTTGAATCTGAAATAAGCCCTTCAATCCCAGATTTATCCATTCGTCTAGTTAAGCCTTTCCAATAAAAATCTCGTATCATACGAGAAATTCTTTTGGTGGGTAATTCATCAATAAATTCTCGATTTATAACAGCCTCAGATTTACCTTGTTGTTTTTGAATTACAAGTTCTTGTAACAAATTAGAAAGCTGATAAGTCCCTTTGATTATTAATTTTTCACCGCCATTTGACAACAATTCGAATTGCTTTGGTCCATTGTCTTCAATGGTGATTTTTTTATCACCATCAGTATCTTCTTGTTCTAGAAGTTTTGATAATATATCATCAATATCAACTATCATGATTGTCTTGTTTTTTAATAAGACGTTTAATTATTAAAACTGAAACAACCAATAAGGCGATCGGTATAATTAAGAAATAAAAGGCATTTACACCTCCAATATGTTCAAACAATGTACCTACTATTCTAGACCCTAAAGTGCCACCTAAGGCAGAAAAAATTATAATAAGCCCTGACATTGGAGAGTGAAGTCGTTTTGGTAAATGACTTAATACTGTTGAATTTAACAAAGGATAAATTGGCGCAATAAAAAGACCAATTAAGGGTAAAATAAATCCTAATAATGGTACATCACCTAACCCATTTAAAACTACCGCATTACCCTCTATCTTGAGCTGTGGTAAAACACTTAATAATATTACTACCGAAATTATAGAACATACTATAACTATTTTTTCCCAGGCAATTGATTTAGAAACCCAGCCTGAAATGAATCTCCCTAGTGCTAAAGAAATGGCTAGGATGGATGCCATCTGTACACTTAATACCTCAGAAAAAGAAAATATTTTTTCATTAAATCTCGGAAGCCATGTCATTATTCCTTGTTCTATCATCACAAAAAAGAAGGCAGAAAAAATAAAAACTAATACTAAGGGCATCACCAACAAACCCGCTGAACTTTTTATATCATCTATCACACTTTTACCAGAAGTTTCTATTGGTATATTAATCTTAGAAAAAAGCAGTAACACAAATGAAAGTGCTATTATTACGCATAATACCGGATAAACCTGTAGCCATGCATCAGGATCAGTATCACTATAAAATGCTGGGAATAAAAAGTAAGCACTAGCTATACCAACCATAAAGAATCCTTCTACAGAACTCATTAATGAAGAATGTTCCTTTGGAGTATCTGTTACAACACCAATAAGACTATACACAGATAATTTTATTAGTGCAAAACTGACACCAACGGTTAGAAACAAAACTTTAGCAGTATCGAAGGTGTTTCCGTAATACATACCTAAACAACCAAAAAAAACTATTACCAATGCAACAAGCATTGCACGTTTATAGCCAAATCTTGGTAAAAATGATGCCACTAAAAATGAGACAAATGCAATTGGTAAATCTTTAAATGCTTCTAATAGTGATGCATCCGATTCAACTACTCCATAAACATTTATAGATTTAGCAATTACAATTCCAACACTATTAAGTAAAATGGCAAATACAAAGTAATTGAGGTATATTGATAGTTTAATGCTAAAATTCTTCATAACTCAAATCCTTTAATTTTCTTCAATATCTACTTCATCAACAGAGGTATTAGGTTCGTTAAGTCGCAAAGCCAGTACAGCTGCTATAA
>Ga0213860_10000230_pt1 | contig 22648 bp, 25 predicted proteins | sample PICome_3_FD_160118 | JGI IMG/M metagenome (GOLD analysis project Ga0213860, IMG submission 160118) | Coastal seawater microbial communities near Pivers Island, North Carolina, United States - PICO550 | ecosystem: Environmental > Aquatic > Marine > Coastal | place: USA: North Carolina...
GCCCCTGCTACTTTTTGTGCTAAACTTGTTCTCGGTACATCGTATGCTGGTTCAGTTCTAAACTTTCTATACTTTGTCATAGTTGATAAAGGTGCAATTAACTCACTACCTCTACCAATAAGTCTCATCTGTTGCAGTATTTCTGCTACAATTCTTTGCCTACTAGCATATTTCAAGTTGCCCCAATTAGAAATAAATCTTCTATACTGTTTGTACTTAGGATTAGTAATGTTTAGTTGAGCTTCGAGTCTAAAGAAGTAGTTCATTGCTTCATTTGCTCTATCACTGGTAGTTGCTATTTTTCTCATAAATGAGTAATGTTTACGACTGTCAAAATTTAACCTGCTTAACAATCTTTTACTGCCAATCGGGTCTTTTAATTTTATTTTATCTGACTCTGGATTCTTCAATACATAACATAGCATGTATAAATCAGTAGCACTTGTTCTAAATGTTAAGTAATTACCATACTGCGAAGTTTGTTTTGCATACTGCTTTGCATAGTTATGTTGTACGTCATCTTGTAGCATCAAATATATAGAAATAGTGTTTAGGTATGCTAAATCTGCAACATTTTTGCCAGTAAGGTTACCCATATTACTGCTTGTACGGTATAATCTACTTTCAGAAATTTCGTTATCTATAAATTCTAATTCCATCTTATGAACCTGGCTTGCCTGTTCCAAAGTTTAGTCTGCTAAACTCCAGTCTGTCTACTAGTTTTAATGCATTACCCATTCTGTCAATAGCAACAAAGCCTTCACCACTTGTTGCTTTAAAGCCTTCGCCGTCTGCTGCGAACGTTCGTGTGCTTTGCAGTTTGCCTAACTTGTCAATTAGTTTTAATTTTGCTTTGATAAGCATCAAGTATAAATCATATACTGCTGTAATTTCAGCTGCATGCTGTTTGATAAATTCAACAGTTCTAACTTGCTGTTCCATCTTAGCATCTTTAGTGCTTTGCTGTTTTACAGCATCAATTTTTTTATTCCAGTACTCAATAAACTTTACAACAAAATCCTTTGCTAAACTTTCAGGTGAACCAAAGTCGCCTGCTCTCACTTTGTTGTTCACTGTTGCTTTCAACTGTGGGAAAAAGTCTTTGCCTACTAAATCATTACCTTTTTCTAACCAATTAAATACATCTTTACCAATTTTCTTAGTGTATGAATCTGCGGCTGCTATTGCTGATAACACTTCTTTTGATTCTTCAGCAGTCATTGTTACTGTACCTGATACATCTTTGATGTTGGCATCTGTTTGCCACACACTTGGTGAACTGCCTAATCTATCTGAGTCAAAGCCAAACTTTGCTGTTGTGTCTGCTAAATTTGGTCCGCCTACATATTCTGTGTGCCACACAATGCCCATGTCAGCACTTAACATTTGTTTTGCTAGTTCACTGTCCTTAGGGACTGCGTATGCAAGTGTGTTAGGTTTAAAATAGATATACTGTTCGCCATCATGTTCCATTTCTTTGATGTCTTGTTTGAGAAACATCAAGTCACCTTGTGCTACAGTGTCCCAATTTAGTTTGCTGAGATTTTTCAAACAGATTTTTAATTTAGTTCTAAGTCCTTCAGCACTCTTTAGTTCACCTTTTACCATTTTATCTTGGTGATTAGTATCAATATCTTTATCAGTGAAGTTGAGTTTTGCTTTTCCTGCAAACACACCTTTAGTGCCTACAAAGAATTTGCCTGTTTGTGGATCTTTACCAGCAATGATTGCAGGGGCACCGTCCCATTTCACCGTCATGTCAAACTTTTGTTTGCTTGAACCTTCTAGCATTTGATGTAAACTGTATAGATAGTCTACTGCTTCTTTAGCACCCTGATAACCTTTGTTAAAAATATTATCTTCTAAGTGTTCCATGTGGGTATTCTTGCCTTCTGCTTCTAGCAGTAGGCTTTCTGATAATACTCTGGTAATTAGAGGTTTTGAAATCTCAATAAATCTCATTACACACCTGCTAAATCTTTCATTCTTAATAAGTCAGAGCTGATAATAAAGACACCGTCTGATACACCTTCGTCTACTCTAACTGTTAAGCCAATGTCACTCCATGTTAATCCATATGACTCTAACATTTCAGTCCAATACTGATAACTTTCTTGATTTAGGAACCTCTCGCCTTGTTTGGCTTTTGCTAAAAATACTTGTGCGGCATTACTTACGTCATAACCTTGTTTAGCATAAGCCATAATTTGTCTGCCTGCTATAGCACCTGCATCTTTATTACCTTTAGACAGTTGATCTAGCATCTGAGATACTTTTTGTCCTGCTGCCGGAGGAAGTTTACCACCTGGTAATTGTTTCTTATTAGCATCAGCATCTTGCTCTTTACGCAATGCTTGTTTTGCTAATTCGTAAGGATCATCTGTTGTTTCGCCTTTGCTACCTGGTATATGAGTTTGTTTAAACTGTCCAGGCTTTTTCTCTTTACCCTGTTGCGGAGCAGGTTGCTCGCCACTAGGTGCTGGTGCTGGTGCTGGTGCTGGTTGCTCACCACCTGGTGCTGGTTGTTGCTGTGCTGGTTTACCGCCTGCTAATGCACCGCCAATTGCAGCGCCAGCAACACCTGCGGCTTTTCTAAATACTGAACCAGGCTCACCTCTAGTTTTTTGTGCAAGGCCTGGTGTTTTACCTGACATGTAATCTTTTGCACGTTGCACTATACCTCTTTCTGGTGATTTTCCAGTGACATCGAGATCATGCTTTTTCATTAACTCGGCTTTCATAGCACCAGTTGCTGCAACTCCATTTGGATCTAGCCACTCGCCTTGTGCTTGGTCCCAAGTAAACATTATGTCATTGATTTTTTGTTTAGCATTCTTAGGAATACTAGGTTGTTCTTTACCTTGTGCTTGCTGTACACCTCTTGTTACTGCATTTCCACCTTTTTTCTGGGGTGCAGCACCGCTTGTAGTGCCCTGTGCGCCTGTTTTAGGTGCTGGGGTACCTTGTGCACCACCTTGTGCAGGTGCTTGTTTTGCTGGCTGTTGTGCTGGTTGTGCTGGTTGTTCGCCTGCTTGCGGTCGCTGAATTCCGGGTCTGCCTGCACCTGTTTGAGCACCTTGTGCTTGTTGTTGTGCTGTTGGTGCCGGTAATGCTGTTGATACTTGAGTAACATCACCTGGTTCCATGCCTGCTTTGGCTAATATGTTTGAAACTGATTGTGCATCTGTTGGCTTACCTGATCTGCCCCACAAGTCATTTAATTTTTTGACTGTGATTTGGTTGCCTATTTCTTTTGCTGCGGCTTTTGCACCACCTGCAATAGCACCACCTGCTTTCTTAGCGGCATCACCTACTTTTGCTGCGGCATTATTTGCAAACTTTTTAATATCTGCTAGTCCAATTTCATTTACTACTTGTTGTTCTGATTCATTTAAAGGAAGGCCTGCTAAATGCTTGGTATAGATTAAGTCGTAATTAATACCTTCTACAACTTTTTTGTCTTGTAATTCTCTACTAAATGCAGCTACTGTTGCTGCTGCCCCAATTGATTTAGCAAGTGTTTGTTTAAATGTATCTACTATTTGTTCTACGTCTGCTTTAGAATCTACACCAACACCTGTGTATTCATTTTTGAATTGGAACAATTGATCTCGTGCTTCGGGAGACAAGTCTGCATCAGCAATTTGATCCCAAATTGGATGGCTTGGGCTTGTGAATACATCTTCTACTCGAAACACAGGATTTCCAGCAGGGTCTACACCTTGAATTGAAACAGTACTTGAAAAACTAATTGGCGGGTCTATTCCACCAACACTTGTTGAAATGTCTGACGTAATTTTTTTGCCAACTTGGATTTCTGTACCGTCAAATTCAGTTGTATCTAGTACAGGGGTATCTCCAGTATAAGCCGAAGTTACTTCGTTACTTGCACTAATGTCTGTTCCTATGAATCCAGCATCATCCATTGCTTTTTCCATCTGGAAATAGTCTTGTAGTTGTTCAGGATCAATACCGTTATCTTCTGCCCATCCAACTACTTCGGAAGAAATATCAGGTTCTGCATCAAAATTGATGCCGGCTGCGTTTAGTTCTTCTGCACTTATACTTTCTGCTGGTACTCTTTCAACTTCTCCACCTATTCGTGTACTTGTAGTTCTTTCTAAATCTTGTCCCTCTAGACCTGCATAGTCCTGTAATTCGTCTACACCACCTAGTTCACCAATTTTTTGTGAAACTTTCTCAAGTTCTGCACCAATCATGTCTTGTGCATCACCTTCTGAACTTCTAAATGCAGTTTCGAGAGCATTTTGTGTTTTTAATAAATCTTCTACAGCATCAGGTTCTAATCCTTCAATGCTAGTTGCACTCATTGCTTCGAGGCCACTAACATCAACTGTTTGTCCGTCACTTGCAATAATAACATCTTGAACATCAGGTGGTACAAGCTCACCAATAACATCTAGACCTTTACCTATTACTGCACCAACGGCTGCTGTTTTAGCAGACTTGCCAACTGCTGTTGAAAGTTGTTCGCCTGCAAGTAATTCATTGCCGGCTCGTAATACAAAACCTGCTGCCGCACCTCCTGCTGGACCACCAGCAAAAGCGGCTGCTGTGGTTAATAAAGCAACTGCAAACTTTGCTTTACCTGGATGTTCTTTAGCAAGTTCACTTAGTTTGTTAACTGTGGCAACAATTTTAGAATCTTTGCCGCCTAATGCTGTTGTTAAATCTTTTTTGGATTTTTCAAAAGCGGCATCAATGTTGTTTACAGGAGTAGTATCCTGTATCATCTTACCTAGTTCATTAATTTTGTTGTTGATTTGACTTACAACACCACTAGCAAGTTTAACACCACCTACTGCGGCTTTACCTGCTTGAGCTGCTTTCTCGCCTGCTTTGCCTGCTATCGTTTGATACTTGCCTGAATCTAGTGCAAACTTTTCTGCTTGTCCAAAAATGCCTAAGATTTGATCAGCAGTGAATTCTGCTTCTGTGAGTTGTTCGTATTCTTCGAGGAGAGGCCATAATTCTTGCTCCCATCTGTTAACATAATTCTTTGTGTCTTCGTCTAATTGACGCCAAACACTTTCAGATAGGATTTTGTGACTTTTGCTTTCGTATAATTCTAAGTTATCAACTAGTGCATCACGTAGTATCATTATCTTTCCTCTGACTTTCCTTGATAACTTTCTTAATACCTCTACTAAACTTCAAAGGATCTCTGCCTTTGATGCTGTTTACTAGTCTATTAGAAAGATCTTTAGCGGTGTCAGAGTCATAATGTAACTCTATTTGTTCTAATAAGTTGATCGCACTATTAATAACGTGGTCAGCCCTATTCTCCACAGAGTAATCTCTGTCTCGATCTACTGATATTTGATTTAATTCTGCTAAAATACTTTTACGCACAACTTCTCCACCGATAAATTGTTATAACACTATTTATCAAATTAGAAGTCATCATTTTTCTTTAAAAACTCTCGCATGTTAAGTGCTTGAGCCACAGTGTCTTTTTCTTCTTCGCCTTCTGCTTTTATACTACTTGATCTTTTCAGTTGATCTACAAGGCTACTAGTGCTCACAGTCATTGCATCTTCGTCGCCTTCCTCTAAATCCTCAATCCTTAGTGTGTCAGGGTCAAATTTCAAGTCTACTTTTGTGCCTACACCAGCACTACTACGAGTTTTCATAAATTGTATTTGATATCTACCACGTTCACGCATAGCATTACTGGTAAAGATACCTACAACGTTGTCTGCTGTTTGTATTTTACTGATACCACCTGCAATATGATGGTGATCAAATTCTATTTCTTCTACCGCACCTCTGTTCAACTGCGATGCTGTTACCATTAGCAACTCACGTTCCATTGCTAAGTTACGCAATTCCTCAGATACAAACTTATCTTTGATAAATGTGTTCTCTGCACTAACTTTGCCATTGATTGGCATCATCAAATCCAAGTAATCAATCAGTAAGCAGTCTACTTTTTCACCACATTCTATCTCATACTCACGCAAGAACACTCTTAAATCATTAGCAGTTACACCATTAGGCATATATTTTACCCTCAGTTTTCCTGCACCTTTTGCTTTCATACGCACTCTTAAGTCAACATCATCGATGTTTTTCATAACTTCTCTGGTGCTGTATCCACTTACCATTGCATCAAGACGCATACTGATAAGTTGTTCACTAAGTTCTAAACTAACATACACAACATTCATGCCAGCCATTACCCAGTTAACTGCAAAGTTCTGTAAGAACAGACTTTTACCTGCGCCGGAGCCTCCTGCGAATATCGTGATTTCGCCTCTGTTCAGTCCACCGTAAAGTTTTTGATCTATCCCCTTCCAGCCTGTGCTTGTTGCTCCTGCTTGCTTTTTGATCCATTCCAATCTCTCCTTTGGATTGTCAAAGTAATCTAAACCTAAGTCTTTTACAAGTCCTGTTTGACTTGCTGCTTTAATTTTGTTTTCAACTTCGCCGTAACTTTGTTTTTCTAACAAGTCTGTGCTTTCAATAATTGCTTTTTCTAATGCTTTGTGTCTACAAAAAGTTTCAAACTCATTTAAAAACCAATTATGATGCTCAGGAGTTACGTTATCAATGGGATCAATATCAATTTTACCAACTGCTTTAATTTGATCTATTGTGGGGATAGTATTATATGATGTGCTATGACTTTTCAACAACTCAACTGCTGGCTGAAACTTTCTACTGAACCATTGCGGCTCAACAATATTTTGACATCTAGAAAACAACATAGGATCACTAATCAGAAATCTCAAGAACATTTCTTGTATTTCGTCGTTGTACTCTGTAATATCGCTCATAACATTCTCATTTTTACTTGTGATTTAATCTTATTATTGGTTGCGTATTTAATTATACTTGCAACCGTTAAAAGTCTGCCATATTTGGCTACTGCATCAGCGGCATCTTTGCAATCTGCATGCCAAGGAGGAAAACTAACTTCCCATCCTAGCTCTAATGCTTGCTCAATTAATTCTTTACCAGCAGTATCTCTGTCAGGACATAGTATAACACGTTTACCTAATCTGTCAATTAAGTGTGCTTGCTCTGCTGTTACACTGTTACCCATTACACTGACGCCATCTATAAGTATTGCATCAAACACACCTTCAGTAACAATAACAATTTCTCTTTCGTTGTTTGCAAATGCATCAACATTAAATACATACCCTGGTTGTAGTTTATGCAAATACTTTGGTGTTTGCTTATCCGGGGGAGCAATATGTCTACCAGTCCATCCTACTATTTCTCCATTGTAAGTGAAAGGCACAATAACTCTACGTTTGTTTGCTATGTCTTCAAAATGCAATAATGGATATATTCCAAGTATGCCTCTGTCTTTTGCATACTGCTTTAATTCGTTATCATCTGGCAACGAGTCTATCATCTTAACATTCTCTGGTAAGTCTACTGTGTCAAACTTACTGAGATTGTACACATAAGTTGATTCGTCCTGCTCCTGTAACTCGTCAGCAACTTTTAGCAACTCCATTTGTACATTGTGTATGTCAGCATCTGTTGCACCTAAGCGAGTAACAACCTCCTTATATTTTTTACCCATATAAGGACTCATGCCCCAACCTGTTTTGTAACCGCAGTTAAAACAGTTGAAACTTATTTTTGCACCATTACTAATCACGCCAGCACGTTTACGAGTATCGTTACACATCGGGCAGTCAAAGGTTGTCCAACCGCTGGGCGTACGATTACTTCTTACTGGCAAATTATCTACCAATAATCTGTGTACTTGCTCTACTATAGAATCCACTGTCATGCGTGTATTTTAACAGGCATTAGGTATGATGTCAAGATGTTTTTTAGTTTCTGAGTTGTACTTTAGTTATAGAACTGTTAGCATCATCAGGGTAACTTATTACTCTAACCCAATTTGCATTTACTTGGAATGTCCTATGCACGATATTACTAGTTGCACTCAATGCAATGTTGCCTGTAACATCAAACCAATCATTACTAGCATCGTCACTGTTTGGTGCACCAATCATGCAACTTGCTTGCACCTTAACATTACCTGTGTAAGTGCTTGGATAGATAGCAACACTATGTCTAGCATGCTCGAAGTTTCGATCTAAGTTACCAAACAAGGCACTTGAAACATACACGTTAGCACTTGCTTGCATTAATGAGTCATCTTCTTGTGTTGGTACAGGATCAAATACTGCTTGTCCTGAAATTGTGATGTCAAACGAGATATCGTTATTTTGATTTGAATAGATAGGTAAGTCCAAACCTTCTGCGTTTGTTCTTGTGATATAAATCTTGTATAAGCCTGGATCAATATTTTGAATATCGCCTTTGGTAAGGTACAACTTCACAATGCCTACATTGCTAGTGTTTTCAATCCTTTTTGTTAGTAAACGTTTCTTAGTTGCAGGGTTTACCAAGTATGCAACTAGTTCATCTGCGAAAACATTTTGAAGTTTTCTATCTCTATTTCTGATATTAAACTTAATTGTATTCGTTAATCCTTTATGTGCTATTAGTGATTTATTGTTCATTGGTCTGTTATCCACGTAAAAACTGTTGGTGGTAACCACAAGGTCCACTTCATCTTCGTACAAAAATAGTCTGTGATCGCCATAATCCATATAATATATACCTTTCTATTGTAGTATTTATCAAAGCCAAAGGTAAATATCTACATGCAAGAAGTCGATCGAGAACGTTTACCATTCATAACAGGAATAAAGTATAGCGGCAACGAATATTACGGCATAGTAGTTAATTACGATAACACGATTCTTACACTTTACGATCTTTCAAAAATGCCTGACCAAGAGACAAGGCAAGATTTTGTTAGCCTCGGCGAAACTTGGTGGTGGGAATCAAATAGACAGTTACCTATAGACGTATTCCTACATCATGAAATGAAACAATTTCAACCCTTCCTAACCACAGTCGTGATGAAAGACGTTGAACACCTGTTCGGTCCTATGACAACTTTACAAAATCTTTTAAAGAAACGTATCAAACGTAGAGGTATTCAACTAGTTAAGAAGACTGACTAGCATCCTCACAAATTAAATTCAACTGTACAACGATTGCTGTAGCAAATGCAATGGCGTGTGCTTTCTTAAAATAGTATTCGCCATCTTGTGGTTTATCCCAAACAGTTTTTTCTATCTCATCATATGGCTTGCCCATAAGATGTTTCTTTGCTGGACGTATAATTGCAAGTATCATTGCTAACTGCTCAATGCTAGTAGGCTTGTATGCTTTTACAACGTCAGCATAATTGTTAATATGGTACAGTTGACTTACAACTTCATGATGCTCTAGTAAGTTCCACATAGGCTTAGTTGCTAATAGTTGATCTAAGTGTGCTTCATCTTTTACATTTTGATACACACTGTTGTTTAGAAAGTCAACTTTAAACCAGCCTTCTTGATCTGCTTGTTTGTGATCAATTGTGCTGTAACCTTCTAGTGGAAACATTGGAATAGTTTGAAAGTATACACCTGTGTTATGCTTTGTGTGCTCATTTGCTTTGTGTATACTCGCAGGTGTATGTTTGACTAAACGTAAAAAGTCATCTCTGTTTGCCATATCAATGTCTACGTCAAAATCAAAACCCATGATCACCCTTTGATAGTTTTCTCTGTAACCTCTTTACTAAATTTGTTATATTATAATTGCATGCAATACTGTAACGTTCGCTATTGCCTACAACTGGTGTCGTATAATGTGTTAGACTTGCTGGAAAAATATACATGTCGCCAACTTCAGGTTCAACACTTATTTTCATTGTGCCAAAGCCATTCTTTTCATTCTCACCATACGTGAAGTTCAACTGTCCTCGTTGTTTTTCTCCACCTGCTACATTATAATACTTGCTTTCATCATTGTCAAGTTTAATATCTGTAAATATAACGCACACAACATCTGCAGAAAAATTATGATGATGTGGCGGGTTATGTTCGCCTGCTACTTGTTTGTTATACCAAGCAGATAACATTTCAACTGCTGTTGGCAAGGAACCAGAATGTATTGCTTCATTCCAAATGCCAGTGTCAATATCGTATACATATTCATTCATGTATTCTAATAATTTATCGTGTACAATTTTATTTGCAACTATTTGATCGTAGAGATTAATCTCTTCTCTGATAAACCCAACAAGTCTATCAGTCATTGACTCTTCAGCAGATGTGCACATACTTTGCAACATGCTTACTATACTGTCATCAAGTTTTACTCTGGCAACTCTAGGTCCAAAGTTATCAATTACTCGTAACTTATTTTGTGAAGACATATATTCCCTCAAACTTTTCAACGCCATCTTGTTTGCCGTTGCCTACACCGGGTCTAGTATTTAACATCATCTTGATTGTTTCAGTATGCTTGAAGCCTAACTTTTCTGCTGTTTCAATCCAACGATCAACAACTTTGAATTCCTCTTTAGGAGTTTTATAGTCTGCGATGTTTGTTGCAAAGATGCCATCGTTATTTAAACCTTTGTGTATGTTACGCATAGTTGGTGCTACATATCCTTCAAACCAACTGTCCAAACTATCGAATTGGTTCATGCATTGTGTAGGCTCATCTGAATACTTTTCTAAATTAAAGTATGGAGGACTACTGAAGGCACAATCAATATTTTCAGGCACAAACTCTTCACTAACACTTTGATGTATCTCTCCTCGTCTACCTCCTGCTTGTTCAATAAAATCATTTAGCAGTCTTAGGTTCTCTACTGTTTCTGTATTAGGGTCGACACCAACATAATCAAATTGAAGATTACTGCTTGTAATGCCCAAAAGCCTTCCGCCATATCCTGAACTATAATCATATATCCTACCCCATAACACAGGGCAACAATACTCAGCAATAGCACGGGCATTCTGAGCTTTAAAATTTTGTATATTTTCTCCGGTGACCAACTCGAGAGAGCGTCTAATAGCAGTAGGATAAACAAGACTGTTGCCGTCCCGAAATTCAAAGCAAATACGAATTGCTCTGCGAAGTTTTGTATCATCATAAAATCTGTCCTTCAAACTGTTTGAGCCACGTCCTTTAGGCTCTGCTGTCATCATGTTTGGGAATATGAATCTGTTTATTGTTTGACCTCTGTTATTGCCTAAACCAATTTTACCATCTTTAACATTGTTATAACTACTGTCTCGGAATGTTTTAATAGCATCTACTACACCTTGTTCTGTATAATAGATAATAGGCACTAAATTAATACTGCGATATAAATCAAATACAGCATCAATTGTGCCTTGCGGGTCTGCTTCATATGTTTCGTTTGTAAACTTATCAAACTCAGAGTACAAAGGTTCATAGCCTGTAAATTCGTTGCCATGTATGTTGTCTGGTTTGATATTCCAAAACGAATATATTTTATCTAACATCATTCCTCAAATAGTTTACTCCACTTTTTTAATTTATGAAGTTTCTCTTGTTCACGTTCCTTCAAACCGGCTTCGTTAATTAAGCCTCGTTGTATTAAAACCTGCAAGAGGCAGTATACATCACCTGCCTCATCTTGTAAATTTTTGTAGTATTTTTTCTTCCCATCACTGCGAATCATTTTACTACATGCTTGTACTAGTTCACCACATTCTTCCATTGTGATTACTAGTGCCTCTATGTCTTTACTTTTCATTGCCGTACCATATGTTTATAAATCCTGATTTGTTTTCAAAGGCTGATGGTGTAGCATTAGCCTCTTTCATCCAATCGTGCAAGTCTGGAACAACTGTACCAATGTGCCATTGTACAACATCCATCAATCCGTCGTTGTTCATGTCTACAAACATACTGTCGGATTCAAGTTCTAAACAAACATCATTAGCATCACATATAGTATACCCTGGCAACTGTGGTAAGTCATAAGTGCTAGTTCTTACCAGTCCACCATTTTGGTCGTTTAACCATAGTGTAGGCAATGTTTCGTGTGCATAACCGTTTGCAGTAAACCAGTCCATATATCCGTCACCGTTTACATCTAATGATTGCTTTAATACGCCACCTGCTTCAGTAGTATCTGTTTCAAAAGGTGATGCTAACATTTCAAGCCTGCCATTGTTAAACTCAAACATAGCCATAAATGTGCCTTCTGCAAATTCAGTTTCACATGTATAAGTAGCAGTTGGATCGTAGTCGCCACCGTTAGCCAATGTTTTCATAGCCGCAAATGCAAGTAACACAGGTTGACTATCAGGCGTAGGATACCATAGTTCGAAATGGTCCCATGCAAATCCGCCGAAATAAGGCTTGTTGTTGTAGATTACAATTTCACGTCTGCCACAGCCAGCCTCATCATATGAACCCCATTCAACCCATTCTAGGTTATCATACACATTCCAAAAGTCTAGTTTTGTAGGTGCACCACCGTTGAGTTGGAACAATGCAATACCGTCACCAGTACCACCGACTGCATAGTCAACGTTAATAGATTTAGTTGTACCAAAAGGACTATGTGTAAACGAATCTAGTGTTTGTAAGTATGGGTATTGTGCCATATCATACTTTACAGTATCGTTATAATATTCATCAGCAACATCAACAAAGTTTTCACCATCTTGCCTATAAGCAACAGGTGTATCTGTCATATGATCTGCTGTCCAATATCCAAACAAAATATCCCAAGTGTAATTGTTGTTAGGCAATGCCGCAACACCTTGTGCCCAAATAGGAGCACCAAGTTCTTTAAGTTCGTATTTGCCTTCCCAATTAGGTACAAGAATACCCTGCTGTGATGTTACATTAGAGAAGTCTGATCTATACTTACGAACAAAGTCATCTCTACTGATAATATAACTGATTAATGGTAGTCCACCATTTGGATTTTCCAATGGTGTGAAGAAACCTGCTACTCCGCCAAACTCAGCACCAAGTTCCATATCATTTTTACCAAACAATGCTTGGTTATCAACTTTGTATCCGCCGCCGGGTTGACTAACTAATGCTAACATGGTGTTACGACTAGGTAAATCATGTTCGACTTCGTCGCCGGGCCATTCAACATCGTTTGAACCACACAGGACAAACATCAATATATCCTGCTGATCGTCTGCATTTAGATCTACTGCAATCATGTGTTGAATAACAGATAGTGTGCAATAGTCTAATTCAAGTTCTGCTACAGCATTCGTAATGCCAATATCAGGTTCTGTGTTATACCCAATACTGCTATTAGGCATTGAATGCGGATATGATGTGCTTGGTGGTGGTGTAGGATTAAGAGGCTGTAAGCCAACTGATGGTGATGTTCCACCACCTCCGCCACAACCTACAAGCATCATAACGCATGTAGTTTGCAATAAAGTTCTAAATAATTCCACTCTTTTTACTCCCAAAGTAACTTAATAAGTTCATATATTATACGTTATTTTGGGGTAAATGTCAAGAGTATTTAATGGTTTAAAATCAGTAACTTACGCAATATCTTTACCGGCATATTCGCTTGCTATTGGGAATATCTCAGTGATTGCTTTTGCTACAGCATGAGCCAGTTCAATGTGTTCTAATTGTGTACCATTAGCACCACGTAATTCAATGTAGTGAATCCAACTACGCAACGTGCCGTTCACATACAACCTGCTTACAGTGTTTCCTTCTGGTAGCACTGCTCTGGCCTGCTCTTTGGCAATACCGTTGCTTATAGCGAAGTTATATGCGTCTAATGACGCCTTAATAACATCTCGTTGCTTGTCTTCCCATTGTGCTTGCAACTCTGCATCTTCTGTGGGTACACTGTTCTGTCTGTTTTTAGGGTCTTGCAATCTGGCATCACGAATTTCAAAGTCTAAGTCTTTTGTAGGGTCTGCATAACGTTGACTAAACTCTTGGAAACTAAAACTTCTATGGCGTAGCATTTGACGTGCAATATCACGTGTGGTTTCAATTTCCAAACATGCTGATACCATTTCAAGTGGTGACCAATGTTTGTGCTTCATCAAATACTTTACAAGTTTCTCACTTGTTTCTTTGTTGTTTTGATTATCTGGATTGCTCACTCTTGCACAGTAAGCCACTAAATCCAGTGCAGACTCATTGTAGTCTGGTGCTTGACTAAAACTAATCAATTTTGCTTTCATCTAATTTTCCTTTCATTATGGTTTGCTCTCTAGGGTGTTGAATTTGTACTCTTTCTACTCGCCAACCAGTATTGTTTGCTATCTCTTCTATTGTAGATGGCTGGTAGAAAAAGTCTTTTCTAGCATGACTGGTTGTTGGGTTACGACTTTCTTTTTTCCATCTATTCTCCTCAAAGTATGTGAAGTAGAATACGCTCTCAGTTGTAGAAATGCTCTTAAGATTTTTAAAGCATTTTGCTATATCTAATGGTGTTAAATGTGAAAACAAACTGTTTGCCCATGCTACATCGTATGCTGAGCAAAAGTTAAAATCAAATGTGCTGTTGATTGCAAAGGATGGTTCTTTACTTAGGTCACTTTCTAATTCGTTGACGATCCCTTCTTTGAGTATTCTGCCGTATGCTTCGATACCAAAATACTTTCCTCTGTTTAGATAGGGTATAAGGTGCTTGCCTAGTCTTAAACTACCGCAAGCAATATCTAATACTGTTGTATTTTGGTGTACGTTTGCTATATCTTTTAACGTTTCGAATTGCCACAATCCAATTCTATCAAAATCTCCACCAACATACGATCGATGGTTTTCCATATTCTGTTCCTTATGCAAGAACTACTTATGATTTTCCAGTGTATTTTTTACGGTATTCAGGCTTCATTGGGGCGATGAAAGAACATGAAAAAAGTATATTATCTGCTCTTCCTTGATTAACAGTCATACCCCATGGAATGTAAGCAGGCCAAAAAACACATTTATGTTTTCCTGCTTTTACGACATGATTATCTGGTTGCAGTAGGTTAGGTGTTGCAAACAACTTAGAACCAAAGTTTTCAAAATACAAATCGCCGCCTTTGGTTTGTTGTAACCAAACAGCACAGTTGTACCATCTTTCTTTGTCTAAGTTGACAGGAAATATGTGTCCTGGCTTTAATGAAATTAAGTATGGATTTAGTACACTAAGATTACGTTCGTGTAATGGAAGAACTTTGTTTACTTCTTTGTGGAAGTAATCTCCAATAAGCATTTGCAGTTTTTTTAACTGACTATCTAGTGGGTATTCTTTGTTGGTGATTGCACCGTAATTGGTTTCCATTGCAATAGCAGAGTCTAAACTTTTGTTTGCGCCTCCTATAATTGCTGAATCTATTTCTGGTGTTAGTTCTATCTTACCTTCAAATATATAATCTGGAAATAGTGTTGATACTTTAAATGCCATTTATATTCCTGCTAGTTCGCAAGTCTTCTTAACTTCACGAACCTCTTCTTTATTTTTTGTAAACAGTTTCATCCAAAACGGAGCATCAATGACATGTTGTATCATTTTTACTTGCTCTGTATTTAAGTTATTTAGCAGTTCGTCTCCAGTAATACTCAAGTAAAGTAACCATGGAGATATCTTAGCAGCTCTAATATCATGTACTGCTCTTGCGGGAGTTACAACTTTAAAATACTCTTGCCATTGGTGTCCTGTTTCTTCTGCCCATTTAGACAAGTAGATAACATTCCTTTCTAATGCTCTCATACCTGTTTCTTTCTTAACAAACTCTAGCAAGTACTCATCATACAATGCATCACTGCTCCAGTCCTTAAGTTTCTTCCCATTCTTAATTAACCATTCTGCAAATTTCTCTGGCTCCAAATATTCATTGCGAATACAACTTCTGCCAAACTTTACAAAGCCTTCATAGTAATTACTTGTAATAAAGTCTTCTATGCTTTTTGATTTACTTGCAGTAGTATTCAATTCATAGAACATCTGGAACACTCTGTAACCTAATCTTATGTGTGTTAAATCTTTGTCTGCCCAACGTCTTTTCTTTACACACATATGAGCCGCAAGGGTACGTTCACTCTTAAAGTTCTTACCGCACCATTTACAGGTGTTATTTTCCGAAGATGTCTTTAATTGATTTGTCATCGTATCCGTGTGCTTTTGCCATTTCTTTTAGTTCGCTTTTGTCGTTGATACTTAACAGTAATTCTATTTCATCATTCTTCATATGAGGATATAGATCAGCAACAAAGTTACTTAGTTTATCTTTTTTCTTCTTTGCATTTGGTGGTTTCAAATAAGGATGAAACTGTATTTTACCAACGCCACACGCACTCAACAATAACCATTGTAGTTCTGGATGTTTGCTAACTTCCATGAAGTCTTTGTTTACAAGTTCATTAGTCATGTAAATGTAATGTGCGGCATCTTTGCCTTGCACACTGCTAGAATAACGCATCATCATCCATGCACTGAATGCTTTCTTTTGTTCAGGCGTTAGTCTATTATAAAAGCCTCTGTCACGTTTGTCAAGTGCAGACATAATGTCCTTCAAAGGTATCGCTGGTGCTTTTTTAGCCATTACCATTTATCCTTGTTAATACCTGCATCATCAAATGTGCCATCAGTTCTTTGTTTCCTGTAATCAAAAGGAACACTCACACTGTATGGACTTGATAGATCGTTGCCTACATACTGGAAACGTTTGTAGACAGTTGACGGATTTACATGGTCAAAGTATCGTATTACCCATGTATCTTGCTTTTCTGCGTATGCTTCGACTTCTTCATATGTACCGTAAACTAGTTCTTCATTATCTAACTTTGCAAGTTCTATCATTTCTCATTGTAAATATTAATAAAATGCTCTTCGCCTTTGGCGACATTCTCTAGCCAACTAGTGTCTGCAGAATCGTCAGCACTATCGCTAACATACTTATAACACTTAAATTCAACCTGTGCTTGTTGGCATGCTTTAGCAATAGCAAAGGCCTCCATGTCTACAACATGGGCTGGGTGTTCTAAATTAGGATCTGTAACGAAGTTATCTCCTGTGCTACAAGTGTAACCTACGCCCATTGATATTGTAATAGGATCTTTTGGCAACATAAGTTCTAGTGCTTCTGGACATTTACCCTTATCACGTTCTACAAAGTTTACCATTTCGTGGCAACCATGCTCAAGTTTAATTCCACCTGCTGTACCAAAGTTCCACACAGTTTCTGGCTTATATTTTTGTATAAGTCTTGCGGCTGTGATAGCGGCATTAATTTTACCTACACCTGTAAAGAATACATTATCCCACTTAGCCATGTTAGGTGCTTCGTTTTCTAATGCAATCAAAATGATGTCTTTCATTTATTCTCCTTCGTATTCCAACAGATACTCTACGTTATATCCTGCATCTCTTATTATAGCACTTCCTCCTAGATCGGGCAAGTCTATAATTGCAACAATTAGTATATCTTCTTTTGGAATGTTCCAATTCTCATGTACAAGATCAGCACAGGCCATTGCTGTGCCTCCTGTAGCAATGAGATCATCTACAATGACAACTTTGCCTTCAATAGGCGAAATCTTTTGTATATGTATTTCAGTTTCGCCATACTCTAACTTAAATGCTTTACTAAAAGTTTCGTTTGGCAGTTTGCTTGGCTTTCTTGCTAGTATAAATGGCAAGTCAAATTTGGTTGCAACTGGTGCACCAAAAACAAAGCCTCTGCTTTCAATACCAACAACTGTGTCAGCATCAAACCTTGCTGTTGCAACAGACAACCTTGTTACTGTATGGTTGAATGCTTCAGCATTGTCAGTGATACTTGTGATGTCTCTAAACTGTACTCCTGGTATAGGATAGTCCGGGACTGTTCTTATAATGCTTTTAAGATCCATCGAACAAGTCCGTTTGTTCCCATGGAAGATCTTCTTTACCAAAGTGTCCATAGTTGGTTGTAGTTGTTAAGTCTAAATCAAACAAACCAAACCTATCAATAATACCTTTTGGTGTTAGGTCAACATTTTCTTCAAACCACTCAACTAAGTCACTTCTAACTTCGCCGTCTGCATACACATACAAACTAGTTGGCTCTACAACGCCAATAGCATAACTTAGTTGCACTGTGGCATTCTTTGCTTTGCCACTTGCTACAATGTTCTTTGCCAAATAGCGAGCCATATATGCTGCTGATCTGTCGACTTTAGTGCAATCCTTACCTGAAAAAGCACCGCCGCCATGTGGAGCATAGCCGCCATAAGTATCAACAATAATTTTTCGTCCAGTAAGTCCAGTATCTCCATCCGGTCCTCCAATTACAAATCTTCCAGTAGGGTTGATTAAAAATTCAGTGTCTGACAAATCAAACGTGCCGTCTAATTCATCTAAGATAATTTGTTCAACTCTATCACGTACAGCCTGTATACTCATTTCATCAGAGTGTTGTGTGCTACAAACAATCTTAGTAATACCAGTAGGAGTGTTTACGTCATCATATGACATAGTTACTTGAGACTTACTGTCTGGTCCAAGCCATGTTTCTCCATTACGTCTTTCTTGTGCAAGTCTACGCAAGATCCTATGACTGTAGTAAATAGCACTTGGCATTAAGTTTGGCGTTTCGTCGCATGCATAACCAAACATTAGACCTTGGTCACCTGCACCAAACTCGTCTGTGCCTAATGCAATGTCAGGCGATTGTCCATGTAGTTCATTGTAAACTTTTAAAGACGCCCAATGGAAACCATCTTGTTCATACCCAATATCTTTAACTATATCTCTAACAATGTTTTCAATGTGTGCTTTATCAAAGCGATCACTTTTATATTCACCTGCTAGTGTAACCATATTAGTTGTCACTAATGTTTCAACTGCGGCTCTGTGATTTAGTTTTCCATCTATTAAGTATGTTGCGACTGCATCTGAAATTTGATCTGCAATCTTGTCTGGGTGTCCTTCCGACACACTCTCACTCGTAAATTGATACGGCATATATTATTCCTGTAATTTAGTTTTAATTTGTTCGATCCAACTATTTACATGATTTTCTTCCCACCAAGTGTCTTTTGTGATCACAAAGTCTACGTTGTCTACATCTGGGTTTTGAAACACTTTATTAGTATCTTCGAATCGACCCTCTTCGATTGTGTTTAGCCAAATTGTTATGTCTGCTTCGAAGTGCTCACGGGCACTTTCAAAAGGACATACAAAATCACAAATAACATTTCTGCCATTACTCTTTTCAAAGTCGGCGAATGTTTTCATACGATTAGCCTGGCGTGACCTTCCTTCGTCTGAGAAGTCCCAATCGTCAGCCATCTTTCTAACTGCATCAGCATTGTACCATGCTGTATCAATCTCTTTCTGTAAACGTTCTGCCAAGTATGTTTTGCCTGCACCTGGTAAGCCAAAGATTAATATTTTACTCATTTTTATCCTCTGTCTTCATAGAAGTCATCAAATGCTTCTTTTACAATTTCAGTTTCTTCCATATCGTAACTGACATATTTTTCTGATTCGTCATGCCACTTAGTGTTAACATAGCCGACACTCGCATAGTAGCCTTTGCCCATTGTGTCTGCATAGTCAAAGTCAATCTGTAACGGAGCACGGTCATACCAGTATGACTCAATTATCTCACCCATATCAGATTCAATTTGCCCTGTTTGCAATAACTCTGGGTCAAAATCTTCACCATCAGTTTCGACATACACTTCACCAAAGCCGCCTTTCTCTGAACTAAAGAAAAACAATGTTGGTTGATAGTCTTCTTCATTATCTGAATCAACTTCGTTACTGCTGTAACATTCTCTGCTGTAGATACATGATTGGTAATCATGTGATTCCTCATCACCAATTTCCTCATACATGCTTGTACTGTAATCATGATCAACACCATCTTTCCACTGCAACAATCCATCGGCATATTCTGCATCTTCATGTAGTTCAATTTCAACTACTTCAAATTCGTTATCTGCAAACGGTCCGTTAACATGTTCCATGTCATCGTTTTCGTTCCAGCAATAGAAATCTTCTAGTTTAGGAGATTTTGAATCTATCATATCATCATCTTCCCATTCTAATCCTTGCAAGTGTTCTATAAGTTCACCTTGCCCTTCTTCTTCAACAATAGGCATCCAGTAGTCTGCAAATTGCTTAGTGACAGCACCTACTGCCATTTCGCCACCGTATCGTCCGGTGTTAATTTTAAAATATCTTTTACTCATAATATTTCTCCAAAGTCTAAGTCTTTTATTTTATTAATTTCTTTAACAAATAGAGCACACTTAGGCTCTGGTTTGTCTTCTAAAGGCACAACTAAAATGTGCCCATTCTTTAATCTTGGAAAGTACCACTTGACGTCTTGATATACATTTGTAATCTGTATTTCTTCGTTGTCTGGGATACCGTTTCTCAATGGATTAAAAACTGGTGTAACAAAGCCTCTGTTGTTTAAACTTGCTAGAGGAATAACCTCAAGACTTCCAAAGTCCTCGTCACTTGTTAATATACTCCAGTCCATAGGCATTTGTATTTGGCGTTCGCCGATGTTCAAACAAATCGCTGGGGCATGGAAACTCTCTAAAAAAATTAGAGGTAAAAAGTAGTAATCCATAAACTCAGGATCACTAGTATCGAATATACAATACCTAAGATCTTCTATCTCGTCAGGTACAGTATCTAGTTCGTAGACTGTATTATCTACAGTTAATATTTTCATTTATACTCCACTTTAGTAACAGAGTGTCTAAACTGCTGTTCTTTATAAAACTGTTTTCTTTTCGTTAAGTGTCTCTTACTATACTTTAGATTACTCGTTAAGTCAATCACTTTCAGATAATCTTTATCTTCTGCTTTACGAATTCCTCTTCCTATAGACTGAACAACTCGAACGAAACTCTTGCCGGGTTCAATAAGAACAAGGTTAAAAATACGAGGTATGTTAATACCCACGGCAGCAACACCATATGTTGCCACAATAACTTTGTTATCCATTTCACTAACTTCTGCATACTCATCTTGCCTATCTGTTGTTTTCATTTTGCCGCTAATAAATACCCAACTGTCATTTCTCTCTGCAAGCATTTCTCCTGTCTTGATTCTATCAATCAATACTAATGTATTTCCTGATACAGCAAGTCCATTAATGATACTGCTTATTTGATCAATTCTATTTGGGTCTGTTACAAGCCATTTAAGTTCTTGTGCATAACTACCAAAGCCTAATTGGCCATCTTGTAATTGAAATATATCAATGTCCAAGTCTGCAAGTACGCCCATGTCTTGTAATTCTTTACTACTCAAGTTTCCTACAACATTACCTAAGCAACATGTACATGCAACTGCTTCATGATCGTCTTTGGGTATTGTTCCTGTAAGACCCCATCTAATAGGCACGTTAGCAAATACGCCGCTTAGAAGGTCTCTAAGTACGTCTGCTTTAGCCTTATGCACTTCATCTACCATTACGCAAGCAACATTGTCTAAGAAGTCACCTATATCAATTGGTGCTTCGCCTGCCTTTGTTTTCTTGTGTAATACTGCTAAACTTTGCCATGTACAAATTGTGTGCGTTTTATTGTATTCTTTTCTGTCGCCATAGAAAACACCAACGTCTAGTCCTAAATGCTTGTAGTCCGCTTCTGTTTGCGTTACAAGGTCCTTATTAGGCACTATCACTATTGTTCTACCATACTTCTCGCATTGATGACTTAGTGCGGCCGTTACTAGTGTTTTACCAGCACCTGTGGCAATCTCTTGAATACATTGTGGGTTTGCTAAAAACTTGTTAATTATTTCTACTTGATAATCTCTAAGTATAATTGGTAATCCTTCTGCAGGGTGTTTCTTTGGCCAACTGAATTCTTCATATGTATCTTGCTTTACTTCATCAAAGCCAAAATCCCATTTTTCTCTTTTATCATCAAGTACGACTTCATAACCTAATTCAGTTACTACAGGAATAAGTTGGTCTAAAAGATTCAAATAACTTCTACCACCAACATCACAAAATCTCACATAGCCGTCCCAACGACCTAGTTTGTATGCTGGCATGTGATATGCATATGGCAAGAAGTATTTGCAAGTGTCAGATAGTTTTCTGCGTGTGGCTACATCTAAGTCATGAAACTTGATGTTTACTTCATCTCTAATTTCTAATCTTGTTTGTCTAGCCATAAAATTTATTATACATTATATATGTGTGTTGTCAATCTATTCATAGTATACTTTTACAAATTTCTATGCTTCTTCTGTTGTATCCTGATTGCGATACTGAGCCAAATCCCAATGAATATCCTGTGCTGTCTTGCTTATGATATGGCAAATAATAATGTAACTTTTCTATAGTTGCTACAGGTCCAAAAACAATTATGTCAACACCGTTGTTGTACAATTCTTTACCTCTTAAAAAATCTTCGTATGATGCAATTTTAATTGTTATAATATTATAGTCCTTAACTATGTCACATACTTCTTTAACATTCTCTGTGTCGTCTGGTAATATAATACACGATATAAATTCTGCTGATTCCTCACAATGTGTTTTAAGAGTTTCGATGTCAATTTTATTATCCTTAAATCCTACAGCAAGTCCTGTGGAATTAGTATTTGATAATGCATTTATTGTGTTCATCTCTGCATTATTAACAGTAATAACACAATCTTTATGTGCTAACATATTATGTCTAAAGTATTCTCTTGCAGTCATTATTGCTGTAAAGATATCGTTGCTATTGTTAGTAGATTGAAATGTAATATCGAAATATCCTGTTAATGACAGTATATTTTTTCTTATATCAGACACATCAATATCCTTTTCTA
>Ga0213860_10000231_pt1:2500-22591 | contig 22591 bp, 20 predicted proteins | sample PICome_3_FD_160118 | JGI IMG/M metagenome (GOLD analysis project Ga0213860, IMG submission 160118) | Coastal seawater microbial communities near Pivers Island, North Carolina, United States - PICO550 | ecosystem: Environmental > Aquatic > Marine > Coastal | place: USA: North Carolina...
AAAAAAATTCTACAACTTGCCAAAGGTTATAGAGGTGCTCACTCTCGTTTGTTTAGAGTAGCAAATCAACAAGTAATGAAAGCTTTACGTTATTCATATGTAGGTCGAAAACAGAAAAAACGTGTTTTCCGTAAATTATGGATTAGTAGAATAAATGCATCAGCAAGACAAAAAGATATTACGTATAGTCAATTAATAAATTCTTTTAAACAATCAAAAATCAATTTAAACAGAAAAATGTTAGCTCAAATGGCTGTTTTAGATTGTCCTAGTTTTTACAAATTAATTGACCATACAAAAGCTTTAAATTAAATACTTTATAAGTTTAAACTTATAAAGTATTTTAAAAATTACCTGAAAACGGTAATAAAATTTTAAATAAATTTATTTTCAATGAATATTGATGATGATTTAGAAAAACTTTTAAACAATTTACCATTTTTTATTTATCAGCATTTGAATAATCATTCACATAAAGATAAATTAATTGAAATTGTTTTAGATTTAGGACGTCGGCCTGAAGCTCGGTTTACAACTGGACCTGAATATTTATCACAAAAAATTATTTCATGGCAAGATTTAGATTATATAACTAAACGTATTAGTAAATTCAGTGGTGAGAACCGTGCGGGAATTGAACGAACACTACACCGGATAAGTTGTATTAGAAATAGACAGTTTTTAATTAACGGGTTAACTTGTAGGGTTGGGCGTGCAATTTTTGGTACAATTTCAATTATAAGAGATTTACTCGAGTCTGGAAAATCAGTTTTAATTCTAGGGAAACCTGGAGTTGGAAAAACAACAATTATTCGAGAAATTGCCCGTATTCTTTCTGATGAAATGGAAAAACGAGTTATTATTATTGACACATCTAATGAAATTGCAGGTGATAGTGATGTACCGCATAGTGGTATAGGCCGAGCCCGCCGTATGCAAGTACCAAAAACTGAACTTCAACATAAAATAATGTTAGAAGCAATTGAAAATCATATGCCTCAAGTCATTGTTATTGATGAAATTGGTACAGAACTTGAAGCTTTAGCTGCTCGTACGATTGCTGAAAAAGGCGTTCAATTGGTTGGGACAACTCATGGTAATTGTTTAGAAAATTTAATTAAAAACCCTTCTTTGTCAGATCTAATAGGTGGTATTCAATATGTTACGATAAGTGATGAAGAAGCTAAAAGACGTGGAACTCAAAAAAGTGTTTTAGAACGAAAATCATACCCTGCTTTTCAACTTGCTATTGAAGTGAATAACACTTATTCTTGGACGATTCATGAAAATGTTGAAAACTCTGTAGATTTAATCTTACGTGGGAATTTTAATATTTCGCAAATTCGGAGATTAACCCAAAATCAAAAACTTAAGATTAACTACCAAACTCTCAAAAATGATTTTTTAATAAAAAATTCACAATTTATAAATAAAGAAATGGTCTCAATTCATAGGCATTGGTTTATAAACAATCAACCAAAAAGCCGGAGTTTACTTCATTTAAAAAATACAACTTTAATTATTTATCCGTATTCTTTATCGAAAAATTTAATTCGAGAAATTTTAGTAAAATTCGGCAATAGAATAATTATTACAACTCAAATTAAACAAGCAAATCTTATTATAGGTTTGAAAAAACATTTGAGACAAAATTTTCGACTAAAAAATCTAGCTAATAAACAAAATATACCAATTTATACTATAAATCAAAGAAGTATTTACCAAATTATGCGATTATTACAATTTTTTATTTCTTAATTATAAAAATCAAAACAATAATTGATAAAATTTTTGTTTCCATTCTTATACTAAAAGTTGAAAAGTCGTCAATAGTATAGAAGAATTCTATTAAGCTATAACTTCTAAAATACTGATCAATATGATAATTAATTCTTAATAAAAATAATAATAGATAGTACAAGAATCTCTTTTTATTTTTCTATGTCCAAATTTTAAATTATTCTTTTTGAATGGAGGGGTAAAATAGTTAATAATTAAATATAAAAAAGAGTAGATATAGTTAAAATACTAACTTACTTTTTTAATCTTATGCTGCTATTTTACAATCCTGACATATGTAGATCAATTAAGTAAATTATATTAGTTACTATATCTAATATATATTATACAACATTCTCCCTAAAATAACAATATTAATATTGTTATTTTAGGGAGAATGTTGTATAATATATACTAAGGGGGGATAGCTCAGTTGGTAGAGCAGTGGATTGAAGATCCTCGTGTCCCCAGTTCGAATCTGGGTCTCCCCATTATATTAAGAGTTAGGCAAAGTATTAAAAAATTTCGTAGGATCATCTTGGAATAAAAGGTCTACTATTCCCAGCGGGCCATTTCGGTGTTTTGCGATTATTAATTCTGCAGGAGTAATATTTTCATTTTTTTTTATTGTTGAATTGTAGTAACTTTCTCGATATAACATTAATACTAAATCAGCATCTTGTTCAATGGACCCACTTTCACGTAAGTCAGATAAAACTGGTCTTTTATTAACACGACTCTCAACATTTCTACTTAATTGAGATAACGCAATAATTGGGATTTGAAATTCTTTAGCAATGCTTTTAAGTGTTCGTGTAATTTGTGAAATTTCCTGTACACGGTTTTCAGATTTTGATTTTGAACTTAGAAGTAATTGTAAATAATCAATAATAATTAACCCAATTTTATTTTGCTCAAACAAAATTTTTTTTATTCTAGACCGAATATTCAATGTTGTTAGGTTTGGTTGGTCATCAATGAAAAAGGGTAATTGAGAATATTCTTGAATACTTTTTTTTAATTCATACCAATCTTCTTTATATAAATTTCCAAGTTTTAATCGAGTTTGACTTATACCAGTTTCATTTGCCAGTAACCGGTAAATTAATTGTTCTTTTGACATTTCAAGGCTAAAAAATACAATTGGTAATTTATATTGTTTAAGTATGTTCTCAGTTAAATTCAAAACAAATGCTGTTTTTCCCATTGAGGGTCGTCCCGCAAGAATAATTAGGTCTGATTTTTGAAAACCTTGAGTTAGTGAATCTAAGTCATAGAACCCAGATGCTATTCCTGGTAGGTCTGGTTTTAAAGCTTTTTGTTTTAATTCTAGAAAAACTGTTGAAAATAGTTCAGCAGTGGTGAATTGTTTTTCCTTTGTTAATTCATTTGTTAATGCAAATGATTTTTTTTCGAAATCGTTTAAAATTTTCTCTAATGGAATGTTTGTAATATATGCTGAATTAATTGCTTCATAACCTAAATTGATTAGTGTACGCCGTAAAAATTTATCTTGAATTAATTGAATGTATTCTTCTAAATAAACTAAATTAGGTATTTGATTTAGAAGTTCTAATAAAACTTTCGTACCCCCAATTTTATTTAAACATCCAGTTTCTTTTAAAAAATCATTTACTGAAAATACATTTATTGGGACTTTTTTACGGTACATTTCTATAATAGCTTTATAAATTTCCTGATGGTTTATAAAATAGAAAGTTTCAGCTTGAACAGTTTTCATTGTAATTTCAATTGCTTCATAATTAATTAATAAACAACTTAATACAATTTTTTCTGCTACAAAATTATGTGGTAAAGGAGTTTTTGGAATTGAAAACTGTACCTTATTATCAAAATTTTTCATATTCATTAAAATTTAGTGTTTATCGTAACCTGAAAATAGAAGCCTTGTTTTTTAAAGATGTATGTATTACAATAATAATAATATGCGTCCTTAGTTCAGTTGGTAGAACGCTAGTTTCCAAAATTAGATGTCGAGGGTTCAAGTCCTTCAGGACGCGTTTCTCTTAAAAGTAAGAGGTGTATTTTTGAAAATAGAATTTTAGTAATTCAAAATTTCCGTAACTAATTAATTATAAAAAGATTTAAACTTTAAAATATGGAGAAATCTTTAATTAATTAAAGTTAAAATGATATATCTCTATTTTATCAAGAAATAAAAATAAAATTATATGGCAAAAAAAATAACTGCATTGATTAAATTAGCATTACCTGCTGGGAAAGCTACTCCAGCTCCGCCCGTAGGTCCAGCTTTAGGTCAACATGGTGTAAACATTGCAGCCTTTTGTAAAGAATATAATGCTCGAACGACTGAAAAAGCTGGACTTATTATTCCAGTTGAAATTTCAGTTTATGAAGATCGAAGTTATACTTTTCTTCTTAAAACACCACCTGCATCTGTTTTATTAGCTAATGCAGCAAAAGTTAAAAAAGGTTCATCAACTCCAAACCGAGTAAATGTTGGATCAGTGACAAAAGCACAATTAGAAGAGATTGCTAATATTAAATTACCAGATTTAAATACTACTAAATTAAGTAGTGCAATGAGAATTGTTGAAGGTACTGCCCGAAATATGGGTATTACAGTTATAGATTAACGTTTAAGTTTATAAGTTTTTAAGAAAGAAATTATATGCGAAAATTATCCCGTCGTCAAAGCGAAAACCTTAAAAAAACTAAAAATGTCGTACACTCAAGTTTAGAAGAAGCAATTAATTTACTTCAAGAAACTGCAACGGCTAAATTTATTGAATCTGTTGAATTACATGCTAACTTAAATATTGATCCAAAATACGCAGACCAACAATTACGTACAACTGTAACTCTACCACATGGTGTAGGGAAGTCTATGCGTATTGCTGTTTTAACAAGTGAAGCAAATTTCAATGAAGCTACAGAAGGTGGCGCTGATATTGTTGGTAGTCAAGAATTAATCGATGATATTAGTCAAGGTAATATTAATTTTGATTTATTAATTGCTACACCTGACATGATGCCAAAATTGGCAAAACTTGGTCGAGTTTTAGGTCCAAAAGGTTTGATGCCTTCCCCTAAATCAGGAACTGTGAGTACAACTTTAACAGAAACATTATCTGATTTCAAAAAAGGAAAATTTGAATATAAAGCAGATAAAACTGGTGTTGTACATGTTAGTTTTGGTAAAGCAAATTTTTCAAAAGATCAATTAGTTGAAAATTTAACATCATTATACCAATCTATAGAACAAAATCGCCCATCGGGTGTTAAGGGTAAATATTTTAAAAGTTTATTTATTTGTTCAAGTATGGGCCCCTCTATTCAATTAGACTTAAATGCGTTTGATTAAGCTATTTAAATCTAAGTGACTACACAATTATAAAATATACTAAAATATACATACATTAACTAAAAAATTTTTATGTCAGATAAAATTAATCAAATTGTTGAAGAGTTAAAAACATTAACTTTATTAGAAGCATCAGAATTAGTAACAGCAATTGAAGAGACTTTTGGTGTTGACGCATCAGCAAGTGTTGGTGGTGGCGTTGTTATGGCTGCAGCTGCAGCTCCTGCTGAAGAAGTAGAAGAAAAAACAGAATTTAACGTAATGTTAGATGAAGTTCCAGCTGATAAGAAAATTGCTGTATTAAAGGTTGTTCGAACTTTAACTGGTTTAGGTTTAAAAGAAGCAAAAGAACTTGTAGAATCTGCTCCTAAAATGGTTCAAGAATCATTAGGTAAAGATGCAGCAGAAGATGCTAAAAAACAAATTGAAGAAGCTGGTGGAAAAGTATCATTAACATAAAACTTCTTCTTTTAAAAAAGATATATTTAAAATATATCTTTTTTAAAAATTATATTTTTCTCAAACAATTTTTTATCTTATCTTTAAACAGATCTATTTTGATTTATTGTATCGGTTAATGAATTTAAAATTAATTTAATTGAACGGACTGCATCATCATTACCTGGAATTGGAATATCTACTAAATCAGGGTCACAGTTAGTATCTAAAATTGAAATAATTGGAATACCTAATTTACGGCATTCTTGAATAGCCGTCATTTCACGTTTTTGATCTATGATAATCGCAACATCAGGTAATCTACTCATATTTTTGATACCATTTAAATGTTTACGTAATTTTTCTAATTCTTTTAATCGTAAAGATGCTTCTTTCTTTGGTAATAAATTAAAAACTCCATCAACTTCTTGTTGTTCTAATGTCTTTAATCGTTCAGTTCGACTTTTTAGAGTAACCCAATTTGTTAGCATACCACCTAACCATCTATGGTTTACGTAATATGAATTGCAACGATTTGCTTGTTGAGCAATTACTGCACTTGCTTGTCGCTTTGTTCCAACAAATAAAAATGTTTTATCTTCAGATGCTGCCTTTGCTACATATGAGTTTGCTCGCTTCAACAATTGAGCTGTTTGTACTAAATCTAAAATGTGAATATTATTTCGTTCCGTATAAATATAAGGAAACATTTTTGGGTTCCAACGATAAGCTTTATGTCCAAAATGAACACCAGCTTCTAATAATTGGGCTAAGTTAACATCAGCCATAAAATTTGATAACTCCTTAATTATAATTAGTAACTATACTTTAGTATAGGATAACAATAACAGATTGAAAAGAAATAAGTCTAGATTTTTATTTTAATTTTTTCGATATTAATTTTTGTTTTAGTTTGTAATGTTGGATTAAAACAATTTGTATAACTTTGGTAACCTGTACCAGATGGAATTAAATGTCCTATAATAATATTTTCTTTTAACCCACGTAGCCAATCTACTCGGCCTTCAATAGCGGCTTTTGTTAATACACGTGTTGTTTCTTGGAAACTTGCTGCTGAAATAAAACTTGGGTTATTTAACGCTGCTTTTGTAATTCCTAATAGCAATGGTACATAATAAGCTGGACGTTTATTGTGAGCTTCAATAATTTCATTAATATATTGAATGTGATATAAATCAACAACTTCACGTGGTAGTAATGGCGTATGACCTTCATGCGTAATTAAAACTTTTGTGGTCATTTGTTTAATAATAACTTCCAAATGTTTATTTGCAATTGAAACGCCTTGTGATTCATAAACAGATTGAACAGCATTTAAAATCAATAGTTGAATCTTTTTAAACGTCCTATAACTAGCTTCATAATTGTTTGTTAAACGATAAGAAGTTGTAAACGTTTCTTCACTAGAGAAAAATTGTTTTTTTATTCCATAATAATTAAAATAAATTTTTAATAGATTATGTGGATTAATTTTATCATTTTCTTTTATAGTTGTACCTAATTTTTGAAATTCAAAACCGGAGTCAATACTAGTTTTTTGAATTAATAAACTCTTTTTTTGATTTGTTGCTAAATGTTTATTTGTCGGTTTCTTTTTCCGAGCTTCTAATAATTCTTCTATTCGTGGTAAACCTTGAACAATATCACCTGTAATTTCTTTTTCAAAATTTAATAAACCAATTACTTCACCTTTTTCGATAAATTCACCATTTTTACAATAAACACTATTCACTTCTTCTTCAAAATAATCTTCTGTTATGGAATGAATCCCAATTGATTTATTAAAAGGGTATTTTAAAAATTTTAAACCTGTTAAATTTGTATTAAAAGAAGTGTTTCGTTTAATTTTGTTATCAATTAAATCGGAACTCTTTAATAATAATGGTAAACATTGTTTAATTTTTAATTCTGTATTATCAATTTTGAAGTTATTTATACTATTTTGTGCTATAGTTGACTGATTTTCTTTTTCTACTGAGAAATTTTTTAAAAATAATGGGATTGGGGAACTATAAAACTTTCCATTTTTCTTCATGAACATTTTCGAAAATTTGGCTTTAAAACCATGGGATTTTTTATATGGATCTAGTCTTTCTACTAATGAGCGTTTTGTAATATCATAATAATTTAGAAAAATATTTCCTTTGTTATGAACCTTATTGTGATCTAATGTTAAAAATTTATATTCTAAATCTGTTTTTTCCCGACCATTTTCAGTTTTACAATTTGGGAAGAAATAAGGACGCCCCTTTTGTATAGTTAAAAACTCACCATTGTCAATTAAGATTTTTCCTGTTTGATTTACGTTAATATTATCAATAATCAACTCATTAACTGTTCTATTTTTTCCTTTTTCTTTAGGAACAGTTATACAATCATTATTCGATATTAAAAAAATTTGTTTTTTATTAGACCGTTTTGATTTAAATTTTACTATTTCTAAAGAATTTGCTGTCACTGACTCAAGATAACCTAGAGTTGTATATGAATCAATAAATTGATTTGATCCAACATTTAAAGAAGATTGTAAATTTGTATATTTTAAATGCGCGGGAATATATTGATTTAAGACTAATTTTTCTAAAATCTTAAGGTCTAACCGTTTTCGTTTAAAGCAATTACTTAATTCAATTGTGATATTATTTTGTGAAGAATTTTGTGAGTTTATAGTTATACTTTGGGAAATTAGGTTTATACTATTTGAAGTTTTAATTTTTTGATTCGTTTTATATAAATAATTAATCTTATTATCTACCTGAAAAATTGATTCACACTTTGCATCAGTAGTAAAAATTGTTTTTAAGTTTTTTCCTTTAGGAATTTCATAAATGTTAAAAGGTCTAATTAATAATTGGTTATTTGTTTTATTTGGAATATTTTCACACAATGATGGTTGATTTATTTGAATATTATCAAAAATAACTTCACCAGGGTAATATACATTTTTATCTACTTGTTCAAATTGCTTACCCTGATAAACAAACCCTGCTTTAATTGCAATTTCTTCAATTATATTATTTTTCTGTAAAACACTTATGATTCCTGCAGTTTTTGAGTTAATATTTGGAATAATCTCAAAATTTTTCGAGATAAAATTCCCATTTTCAACTAATAAAATATTTTTATCACAATTTAATTTATAAGTTTCTTCTGGTAACCAAATTAACGAACTCTGAACAATCTTCTTTTTTAATTTTAATCTTAAAAAGATACTTTCCATTTCTTGGAAGTTTAAAAAATTTTTATAGAACATAAAACCAGTTTTATCAATTTTAGGTTCTAAAGTTTTTAAATAAGTATCATAATGGCTTTTACTAATTCTTTCATAATCGTCTTTGGTTATTTCATAAGGTATATTATATGAAATAAATTTATCTACGGTTTCATGTTTTTGCTTAATTCGTTGATCATAATACATAATTCCACCTGTTAAGGTTTTAAATTTATTATTAAACGAACTTATAAATGGTTTATATTTTTTACAACGTTTCCAATTCTTAGAATTTGAATCTTCTAATCTAATTAAATATTTTGAATTAGACGAACTAATTATATAATTTTTATTATTTTTTGGGTTACGGATTTTTTGGGCATAAGCATTTTTTAAAAAATATGTGTCGTTTGTAATTTGAATTCTCTGTTCTAAAACACTTTTCTTTTTAGAAATTATTTTAATATAACCAGCGTGTTGGTTTATTAATTTTGTTCTAAAAATATAACTATTTTTATTAATTTTGTGATCTGTATAAAAATTTAAAAATGAATTACTTGGGGCTTGGTAAACTTGGCCAGATAAAATCCATAATAAGCGGTTTTGTGTTATTAGGTTAGTTCTCATCTTTAACCTAGGAATAAAAATTTCCCCAGCTGTATCACTCAGTATCGGTTTCCTTTCTGTTAACGTTTGTTTTTCTGTACTGATTAACTCTCCAATTATTGCTGATCTTTTAACATATTGATTACTTTTTACAAATAACATTGTATTTCGTAATAATTCCACTTGAGTAATTTTTTCATTTGGTTGTTCTGGAATTACTATTAAAGATCCTGAATTTTTAGTAACTAATACATCATCACCTCGATTTGTACGTAAGATAATTGTTTTTAAAATCTTAGAGAATTTAATAATACCATTTGTTGGACTAATGATTTGTTGTCTAGCTTCTGATGTAAAAATCCCTCCTGTATGGAAAGTACGCATAGTCAGTTGAGTACCAGGTTCTCCAATAGATTGTCCAGCAAGAATACCTACAGCTTCACCAAGATCAACTAAATTTTGATTAGATAAATCCCATCCATAACACATTTGACAAATAGAATGATATAAACTACATGTTAACGGTGAACGAATATGAAATTTTGAAATTTGTTTTTGTTTAAATAAGGCTAATAGTCTTAACGTTATTTGTGTATTTGTATCAGCAATTAAATTGTTAGTTTTTAATTCATAAACTGGTTTTGATAATACTCTTCCAATAATTTGTTCTTCATCTATTTTATTTTTAGTGTCAATGAGAAATGAAGAAGATGTTAAACAATCTTTTTCTCGAATAATAATATCTTGTGCAATATCAATTAGCCTACGTGTTAAATACCCTGAATTTGCTGTTTTCAAAGCTGTATCAACAATACCTTTCCTAGCACCATAACCTGACATTAGATAATCTGTAATGGTTAACCCTTCGCGAAAATTCTTTTTAATAGGTACACGCATGATTTCACCACTAGGATCAGCCATAAGTCCTCTCATACCTACAAGTTGACGAACTTGAGATAAATTCCCTCTGGCACCTGAAAAGGCCATAATATAAACTGAATTTAGTGGGTCATAGGTCTTAAAATAAGAGACTACATTATCTTTTAATGACTCACTTGCAATACTCCATGTATCAATAATTTTTTGAAAACGTTCTACATCTGTGATTTTTCCTTTTAAACAAATTTTTTCTGCATTTAAAATATCTTTATTCGCTTTTTCTAACATCTCATTTTTTGTCGCAGGAACTTTTAGATCTTCAATACTAATAGATATACCTGCTTGTGTTGCATATTTAAACCCAAGATATTTTAATTCATCAGCTAATAAAGATGCTTGCATAGAATCATATTTTGAAAAACTCCATGCTAATAGCTCTTTTAATTGTTTTTTATTTATAAGTGTATTCTGATAACTATAATCTTTCATAATCTTTTTGAGTCATTATTATTTTTAATAATTAAATTCTAAAATTTTACAATTCAATATTTAAAGTTGTTTGAATTGTGTAATTTAAAAGAACACGTCCAGTTGTCGTTTGTAAATATTGAACAATTGTTCTATCATTTTTATCTTTACGGATTTGGAGATTTTCATAATATTCAATATAACTTCCATCTTTCAATTTTATTTTTTTTATAAAATTTGTAGGTTTAGAAATTTTGTGTTTATAGCGAACCCAAATTGATGTGTGAATTTCAATTTGATCTTGGTTATATGCTAAAATAACGTCATTTAAATCAGCAAAATAATGATTGGAGCCTAATAGTCCTTTAATATTATTTACAGTTAAATAATAACAACCTAATACCATATCTTGACTTGGCATAATAATTGGTTCACCATTTGCAGGTGATAAAAAATTATAAGGAGCTAGCATTAACATATAACATTCTGCTTGGGCTTCTACTGATAAAGGAACATGAACAGCCATTTGATCACCATCGAAATCTGCATTAAAAGCTGAGCAGACTAAAGGGTGTAGTTTAATTGCTCTACCTTGAACAATAATTGGTTCAAAAGCTTGTATTCCTAATCTATGTAAGGTAGGTGCTCGGTTTAAAAAAATAGGGTGGTTTGCTAATACCTTTTCAAGAACAGGGTCGATAATTGGTTCATTTTGTTGAAGTAAATTTTTAGCAACCTTCATATTACTTGCCAACCCTTGATTAATTAATTCGCGAATTATAAAAGGTTGAAATAATTCAATAGCCATTTCATAAGGTAAACCACATTGATTTAGTTTTAAGCTTGGTCCTACTACAATTACTGACCTACCAGAATAGTCTACTCGTTTTCCAAGTAAATTTTGACGAAAACGCCCATGTTTTCCTTTTATAATATCTGATAATGATTTTAAGGGACGATTACTTGCACTTAATGCAATTTTCCCCCTTTTCCCATTATCAATTAAGGTATCAACCGCCTCTTGTAACATTCGTTTTTCATTTCGAATAATTAATTGAGGGGCATCAATCTCTAACAATCGTAAAAGACGATTATTACGTGTAATGATTCTTCTATATAATTCATTTAAATCCGATGTTGCAAAACGTCCACCTTCCAGTTGGATCATAGGTCTTAAGGCAGGTGGAATAACAGGCAATATTGTTATAATCATCCATGCTGGGTTTGCACCTGTAGTTAATAAATTTTCTAAAATACGAATGCGTTTAATTGACTGATCACGTAATTTATAAATTCGTTGATATTCCCATTTTTTCGACCAATGCGAAAAATTATAAAATGGTTGTTCTTGATGAAGTACTTTACTACAAAGCATAATAAAGTTTCGTGTTTTAATTATTTCTTGATCAAGATTTAATTTTTCTAATTCACGTTTAATTAAAACTGCACCAATTAAATAATTTGGTGTTGATCTTAATAAATATTTTGGTGTATTTCTACGTCTATTACGTGATTTTGAATATGGTTTTAAAGGATAACCTGTAAATCCTAACTCTCTACAACGTCTATATTGTTGTAAATCCCAATGTAATCCATAAAATGCAATTTCATCTTCGGCAATAAAATAAGCGAGAGATGCTAATTTTATTCGTTTTATTCGTTCATCATAAAAATTTACAATATTAGATTTTTTTGCTTTAGATTTGTCTTTAAGAAACTCTTTACAATTTAAAAGCGCTTTTGGGCTTGTTAAATAATTTCGACACTCAAGACTTGATGATGGATATTCAGGTATATCTTTATTATCTTTTTCTTTAGGATCTTTTGAATCTGCAAATTCTGTCCATCCAGTATCTAATCTTTTCTCACATTGTTCTACCTCAAGTAATAAAGCAATATAATTAGGTCGACTGTTTGTATACCATACATGAGTTACCGGATATATTAAATTTATATGACCCATTCTATGACGCCGAACTCGAGATTCTGTTAACTCTACACCACAACGTTCACATATTAATCCTTCATACCTAACTCGTTTATATTTTCCGCAGGCACACTCTAAACTTTTACTTGGGCCAAAAATCCTTTCACAAAATAACCCATCCATTTCAGGTTTAAATGTTCGATAATTAATTGTTTCAGATTTTTGAACTTCCCCAACAAATTGACCATTTGGTAATTTCCTATGAGACCATTGTAATATTCTCATAGGAGAAGCTAATTTTATTTTTATATAATCAAATTCTTTTTCAGACCTTATCATAATGAGTTTTTAAAATGAAATGTTATTTATATTTGATGTATGAGAAAATGTTTTTAATAAAGGATTGTATTTTTCAATTAAATTTAATTCAATTTCATATGATTGATCTGAACTAAATTCATCAATTCTATATGTGCTCAGATCTAATCCAATTGATCTTAATTCTTGTACTAATACTTTAAATGATTCAGGCACTCCGGAAGTTGGGATTGGTTGGCCTTTAATTATAGAATTTAAAGTTTCATTTCGTCCTTGCATATCATCAGATTTAATTGTTAATAATTCTTTTAGTGTAAAAGATGCCCCAAAACCTTCAAGTGCCCACACTTCCATTTCACCAAATCTTTGACCACCGTGTTGAGCTTTCCCCCCCAAAGGCTGCTGAGTTACTAAGGAATAAGGACCTGTTGCCCTTGAATGCATTTTATCATCAACTAAATGAATTAGTTTTAACATATAGGCATTACCGACTGTAATTGGATTATCAAACTCTTTACCTGTTCTTCCATCAAGTAATACCATTTTCCCTGGCGAATAAGGATTAAATAACCATGCTTCATTATTTTCGACTGAAGCTTGTCTTAATTTCTTGTTAATTAGAATACGCGAAACCTCTGACCCATACATTTCGTCAAATGGTAAAATTTTAAAGCGACGATTTAATTTATGCCCAGCTAACCCTAATAAACACTCATATAATTGGCCAACATTCATTCTTGATGGAACACCTAAAGGGTTTAAAATAATGTCAATTGGAGTTCCATCTGGAAGAAAAGGCATATCTTGTCTAGGTAAAATACGAGAAATTATTCCTTTATTACCATGACGTCCTGCAATTTTATCACCTACTTGAATTTTTCTTATTTGTGCAATAAAAATTTGAATTTTCTCAAATTTATAAGCTAATTTTGTTCGACGATTAAAAGTTAAAGTCTCAATTACTCTTCCATACTCACCTTCGGGCATTCTAAACGATGTATCACGAACTCCTTTTGCCTTTGCTCCAAAAATTGCTCGAAGTAATTTAGACTCTGGTAATTGTTCAGAATCATCTTTAGGAATAATTTTCCCTACTAATATATCACCTGGTTTTACAAATGTCCCAACCGTAACTATTCCATCTTCATTTAAATTTTGGACATCAGAGATACTTAAATTAGGAATATTATTTGTTGTTTGTTCCGACATTTCTGCTGTTCGATCAATCTCAATTTCATATCTTTCAATATGAATAGACGTAAATATATCTTCATATACTAAACGCTCATTTATTAAAATTGCATCTTCAAAATTATATCCTTGCCATGGCATATATGCTACTAAAACATTCTGACCTAAAGAAAGTTCACTATTTATAATCCCTGGACCATCCGTTAACATTTGACCAGATTTAATTTTTTCACCTTCCCAAACAATTGGTCGATGGTTAATACAAGTTTCTTGATTTGATCGTTGATATTTTTGTAAATCATATTTATAGTGTCGTCCTGAATCTTCAAGGATAACAATTTTATTTGCTGTCACAGATTCTACAATGCCTGCTCGTTGAGCATTTATTACCATACCTGAATCTAAAGCAATTTGATTCTCTAGACCTGTACCAACAATAGGTTTTTGTGGAAGTAGTAATGGAACTGATTGTCGTTGCATATTTGATCCCATTAATGCCCGGTTGGCATCATCATGTTCAAAAAATGGAATTAATGAAGCTGCTACTGAAACGACTTGAATTGGGGAAACAGCAATAAAATCTACTTCAGATGGTGTAACCGTTAAAAAATCTTGCTTGTATCGTATAGGAATCAAGTTTTTTGTTAAATAATTTTCTTCATTTGTTGAAATATCAGCTGGAGCAATTTTATAAAAATCTTCAATATCAGCTGTCAAATAAATGGGGTTTCCAGTTTTAATTACTTTTCCATTAATAACTCTCCAGAAAGGAGTTTCTAAAAATCCAGATTCATTAACTCTTGCACACGTTGTTAATGATGCAATTAAACCAACATTCTGTCCTTCAGGTGTTTCAATAGGGCAAATTCTTCCATAATGACTTGGATGGATATCACGTACGGCAAAACTAATACGATCTCGATCAAAACCTCCAGGTCCTAGTCCACTAATTCTTCGTCTATGTGTTAATGAAGATAATGGATTTGTCTGATCCATATATTGAGATAATTGACTTGCTCCAAAAAACTCCCGAATAGTTGCCCCAACTATATTAAAACTTGATAGTTGACTAGAGTATGTTTTATTGGTTTGACTACGTAATTTACGTAATAATCTTTGAAACCCAATACGAAATAAATTTTGTAATAATTCGCCAACTGATCGAACTCGACGATTTTTTAAATGATCAATATCGTCACTAACTTGTTTAGAAGTGGATAATGTTATTAATTTATCAATTATTGCAAATATATCTTCATAAGTAATTGTTGTTATACGTTTTGAAAGTTTGATGTCTAATCGATTATTCAATTTTGAACGGCCAATTTTTCCTAAGCGGTAATAAGAAGGGTCGAAAATACGAGAAAATTCAGAAATATTTTTATAATAATTTTTATCTAAATTGAAACGTAATAATTTATTTTCTTGAGATAGTGATGATGTTAATATGGGTTTATTAAAATAGAAAAATTCAGAATTTTGTAAGTTTTGACAAATTTCTAAATCTGTTACACCCATTTCTTTTAATAAATGTATAATTGGTTTTTGTGTAACTTTATCAAGTTGAATAATAATTTCATCTTCTTGATTCTTTATAGGATATTTTGATACATTAATTTTCGTATTTTTTTGAAAACCAAATCTTACCCATGATCCATATTCAGGAATTAATGTTGCTGTATATAGCTCTTTTTCTCCATATTTTCTTTTATAAATATCTTTTATTAAATGGTCATTTTTATACTGAATAATTTTAGATTTTGTTTTTAAGTATTTTGTTTTATTTTTAAATATTTTCGCTTGGGATTGTTTTCTTTTCTTATCTTTTTCGTTTTTAGTAAAATTATATTTAAATTTAATAAGCTCTTTAAAACTATTAGTAAAGTAGAGATTTGATTGGACGCTATTATTTTGAACAACTGAGTTAATCTTTGGTGTAATATTTAATTTTAAGAAATTAAAATTGTTAAGATAAGTAAAATTAGCTAAATCTCTAAGTAAAAAATTAAGTATTTCAGTATGTCTATTTAAACTAAGTAAATATTCTGATTTATGGAATAGTTCATTATATAATAGTTTAATTTGGTTAAATTCTTTTAGTGATGTTTTATTATTTTTTCTTTTTAAAATTTTATGTGTAACAATTATTTGAGTTAATAACTTGAAACATTTAACAATTAAAGTAATTCGATCTTTATTTTTCGGATGATTAGTATGTAATAAAAACTTTAACCATTTTAAATAAATATTAATTCGCTTTAATTTTATATTTAAGTTATCTGTTTGAATTAAACTTTTATATACTTTAAAACATTCAAGAAACGACAAACTAAAATCCATTTCATAATCTTTTATTTGCTTAAATGAATAAAGATTAATTGCCTCTCCTTGCCAGTTCCAATCTTCTTCTTTTTTAATGAACCGTATTTTCTTTTTTTTATCGCTAATTAATTTCTTTTTGACTCTTGATTTTAAGAAATATAACCTACTTTCAGTAGGTAAAATTTCACTTGGGGGTGTAAAATTTTTTAATTTACCTATTTCACTAGAGATTACTCTTTTAATTTTCTTATTTTTTTTCTGGTGTTTATTCTTTTCAAAATATACACCTGGACTTCGAATAATTTGACTAACAATAACACGTTCACACCCATTGATCACAAAAGTAGCAGAACTTGTCATTAATGGTAAATTAATTATGGGAAATTTGCTATGGTATTTTATAATATTTGTTTTTTTATTTCTAACTTCTAACGGAATGACAAGTTGCGCTGAGTAATTAGCTGTATATTTTTTAGCTCGTACAATATTATAAACAGGTTTTACTAAACTATATTCTTGTCCAAATAATATATATTCAGTATTTTGACTAAAATCATAAATCCTTGAAAAACTCGTTAGTTCTTCATTTAAGCCTTGAGCAATAAACCAACAAAAACTTACTCGTTGCATTTCTATAAAATCAGGGAGAGCAGTTGTATAATTCATCATATATTAGTTTAATTGTTTTATTAGTAACGTAGATTAAATACAATAACCAATATGGTCCGTTATTGATAATAATTATGAAAAATAAATTCGTAATATCATTTTACATTTTTCAAATTAAAGCTAGGATCATTGTTTATAGTATTAATGTTTTAACTTGTTAGGTCTTTCAACTTTTTATAATAAATTTCATTTTCATTATAAAAACAAAAATTTATGTTCGGAAATAAATAAAATTTAAGTGTAGACTTTGTAATGGTGGTACTTAGTTTTTCTTACTAATTATAGTTAATATTTTTTAACTAAGTTTCTTATAATTTAAGTAAGAGTTAATTTAATGTGGAAAGGTTAATTTTATTAACTTGATTAATTTATAAAAAATATAAGTTAACACAATTTATGTAAAATGCTTTATCTATACTAAGGTATGTTAACTTATATTTTTTAATTTTTTAAAATTACGCACTTTTTAATAAAGCTGATAATTTTGCTTTTTTTCGTGCTGCAGTATTTTTATGATAAACATTTTTTTTATAACCTTTATCAATTAAACTATAAATTGAATTTAGGATAATTTGTAATTTTTCTTTATCTGCCGCATTTTGTGAACCTTTATAACTCTCTAAATCTTTTAAAAATTTTTTAGTTAATGTTCTTACTGAACTTTTATAAAAGCGATTTTGAAGATTATTTCGTTTGGCTATTAATATGCGTTTTTTTGCTGACTTGTTATTTGCCATAACTTTAATTTAAGTAAATATTTATAGATTGTATTTTTGTTTAATAAAATATAGTATATTTAGTAAAAAATTGGAAGTTTTTATAATTAATATTTTAAAATAGAATATTAAACTCTTGATATAATAATAATCTTCAGTCAATATAATAAAGTAAAAATAGTATTAAAATTTATTATTATAGGAATTTTTATGGCAAAAAATAAAGGTACTAGAATATTAATTACTTTAGAATGTACCGAATGTAGAACAAATGCAAATAAACGTTCTGCCGGTGTTTCACGGTATTTAACGCAAAAGAATCGTCGAAATAATCCACAAAGAATGGAGCTTAAAAAATATTGTCCACATTGTAATAAACCGACTATTCATAAAGAAATAAAATAAAATTATGTTAGCACAAAAACAAAAATTAGCACCTATTGGAAGTAATCAAAAAATTGATTACAAAGATATTGATTTATTAAAATTATTTATTACAGAACAAGGAAAAATACTTCCACGTCGAGCGACAGGAGTAACAGTACAACAACAACGTCAAATTGCAAAAGCGATTAAAAGAGCACGAATTTTATCATTATTACCATTTGTAGCTTCTAATGAACTTTAAATTTTTAGAAGTTAAAGTTTATTAAGATGATGTAAGGAGGAATTCGAGCGAATGGGAGTAAGGAATTTTATTGATCGTGTATTCACAGTTATTTCCGATCTAATTTTAAAACTTTTGCCTGCTAGTAAGCAAGAAAAACAAGCGTTCGCATACTATAAAGCTGGTATGGCAGCACAGGCAGAAGGAGATTATGCAGAAGCATTGGAAAATTATTATGAATCATTATATTTAGATGAGGATCAATACGATAGAAGTTATACACTCTATAATATTGGTCTAATTTATGCTAAAAATGAGAATTATCCTCGTGCATTAGAGTACTATCACCAAGCTGTCTCGTTAAATTCAAATTTACCTCAAGCTTTAAATAATATTGCGGCAATTTACCATAGGCAAGGTCTTTTAGCTTTAGAGATGGCTTCTCAGGATTACGATTCCACAATGGAAATTTCTGAAGAATACGAATATATTGAATTAGCAAAAGGGTTATTTGATAAGGCAGCAGAATACTGGTATCAAGCCCTTAAATTAGCACCTGATAATTACCCAAGAGCGCGAAATTGGTTACGAATAACTGGTAGGGCTAAATCTTTAGACTCTTTTTAAAGAATAATAATTAGTTGAAAATAGAAAACATTTTATTCAAGAATTCCACTTATTTTGGTGTACAATGGTAAATAGTTAATAAATTTTAAATTTGTTATTATTTTGAATAATTCGTTGAATTCTGAAAGTATATTTATTCTTAAATATTTAAAATATTTTAAATCAAAATGGTAGAAACTACAAATAAAGGTTACGTTTGTCAAATTATTGGTCCGGTATTAGATATTGAATTTCCGTCTGGAAACTTACCACCAATCTATAGTGCAGTTAAAATTGAGACTGCAGATGGGATAGGTAATATTGTTGAAGTTCAACAATTATTAGGAGATAATAAAGTACGTGCAGTATCAATGCGTTCAACAGATGGTTTAAAACGTGGTGTTGAAGCTCTTGATTTAGGTGCTCCAATTTCTGTACCAGTTGGTACTACAACATTAGGACGAATTTTCAACGTAATTGGTGAACCAGTAGATGAGCAAGGTGATGTTTCTTTAGACGAAACTTTACCAATTCACCGTGAAGCTCCTGCATTCACAGAATTAGAAACAAAACCATCAATTTTTGAAACAGGTATTAAAGTTGTAGATTTATTAGCTCCATACCGTCGTGGTGGAAAAATTGGTTTATTCGGTGGTGCTGGTGTAGGTAAAACAGTATTAATTATGGAATTAATTAATAATATTGCTAAAGCACACGGTGGTGTATCAGTTTTTGGTGGTGTAGGTGAACGAACACGTGAAGGAAACGATTTATACGAAGAAATGAAAGAATCAGGTGTAATTAATTCAAGTAATTTCACTGAATCTAAAGTAGCTTTAGTATATGGTCAAATGAATGAGCCTCCGGGAGCACGTATGCGTGTAGGTTTAACAGCTTTAACAATGGCTGAATACTTCCGAGATGTAAACAAACAGGATGTTTTATTATTTATTGATAATATTTTCCGTTTTACACAAGCTGGTTCTG
>Ga0213860_10000232_pt1 | contig 22462 bp, 9 predicted proteins | sample PICome_3_FD_160118 | JGI IMG/M metagenome (GOLD analysis project Ga0213860, IMG submission 160118) | Coastal seawater microbial communities near Pivers Island, North Carolina, United States - PICO550 | ecosystem: Environmental > Aquatic > Marine > Coastal | place: USA: North Carolina | collected...
TAGCAACTACACGGATAGAAAGTTAATTGTTAAGACCACTGGAATATCTACAGTCACATCATCTGTTAAGTTCAATGATCATGGATTTGAACATGGTGAAGTTATCAATTATAGAACTTCCTCTGGTGTAGGAACAATCACAGGATTGAATGAAACTGATCAGTATAAAGTTATTAAGTTAGACAATAACTCATTTAGATTAGCAAATGCTGGAGTTGGTGGAACTAACACTTATGATTTCGATCGTGGAGATTATGTAAAGTTTGAAACAGTTGGCAGTGGTAATCAAGAGTTCTCATATCCTCCTGTACAGTTAACTGTAACTGCCGTATATTCGCCTACAACGTTGAGTAGAAGTGGTGACCTTGTTGTCACCCCAATCGTCAGAGGATCTCTTGTAGATGCGTATTTGTATGAAACTGGAACTAACTATGGATCCGAGATCGTAAACTTCGAAAAGAAACCAACCATTTCCATTAAGAATGGAAAACGAGCAGAATTAAAGGCAATCGTATCAGGCGGTAAAATCTTATCTGTTGATGTCCGTGATTCTGGAACAGAATATTTCTCTCCACCCGATTTGGAAGTTGTTGGTTTAGGAACTGGTGTAGGAGCACGTTTACGTCCTATTGTATCAAATGGTCAGATTACTGAAGTTAAAGTAGTTAATGCAGGAATCGGATATAGTGAGTCACCATCAATTAAAATTACACCTGCAGGTAGAGGAACTATTTTAGAACCTTCGGTTAGATCACTTAGAGTTAATAACTTTGAGAGATTTGGTGATGAGTTCCTTCTCACAGAATCTATTGGAAACTTAAAGTATTCCGTCGTTGGATATTCAACTGCTGTTGGATTCAGTCAATTTAATGATACTGGAACAACTCACTCACCAATTATTGGGTGGGCATTTGATGGAAATCCCATTTATGGTCCTTATGCATTCAGCGATCCTTCTGACAGTAACTCTAGTGTTAGAATGGTTGTAACTGGATACGAAGCACAAACCTCACAAGTTGCTAATAGACCTTCATCATTCTCCTCAGGTTTCTTTGTTGAAGACTATCAATACACGGGAAGGGGAGATCTTGATCAGCACAATGGTAGATTCTGTAAGACACCCGAATATCCAGATGGTGTCTATGCTTACTTTGTTGGCGTTAATACTGGATCACAAGGAAATCTTGAACCTGAGTTCCCATATTTTGTAGGTAATACTTATAGATCTACACCCGAACCAGACAACTTCCTAATCACTCAGGATAACTTTGATTTCAATAGTTCCAATATAATTAGAAATACTTTACCATATAAAGTTTCTGATGCAACTGCTGATAATGACTTTATCATTGAATCCAATGAACTTACAAAGCAAGTATCAGTCGTAGAATCTGTTACCAGAGGAACTATTGATGATTTCCAAGTCGTAGAATCTGGAAGTGGATATAAAGTTGGTGATAGTTTAGTATTTGATAACACAAATACTTCAGGTGGTGGTGCCGCAGCAATTGTCAGAACCATCACTGGTAAAACAGTTTCGAGTGTTAACACAACTGTTGAAACAGATACTGGTGTAGTTTTTGTTAGAAATAGTGATAAAGAAGTCGCAGGTTATATCGGCACATCTCATAATTTTGTTAATAATGATAACATTGTAATCTCTGGTCTTTCTTCATCAATTTTTGGACTTACAAAATCACACAAAATTGGTGTTTCTTCAGAGCAAGTAGTTCTTTACAATCAGATTGCAGCTAATGCAACTTCTGGTATTGTAACTGACATTTATGTTTCATCCGTTCCATCTTCTGTTTCTGTTGGAAGTAGCATTGGAATCGGAACTGAAAGGTTTAAAGTTCTTGATGTCTTGGGTGAAAGAGGTATTTTAAGAGTTAAGAGAGGTGTTGCTGGTGCAGCACACACGATTTCAACTCCCGTATTCACTGTTCCTCAGTTCTTTACTGTTCCAGTAAAAACAAAATTCTTTGATTCTAAAGTAAATGATGTAAGATTCTTCAATCCAACAGAAGCAGTTGGTGTTGGAACAATCGTTGGTATTTCTTCACTGAATACAATTACTGTTGGCGAACTCTCTGATACAGTATCTGTTCCTGCGAAGAACATATATCTTCCCGGACATAACTTTAAAACAAATCAAAAAGTTCTTTTTACAAAACCATCGGCAGCAAATGCAATCTCTGTTGGTTTAGGAACTACAGCATGGGTTGGTGGTTCAGCTTTGAGTTTACCTGCTTCTGGAGATACACAAGAAGTCTTCATTGTTGCTAAATCAAAAGACTATATTGGCATTGCACTGACCGCAAATACTGATCCAATCTTCTTTGTTAATAATGGAAGTGATAATTTTGAATATAAATTAGAATCCAGATTTGCTCAGATCACTGGTAAGGCACAGAAGATTATATCACATGTCGCAGTTTCTACTGCACATGGTCTTTCGAATGGAGATAAAGTCACTTTTAGTTTAGATTCTAACAAGTCAATTGGTGTTGGTAACTCTACACAGGTTGTTGTTAGATATAACTCTGAAAAAGATAAGGTCTTAATCAATCCAATCGGATTTAATTCAACTTCAGTCAGCACTGATGCAAATACAATTTCTCTTGCAGATCACGGTTTAGTTACTGGCGATAAAGTATTCTATGAATCAAATGAGGTAATTGCTGGACTCTCTACCGGATCGTTCTTTGTATATCGTGTTGATGATGATACTATTCAACTGACTGAGACATTAATCGATGCAAGACAAAATATTCCAGTTACCGTAAGTCTTGGATCTACTGGTGGTTCGGATCAAAAACTTTCAAGAATCAATCCTGAACTTAAAATTGTCCGTGATAATGATCTTGTATTTAATGTTTCCGATAGCACTTTAAATGGATATGAGTTCAAATTATACTTTGATGAAAACTTCAATAATGATTTTGTTTCAACTGGAACTACGAGCACCTTTGTTACCGTTGGTATGGGAACAGTTGGTGTTGGAACAACATCCGTATTCAGACTGAACTATTCTGAGCATAATCCAGAGTCATTATTCTACACCATAGAAAAGTCCGGATTTATTAGCACATCTGATGTAGATGTTGTTAATAGATCCAGAGTAACCTATGTTGATAGCACATATGATGGAACATTTGATGTATTTGGCGTTGGAACTACAAGTTTCAATGTATCATTGAGAGGTGTACCAGAATCACTTTCTTACACAACAACTAATACTTCCACATTAAAATATACTACAAATTCAACTACTGCTGATGGTGGAGTAGAAAAACTTACGATCACGTCTCCTGGACTTGGTTATAAGCAAATACCTGGAATTACTAGTGTTACTTCTGCAAATGGCGTTAATGCCAAGATATTAGCAAAATCTAAGACCATCAACCAAATTGATGATGTTAGAATTTTAGATCCAGGATTTGAGTATCCTTCAGATAAGACTCTCAGACCTGAAGCACAAATATCACCTACAATTACTACAATTGACTCCGATGTAATCAAGTCTATTGAAGTTCTTAGTGGTGGTAGAAATTACAGCACAAAACCTGATGTTGTAGTTGTTAATCCAGAAACTGGATTATTGACAGATCAAGGTGTGCTTGAAGTGGAACTCATAGGAACTTCAATTGATTCCGTAAAAGTTGAAGCATCTCCAAAAGGACTATCTGCAATTGAGCAAAATATCAGAACAATAAACAATAGTAATGGAATTGCTATTAGTTCTATCGTTGGTATGTCAACTATCAATACTACCGGTATTGTAACTTGCACATTGGTAACTCCAATATCAGGATTCACAACTTCCGTATTTGAAGTTGGAGAAAAAATATTTGTTGAAGGTATTGAAAGAATTGATAATTTAGGAACTGGATATAACTCTCCAGATAATGGATTTGAATTCTACACTGTCAGTAGTTATGCTAATTCAAACCCAGCTGTAGTTGAATTTAATCTCACCGGAATATCAACTAATCCTGGTGTTGCAAAGACCTCACAAAATTCTTATGCATCCATAGTCAAATTTGCCGACTATCCACAATTTAAGACAATTCAAGGATCTTCTGAATTCAAAATTGGAGAAAGACTTGCAGTTCTTGTCAATAACAACTACATCTTAACTGATCTTGTAGTCACTGTTAGCGATGATGAGTTTATTAAGGTTCAAGGTCTGTATGATATTTTTGTTGGCGATAAGATTAAGGGCGAAATTAGTGGAACCATAGCAACACTCAATACAATAACTGCAAATACTGGAAGATTTGATATTGACTTCTCTCTGAAGACTAATAGAGGATGGAGTGATTCTGTTGGAAAATTAGATGTTGACCACCAGGTTCTTCCTGATAATGATTATTATCAAAATCTCTCTTACACTATTCAAAGTCCAGTAACATTTGATAATCTGGTTGACCCTGTAAACAGATTACTTCATACCAGTGGTCTTAAGAACTTTGCTGACACTGGAATAACTTCAACTGCTAAGTCTGGTATCTCTACAGCATCTGTGATGATATTGGCGAGAGATCTTATCACTGATAAGAGAGTTGATACAATTAACAATTTTGATCTTGCTGTTGATACAGATACTGCTGCCAATAACACTAAATCTAAGTTTATAAGATTTAAGAATAAGAAACTTGCTAGTTATATTGAGTGTAGAACTAATAGAGTTCTTCAGATTGACGACATTAGTAATGAGTTCTCAAATAATAATGCGACTCTTAACGGTACTGTTTCGGTTCCTGTAAGTGAAGATTTTGCCAGATTCTTTGTTCAGTCTAGAAATCCAGCAAACAATGAAATTCAGGTAAATGAGGTAATCGTATTCAAAGATTCCACAGATACATTTACATTTGAGAAATTTAATCTTAATACTTCAGCGGCAAAAATTGTAGATATCTCTGCATCTACAGATACCAATAACAATACATCATTGGTCTTCACACCAACTGATATATTTAATGATGATTTAGATATCAAGGTTTATAAAAATTCCTTCAATACTGATTTGGTTGGAATTAATACAAATACAATTGGTTTTGTTAATCTTGTTGGTGCAAATGCAGTAGTTTCTTCTGGAACAACTGTAAGCATTGTTTCTAGTTCTTCTAATAAAACCGATGCATTCTATGCTGCATTAGAAGTTACAGATACGGTAACCGATGAAAAGAACTATGTTGATGTTTATGTAACTCATGATGGAACGGATTCATACTTTACAGATGCATATGTTGATAGTGCAGTCCATCCCAACTTCTCATCAAACTTCATTGGAACAATCACTTCTAATTTGAATTCTGGTGTACTTTCCCTGAATTTTGAAAATGATACCAACAATTCAGTTCTGGTAAGATCTAGAACAGTTGGATTCGGAACAACTGCTGCTGGTATTGGAACTCATAGATTTAAGGATGCTGATCAAGTTGCTGGATCAGAAAGATCACTTCTTTTAGAGGCAGATTTTAGTAATGTAAGTTCTGCTTCTACTATTGTTGGATTCTCTTCTGAAACTGTCAGCACAATCAATAGTTTTGTTAGAGTGTCTGCTGGTGATACCAGTTCTCTTCATAGAGTAGTTGTCACTCATGATGATACATCTACACACATTACACAATTCCCATATCTATCGATTGGAAGCACCTCCGGAATAGGAACCTTTACATCTGAATATCATAATTCTAACTTGAATTTGGTATTCAATCCCGATTCAAACTTCTCAGGAAATATTCAAGTACAAGCATACAGTGAAGTTCTTTACAAAGATATTGATCTCTTCAATGTTCCTCCTAATTTACAATATGGAACGGTTAAGGAGTCTGTAGAAGTTGCACAATACAATGCAATTAATGGTAACAGATCAAATAAAACTGCATTTGATTTGAAGCACGATGGAGTTCCCATTTTTGCAAAAACATTTGCACCAACCAATACTACAGCACTAAATGCAGCGACTGGAGTGTTCACTATCACTGATCACTTCTTCAAGACTGGTGAAAAGTTAAAGTATACTCCTGAAAGTACTTTTGTTGGTGTTGCAGCTACTGCAATGACAACTGCCCATAATACAAATCTACCAACAGACGTATTTGCAATTCGTTTGACGAAGGATACCTTCAAGTTGGCAACTTCAGCATCAAATGCTAACGCAGGAACTGCTGTGACGTTTGCATCACTTGGAGCAGGTAACGCCCATAAGTTGGAAATGGATAAGAAACTCGAAAAGAGTGTTGTCGTTCTTGATGGTTTAATTCAATCTCCTTTAGCATTTACACCTCTTACTCTCACAGTTTCTAATAATGTTGGTGGACAAATATCTTCTACAGCATCAGTATTCAGTGTTTCTGGTATTTCTTCTATTCAACCCACAGACGTTCTGAAGATTGGAGATGAATTCTTACATGTAACTAATGTTGGTTTGGGGACGACTTCTGTAGGACCTATTTCTGGATCGGGTTCAATTAATCTGATTCAAACAAAGAGAGCATTTGTTGGAACTTCTGCAACATCTTATGCTGACGGAACTACAATTAGAAAGTTTGCTGGTTCATTTAACATTGTTGGAAGTAAAATTCACTTCACAGACGCACCTAGAGGTACAAATAATACAACTAAGAATATTTCAAATAGAGATTTCCCAAGATCCGATTTTAGTGGAAGAGTTTATCTCCGCAACGATTATTCTGATAACAGAATATTTGATGATATTTCAGATCAATTTACTGGAATCGGAACAAACTTTAATGTAAGTGTTGCTGGTGTTAACACCACTGGAATTGATACTGGAAGTTCAATTGTTCTTATTAATGGTATTTTCCAAAAACCAACCACTGCTAATAATGCTGACAATAATTATGAATTTGCAGAAAGTGGTGGTGCAACAGATATTGTCTTTACTGGAATTACATCCACTGACGGAACTAAGATTGTTAGCACAACAGATGCAAACTTAAATCAACTCCCAAGAGGTGGTATGACAGTTTCCTTCGGTTCTACCGGAGGTTTAGGTATTGCACCTTTGGTTGGTGCTGCAATTACAGCAACACTTAATGGTTCTGGTGCAATTACAGGCATAACCACTGCAATTCCTACGGGATCCTTTGGTTCTGGTTATAGAGGTTCTGTTTCAATCGGAATTACTGATTCTGCTCATACCGGAACTGCCGCTAATGTCACTGCCACTGTCGGTGCCGGTGGAACATTATCCTTTAATGTTGTTGCTGGTGGATCTGGTTATGTAAATCCAATATTTGAAATACCCGAACCATCTTATACAAATCTTGAGGTTGTTGGTGTTTCTAGACTTGGTATTGGTGCAACTACAGATACTGGTAATGGACTTCTCGTCAGTGTTGATGTTGGTGCAAGTTCCACAACTGGAATTGGTTCCACATTATTTACAGTAACCTCATTCAAGATTGATAGACCTGGATTTGGTTTTAAAGTTGGTGATGTTATTAAACCCGTTGGTCTTGTAACTGATAGAAGTGTTCCAAATCTGGTTGATGATTTTGAATTAACAATCACTGATGTATTTACTGATAAGTTTGCTTCTTGGGATTTTGGTGAGTTTGATTACATCGATCCAATCACCAACCTTCAAAATGGCACTAGAACTAGATTCCCATTGAGATTAAATGGAAATCTGCTGAGTTTTGAAATTGATAGAAACAATGCAGATTCATCTTTAATTGATATGCAATCATTACTCCTTATCTTTATCAATGGAGTAATTCAAGTTCCTGGTGAGGCATATACATTTGATGGTGGCGCAACATTTGCCTTTACCACTGCACCAGATCCTGAAGATGAGGTTTCCATCTTCTTCTATAAAGGAACAACTGGAACAGATAGTGTGGTTGTTGATGTAACACCATCTGTAAAATCTGGAGATGATGTTCGATTGATGAATAATAGCAGAGTATCCTCAACTCTGGCACAGGAGAAGAGAGTAATTGCTGGTATTACTACTTCTGACACTTTTGAAACTGATATCTACACTCTTCAGGGAATTGATGATATAAACTTCAGACCTTTAAATTGGACTAAGCAGAAGATTGATAAAAAAATTGCTGGTGAGATTGTATCTAAATCTAGAGATTCTATTGAATCTCTTGTTTTCCCAACTGCCAGAATTATTGCTGATGTTTCAACGACTGATAATGAAATATTTGTTGATGATGCATCATTCTTCAATTATGAGGAAGATAACTCTAGTGTTGTAATCAACAGTGTTGGTGCTCTTATTATAGATAGAACAGAACCTACAAGCGCAACGTTTACTGCTGTAGTTTCTGCTGCTGGAACGGTTTCTTCCGTTACTGTTAATTCTGGTGGAACCGGGTATGTTGGATCAACAACTTCCCTTTCTATCAGTCAACCCACTGCTTATACTGGGGTTGGATTGACTGTTGGTGTAGGAACCACTGCAAGAGCATTAGCCACTGCAACCATTTCTAATGGGTCAATCACATCCGTGACAGTTACACAACCTGGATTTGGTTATACAACAACTAACGTTCCTCTTGTTATTGCACCTTTCCCCGAACCAATTGAAGAGTCCTTAACAAATATAAACGGTGTTCAAGGATTCTCTGGAATTGTCACTGGTATTACAACCACAACAATTGGTGTAAGCACGCTTGGAATGAGAATTGGACTTGAAAAAGCAAGTGGAAACTTTAACGATCTTGTTGTTGGTCATCCAATTTACGTTTATGATACAACTATCGGCACAGGTGTTACTTCACTCAACTTAAGTGGAAATGACAATGATGCTGTTGGAATCGGGTCTACATTTATTGATAATGTCTATATGATTAAGTCCATCACAAGAAATGGGCATAAAGCAGAAATCGTTGCAAACATTCACTCCGCGACAACTAATATTGGAATCGGAACAACCGGAAATAATATTGGTAAGTTCTCTTGGGGTAGATTGTTTAATTCCGGAGGATTGACCAGAAATAACCCAATTTCGATTGGAGTTACCGGAAATCATATTTCTGGACTGAGCACATTCCCAACAATTCAAAGAAGGGGATTTGGAATTAGAAACACTGGTGCGCTCAGAAAACAATTAGAATAATTCTAACCACTATAAATATAGAAAAAAGCTAGTAATATGGCTGCCATTGTAACAGATCAATTTAGAATTCTTAACGCGACTAATTTTGTTGACACGATTAGTGATTCGACGAATTCTTATTATGTTTCTTTAAGTCTGCCTAATCCGACCAATGTTGGATTTGGTAGAACTTCTAATTGGGATACAAACACTCCCAATCCAGTTGATAATGTCAACAACATTAATCACATCGGTGATACTACAATTTTTGGTAAGCGTGTAACTGGCGTTAATGTTAGAAGATTGATTAGGAGAGTCAACTGGACTCAAGGTACACGATATGAAATGTATCGTCATGATTATAGCATCAATTCCCCTTCTCCAGTGACACAATCTTCCAGATTGTATGACTCAAATTACTATGTAATGAATAGTAATTTCAATGTATACATTTGCATTGATAATGCATCTTCTGGAATTAACACAACTGGAAATGCATCTCAGGATGAACCAACTTTTACCGACTTGGAACCATCTAAGGCAGGAGAAAGTGGTGATGGATACATCTGGAAATATCTGTTTACGGTATCACCCAGTGATATCATCAAATTTGACTCCACTGACTATATTGCTGTTCCAAATGATTGGGCAACAACAACCGATGCCTTGATTCAATCGGTTAGAGAGAATGGTGATTCTGAAGTTAATAATAACCAAATTAAAAAAGTATACATTGACCAACAAGGTGCCGGATATGCTGGCGGTTTAGGTCAAGAATTTAGCATACTTGGTGATGGAAGTGGAGGAAAAGTTGTTGTTGATGTTGTAAGTGGAAAAATCACGAATGCTGTTGTATCTTCCGGTGGAAAAGGATACACATACGGCATTGTTGATTTGGGATCCATCAATCAAAACATTTCTACTCCAGCAAAACTGATTCCAATCATTCCTCCCGCAAAAGGTCATGGAAATGATCTTTATTCCGAGTTGGGAACTGATAGGGTACTAGTTTACGCTAGATTTGATGATTCTACAAAAGATTTTCCAATTGATACAAAATTTGCACAGATTGACTTAGTTAAGAATCCAACTTCTATTGGATCTACATCAATATTCTTGGGTAGTCAATATTCTTCATTGAATTCATTCAAATTCTCTTCTACTACAGGAACACCTGCCATTGGTGAGAAAATATCACAAACGACAGGAAGTGGTGTAGCAGTTGGATATGTCGCATCATTTGATTCTGAAACAAAAGTGATGAAGTATTTCCAAGATAGATCACTTTACTTCAATCAAACAACTGCAGACCAAACAGATTATATTGGAATTTCTACATCCGGCAGAGTCTTGGCATTTGAATCATCTGCAAGTCAGGTTTCCGCACCTAGTGGATTTACTGGATCAATTGATACAAACTTCAGTGCTGGGATTACAACTGTAAATAACAAGAGTATTAGTCTCGGTGTTGAGTTTACAAACGGACTTGCCACTCCTGAGATAAATAAAGGGTCAGGCGAAGTTATCTATGTAGACAATAGAGCTACTATAACTAGGAACTCTAGACAAAAAGAAGACGTTAAAATTATCCTGGAATTCTAAAAAATGCCTCAGAAGACTAATCTAAATATCAATCCTTATTATGATGATTTTGATAAGGAGAATAATTACTACAGGGTATTATTCCAACCCGGTAGACCTGTTCAGGCTAGAGAACTAACGACTCTTCAATCGATTCTACAAGATCAGATAGAATCTTTCGGTAGTCATATGTTCAAAGAGGGATCAATGGTGATTCCTGGAAACTTTGCATATGATTTTGAGTATTATTCAATTAAACTGGATTCTGTTCATTTGGGTGTTCCAGTAACACTTTATATTGATAATTTGAAGGGGAAGATATTAAGAGGACAAAACAGCGGTGTAAAGTTAAGAGTAGATAATTACGCATTACCTTCGAGTTCATCTGACATTACGGATGTAACTCTGTTTGTTAAATATATTGATTCTGGAGATAATAAAGAAATTTCATTCTTAGATGATGGTGAAAACCTTATTACTGAAGAATCTTTTGTATATGGAAATACTCCAATAAATGCTGGAGACACTGTTGTTAATTTGATTGATAGTGAAGCATCACACATTGGTTCTTCATTGTCCATCAATAATGGTGTATTTTTCATCAGAGGTTCTTTCGTTAACGTTAGTTCCGATAGAATTGTATTAGACCCATATTCTAATCAACCTTCTTATAGAGTTGGTTTAGATGTCAATGAGCAGATTGTAACTGCAAATGATGATGATTCTTTGTATGATAATGCAAGAGGATTTTCTAACTATGCTGCTCCTGGTGCTGATAGATTAAAAATTTCTACATTACTTACTAAAAAACCACTTAGTGATTACAACGATAAGAACTTCATTGAGTTAATTAGATTTGATAATGGTGAAGTTAGGAAGATTCAAAATAAGACTCAATATTCTTTAATTAAGAATTATTTTGCAAAGAGAACCTATGAGGAATCTGGAAACTATTCCATAGGTAATTTTAAGATTGAGGCAGCAAATTCTCTCAATGATGGTCTATCAAACGAAGGTCTTTTCTTATCGACAGAAGTTACGGATATTGGAAACACTCCTTCTGACGACTTGATGTGCCTTAAGGTTTCTCCTGGTAAGGCATATGTTAGGGGTTATGATGTAGAAGCAGCAAATACAACTATTATAGATGTTGCAAAACCCAGAGATAAAGAAAGCATTGATTCTGCATTAGTACCATTTACTCTTGGCAGTCTCGTAAAAGTTAATAGGGTATTTGGTACTCCCAAAATTGACATCAACACATCAACTAACATTGTTAGCCTTAGGCGAAATAGAAGAGATGCTTCTACAACTAATGCTGGCAGTGGTACAGAAGTTGGTAGAGCTAGAGCATATTCTTTCCAAGTAACAGATGCATCGTATTCTGGAGATGAAACTGAATGGGATTTGTACCTGTATGATATTCAAACTCATACCCAACTTTTAATTAATAGTGCAGTATCAAACACAGAACTTCCTACAACATGTTTCGTTGAAGGTTTAAGTAGTGGTGCTACTGGTTTTGCAGTTTCTTCTGGTGGAAATAGCACAACAATTACTTTAAGCGATACTTCCGGAACATTTATTGCTGGTGAAGAACTTAGATTTGGTACAGGAGTTACTAGATCAGTTAGAACAGTAACAGCGTTCTCCCTTGATGATGTCAAGTCCGTCTATCAAGATGCATCTGCATTAGGTCTTCAAACCGACTTTACTGCTGACGTTGTTCTAAAATCGACAGTAATTAAAGAATTAGGCATCGGAGATCAAGTTAATGTTAGTGGATCTAGTGTATTAACTTGTGCAGGCAAAACATTTGGATCATTAAAAATTGGCGATATAATTATTGTTAATTTAGCGACAGATGCAGCACCAAGATTTAATCGCATATCTGCCATTTCTACAGATTTAAAGTCAATAACATTGGGAGCAGTTCCAAGCGTAACTGGTGTTTGTGTTGGTACTGCATTAAATAATCATCAATCAACCGGATTTCATGTTGCAAGACCTGCAATTATTAATAATGAAGAGTCTGGTCTTTATGCAAGCATAGATCAAGAAAATATTTCTGATGTTTCTCTTGCTAATGCCGATCTGAGCATCAAGTCTCAGATGACATCATTATCCACTAACGCTGTTGGTACTATGACCGTACAGGTTGTGGATGTTGTCGGAGTTACTACGGCGTTCTTTGAACCTTTTGATGCAGAAAGATATTCTGTTCACTATTCTGATGGATCGATTGAAGATTTAACATCAGACCAGTTTACACTGTCTAATAATTCTACTACAGCAACTATCACTGGACTTACAGCGTCTCAATCTAACGTTGTTCTGAACGTTACTGCTAGAAAGAATTCAGTACAAAGCAAAGCAAAAGAATATTTAAGAAGTCAAAAAATTCAAATTGATAAGTGTGTTTCTGCAGCATCTACTGTAAATGGTCTCACTCAAAACAATCACTTTGGATTAAGAGTTGATGATGCTGTAATTTCATTGAACACTGCAGAAGTTGCAAATATCGTCGGTGTCTTTGAATCCGTAACCACATCTGCTCCTGTTTTGGATAGATTAACTTTTGTTAGTGGATTGAGTCTTGATACCAATTCTATTCTTGGAGAAAAGATTGTTGCATCTGGTAGTGGTGCTATCGCTCAAATTACCGATAGAGTATCTGCAACGGTTGTTGAAATTGCATATCTTACTCAAGATAGATTTATTATTGGAGAGTCTGTAACTTTTGAAGAATCAAATATTACAACTAACCTTCAAAATATTACGGAAGGTAGTTACTTAAATATTACGACCAACTATAAACTCAATAGAGGTGAAAAGGAACAATACTCTGATTATTCTAGGATTGAAAGAGTTGATCTGGATCAAGTACCTTCTAGAAGACTTACTGTAGTATTTGATAAGTTTGCAGTTCCTGCAGGAGATTCTGGAGACATCTTTACCGTAGAATCTTATGATGAAGAAAGATTTGGAAAAGATGTTCCCCTTTTGAGAGGTGGAACTTTAAGAACAACTGATACCTTAGACTTTAGACCTGTAGTATCTGATTTTACAGCAACAAATACCTCACCGTTTGCTTTTGCATCTAGAGATTTTAGTTCTACTTTAAATCCAGCACTGATTGTTGCTCCTGAAGAAAGTTCTGAAATTGGTTATAGTTTCTATCTTCCTAGAATCGATACGTTAGTATTGGAAACTATGAAGTTAGATGAGTTTAATACTACGGTTCCCATATTTAAACTGAACAAAGGTATTTCTTCGCTGACACCAGAGGCACCCGAAAATCCAGAAAGTGGTATGCTTTTAGCAACCATTTCTCTTCCTCCTTATCTGTACGATCCTAGTGATGCAGAGATCGTAGCAGTTGATAATAGAAGATTTACCATGAGAGACATTGGTAAATTGGAAGATAGAATTGAAAATCTTGAGACATTAACGTCACTTTCTTTACTTGAACTTGATACAAAAACTTTCCAAGTTCAAGATGCCGATGGTCTTTCCAGATTTAAGTCTGGATTCTTTGTTGACGACTTTAAGAATGTTAGTTTCTTAGATATTAGTAATCCCGAATGTAGATGTGATATTGACAGCACAAATCAAACATTGATTGCGGCATCGGATATCTATTCGATGAAGCCTGAGTTAGCATTAGAACCTTCAATTAACACAGATACTGCAGACTTTAGTGCTGATTTGCAACTGTTAGATTCAAACATCAGAAAAACTGGTGATCTTATAACCCTAAACTACACCGAAAAAGAATTCTTAAACCAACCTCTTGCATCTAGAGTATCAAACGTTAATCCATTCAATATTATCGTATTCAATGGTAGAGTACAATTGAATCCAAACTCTGATAACTGGACACGTAATGTTGTTCTTCCTGGAAGAGAAAGAACTGTTTTTGGTGATAGAGAAGACACATTTACTACAGAAGTTAGAGTAAGTAGTGAACCTGATACACACATTCGTTCTAGAAACGTAGGTTTTGATGCTAGTGGCATGAAACCTAATACAAGATTCTATCCTTTCTTTGACAGTGTTAGTGGTATTGATATTGTACCTAAGTTATTGGAAATCTCTATGACATCTGGAGTTTTCACAATTGCAGAAACTGTTGATGCATTTGATGGAAGTGATAGATTAATGTCTGCAAGAATATGTCAACCCAATCATAAAGGTGGAAATATCTCCACTCCAACTTCAACGTTTGGTGCAAATCCATATGACACCAATGTAAATCTTGCAACTACATATTCCGCATCTTCTACAGTCCTTAATATTGATATCAATTCTCTTGTAGAAGAGGCTCAAGGAAGATTCTCTGGTTATGTAAGAAATGGAATTACCCTTGTTGGTCGTACAAGTGGAGCAGTTGCTACGGTAGCAAATATTAGATTGGTTACTGATTCTGTAGGTGATGTATTTGGATCATTCTTCTTCAGAGATCCTCTGGCGTCTCCACCACCACCACTCAGATTTAGAAATGGAACAAGAACTTTTAGATTGACTAATAGCCCCACAAATGCTATACCTGTAACCGGAGACTCTGGTAGTAGTTCAACAGAGAACACTTATACTACTAGTGGAGTTATTGACACTGTTCGTCAATCTACGGTCGTGGTTAGAAGACCACCCCCACCACCACGACCTATTATTAATTTCATTACTAATATTACACAAAATATTACTAATGTCACCAATGTGATTAGACCCCCTGCTCCTGTTAGAAGAGGTGATCCTCTTGCACAATCATTTACAGTTGAGGGAACTGGAGTATTCGTATCTTCCGTTGATCTGTTCTTTAAAGATAAAGATCCTAAAGAGAAACTGACCGTAGAATTGAGAACTATGGAGTTGGGAACTCCTACTGATCTCCTTATTCAAGATTTTGCTACTGTCACTTTAGATCCATCTGAAGTAAATATCTCTGAAGATGCATCTGCACCAACTAGAGTTACATTCCCATCACCAATATATCTTGAGCCAGAGAATGAATATGCTCTCTGCTTATTGTCAACAGCTTCAAATAGGTATGAAGCATGGGTAGGAAGAATGGGAGAAAAAACCATTACTACTCAGACACTTCCAGATTCTGAGAGTGTTCTTATATCTCAACAGTATCTTGGTGGTAGTTTATTCAAGTCTCAGAACGGAACTATTTGGACACCAAGTCAGTTTGAGGATTTGAAATTCACACTGTATAGATGTGATTTCGCAGAAAATACTTCTGGAGATTTGTTCTTCTATAATCCTGAATTAAATTATGAAAGTAGCCAAGTTCAAACTCTCTTGCCTAACGCGGTAAGATCTCTTCCAAGAAAACTGAAAGTTGGTATCACAACCGTTACCAATGCTAATTTGATTACTCAACTTGCTAAAGGTATTAAAGTAAGTGAGGGAACTCAACCCGGTCCCTTTGGATTCATTGAGAACACCGGAGGAAATGCTGCTTCAATCACTCTTGCAAACGCTGGTATTGGATATTCCAACGGAACATTCACGGGTGTACCTCTTTACAATATTACAGGAAACGGATCTGGTGCTACTGCTTCTGTCACGGTTTCTGGTGGTGTTGTTTCTTCAGTTTCTGTCGCATCAACCGGAAACGGTTATATTAAAGGAGATCTTCTTGGAATCACAACTTCGAACGTTGTTAAAGGTGCAGGTGCAGAACTTACTGTTAACACCGTCTTTGGTCGTGATACCTTGTATCTCACCAACGTTCAAGGTGAACAGTTCACAGATGGTCAAGATTTAGTTATCTTCAACGGAAATACTTCAACAGGACTTGCTAATACGGACATTAGAGGAAATTCTACCGTAATTAATGATCTGTTTACTGGTAACGTTCTTGAAGTTGAACAATATAATCATGGAATGCAGGCAGACACTAACATTGTTGAACTGTCTAATATTAGACCCACTACGGAACCCATTCAGTTAACGGCAGAACTTGGAATGACAGATTCCACAATCTCTGTTGCTAACACGACACCATTTGCAACGTTTGAAGGTATTACAACTTCAACTGGATACGTTCAAATCAACAATGAAGTTATCTTCTACGATAGTATTGGATCTGGTACTCTGGGTATTGGTGAAAGAGGTGTTGATAGTTCCTTAACTAGACCTCATGCAGACGGTAGTCTTGCTTACAAGTATGAGTTCAATGGTATATCTCTCACCGGAATTAATACACATCACACAATGCCTAATACGGCACTTCTGAGTGATACTAAGGATATTGACAAGTATTACTTAGAAATTAATCGTGGTGCAAGAGCAAATCTACAAAATCGTGCTACTGGAGACAATCAAGTAAGTTTCACTGATAATAGAACAGGTGGTGGGGACGAAATCTTCGCCTCTCAAAATATTCAGTTTAACGAAGTTAATCCTAGATTTAACTACATTACTCCTGGAAATACTTCCATTAGTTCCAGAATAAGAACAGTTTCTGCTACAAGTGCTGGAGGATCTGAGGTTTCATTCCTTGATCAAAACTTTGAGGATATTGAACTCAATAGATTCAATAAATTGAATTCTACAAGAATGGTTGCCTCTCCTAGAAATGAAGATGCTTATCTAACCGATCTTCCTAAGAATAAATCCTTCACATTAGCAGTTAGATTTGAAACTGAAGATCCTAAATTGTCTCCTGTTTTGGACACAATGAATGGAACTATATTCTATCGCAGAAATAGAATTAACAAACCCATTGACAATTATGCGTTAGAACCTGGTGCAAATCTTAATACTGGTGATCCTCATGCATCGACATACATCACCAGAAGAGTTGATCTTCAGCAACCTGCAACTTCACTAAAAGTTCTTATTGCGTCAGATAGACATGCATCATCCGACTTTAGAGTTCTCTACAAGTTGTTCAGACCAGACTCGACTGATGTTGAACAAACTTATGAATTCTTCCCTGGATATGACAATCTTGCGGATACTGATGGAGATGGATTTGGAGATGAAATTATTTCATCTAGATTAAATAGTGGTAGAGCAGATGCCTTTGTGGCAGACAGCAAAAATGGAGAATTCAAAGATTATCAATTCACAATTGATAATTTACCTGAGTTTACTGGATTTGCTATCAAGATTGTATCTAGTGGTACAAACGAAGCATACGCTCCACAATTCAAAGATCTCAGAGTTATTGCATTAGCATGATACCAGTTGAAGGACATAAAAATCTTTATAGAGATGAAAATACGGGCGCTATTGTCAATTGCGATACAGCGTCCTATCATCAGTATATTAGAATGAGATCTAAGAAGAAAACTCAAAAAGAAGAGTTAGATCAGATCAAATCTGATATTGATGAAATTAAGTCACTACTTAAGGAGATTATCAATGGACCCAAACCAAATTGAACTTACTAATCTTAGTAAGAGTTTTGAATATCACAAACTAGCGTCTCAAATTGACGAGTGTGATGATAGAGAAATATTGAAAAATATTGCGAAATCTTTCTGCAAGTTATACTACAAGCAACAAGAAACGATGTCCGTCATCGGTATTCCTAACGCTGCCTGATTGATTGTTCGATTTTATATAGTATAAATACACTTTAGATCTGAAATTATTTTATAAATGGCAGCTGTTTATGTTAGCAACCTAGTAATTAACTCTGGTGCTACATTTTCTCAGACCTTTAATTTAGAAAACTCTGCCTCAAGTTCATCATTGAACCTGAGCAATTTCACTGTTGCTGCTCAAATGAGAAAGCACTCTGGAAGTACGGGGGTTACAACTTTTACATCCACCATCACTGATAATACTGGAGGAACGATAAGAGTCGGTCTGACCAGTGCAACAACTGCTTCGTTAAAACCTGGTCGTTATGTATACGACGTTATTGTATCCGATTCTTCTGGAGAAGTAACGAGAGTAGTTGAAGGATCAGTTTTAGTTAGAGAAGGAGTGACACGCTGATGGCGGATATCAAAGTAAAAGTAGGACAACAAAATGCTATAAAAGTAGTTTCCTCTTTGGCAGGAAACATTAGTGGTTCCTTAGCGGGACTCAGTGATATTGATGCTTCAAATCCTCAAAATGGACAAGTCTTAGTCTACAACTCTACCACCGGAAAGTGGACGGGAACTTTAGATCTAACCCCAGGAAATACACAAAATTTGGACATCAACGGAGGTAGCTTTTAATGGCTAGTATTATACGAGTAAAAAGATCGACGGGGGTAGCTGCTCCTTCGACTCTAAATTTCGGTGAAGTTGGACTTACTATCGGTGTAGGTACTCACGGCAATTCTGGTGGAAGATTGTTCGCGGGTGACAATGCATCGAATCCCCAAGTAATCGGTGGTAGGTACTTCACGGATCTCTTAAGCATTGCTCCTGGTTTAGTTGCAGGTCAGTCAAACCCAACTACAGCGGCAAACGGATTTGTTCCCATCGTTGACGCGAATGAGAAAGTCGATAGATGGAACGTAGATAATTTAAGATTAGATGGAAATACATTTTCCTCTACGAATACGGATGGAGATATTAACATCGATCCTAATGGGACCGGTGAAATTGTCATTCCTGATGATACATTCCTTACCTTTGGTACTAGTAAGGATGCAAAGTTTGAATATGATGAAAATGGAACAGATCAGTTAAACTATACTGGTGCTGATTTTAGAATTAATGTAGCAACTCAATCTAATAGCAAAGACACTGGTGCTCTTATTGTAGAAGGTGGCGTTGGTATTGAGAAGAATCTCAATGTCGGTGGTGCATTTGATGTAACTGGCATTTCATCATTTTCAAGTCAGGTAAACATTACCGGTGGACTTGCCATTACCGGTGGAATTGAAGTTGATAATATTGGCATTTCATCCAATATTATTGCAACAAGACAAGGCGGTGGAAACACCTTATACATTGACCCATATCCCGATGGTCTTAGCAACGAAGGTTTAGTTGTTGTTAAAGGTGACCTTCAAGTTGATGGTACTACAACTACCGTAAACTCTACGGCAGTAACCGTCAATGATGCCATTATGCGTGTTGGTGATACAACCAGCACAAGAACCGTAATGGTGACAGTTGGTTCAGGAACATCAACAGTTGTTCTTGATTCTATTGTCGGTATTAACACTGGTGACGTTGTAGCTGGCACAAACATTGGTGCCGGAACATCTGTTCATTCATATGTTACACCTGCAGGTGGAGTTGGTCTTGGCACAATCTTCTTGGATGCCAATACAAGTGGTTCAATTGGCACCACAACTCAACTGACAATCACCCACGCTTATGACACCAATACCGACAGAGGTATTGCATTTGATTATAATACTTCGCTCGGAACCACAAATAAGAAAACTGGTTTCTTTGGTTTCGATGATAATTCCATTGCAAGCAGTACAGCAGGTGCTCTAAATCATGGCACTCATGCCAACGATACTAGAAGATGGACTTATGTTCCTGATGCAACTATCAATAATGAAGTTGTAAGTGGAACTAAAGGTTTCTTAGATGTTAAAGGTATCTATTATCAGTCTGGTGATTTCAGCACCAATGGTATTGTTTACTTTGACAATCAAGGTCTGCAGAGATCTACAATTGATCCTGCTAATGCGAACGGAACAAGAACTTCTACTCAAGTTTTGACCGCCGTTACTGAAATCGTTCTTACTTTATCAGCAACTCATACATTTGCTGCTGGAGATCAAATCACTCAGCAAAGCAATAGTGCTGCATATGGTGTTGTTAAAACGAGCACATCTTCTTCAAACAGTGTAACACTTATTGGTGTTCAGGGAACATTTGATACTACAAATGATCTCGTTAAAAACGGGACTAGTATTTCAATTAACCCTACCGCTAATACGACTACATATACTAACAAGCCTACTTGGACTGATACACTGGATGGAGGAACCTTCTAAAGATCATGAGCAACCCTAATAATGATGTTGATGTGAATGTATTGATTAAACTTTATAATCAAAAACTGGCAACATTAGCAAATCAGAATGTATTGTTAGAGGCAAAGTTACAAACAATCATGCAGGATCACTTGGATGAAATGAGTAACATAGTTGCCGAAAAAAATGAAATTGAAGATAAGTATGAAAATCTAATGGCGGAAATAGAAGAGGAAGACAACTAAAATGGCAAAACCGTCCACCAAACAACAACTAATCGACTACGCATTGCGAAAACTTGGTGCTCCTGTATTGGAGGTAAACCTTGATGACGATCAGATTGATGATTTGGTGGATGACACCATTCAACTCTTCAATGAGCGTGCATATGATGGAATTGAAAGAATGTATCTCAAATATGAGATAACTCAAGATGATATTGATAGGGGTAAAGCAACCGGAACAAGTGGCGTAGGTATCGTAACCACAACTGGAACATCTACAGCAATTAGTGGGTATGGAACTACCTCTACTAATTTCTATGAGAATAGTAACTTCTTACAGATTCCTGAACCAGTAATCGGTGTAAACAAAATTTTTAAGTTTGATACTAGTTCCATCTCTGGTGGAATGTTCAGTATCAAATATCAACTATTCTTGAACGATTTATATTATTTCAATTCTGTTGAGTTATTGCAGTTCGCAATGACTAAGACTTATCTTGAGGATATTGATTTCTTATTGACTCCAGATAAACAAATTAGATTTAATAAGAACCAGAATAGACTATATTTGGATATTGAGTGGGAATCTCAAACAGCAGGAGATTTCTTAATCATTGATTGTTTTAGGGCACTGGATCCTGAAACATTCAGCGATATTTACAATGATAGATTTGTGAAGAGATACCTTGTTGCTCTTATGAAGAGACAGTGGGGTCAGAATCTGATCAAGTTCAGAGGAGTAAAACTTCCTGGAGGATTAGAACTTAACGGAAGAGAAATTTACGAAGACGGAGAAAGAGAGTTACAAGAAATTAAATCCAAGATGGCACTGGAGTATGAAACTCCTCCTCTTGATTTTATAGGTTGATGAGATATGGCATTAAATCCGTTTTTTCTACAAGGTTCACAGGGCGAGCAGAGACTAGTTCAGGACCTAATTAACGAGCACCTTAGAATCTATGGTGTTGAAGTAACTTATATTCCCAGAAAGTTTGTCGCAAGAGAAACGATCATGGAGGAAGTAACATCCTCCAAGTTTGATGACAACTTTTTGATTGAGGCATATGTAAATACGTATGAAGGGTATTCTGGATCAGGAGATATTCTTACAAAATTTGGAATGAGTCTGAGAGATGAAGTAACTCTCACATTATCAAAAGAAAGATTTGAAGACTTCATTGCACCATTCTTGGATGCAATGCCAGAATCTGAAGTAGAGGTTTCTACCAGACCAAGAGAAGGAGACTTAATTTATTTTCCTTTAGGTCAAAGACTCTTTGAGGTTAAGTTTGTAGAGCATGAGAAACCCTTCTATCAGTTGGGTAAAAATTATGTTTACGAACTGAAGTGTGAACTCTTTGAATATGAAGACGAAGTTATCGATACCGATATCGACGAAATCGATACTCAGATTCAAGATGAAGGGTTTATCACAACTCTCAACCTGGTTGGAACTGGAAGAACTGCAACTGCAACGGCAACCTTATCTCAGCCAACTGGATATATTCGGAAGATTGTTCTTAACAACGATGGTAGTGGTTATAATACTGCACCCACTGTTGCCATCTCTACAGCACCGACAGGCGGTGTTAATGCCACTGCAGTAGCGATTACTACTAGCATTGGTGGTGTTAAGTCTATCAAGGAGATTCTGCTTACTAACGCCGGTTCTGG
>Ga0213860_10000233_pt1 | contig 22417 bp, 11 predicted proteins | sample PICome_3_FD_160118 | JGI IMG/M metagenome (GOLD analysis project Ga0213860, IMG submission 160118) | Coastal seawater microbial communities near Pivers Island, North Carolina, United States - PICO550 | ecosystem: Environmental > Aquatic > Marine > Coastal | place: USA: North Carolina...
CATCTGTAGTAATTTCATAATTAGTCTCACAGTCTGAAGTCCATGGTCTGTCTGATAAACGAACATGAGGATTAGCAGCTATCTCAAGACCAGCTCCAAAGAACCATCTATCTGAGTTAGTACCATATGTCAATGTGAATGAATGATCATCATGCCCACCAGGTTTTTTCTGATATGGAGAGTTTTTAACATACATCTCCGCTTCCCAACCATCAAAGTCAGATCTTAAGATAACGTTTGTAACACCGCCGACAGCATCAGAACCATAAACAGATGAGGCTCCATCTAGTAATAGATCATATCTTTCAATTAATCCACCAGGGAGTAGATTTAAATCTGGAGAAGTTGGTGCGCCTTCCACACCACCTGGACCAACTCTTCTACCATTTATTAAAAGCAAGGTTCTGCCTGCTCCAAGACCTCTTAAACTTATTGTTGACGCACCAGGACCGTTATCTAATACAAAACCTTGGAAGCTTTGGTCAATCTGTTGGCCGGTGGCCGCGGTTGATTCTTGTAAAATAGTAGCAGGATCAATTAGACCGGCCTCTCTTGATATTTCTCCAGTAATTATTTGCAAAGGAGATATTGATGTAAAAGTCGATTTCCTTATTCTAGAACCAGTTACAACTACTTCATCTATATCACCAGATGAAACATAGCCAGAGGATGAGTCAACTTGAACTGATGAGTCACTTACTGCTTCAGATACAGCTTCTTCAGCAACAACCTCTTCTGTTGCTACATCTTCCTCACCAGGATTATCTGCAAATGAGTTGAAGCTAAAAGCTAAAACAAATAGCAAATAAAATTTAATATTTAATTTGTTTATTTTCATAATTTAATCCCTGTAAATTAATTTAGCGCCAATAAATATATAGAAAAAAACTATAATTGTGCGCAATATATCTCTCTAATATACTTTAAAACGGCATATTTTCAATATTTTATTTAATATTATATTTATTATAAATGTATATAATTTATAGTAAAAATTACTAATTCTTATAAAAATGCTCAAAAATACAATTTTTACACTTAACAAACGACCAAAAGGAATTCCAGATAATAACTGCTGGAAATTAATAGATAGCCCTATTCGTAATATTAAAAAAAATGAAATACTAATTGAAAATATGTATCTTTCAATAGATCCATATATGAGGGGCCGCATGAACGCTGGTAAATCCTATGCACCACCAGTAAATATAGGTGAAATCATGGTAGGTGAAACTCTTGGAAGGGTTGTTAAATCTAATTCCAAAAAATATTTGGAGGGTGATTTGGTATGTGTTCATAAAGGATGGCAAAAATATACTTTAGTTAAAGATAATGATCTAACTTTAATTAAGGTACCAAAAACTGATATACCAGCAAGTGTTTTCCTTGGAGCATTAGGGATGCCAGGAAGAACAGCTTTCTTTGGATTAACTAAAGTTGCTAAACCTAAACAAGGTGAAACAGTTGTAATATCAGCAGCATCTGGGGCTGTAGGCGCTGTAGTAACTCAGTTTGCTAAAATTTATGAATGCAATGTTGTGGGTATTGCTGGTGGATATGAGAAATGTAAATACGTTACTGATACATTGGGTGCTAATAATTGCATAGATTATAAAAATGATAATGTGTTAGATAAATTGCATGAGTACTGCCCAAATGGTGTTGATATATATTTCGAAAATGTTGGAGGAGATATAACTAAAGATATATCTAAAGTTCTTAATAAAAATTCAAGAGTTCCAATCTGTGGATTTATCTCAAAATATAACTCAATAAATATTGCTAACGAAGAAACACCGTTCACTGTCTTTAAGAATATGAAAAATCCACCAAAACATAGATTTTTTGTTGTTAGAGAATGGGCGCATCAGTTTAAATCTGCAACTAAAACCCTTCTAAATTATATGGAGGATGGCCAATTATCTTACAAAGAGACCATCACTGAAGGCTTTGAAAACGCTCCACAGGCTTTGAGAGACGTGCTTAGTGGTAAAAATTTTGGCAAGCAACTTATAAAGTTTTAATTACAAGATATCTTTAAGAGCCGGATGGATAATCTTACCATCTGACAGGCTTAAACCAGATGCTAAATACTTATTATCATATAAAGCTTCTTTTGAACCTATATTTGCAAGCTTAGATATATAAGATAGTGTTGCCTCATTCAAAGCAAGGGTTGCAGTCAATGGAACTGCTCCTGGCATATTTGTTACACAATAGTGAATTACACCATCTTCAACAAAAATTGGTTTGTCATGTGTGGTTGGACGACTTGTTTCAATGCATCCACCTTGATCTATAGAAATATCAACAATTACACTGCCATCTTTCATAACTGATAACATATCTTTAGTAATAACTTTAGGTGCTTCTTTACCAATTACATACACACTGCCAATTACTAAATCAGAAACAGAAAGTGCATCTAAAATATTTTCTTTTGAAGAGATTATGTAATCAATGTTCTCATCACCGAGCTCCATCTTCAAAATTTTTAATCGCTCACGAGAAAGATCAATAACCTTAACATGTGCATTATTTGCTAGAGCTTTCTTTATGGCCTCAGTGCCTGCAACTCCAGCACCTATAACAGTTATTATTCTTGGCTCAATACCATCAAAATTACCAAACAATGTACCGATACCCTTGTTTGGTTTTAACAAATAATACGATCCAACAACAAAGCTAATCTGACCAGCTATCTTACTCATAGGAGCAAGTAAAGGCATTGATCCTGATTCTGATATTATGGTTTCATAGGCAATTGCGGTTACGCCAGTTTCTGCAAGCTTTTGAGCATTTTTTAAATCAGCAGCAAGATGTAAATATGTAAATAAAATATGCGAATCATTAAAAAGATTAAATTCCTCAGGAATGGGCTCTTTTACTTTAATTATAATGTTAGCTGTCTCAAATAACTCTTTTTTATTATGAATGATTTCAGCGCCAGCATTTATATAATCTTCATCAGTAAAACCAATATTAATTCCAGCATTTGATTCTATATAAAGTTGATGCCCCTCTTCCATCAAATATTGTACAGAATTAGGAGTTAAACCAACCCTACATTCATTATTTTTTATTTCTTTTGGTACTGCTATTTTCATATATTAATTTTAACTTAATAAATCAAAAGAACGTAAAAAATTTACATTTTGTGTTTTATAATACTGCAAGAGGATGGTGAGGTTATTCGTTTAAAACTGTAGCCTTTAAGTTCCTTATTTTTGGAAGTTTAAATATAGAAACTGACATGTAATATATTTTCATTTTTATCTTGTAAATTTAAAAAATAACTCTATAAATTGCACATGAAAAATAACAATTATGTAGGATGGGAAGAATGGGTTAGTTTACCTGAACTAAATCTCCCTGCTCTCCTTGCTAAAACAGATACAGGCGCTGAAACTTCAGCCCTCCATGCATTCAATATCCAGACATTTGGTAAAAATAATGAAATGGTTAGATTTGGTATTAACCCTATTAATACTGATGAAAGATTTTCTATATTTTGTTCCTCACAAATTTTAGATCAAAGAAATGTTACATCATCAAATGGAATTTCAGAAATGAGGTATGTTATAGAAACTGAAATAACAATAGGTGATGTTAGAAAAAAAATTCCTATTACATTAACCAATAGAGAGAATATGAAATATAAGATGATCATTGGCAGAAGCGCTTTAGAAGGTTTTCAAATTTCAGCTGATAAAAGTTTTTTGCAGAATACTCTCAATTATGATCTATATAAAAAAGCAAAAAAAAATGAATATAGAAGATCTCTTAGAATTGGGATACTTAGCCTTGAACCAAATAATTATTCAAATAAAAAAATAATTGAGGCTGCTGAAAATAATGGCCATTTTTGTGAAATTTTAAATACAAAAAGATGTTACTTAAATATAGAATCTGAAAATCCAGAGGTTCATTATGATGGTAAAGTTCTACCTCATTACGATGTGATAATTCCAAGAATTGGACCTTCTATTACAAAATATGGAATGGCAGTTATAAGACAATTTGAAGCAATAGGTACTTATTGTTTAAACTCTTCTATATCTATAGGAACTTCAAGAGATAAACTAGCTGCTCATCAGGCACTTGCTATTAATAGAATTCCTATGCCTGATACTGCATTTGCTAATTCACCTCGTGATACTGAAAATATTATTGATCTTACAACCGGTGCACCATTAGTTGTTAAACTGCTAGAAAGCTCCCAAGGAAAAGGTGTTGTATTGGCAGAAACCAAAAAAGCAGCATCTAGTGTTATAAGCGCTTTTCAAAAACTAAACGCCCCTTTTATTATTCAAGAATTTATTAAAGATGCTAATGGTTCTGATCTTAGATTATTTGTAATTGGTGAAAAAGTTGTAGCAAGCATGATGAGATCGGCTTCAGATGATGATTTTCGCTCCAACCTTCATTCTGGAGGAAAAGCTGCTAAAGTTAAAATTACTCAACAAGAAAGAAAGATTGCCAAACAAGCTACTAAGGCTATGGGCCTCAATATTGCTGGAGTTGATATATTGCGATCTCTCGAAGGCCCTAAAGTGTTAGAAGTTAATAGTTCACCAGGACTACAAGGAATTGAAAGTACTAATAATATTAATGTTGCATCATTGATTATAGATTACATTGAAAAGAAACTAGGGCTTTCAAAGATTGTAAGCTAGTAATTTGGTGGAGCTATTGGTTCAAAACTGGAACCAATTAGTCCCCTTCTTCAAGAGGCTAGAATATGTCTTTGAAGAATAGTCAGACTATAGAAGACTTAAAACATGAATATATCTATGGCAGTGTTCATAAAGATGGCAGACGGAGCTTTAAGTCATTAGATAACCTTATTAAAAAGTTTGATCTATCGCCATCAACTATTTATAGGCGATCTTCTAAAGAATCATGGAAAGATCAACGTATAGGCTTTAGAGCTGAATTAAGTGAAGAGATTAAAAAAGCTAGGAAGCATGACATAGTCAATGACATTGAGCTTATTCATAATAAAGCCACTCAAGGTCTTTCGTTAATACTAGATAAGGCAATTAATTGTTTAGATAATCAAATTCTTAAGCCAAGAGATTTACATAATCTCACTCAAACTATTATTGCTTGCTATAAAAACTTACCTGAAGTGGTTGAGACTGATAAGGATGATAACGAAACCTTTAGAGCTGCTATGGATATATTAGATCAAATTGCAGCTTTTAAGAGAGATACGCCAGGGTTTGAGTTTAAATAATTTCATAAATTACTCAGTTTGAAATGAAATAATTTCGGTAAAATTATAAGTTTTGAAATTAAGGGCTCTATCCCTCAAAGTTAGTTCTACAACACCCCATGTTCCTGGAGCTGAGCCAGCAGGAAGGATCACAGTTGAAGTATATTCATACCAGTCTAGATCTTCGGCTGTTGGGAAAATCTCTGATCTTCTTTCAGGATAATGATAATAACCAGATGTTAAACCTTGAGGATCTCTAAAAGTATAATATCCAAGTTTATAACCTGAAATATCATCCTTTACTCTAAAAGTAAATTTAACAATGGTTTCTCCATTAGGATTATCTGGATTGATTGGTGTAGCGTTAATGCTTATGTTATTTAAATCTAGCTCAGGTGCTGTTATATCAGGATTTGATGTTTCTAAGACAACTTCCTTAGCTAATTCATCTAACTGATCTCCAGCAAAATTATCACCAGTATCAACTCCGGATGGTGTGGCAAAATAATTCCTGGACTCGTTGCCAGCCTCATCAATCATCTTAATGTAATTTAATCTGTAGGTGCCTGAGGGCATATATGAAGGCATTATATATTCAAGGAGACATTTACCTGCTTCATAATTTCCAGAATAAGTTCCGGGTGAATATTTTTGCAATGAATAAGTTGAAGGATTTTCATCATTCAACGCACCATAACAACCTTGATTTTCTCTAGGAAAGGCTTCATCAATATCCCATATAGCAGTAATTACATCAACCTCTTGATTTTCTATGGTGGTCAATGACTTTGTTAAAGTCATAGAGTTTGCTATGTATAAAGGTTTATCTAGGTCTTCATTAGGATTATTGACGTACATTCTCCAACCAAAGTCATTTGCGCCCTCCATACGTAAATTACCTACCTCATCAGATAGAACCAATTGGCTAGTTTTCCAAAATCCAGATTTTGCATACTTAGATAACGTAAAAGTTCCTCTTAATGTAGTATCAAGATTTTGACCATTTTGTGGATATAGATATAAATCAAAATAGGTATCAGCAGTGCTAAATATACGCATACGCGCCCAAGCTGCACCCTCTAATATGTTATCAAGTGCGTGTAATTTAATTTCAACAGTAACTGTTTTGTCTTCAGTTGGCGAGCCATCAACCGAAACAAATAATTTTTTTACTTTTCCTGGAAAGACATAATCTGGATAAAGGTTATAGACTTTAAATGTTAAGTTTTCTTGAATTTGCGAGATATAGATATTACCTTGCATGATCCTATCTCTAACAAATTCATATTTAGCTAAAGATCTTGACTTCAAAGCATCTGGATTAACTATAAAATAAGATAAAGATTCTGCCATATCTTCATTAGGGTTTTTTAAATGAGCATAGGCGCTTACGAATTCTGTTTGTTTGGTAGTACACCAGCCAGATTCTTTTTCAGTACACTCATACCATCCACCTAATTCAATCCAGTCATTTTTTAGCACATCATCAAATATTTTAGCCCATAAAAAATGAGCTTTTTCATGGAGTATTAATCTGTGCAAGTAATCAATACTAAAAGTATTAAATGCTTTTTCCATGAACTCTATGTAGCCCGAGCCATCCCAAGCTATAGCAGGAGCTTCTGGGTAATAAGGGTTATCTGCTCCATTAATTCTTCTAACAAGATAATCAAGGCCCTCAATCTTATGATATCCAGATGGCATTTCTTCAAACATGGCAATAATAGCTACCAATTCTTCTGCCTGGAAATCCTGAAATCTTGTAGCCTGTTCACCTGTTAATGCAACATAATCATCAATGCTAGTTGTAACTCCATATCGTTCAACTAAAATTTTATTTACCGCAGAGGTATCATTACCGCTGTTAGTAATGTATCTAACTAAAGCATTATGTAATTTATTTGAAAAATATATACCCTTCTTGCCATCAACAGTTGCTATCCTTGGATTAGCATTTTCAAACACACTTGATTCAATTGTAACTTCAATATTAGTGGCGTCTTTATCAAAACTTATATCATCTTGTATTTGCAAATCAGTTAAAGCCCATTTACTGAATACTCTTCTGTCATTGGCTTCATTTCTAACATTTTGAGGAATTTTTTTAAGAGTTTGATAAATTGCATAAGCCTGATCATTAGTCCAATCTCCACCACTAGATTCAAGCACAATACCATATTCAACATAAAGCTTTTCTGCATAAGATATTGCTGGTATCTCTATAGATTCATCAGCAAAAGTTATTGTTAGAGGCTCTACAACATTAGCTGAATATTCAGAGCCGGAGGTTGATTGTGCTTCCTCCCAACAATACCTAAACTCACCAGTGGAAGCATCATTGACTATATAATTGCAATCGTTCGCAGTAGATAGCTCGTCAACATCCAAGATATTAATTGTTATGGTTTTATTTACTGTCTCAATATTATCGGTTAGTGATAGTTCAATAGAGTATGAGCTTTTAACTTCATAATCTGGTGCTTCCTTAAAAGAAAGTACATATTCATCTGAAAGATTAAAACTCTCTGCATCAGTTCCACCTAAAGTAAGGGTTAATTCATCTTCATCTGCATCTGAAATAGATATAGTTGTTACAAACGTCTCATTTTCAACAACTTGCAAGGTGGATGCAATATCAAGTGATGGCACATCATTAACTGAAGAAATATTTACACTAACATCAGCTGAGGAAACTTTATCACCCTGAGTAATAGTGTAACTAAATGTGTCTGATCCAAAATAATCTGTATCTGGTGAATAAGTAATTTGCTCTGGAGAAGATTCAGCCACTTCTACCTTACCATTATCCCCATTGGTAGCACTTATACTTATAGGCGCTGTAGTTATGTATGAGTCATTAGCTAAAACTTGAACGTTTACTGGTGTGTCTTCTGCAGTGGTTATGCTATCGTCTATAGCACTGATATCAGGCGTTATATCATTAGAGCTAATATTTTGATCTTGAGCTATATAGTCAATTACATCAGAGGTATAGCTAGCAACTTTTTCAGCTGAAGCAGTGCCATTGGCAACTGCTTTGATATCCTCTTGTAAAGTAGATACAGCAAATCTAATAACCGATGTTGTTAAGTCATCCGATGCTTTTACTTCAACAATTGGAAGCACCCCTGAAAGAGCTTTTACCGTATTAGCTTTAGCTGTTTCATCTATAGTTATTGATTTGGCGGTAATAACATTTTCAAAGGCTTTGTTAATAAAAGTTTCAGTTTCTATATCTACTTTAATTGAGGTTTCATTAAACTCAGTTTCAATTTCTTCAGCTATAGCTTTGAAATAATCTTCTGTTGTTTCGCTTGTGGTATTAAGATCATTGGTTATGTTTTGCAGTGCATAAGCAAGAACCGTCAACTGGTTACCCTTTTCATATAAAAAATCATAAATACCACCATCGCCTTTATTAGCAACTGGGTCAGTAACACTAATATCAATAGCTGAATCTATTCCCAAAGCATTATTAATATTAGCCCCAACTTCCATGAAGGCCTCAATGGAAGTCACAGGAGTGACTGCTTTAAATTCACTATGACCGGTGAGCTTATGGGTAATAAGTAAATTATCTAACAAGGTTTGGGAATCTAAATCGGTCCCACCAAGAGAGACTAAATTACCGTTAGCATATCTAATGGTAAATTTACCTTCATTGTCTGAAGTAGTTGAATATTCTGAATTATCATTTATAAAGTTATCGTTCTCATCAATAAAAACATCGGCACCTGAAATATAACCATCAACAACAATTCCATCAGTATTTCTATAACCAACAACAATGACAGCATCGGATCTATTGCCACCTGCCCCACTACAAGCTAGTGAATAGGTATTAGATCCAACTTTGCCTATAGGAACATCTTCAGAACCGGAGATGTCTTTAGTACCAGACCAATCTCCAGAAGCGCTACATGAAGTCGCATTAGATGATGACCAAGTTAGGGTTACATTGGAATTAACCAGCTGCTCAGATTGTGATGCAGATAAATTAACACTTGGAGCAGGATTTGGAGATGGTGTTGAACCTCCACCGCCGCCTCCACCACAGGAGACAACGAAAATAAAAGCTAAGAAAACAACACCAAGTCTTTTCATATATGTATTAAATTAAACCATATAAAAACAATATTATAAATATAAGAATTTCAAATTAAATTGGATAAGAGACTGGGCTAAAAAAATTGCAAATTAGTAAATTGGTGGAGCTACGCGGGATCGAACCGCGGACCTCTTGACTGCCAGTCAAGCGCTCTCCCAGCTGAGCTATAGCCCCAAAATTGGATTCATGATAACTAAGTATGTTTTTTTAGTAAATATTAAAAAATTAAATATTCACCTGGCTTTATAGTCTTTAGGTTGTGATTTTTAAGAGAATTAACTCTATTAAATGGATCTATAGTATCTTCGCTGGTTAATGTAAAAGTACCCCAATGCATACCTATTGATTGCTTGGCATTTAAATCAAGTGATACTTTTACTGCCTCTTCAGGATTCATATGGCTTTCACTCATAAACCATTCAGGATCATAAGCCCCTATTGGTATTAAAGCTAAATCAGGGGCTCCTAGTTTATTTTTTATGTCAACGAAATCTTTGGAATAACCTGAGTCTCCAGCATGAAATAACTTCAATCCATGGGCAGTAAAATACCATCCGCCCCATAAGCTTTTATTCCTATCAAATATACCTCTTGCTGACCAATGTTGAACAGGTGTGAAAGTTATATCAATATCATTAATTGACATAGTATCCCACCATTGAAATTCAAAAATGTTATCAATATTATTTTTTTCTAATAATTTTTTATCACCAACCGGAACTAGAAACTTGGCCTGTGGGAATTTGTTTGCAATTATCTTCAAAGACTTAATATCAAGATGGTCATAATGATTATGACTAATAGTAACGATATCAACTTTAGGAATCTCATTAATATTAATTGCGGGCTCTATTAACCTTTTAGGTCCAATATTTTTTAATGGAGATGCCCTGTCAGAGAAAATAGGATCAGTTAAAATATAGACACCATTGAGATTAATCAAAAAAGTTGAATGGCCAATCCAAATAGCAAAATTTGTATTTTTATTATTTATGATTTCTTGCCAGTTATTAGAAATCTCAATTTTTGATAGAACAGGCTTATCTCTTGAAAGCCTCCATTCTAAAAGTTCAGATAGTGATTTATCGATTGATTTACCATTAGTATTCTTATAATCACTGGCATGCAGTAAAGAAAAAGTAAAAATAAAAGGTAATAAAATTTTCAATTTAATGAATTTTACTTTGAGCGTTTGAGAAAAAAATTAATTAACAATACACCAAATTTAGTATATAGGGCTAAAAAATATAGTCTTAAGAATTTCATCTTTTTGATCATAACAAATAAAAAAGGGAGCACAAGTGCTCCCTTTTTATTAACAATCTAAAATTAGAATGAGTATTTAAATCCTAATCTAACTTTTCTAGGTGTTTGATAGCTAGTTGGTTTTAGATAGTTAGGATCAATAGCACCAGTACCCTGGTCACCATATTCTCTAATATCATCAACTGAATCAAAGTTAAATAAGTTAAATACGTCCATTCTTACATTTAAGTTATCAGATACATTCCATGAAAGTAATAAATCCATGTTTATAACCCAATTAGACTGGGAAACACTACCTCTTGGAGTCAGTTCTTCTTGACAGTACCATGATGAAGCTGCATAAGCTGCTGCAAAAGTATCTGTTGGATGAACACCAATACAACCATATACTCTAGGTGAAGTAATTGTTGAATTGATACCAAGTAATAGATCATCTCTTAAAACTTTAGAGAATGAACCTTTAAATAAATGCTCTCTATGGTTAGGTAATAGTCCATATGAACCATCAGTTAAACCAGGTTGGTCAAAGTCCTGAGTAATACCAGCATCATCCTGACCGTTATCTGATTTAACAGTACCTTCATAGTTACCAATAGATTCTGAGTTTGTATATGAAAGACTAGCTGTCCAATCATTGTCAAATGCTCTTGATAAAGTGAATGTTAAACCTGTGTATTCTCTAACAACACTTGGGTAACCTAAATCAGCAGCTGATAAATCTACAGTCGCGTCTAATTCAGGTAGATATACATTCATATCTGTACCAGGGTTAGTTAATACATACTGATGGAAACCAGTCCACTCATCAGCACAAGTTACTGCATCAACAGCAGCAGTTGTATCCGTTGCTGCAACAGCAGGTGATACAACAATGTTATTAGCCTCACAATAAGCAATAACAGCAGCATCGATAGCAACATCTTCAATTGTAGATGCTAGCTCTCTTTCTACATATAATGCTTCGAAGTCCCATCCTGCAAACATACCTTTTTCAAGAGTAGTTTGATAACCAAGAATTAACTCTTCACCATACATAGGCTCTAAAGAGTTATCAGTAGTTGATCTTGTATCAGGAACCGAACCATCACCATAAACTACATGACGTAAATATGCTGGATTGTTAGGATCACTTTCAACTGGGATACCAACAGGTAAAAAGTCTGCAGGAGCTCCAGCTGGGTAGTCATACCAAGTTTGAATATAAGTTTCACCACCGGCCATTCTAATGTTTGTATTAGCAGCAATAGGTAAGTAATATTCACCAAAAGATGCAAATAATTTGCTTGATCCATCACCACTTAAATCATATGTAGCACCAATTCTAAGTGCATCTTGATCCTCAGCTTTAACAAAAGTATTGCCTTCAGCATTTTTATTATTAAATGATGATCTTCTTAAACCAATGTTTAGGTTTAATCTATCTGTAACATCCCAGCTATCTTGAATGTAGAAAGCTTCTTGCTCAGTAACAAATGTTCCACCAGATGAATAATTTCTAACTCTAACAACATCATTGCCCTCACCAGACGCAATACCTGATGCTGCATCGCCATCAAACCATGCATAATAAACTCCACCAGAGTTTATAGTAGCGTTAATAGCAGTTAGCTCTTCTTCTTCATAACCCATTCTGAAATGGTGTTTTCCAACATAATAATCAACATCAAATCTTGTCATATCTCTTGAGTCACTACCAACATCAATTGTAAAAGATGTTTGTTGACCAACAGGAACAAATGAACCAGATCTTGCATCATAAATAGCTGGATATTGATCACCTGAACCAGAACTTGTTCTGTTGTAATCATTGCTACCTTGCATAAATGAAACTGTTAAGTTGTCATTAATAACTGATGTAACTTTAAAGATTTCGTTATCACCACCGATGTTGTCATAACTTTCACCAATATATGCACCCTTAACGCCTGTATCAACATCATATTCCCACTCATTGTATACAATTTGAGTTTCATCACTGAAGAAAGTATATTCAAAGTGAGTGTTAGATGTTAAGTAATAGTCAAGCTTATAACCTAAGAACTCATCATCAAGTTGTGATGTAGTAGTTCTTCCAGAAAGTAAACCATATGATGATACTTCTGATTCATCAGGGTTAAATAGTACATAATAAAAGAGTTTATCTTCAATAATAGGTCCGCCAACAGAAATATTGATTTCTCTTTGGTCAGACTCTCTTCTATTATTATCAGCAGCATAAGTATTTGGTGACTGTGATCTTAAAGCATCTGGTGTTTCATAAACGCTCACTGAAGCAGTGAAATCATTTGTTCCACTTCTTGTAACGGCATTTACAACACCACCAATAGCTTTACCAAATTCTGCTTGATAACCACCAGTTTTAACATCAACTTGCTCATAAAACTCAAATGGTACAGTTGATGCACCAGTAAAGTTTCTAAAGTTAGTAATATTAAGACCATTAACTAAATAAACGTTCTCAGCAACTGATGATCCGCTTACAGAAGCAAGATTACCAAATGCAGAGTCACCTTCAGTAGTTCCAGGTGCTAATAACACTAATGATGTTATATTTCTATTAACAGGAGTTCTACCAAGAACCTCATCAACATCAATGCTGATACCTGTTGTTGTTCTATCGAAGTCATATGACTCCACAACCGATCCGACAACAACTACATCTTCAACGTCAGCAGAAGCACTAGATAAAACAAAGTTATAAGATGATGCACCACCTAAACTTACATTTACAGTGTCTGATAAAGTTGTGTAACCAGATGCAGAAACACTAACAGTATAAGAACCAACTGCTAGCAATGGAACTCTTACAGAACCATCCGCACCAGATGTAGCAGATCTAGTAACACCAGTAGATGTTGATTTAACAACTAAAGATGCACCAGAAACAGCGTCACCAGATTGATTTAGAACATTACCTGTTAGCGATCCACTTGTAACATCTTCTGCGCTTAAAAAAGAAACAAAAAATGTTAAAGCAAAAGCGATAGCTAACCGCGATTCTAAATATTTTTTCATAATTAATCCCCTTAAGATTATTATTAATTAATTAATAATAGGTAAAAATCTACCTAATCTGACCCTAAGTTATCATAATTAAGCATATATTGACAGAAAATATATTTTTTTTTGTTACAATTTCGTAACATAAAATTTTCAATAAATATAGCTTTTTTTATGTCTTAAAAATAACTAATATGATCAAAAAATATTAAAATAAATTATGTTCCTTAAAAGTAAAAAAATTCTTATAACTGGCATTGCCAATAAATATTCAATAGCTACTGGAATAGCTAAAGCCATGATAAGTCAAGGTGCTGATATAGCTATTGCATATCAAAATGAAAGATTGCTTAAAAACGTTAAAAAAATTGCTGAGGAGCTAAATGTAAAAACATTAATAGAATGCGATGTTGCATCTGATGCATCTATTAAAAAATCAGTTGAGCAATTAAAATTGGAATGGGGTACCTTTGATGGATTTGTCCATTCTATTGGCTTTGCTCCATCAGATCAGTTAGTGGGAAATTTTGTTGATGTAACAACACGTGAGGGCTTTCAAGTGGCACATGATATAAGCTCATATAGTTTTACTGCTTTGGCTAAAGCATATAAAGATATTTTAAATGATAAGTCTGCTCTGCTTACTCTTACCTACTTAGGTTCAGTGCAAACAATGCCTAACTATAATGTAATGGGGCTTGCTAAAGCTAGTTTAGAGGCAAATACTAGATTTCTAGCAGCATCTCTTGGTAAAGATAACATAAGAGTAAATGCTATTTCAGCAGGTCCAATTAAAACTCTAGCAGCATCTGGAGTAAAAAACTTTAGAACCATGCTTTCACAGCACTCAGCTAGAGCGCCCTTAGGCAGGACTGTTACTCAAGAAGAAGTAGGAAATACAGCTGCATTTCTATGCTCAGATTTAGCAAGCGGTATTACTGGTGAAATAACATATGTAGATGCCGGATTTAATATTTCAGCTATGCCGCTTAACGATGACAAAGTTGATTAAGTTGTCACTTTTTAAAAGTAATCCAAAAAAAATAAAATAGTAAATCAATAATTATTGAATGAATTGATTAGTAATAAGCTGAATGAAGAATAAACCTGTCTTAATTGGTATTGGTAATATCCAACAAAAGACAAATTTCTATGAACTTGATGAAGCTTTAATCTTGATGGATAAAGCTACAAAGCTAGCTATAAATGATTCTTCGCCAGCTATTACTAAGTATATTGATGAGATAAGAATACCAAAAGGATTCTGGACATATAGAGATCCAGGTAAATGGATTGCTAAATATAATAATTTTAAAAAAAGACCCATAACCTATGTTTCAAAAATTGGCATACTACAACAAAGCCTTATAAATGAGGCAATTAAAAAAATTCAAGAAGGTGAAATAAAGGCTTCTTTAATTATTGGTGGTGAGGCTAGATATAAAATGATCCAAGCTCTCAAGAATAACCTTGAATTTCATGAGACTAAGCTTGTAAATAACCCTGATTTCTATCTTAAAGCTGATTCAGAATTACATTTAAAAGAAGAAGTTAATGCTTTGGGTTATATGGCTGTTGGTTATTATGCAATGATAGAAAATGCAGCAAGAAATTTTCATAATATTGATATAAATGAACATAAAAAAGAATTAAGTCAACTCTACTCAGAATTCTCAAAATTAGCTTCTAAAAATACGAATGCTTGGAGTAATAAAACATATAGCGCAAAGACGATTGCAACTGTATCTAAAGATAATACTTATCAAGCATTTCCATATAATAAGCTGCATTGTACTAGCTGGAATGTCAATCAGGCTTCAGCCCTTATACTTTGTAATGAGGATATAGCTGACAAACTAAATATTCCACAAAATAAAAGAATCTATCCACTTATATCAAGTGAAAATAACCATATGATACCCCTACTTCAAAGATCTAATTTTTATCAGCCATTAGGAATGCAGCTTGCTGCAAATGCTATCCTTGATTTTTTAAAAATCAATAATTTACATATAGATTTATTTGATCTTTATAGCTGTTTTCCTATAGCCATAAAGATGTTTGCAAGATCTTTAGGAATAAAAACTAATCATACCAATACAATTACTGGTGGCATGTCTTTTGCTGGCGGTCCGCTTAACCATTATCTTCTTAACTCAACAGCACAAATGGCTCAAAAATTAAGAAATACCAATAACAGCATTGGTTTAATAACTGGTGTGTCTGGGGTTATGTCAAAACAATCCTTCTCATTATGGTCAAAACAAAAACTTATAGATTTTAGTCATATTGATATTTCAGAGGATTCAAAATTACTAGATAGACCAGTTGCAATATCAAAAAAATCTTATGGAATTGCAACAATTATTAGCTATACAGTTATTTTAAAAAGAAATAATAAAAAACAAGTCATAATTTATGCGGATGATGAAGATAAAAAAAGAATAGTTTTAACTTCTTGTGATTCAGTATTAGTTAAAAAAATGGAATCTGATGATTTAATTGGCTCAAATATAAAATTTAAAGATAATAAAGTTATTTAGTCAATTTGAATTGAGACACTAGCATTAGGTCTTCTAAGATCAGCATAACCGTATTTAATTCCATCAATCACATGAATGCTCTGAGTGCTGCCAATTGTTTTATTAAGAATAGGTTTATGACCAAGATTTTTAAGTTTAATTAAAGTATCGCTGCTTATAACCGTTTCATAATCTAGGCCTTGATATGGCCAGTCTTTATGTATTCTTGGTAACATGGTGGCCTCGCCTATGTTTAAATCAAAATCAAGAATGCCTGTTATTATTCTTAAAATTGCAGCTGGTATATATGATCCACCAGGAGATCCTGTAATTAAAGATAAATTACCTTGATCGTTAAATACCATTACTGGGGCCATAGTACTCATTGGTCTTTTGCCAGGTTCAAATTTATTTCCTGGGCTAGCAGCCCTTCCAATTTCTGATTTATCACCATACTTATATGCAAAATTTCTCATTTGGTTATTTAGTAAAATTCCAGTGCCGGGAATGGTGACACCTGAGCCAAATGATGAACCTAAAGTATAAGTATTAGAGACAGCATTACCTTGATTATCAATAATAGAATAATGGGTGGTATCCCTACTCTCATTTTTTATTTCTAAAGGTTTAACTTCATCGGCTGGGACCGCTGATTCAAAATTTATTTTTTTTGATAATGAATTTATCCTTTTCTGAGATAGAAGATCTGTTAAGGGCACATCATAAAATGCAGGATCACCAATAAAGTGTGATCTATTGTTATGGCCTCCTCTTAATGATTCTGCAAGTAAATGGTATGTATTTGCTGAATTTTTTTTGTACTTTTTTAAATCAAAACTTTCAAGAATTTTTAAAGCTGTAAGCAATGTAATACCTCCACCTGATGGTGGGCCTGAAGTTACGATAGTGCTTCCTCTGTATTCAATTGAGATAGGTTGAGTAATTTTTGCTTCATAAATTTTAAGATCATTAGCTTCAATAAATCCTTTATTAGCCCTCATAGCATCTGAGAACTTTTGTGCGATTTCACCACTATAAAATCCCTTAATACCATTTTGCGCAATAACTTCTATGACATTGGCTAAATCTGGTCGCATCATTTTTGAATTTATAGCTAAAGGCTTATCATTTTTGAAATAAATACGTTTGGACTCTGGATCCTTTTTTAATTGAGAGGCCTTACTGATTGCATAATGTAAATCTTGCGAAACTAGTATACCTTCTCTAGCTATTTTAATAACTGGTTGTAATATTTCTTCAAGAGGTAGTTTGCCAAATTTTTCATGAGCAGTAAGTAAGCCATAAACTGTTCCAGGGGTTGCAGCCGCTATGTAGCCCTCTTGAGTATTAATGTAATTAAGACTTTTAAAATCTAGCGGTTCAGTCTGATTTAAAAGTATTTCTAGATTTGTATTCAAGGGTGATGCGCTTCTATAGTCTATATAAAAAGTTTTATCACTTTCTTTATGATATATAAGCATAAAACCGCCTCCACCAAGATTCCCTGCTCTTGGCAAAGTTATTGCCAAGGAAAAACCAACTGCTACAGCTGCATCAACAGCGTTACCGCCCATATCCAAAATCTCAACTCCAAGAGATGAAGATTGTGCATTTTGACTTACGACCATGCCTGATGAACCAATAGTTGGATGGAATGGTGATTCATAATCTATGTAAGTCCTAGCAATTAGCTGTGAACTCAAAAGCAATAAAGCTATTAAATGAAGAAGCTTAAAGAAAACACTCATATCAATTATTGTAATTATAAAAAAGGGAGTATAAAACTCCCTTTTTTGTATTTAGAAAGAAACTAGAATTTTTTATAGAATTCAATATTATAATTTCTACCAAAATCTGAATGAAGATCAGCCCAATAGGTACCATAAGTTTCATCTGCTAATGGCGCCCTTTCATCTTCAATATTTTTAATTTGAACTCTAATCCTGAGGTCATTATCAAATTTGTAGCCAAGGGTAAGATTAAATACAGTCATAGACTCAACTAACCAGGGTACAGTTTCACCATTGATTTTAGCTGTATGATTTGGTTCATAAAATTCACCCCACTGTGTTCCAGACAAAAGAACCTCATACGGGCCTTTTCTCCATGAGGTTTTGAGAGTGTATTTATCCTCGATTGAACCATATATACCCAAAAGATCTTCAACTCCTCTTGGTTTGCTTAGTCCTGCCAAAGGTCCTCCATCCTCACTAGCATCACTTATTTTTTTAGCATCACCGCCAGCAGCTTGATTTTTAGTATCATAATGAACATGAACTAATTTAAAACCAAAATCGCCATATTGTGTATCAAGAGAATATAAAATACTTGTGTCTAAGCCCTCAATAGTCCTAGTATCATTATTTACATAATAATCATTTACTTGTTGAACAAGTCCAGCCGGACAAAGATTTGTTGGCCAGGTTACATCATCCTCTACAACATCAGATCTAATTACATTGGGATTACCAGTACATTCAGTAGCTCCACCCTCTAATCTAATTAAAGTATCAAGCAATGTTGCATTGTACATTCCAAATACGCCAACTGTATCCTCTGTTTCAATAGACCATTTATCCATAGTGATAATTAAATTTTCTATAGGTTCAACAACAACACCCAAAGATTCATTTTCGCCATATTCTGGTGTTAAACCTGGGTTACCTTCAGTGACTCGTTGCATTGAGTATGATTCATATTGATCTGGTGTTACATTGCCAGTAGCTGGGTCATAGCCTTCTGCATATTCTAATAAAGCATCGCTTTGAGATGAACTTCTTCCTAGGTATCCTTCGTTAACCAAAATTAATGCAGGAGCTCTGAAGGTTTCAGATGTAGAATATCTTACTTTGAATTGATCTATGGGTTGCCAACCAATTGCAATTTTCCCAACAGTTGCATCACCATAATCGTTTGAATCTTCATATCTTAGAGCTAATTGTGCATCAATAGTTTCATGAACTGGAATAGCTAACTCAGTAAAAAAAGAATAAGTGGTTCTTTTTCCTGAAGAGTTTGGTGTAGCACTTGAATTTACAATGTCTGAGATCAATGGGTATGTCAAACCAGCTTTTGGACCAACAGGAACAGTATATGTAATATCACCATTCATTCTAGGATCTCTAAAATCAGTATACCGCTCTCTTCTCCACTCAGCACCCATTAATAAACTAACCGATCCAGCTGGTAACTCAAATAAATCACCAGTAGATATCTTAAAATCAAGCATATATAAACTTGTGGTATTAGTTCTAAAGATAGTTGTTAAAAAAGAGCTCTCATCATTACAGCCCGGTCCACAGAATGGGTTGTAGGCATCTGGAGTATCTAATGCTAGTGCTGCATCCATGCCTGACATAGTATGCCTACCGGTATTATTCTGTTTTGATTTAGCTTGAGAATATAAAACTGCTGAATCCCAATCCCATTTATCAAAAGAACCTCTAAAACCTTGTAATAATCTTATGGTTGTTCTGTGAGAATTATATCCACGAGGAGTATCAAATCTATGCCTTGCTTTATATAGACCTAAACCATTCGTAATATACTTTGGTGTTGTTATATCATCAGATGGATCATCAGGCGTATCATTATCATCTGTAACTGTGGCGTCAACAAGCTTAACTCCATTTTCATCAACTAGCTGTTGAAGCCAATAATTACTAAGGGGCACAAGATATGGCTGTGTGCATGAACCTGATTTTGCGCATGAACCAGCACCCAAAGTAGTGCCTGGAAAAACAACCTGAACAGCTTCTGAATTATAAATACCAATTTCCGAATATGCCTCAACACCATTGTCTAATTGAGTATTTATAAAAGCAAAAAGATTATGTCTTTTAAGATCAGATCTCATATCGCGTCCTAAACTATTGTAGGAAACTCTTTTTGATGTATCTGAGCTAGATTTAATTTCAATACAGGAGTCCTGGCCATTGGCAGCTCCAGTATAATCACAATCATCAGTGCCAGGAACTACATGTATATAATTACCTGAGCCACCATGAAATACTCCCCATGCAGATGCTTTATTTGTATTAAGCCAACCAGAGTCGCTTTGCCATGCGCTATCATAACTATCAAGCAAGCCTGGGACTTGTCTTGCATCCATTGCCTCCCACTTAGGGTCCTCATAACCTTTTATTGGTTCTCTTATGTATGAATCAAAATAAACAGAAATGTTAGTCTTATTAAAATCTTTACCCCACTGAACACTTAATTTATTATCCTGAGCGTCATATGCATCATAAAAACTGCTTTTAAAACGAACGTTTAACCCAACAAAATCAGTTTTCAAAACAGTATTTACAACACCTGCAAGCGCATCAGCACCATAGATAGCAGAAGCGCCATCTCTTAGGATTTCAACTCTATCAGCACCATATACTGGAATAGCATTAGAGTTAGTTGTCATGACTGGCATTGATCCGCCAAGAATAGGTTCTGTTTGATAGCCAGGAGATGTTATCAGCCTTCTGCCATTAAGCAGGGTTAATGTATTTCCAGTACCTATATCCCTTAGATTAAAAGCACCTACATCACCTCTTGATGCATTATAGCCTCCGCTAAATTCGTTTTGGTTGAAGGTATTTTGACCCAATTCAGCAATATTATCTAAAAGCTCATCACCTGAATCTACACCCAAAGCATCTATATCATCTGCAGTAATAACTGATACTGGTAAAGCTCCAGTTATTTTAGCTCCTTTGATTTGCGATCCAACAACAACAACCTCTTCAACATCAACTTGGTTTTCCTCAACATCCTGAGCATAGGTAATGGTTACAAAAACTAATGGCAATAATAAAAATAATTTTTTGTAATTCATGATCTCTCTTGGCAATTTATGTGTGTTCTTAAGTATATAACCTTTAACAAAAGTTTGTAAAACTTTAATGCTCGTTTTAGAGATAGTTTAATAATGCTTTGATTCTGATAAGCGTCTCTTCTTTACCAAATAAAAACATGGTTATTCCCAAAGATGGTGACTGAGTCGATCCTGTTAGAGCAATTCTAACAGGTTGATTAATTTGGGGTACTTTAAGGTTTAGATTTTCTTTAATATTATTCATTTCCTCATCTAAAAGATTCTCTTCCCATTCATTAATATCAAACAAAACATCATATATTGAATTAAGTATATCTGGATTAGGGACTACAAATTTTTCAAGAGCTTTTTGGTCATAACTTTCTAAATCTTTAAAATATGGGACTAAATTATTAGCTATGCCTGATAAGTTATGGGCAGATGATCTCATTGAATTAATTAATAACTCTGGATGCTTATGACTTTCAATTTCTATATTAAGTTTTTTAGTAAATGGAGCTATGGCTACTTTAAATTCCTCAATATCAAGGTTTGCTAAATGTTGTGAATTTAAGTAATCAAGTTTTGATTGATCAAAAATTGCGCCTGCTCTTTGAATTTCAGTTAATTCAAAATCTTTAATTAGATCATCTAAATAAAAAACCTCTTTGTCCCCTTTAGACCAACCCAGACGAGCAAGGCAATTTAATATAGCTGAATTAAGGTAACCTTTGCTTTGGTATTCTTCAAGACCTGTAGCAGCATGTCGTTTTGATAAACGCTTTTTATCATTTCCGAGAACTAGAGGCAAATGTGCATATTCTAGCTCTGGATAGCCCAATGCTTTTTGAATATGTATTTGTCTTGGGGTATTAGAGATATGATCCTCTCCTCTAATAACAGTTGTTACACCCTGCTCAAAATCATCGACAACATTGCATAAATGATACGTAGGAGTTCCATCACTTCTTAATATGATTAAATCATCTAATTCTGAATTTTCAAAAACTATCTCACCTCTTACATAATCTTTAACTATTGTTTTACCTTCAAGAGGTGTTTTAAGCCTTAAAACTGTATCGTTACCTTTGGAAAGATTTAGTTCTCTGCACTTACTGTCATATTGAGGCTTCTTTCCTTGCTCTTGTAAAGAAGATCTTAATTCATCTAACCTTTCCTTAGAGCAATTACAGTAATATGCATGTCCATCTTCATAAAGTTTTTTAGCAGCTGCAAGGTATAACTCAGATCTTTGGGATTGATTGATAGGATCTTGATCTGGAATCAAACCAATCGAATTAAGACTTTCTAAGATATTATTTTCATATTCCTTGGTCGATCTTTCTAAATCAGTGTCTTCGATTCTTATTAAAAATTTGCCATTCTTTTTTTTTGCATATGCATAATTAAATAGCGCAGTCCTTACCCCGCCTATGTGCAGTTCACCGGTTGGACTTGGTGCGAATCTAGTTACGATGCTCATGAATATTGCTCCC
>Ga0213860_10000235_pt1 | contig 22348 bp, 6 predicted proteins | sample PICome_3_FD_160118 | JGI IMG/M metagenome (GOLD analysis project Ga0213860, IMG submission 160118) | Coastal seawater microbial communities near Pivers Island, North Carolina, United States - PICO550 | ecosystem: Environmental > Aquatic > Marine > Coastal | place: USA: North Carolina | collected...
ATATCCTAACAATAGAATGCGCTTGTATGACCTCTCTATAACCCCACAGGACCCTCAATTCCCTGACTTTAAGGTATCTACCATAGAATACCAAGTAGAGGCAGGAATCGACTGGGGACGACTTGGGGACACTGATGACTACTTCTGGCAAACACCAAAGGAGAAAGAAAATGGGTAATTCACCTACCGACAAAAGTAAAGATTTTATCAAGTCTGGAATGACCCTGATCACCCAGGTTGACTCCGACAAGTACCTGAAAAAGATGAAGAAGGAAGATCAGAAAAAGGACCATAAATAAACAATAAATTGTCTTATTGTGCCTAGTCAACAGTCTTTTAAAGATTTAAAGGTCACCTTCAAGCCTCATCCTGTGACTGGGGATTTGATGGTGACCAAAGATGACGCTGCTATCAAGCAGGCAGTTATCAATCTGATTATGACTGAACCTGGCGAACGACCTTTTGAACCGAATCTAGGGTCTTCTATTTCAGGATTGTTATTTGAAGCACTTGATTATGCTACGGCAGCATCAGTTGATAATGAGATTAGAAGAACCCTAGATCGGTACGAACCACGTATTATCGTTGAAGGTCTGGATGTAGAACCTAGTTTTGAAGACAATGCATTCAATGTGCATCTATCGTTTAGAATCATTGGTCGCCAAGATTCTCCACCAGTAGATGTTAACTTCCTCCTCCAGAGAACTCAATGAAGTACATTCAGGTAAATAATCTAGATTTCCAGGATATTAAGACTGCGCTCAAAGATTACTTGCGAGCGCAGACTGATTTTACTGATTTTGATTTTGAGGGTTCTGTCTGGAGTAACCTGCTAGATGTTCTAGCATATAACACGTATTACACCGCGTTCAATACGAACATGGTGGTAAACGAGATGTTTTTGGAGTCTGCTACACTCCGAGATAACGTAGTATCACTTGCAAAGCAACTTGGATATAAACCAAAGTCTGTTGTATCTCCGCAGGCAACGGTAAATTTCCAAGTCAACTTTACAGGAACTTACCCTTCTACGATCACTTTGAAGAAGGGCACGGGATTCGTTACGTCATTTGACGATAAGATCTATCGCTTTGTCACTATTGATGACCAGAAAGTGGGTGTCATCAACGGGCAGGCGGTATTTGAGAACGTTGATTTGTACGAAGGTTCCGTAATTACGGAGACTTTTACTCGTAATACCTCATTAACCAATCAAAGATTTGCACTAGGTAACCCAAATGCGGACACCAGCACACTTCGTGTCAAGGTTTTCCCAGTAGAAGGCGCAACATCATTCAGATATCTCAATCAGATCAATAATATCATTGACATCGGCGCGTCTGATGGCATCTTCTATGTTGACGAGACTCTAGATGAGAGATATGAGTTATTCTTTGGAGATAACGTAATTGGCAAAGCACTAGAGAATAATGAGTTTGTTGAGGTCTCTTATCTAGTGTCATCTGGTTCTGCTGCTAATGGTGCTGCTGTATTTACGTTCAGTGGCGTTCTAGTGGATGATGCTGGTATCTCTTACCCAAATACTATCAGCAACGTTGTAACCCTTTCTAGCGCCAATGGTGGTGCTGACATTGAATCAATTGATAAGATCAAGTTCAATGCTCCTAAACTATATGCCACCCAGAACAGAGCGGTGACTGCGGGAGACTATGGTGCAATCATCAGACAGATCTACCCTGCAGTATCTGATATCATTACTTACGGAGGAGAAGAGGAAAGATATCCTGAATTTGGTAAAGTGAAAATCGTCATCAAACCAGAGAGCGGAGCTACACTCTCTAGTGTGACGAAGAAACAAATTATTGAGAAGTTGAAAGACTATGCTGTTGCGTCAGTCACTCCAGAAATCAAGGATCCTTCTATCCTTTATCTAGAGTTGGACAGCAAAGTAAACTTCAGTACAAGAGTTACTAATCAGTTCCCTGACGATATCAAGTTCAAAGTCACTAATGGAGTAGAACAGTATACTAAACTCTCTGGCACTGAAAAATTCAATGGTAAGTTTAGATATAGTAAGTATGTTGGTGTAATTGATAATGCAGATCCATCTATTACATCTAACAGCACTACTGTATTAATGAGAAAGGATTTCTATCCACAGATCAATACTTCTACTTACTACGAACTCTGTTTCCAGAATTCATTCAAACTGTCTTGTCCAGAGGACGGACCTGTTGTTATGTCAACAGGTTTCAAGGTTACTGCCTATCCTAACTTTGTCGTTTACTTTGAGGATAGGGATGGCAAAATCGTCCTATATAGATTGGATCCTGGAACAGGTGAAAAGATTGTCCTGAACGACAATATCGGTGATGTTGATTATGAAGAAGGTGAAATCAAACTGTATGATGTAACCATTTTGCAGGGAACCTTCTTTGATAACAGAATCTCGGTTCGAGTGATTCCTCGTAATAACGACATTAACGCATCTAGACACATGTATCTTGATCTAGATGTTGCCAATAGCAAGTTCGCGGTATATCCAGAGTAATTAGATGAGTACACAGATTTCGGCTCTAATCGAAGATCAGCTTCCTGGGTTTATTGTTTCTGAATACGAAAATTTTTCGGCAGTTTTAGGAGCATACTACCGACAGCAAGAGTCTGTTGGACAACCTCTTGATATTATTCACAATATCACAAAATATCGTGATATTGATTTTTATGAGAAGAATTTACTAAAAGAGTCTACTACAGTTGCTTTGACTGTAAATGCGTCTGCTACGACTCTTGTAGTTGCTGATGCCACTGCATTTCCAAAAAGAAACGGGTATATCAGAGTTGGCACCGAAATCTGTTTTTATAAAGAGAGAACAGACACAGAATTTTTAGATGTCTCTAGAGGAGTAAGTGGAACAACTATTCTCGGAGACTTACACAATGAGTCTACATTCGTCTCTACAGAGGCAGTAGACCACTATGTTGGGGAAGATGTACACAACTTGAGTCATCTGTTCTTGTATGCCTTTGTGAGAGCATTTGAGCGTGAGTACCTAGTTGACTTCCCAGAAGCATACTTAAAAGGTGATGTAGATAAGCGACTCCTAATTAAGAACATTGGAGACTTCTACAAAACCAAGGGTGGTGATAAGTCTATCAGATTCATCTTCAATACTATTGTATCGAAGAGTGCTGACGACATTCCTACCACATATTACCCAAAAGATCATACCGTAAAGGTATCGGAGTCTGATTGGTCCGCTGCATTTGCGGTACAAGCAATTATTTTGAGTGGAGATGCCAATGATTTGATTGGCAAGACGATTATTCAACAAGCAGATAAGAATTCTGTCAATTCTCCTTACGCATCTGCCAATGTTGAGAATGTCATTCAAATTGGTAGAGTAGGTAACTATGGTCTATTCAACCTGATCATCGACCCAGTTTCTGTAAACGGTGATTTTGCAATCCCCCAAAAGACAGTGCTGGACAGGGTTTTGGGCACCTCGCTTACCACTGGTGATACAGTCACTGTAGACTCCACCATGGGTTGGAGCGGTCAGGAAGGATTCATACAAATCAATGGAGAGATCATTGAGTATGAAGGAAAGACCGCTAGACAGTTCACTATTAAAGAACGTGGAACTATCACCAGAATTCATAATGTCGGTGATATTGTAACTAGTTACTCTAATGTAAGAAGTGACAATGTTAGTTTACTGTTATATGGCATCCTAACAAAGCTTTCTCCCGATCAAGTATACGCTTACTCCCAAAAGGGAGACAAGATTCAAATCTCCAAACCTGGATTTGAAACTAGAGATACTATCATCTATGATGAAGGATCTAGAAATGTAAGATGGAAAGTTAATACTACAGGTGCTTATCCTTCTGTTCCTCTCAATCCTGGTGTAGGTCTTCCTCTACAAAAATATCTGGCAGATGTTGGTGCGATCTATCAAGATGATCAATATTACTATATTGCCACTTCTTCATATCCATCTACACCAATTCTTACTGGTCAGGATCAACCTAACCTAGTTGATGCCAATCAACTTAAACTTATTCCCAAAACCACTAGTACGACCACCGAAGTATACAAAACACCATTTAGAGACATCGGTGTGTTTGTAGATGGTAGTATTGCTTTTGGATATAAGAGTGAGGATCAGATTGCGTATGGCAACATCCAATCTTACACATTGACCTCTAGAGGTTCTGGATACTCAAAACCACCATTTGTTTTGATTAATGGCGAAGAAAAGATTGCTTTGTCAACTTTGGTCGGTGATACAGTAAACTCTGTATTTACTAGACTCGATAAAAATTATACTGCAGATCCTCTAGTAGAAATTGTTAGTGGACGATATGGCAAAGCAGAAGCAGTTGTCACTTCGGGAGAAATCACAAGTTTACGTTTGATTGATGCTGGCGAGTATTACTCTGCACCTCCAGTAGTCGTGATTACCGACTTGGCGGGTAAAGGTAGATTTGCAGAATACAGAGCTGTCGTTAACACGCAGGGTAAAATTACTGGATTTAATAAAATTGATGGTGGTAAATTCTACACTCAAGCGAATGTAAGGGTAGAACTTGTAGAAGAAGCAAGGAACAATCCTGCCACTGCAACTGCCACAATTTACCGTTGGGTAAAGAACCGATTTTTTAATAATTCTAATTTCATAGATGATAATGGAGGTCTTGCAATAAAAGACCTCATAGAAAATGAATTTTACTATGGAGTGGTCGCAAACCCAAAACGTTTGCGTTTTAGACTAGGGGACAATCTAACACCAACACAATTCCAAGAGACTCCTACTTTAACACACTCACCTATTCTAGGATATGCTTATGACGGCAATCCTATCTATGGTCCTTATGGTTTTAGCAACCCACTATCTGATCAATCCTCTATTGCAAGGATGAATAGTGGTTATCAGCTTAAGAGTGAGAGAACTGATGGTCCTGTCGATGCTCCATATGATATGGGCACCTTTGTTGATGACTACGAATGGATTGCTACTGTTGATACAGGTAAGACTCGTCTTGATATTAATAATGGTAGATTCTGTGTAACACCAGAATATCCACAGGGAACCTATGCATACTTTATTACTATTGATGCTAGCAATACTCCTGTATATCCTTACATCCTCGGAGAGAACTTTTATTCTCTGCCAGTAAGATCTAACTACGAAAGTAAAGTAACTCAACAATCCATTCCTTCTGCATCAAAACGTCTATTCATTCCAGGAACATTGAAGAATGGATCTGGAGAAATTGCTTTTGTCGATGCAGTAAGCACTGGATCTGTTAATGGTGTAACTATCGAAGATTCTCAACCAACATTCCAAGTTGGGTCTAGAATTTATGTAGACGACAATGGCACTGGTGGATCTGGTGCTTCTGGTATTGTTGCTTCTACTTTTGGAAAATCTGTCACTAGTATTGAGTCTAGAGAGACTAAAGCAACCTTACTGACGACTCTTTCAGATTTCTATTCTTTTGAGAATGATATCATTACACAAGAGACTACTGGTGCAACTGGAGAAGTTATTAGAGATATCAGTGAAGAACTTACAGTCGCTGTAAGAAATGTCACAGGAACTTTCCAACCTGGATATGAGATTAATTCCTCAACTCAAGTAATTAATTTACTCTTGTCACAAAACAGCTCATACACAGCAGGTGCAACTCTTGCTCTTGTTCTGTTTGAAGATCCAACTACAGAAATTGCTACTGGAGAGATCTTAACTCAAACTGTTGAACAAAACGCAGTAAGATTAAAAGTTACAAGTGGTGATTTTAATGATTACCTAGATTATGCAGAAGGAGAAGTAATTCTGAAAAGTTCCGACCTAGGTAACACTGCAGGTTCGGAAATTGTAATTATCAATCAGTTGAGTAGAGGTATTAACATCACTGATGTTGACGAATCGGTTGCTATCTTGTCAACAGAGGAAAATCATGATTTTGGTACTGGTGATATTGTTAATATTACTGTTGATCCAGATCCTGCTACTACAGAGACTACTTATTACGTAACCAAGAAGAAGTTCCAAGAAGCGACCCTAATTCCAAACGAGTATCGTGCAAAGATCGATGATACTGGTATTGGTAAGTCTACTGTACTTGGTTTAGGAAAAGATTACTATGCTGGACAGTATGATGATGTTCCTCTAGTATTTGCCAACTCATCTCTGTCTAGGTCTGACGTTGTTGCAGCAAAGGCATCTATAACCGTAGAGTCCACTAATTTTGATGACAGCGGCAACATTGGTAATATTCTCATCACTGATGCTGGTGCAAACTATGAGATCGATGATATCTTAACAATTGATCCTACTGCTATTCCAAAAGTAGATGCTGCGGATCTGGATACCGCACCAACTCTAACAATGGAGTATATGAATGAGGCGGAAGTTAATTCCTACCTTCAGAAGAGATTCTTTGTTGATGAAGCAGATTATCCAACTTTGATTGCTGCAATGCCAGAACTGGGCGCATTTTTCCAGAATGACGCTGGTGGCACTAATCTCATTTATATTTCTAAAGATGATGATAATTTTGCCATCACTTACTTTGTTGCCGATACCGAAGGCGAAGATCTAACTACCTCTGATACTGTCTTTGGAGTTGCGATTACTAGTGTTGATCAATACAGTCCACCAGGATCCATCAAACCACAATTTAGGTTTAATGACGAAAATGGCAATGAAAACCCTGATTATGACATCAGAGTCGGATCTACCTTTACTCTACAACCATTCCCAGGACATGCTGTTCATATTGTATCTGATATAGAACTAGGTCTCAAAGACGATGGTATTGCTCAATACACTATTGATTATACTATTGCCTCTGGTGTTACTAACAGTGGTTCTGTAACAGATACTATTACCTTTGTACCTACAGTTGCTGGTGTATATCAATATGTCTGCGTAACCCACCCAGAAGCAAGGGGAACAATCACTGTGTATCCAGCACCAAGTGCTGCTGGTCCACTAATTAATGTTGATGCTGTTGGTTTTGGTACTGATAGAACAGACCTAAATGTAACAAACACTTTTGCAGCATCTGTTGGTGATCTAGTAACTGTTGGTAGTGAGATTGTTAAAATCACTGCTGTAGATACTGTTAATAAGAATATTTCCGTAGATAGAGCTCAAGAGGGAACCACTAAAGTTAATCATCTTAATGAAAAAGAAATATTCTCGTACTTACCAAATTATAGATTTACACCTGGAACAAGAATTGGCGCTGGTGCTAATTCACCAGTCGTGGTTTCTTATGATCCATCAACCAAAAAACTAATTGTAAACTGGGATTATGACGCAACTAATCCAGTTCCTCTCACTACAGTATCTTCTGTTGTTGATGACAGCACTCCCGAAAAAATTGTCACTATTGGTAATGTAAGTGATGTTCGTGAGAAACTATTGTTCTCTCTAGACAATAACAGCTTCTTAACTAATCCTATCGTAGACATCCAGAAGTATTACTTCTACAAGTTTGATGTCAGTCATCCTTCGATGCTGAACTCTTACCTTGATATCTCCACCAGTCCAAACTTTAACGTCTTTACTGAAGAGAAAGAGGTCGGTTTGACGGAACCTGGAAATCCTGGAGCATTTGTTAGAATCAGACTTGGTTACGGTGCAAACATTGGAGAACAGGAGAGAAAGGATGTCAACTTCACGAGTTACTACTATTTCTTGACTTCTTCTACAACTGATACCGAGGGATCTTATCTACGTATTATTGACGACCCTCTAGCAGGTAGAAAAGAGGTTGCATATACCACAGACACTAAAGTTGTCTACAAACTTCAAGATGTTCCACAATATGATGGAACTGGCGATATTGCTTATACAGGTAGATCTGTTGGTAAGATCCATTCAATCAAACTTGACAATCTTGGATCTGGATATGAGAAACTGCCCACTATTAAGGGTGTGGTTCCTGCAGATGGATATAAAGCGGTTGTTACTGCTGTGAGAGATGCAACTACAAATAAGATTATTTCCATCGATATTGTATCACCTGGTCAACAATATTCCAAACCAGAAGTTGTTGTTTCTTCTGGATTGGGAAGTGGTCTAAAAGCAGTTGCTGATTTGGAAAATGGCAGTGTAACCCAGGTTAGAGTTTTAGAACCTGGCAACTACACAACTACACCATCTATTGAAATTATTGAAACTGATAACAAGCTGTTCTTTAATTCCAATGATATTGGTATTCCACAAAATATCAGTTTTGTTGCAAATGGATCTGGATTCCACACAGATCAAACAATCAAATCAAATTATTATACACCAGATGTTTTTATTCTCGATACCTTTGAATTAGATGCATTTAGACCTGGAGAAACTATTGAACAAAGGGTCAATGGTATTATTGTTGCTCAAGGTGTAATTGCTCCTGATGGTTGGAGAATTGGATCTAATATCATGCGTCTCCAAGATATTGTCGGTGTCTTTAAAGAAGGTGACACTATTATCGGAAAGAGTAGAAAGAAAACTGCTCGTATCCAAAGAATCAGTAGATCTTCGTTTACCACAGACATTGTAACTAGAGAAAGAACTATTGGCAGATTTACGTCTGACAGAGGAAAAGTAAGTTCTAATAATCAGAGAATTCATGACTCTGATTTCTATCAAGACTATTCATATGTGGTTAGATCCAGAACACCAATCAAGCAATGGCGTGATGTAGTTAAAGACACTACTCACCCCGCAGGATTCAAGATGTTCGGTGAGATCTATCTAGACTCCGAAGGCACATCTGATATGCCATCTGACCAGAAGGCATTTAAGTCCACCATGTATTTGGTTGGTCCCCCTCTTGCAGTATCTTCTCTGTCTACAAAGAGAACTATTCAACAACAGGTAATCAAAGTACAGGATTCTAGAGTTGCTAGAGGTGAGGGATCTGTTTCTGTATCTGACTTCGATGAGACTCTCACTAGAGTTAGAGAGTTGACTCTATCTCCTGCTTTTGATGGTCGTTACGATCCACAGACTGGATTGAAGATTGGTAATAGACAATTTACTATTATCGATGCTGCAACTGGTAGTGCATACACTCCATATAATGAGCAAGAAATCTTGATGACTATTGATGGTGTTGCCCAGAGACCAGGATACTCTTTCAAGGTTGTAGGCAATCAACTCACTTTCTTCGAGGCACCTCTTGGTCCAAGAGTAACTGAAGATCAACTAGTTCCTCCCCAGAAAGCATATATTAGAGCATTCAAGTTTAGAGAAGATACCGACAATGCACGCTATCTTAAGCGTTTGAAGAATATCGCAGATTCGTTCGATGGTAGAACTAGAATCTTTGATCTTCAGTGGGAGGATGGTAGCATTGTGAAGACACAGGTCAATGAAGATCTGTTTGTATATCTCGATGGAGTATTGCAGCAAGGTTCGTATGAAATCAGAAGATTCTCAAGCCCAAACAAAGCAGATCGTATCGCTTTTGATAAAGCACCCAAAAACTACAAAGACCTATACGATGCTGATGCTTTTCCACAAGAATTACAGAATGAGACATATTTCTATGGATTTGGTGTGGGTCTATATGAAAGACTTGGAATCGACAAGAGAATAATCCCATTCACTCAAAATAATCAGTATCTCATCTATGATGCTAACAACAATGTAAGAAACATTGATAATCCATTGTATGTCTATGTTTATGTCGATGGTGTTCTCCAGAGACAGAACCTATCATATAAGATCAATGGTGCTGCAATTACTTTCATGCAACCATTGGAGTATACAGAACAAGCAGATGGATCTTACACATGTGCAAGAGTAGATATTCTTCGTCTATATGGCAAGAATTATCAGTCTACCCTTAACCTCTTTAATTACGAAGCAGATGTCTTCTATAACAGAGCAACTGTGACTTTTGATGGTGCGGGCACCTATGACACACTGTCTTCCTGGTATGTCTTGAATACATCTGATAAGACTACTGTTAGACAAGGCGATAGAATTTGGGGTGAAATCATTAATATTCAGCCTGGTGCTGGCAGTCAGTTTAGTATTGCACTGAAGTCTCAAAACATTGACTTTATCGCTGGATCTGATATCACATTTGATAGAGGAGATGGCAACCCACTGACAATTACTTTCGCAGACTATTCTATTGCATATACAACAAATGCTGCTGGCGAACGTATTCTAAACAGAGTTGAATCTAACTATATTCCTTTCCTACCTACTGATGATGCATTTGATAGTTATGACTATCGTGGAGAAATCCTGAAAGAGCATCCAAGTCTTCGTAGAGGAGATAAGATTCAAATTGATGGTGAACTATCTTACCGCAACATCTTGAGTTCCCCAATTTTTGCTAAAGCAACTGATTATCGTAAGGGTGGACAAGCATCTGCTAACTTCTTTGCTAAAGTTGCTGCTAGTGATTATAACGGCGATGTTCTAGGAGAAGGTCTATCTGTCACTGCAAATATTGATACTGGTAAGGTTATCTCCTTGGATTGGAATAGAAGAGAACTCACATATTTCTTCAATAATAATATTCTCATCAATCCTACTGCATACAACTATAACAGTCCACCAGTATTGAACTTCATTCCTACTAATGGAGAAGGTGGTGGTGCTAGAGCACAAGTTCTAGTATATGGAGGTCAAATCATCGACATCATCCTGGTCGATGGTGGTTCTGGATATACTGCTCCACCAAGAGTTGTCGTATCTAGAGGATATAATATTGTACGTGAAAACAATCACCCAGAGTTCTCTGCTGTCAGAACAATCTTTGGTGGTCAAGGTGGAGGATTGAATGCAACTATTCAAACCACATCCTCTGTTATTGATCTATACCAGAGAAATCTTCTCGAACATATTGCTATTCTCCAATCTCCTAATCCTCTAGGAAGTGGAAGACTAGTAAGCAGAGGAATGCATTTGGTTACTCCTGAAATTGGAATGGGATTCCCATTTGAACAGGATATCGTTTCACGTATTCAGTATGTTGTTGCGACTCAAACCCCATCTGCTGTCGAACAACCAACTTTCGTCAGAATCTTCCTCGAAGCAGAAAATGTTGGGCATGTTGATTTCAGAGCAGATAAAACTAGATACTTTAGTTCTGGTGTTATTGCACTGGATGAGAATCCCGTCACTTATCCACAGTTCTATACCCAAGGCAAGCTAGGCGGCACAGTTGCATCCTTTATTGATTATCTGTATTTGGATGCTGGATATGCAAACGTATCTGGTATCTCTCTTGAGCAATTGGAGTTGACTTATACACAGTTTAAGGGTATCAGCGAAGGTGTTGATACTTGGATGGAAAACATGGAATTGAACAACACATCTATAACCAGTGATGGCACACTGTTCAATCCTGGTATTCCATCTATTCAAGAGTTGATGTCTTATCTAGATGCTCCACTGACAACATCATCTACTGTCGTCTATATTCCTGATACCACTAATTTCCCAGACAGTGGCAAACTGCTCGTTGGTAAAGAACTTGTAACATATACATCCAAGTTATCTGATCGTTTGATCGGTGTTGCAAGAGGAGTCGATGGCACAACAGCAGAAGCACATTCTGCTGGTCAATTTATCAGGACTATCGGTCTAGAGACAACTCTCTAAAAACACCGTATAAATATAAATAACACAGAAATCCACACCCGTATCTCTTTTTTCAATGGCTGCTATTATCTCGGAAAAGTTTAGAATTTTCAATGCGAAGCAGTTCCTAGAGTCTCTAACAGAGGGTTCTAGCGATACTGGTGCTGACAGAAGTCGTATGTACTTCTTTGTCGGCAGACCCCAAGCATGGGACTCGTATTTAGAAGTTTATGCAACAGACGGCGGATCTTTCACCGCTGGCAATCAGGTATATGTTGGTGCTGCTCTTGGCAGTGCTACATTCAAGGGAACTATCGTAAAAGTTTGTCCCAATAGCTTACTAATTACTTCGGTTGGTCCTCTTCCAACTGCTGCTCCTGCTTTGGGATCGGCATTGAAAGAGTCCGATGGTTCGGCAGATACGGGTGTTACCGCAACCACGGGTGTTTACAGATATTCTACGGAGAACGTTCCTCCTGTACCCCTTGACAACCAAACCGAGAAATTCAGCGTTTACGACGACATTATTGCAGCGAAGAGAATCACCTCTTCTTATGCACGCTCTGTTGTAAGAAGATACAACTGGGATACAGCAAACAATCCCAAGTTTGACATGTGGAAACCCAACTATTCTGCTACCCCAGCTGGTGGTGGACAGATTGGTGTCTCTACTGCTACGGGTGCGACTGGTATTGGTTCTGCAAAGTTCTATGTAATGAACCAGAACTACGAAGTATTCAAGTGCCTCTACAACGGCGAGAGTCTTGCTAATCCAACTGGTGTAAACGTAGTTCACGAACCCAAGACTACTCCTTCTGCAGGTCTTGGTACATATGCTAATGGCATCTTTACTGCTCCAGATGGTTCCTATATCTGGAAGTACATGTATACCATGCCTACTGATGATGTACTAGCATTCCTCTCTTCTGACTTCATGCCTATTGCGGCAGCAGGAGAAACAAGCAGAGTTGCAACCGAAACTGCTGCAGTTGCTGGTTCTATCAACGTTGCACTAATCAAAGATGCTGGCACTGGTCTTACCAACGGCACCTTCTATGCTCCTATTCTAGGTGATGGTGCTGGCGGTATCGTCAAACTGACTGTTACTGGTGGTGCTATCTCTGCTGCTGAAATTGAAGCAGTAGGTTCTGGATACACTTACGCTTCTGTTCCTGTTGTAACTGGTGTTGCTTCTGGAACTGCTGGAAGCACCGAAGCAATCGGACTCTTCACTGATACAGCACTAACTGTATCTCAAGCAGTTGCAGCAACATCTGCTGCAGCACTAGAAGTGATTCTCCCTCCTCAAGGTGGTCACGGTTCTGACTTCGAGACTGAACTCAACGCAAAGCGTGTCATGACGAACATTCGTCTCACCTTTGTTGAGAACGCAGGAGACTTCCCTGTAGATAACGACTTCCGCCGTATTGGTATTATCAAGGATCCCCTTGAGTACGGTACAACCACCTTCGCTACCGCTGACACCCTATCTGGTCTTAAGGCAGTCAAACTAACTGGAGCAACTGGAAACTTTACTCCAGATGAGATGATCTCCCAGACCGTCGCTGGTGGCACTGCAAAGGGCACTGTAGTCTCTTGGACCCTAGACGCTGGATCTCCAACTCCAACACCTTCTACCCCTGGTAGCGGTGTTCTGAAGTATATCCAGAGTCCAGAGTATCATACAGACGCTAATGGAATCGTAAGAGACTTTGCATCTGATGCTGCTAATGCTATCACTGGTGCTGCTTCTGCTTCTCAAGGAACCGTTGAGGTTGCATTGGCAGATGGAACCCAACTTGTAGGCGCTATCTTCACCGATGGTCTAGCAGATCCCGAGATTGAGAACAACTCTGGAGACCTGATATATATTGAGAACAGAAGACTAATCACTAGAGCTGCTGACCAAATTGAGGACATCAAGTTAGTCATCGAATTCTGATTATAAACAAAAACAAGACGGTAGTTTAATACAATGCCACAGAAGACTAATCTTAAAGCCGCCCCATATTTTGACGACTACGATTCAAGAAACGACTTCTACAAGGTATTATTCAGACCTTCCTATCCTGTCCAAGGGAGGGAGCTGAATACTACCCAGTCGATTCTGCAGAATCAGATTGAGAGTTATGGTAAATATGCATTCAAGCAGGGAGACCTTGTTGTCCCTGGTGAGGTTGGTCTAAACAAAAAACTAGACTTTGTAAAACTATCGTCTGTTTCTGAAGTCGCTGTTAATGTTGGCGACGAAATCATTTATCAAAAATATGATATCGACAACCTTGTTGGTCAAAAAATCAACGGGTTGTCTTCTGGCGTTATTGCTCTTGTGCAAGCAATTGTAAAAGCAACTGACAATAGTGCAGATACACTTTATGTAAAATATTTAAATGCTGGTGATGGAGGAGATGAAGAAAGGTTCCGTCAAGGAGAAACGCTCGAAGTTGTGGATGGCGTTAATAGCCCTCTTCTCGTTGTTGGCACTGACGGGAGTGTTCTACCTACTAGCGTTGCGGTAACTGACCCAGATACACAAGTTACCACCTTCGTAGAGAGTGGTGCAATGGGATATGCTTCTGCTGTACAGGTAGAAGAAGGTGTATACTTTGTTAATGGATACTTTGTAAGAAATTCTGCAGACCTTATTGTTGTTGATGGATATAGCGATAATCCTTCAGTAAAAGTTGGATTTAAAGTTACAGAAACTCTGGTGACACCAGAGGAAGACCCAACATTATATGACAATGCATTCGGATCCTCAAACTATGCTGCTCCTGGAGCACATCGTCTGAAGATTAGTTTGGGTCTAGTCAGATATTCTTTTGAAGAGACTCCCGATAAGAATTTCATTCAACTTCTTTCTATTAAGAATGGAGTTATTCAGAAGCAGGTAAGACAAGCTGCATACAATACACTTGAGAATACTCTTGCTAGAAGAACCTACGATGAGTCTGGTGATTATGTCGTAGATTCTTTTGATTTTGACATCAGAGAGTTTTACCAGAGAGAAGGCAATCGTGGTGTATATGCACCAGGTGTTAATGGTCTCATCGGTCCCAACGGACTGACTGCAGTCGAAGCAGCAGACAAAATGGTCGCAACCATTGGACCTGGTAAAGCATACGTCCGTGGTTTTGAGATTGTCAACAAAGAAACCAAATACATTGAAGTTGACAAAGCAAGAGATACCCTTTCTAGAGATAATGTAACGATCAAATCTAATGGTCTTGCAGCATTTACTATTACTAATGTATTCAATACCCTCCCTCTGAATGCCGAGGGTGCTGATCTAACTGCATTCCCAACTATTTTCTTGAACTCCACCTATAACGATGGAGTCAGTGGAACAAATGATCTAGAAGACTCTACAAGCTATATTCAGACTATCGAGAGAAGAGGTCTTGGATACAGCAAAGACGATGCTATTAAGACCATCTATGTGCAGGCAGCAATCGATCTAGGTCTCATCGATGAGTCAAGTATTGAACCAAATACTCCTGCAGACAAGGCAGATATCAAAACCCTGCATTTTGTCACCTCTAGAACTGCCACTAATGGTGTAGCATCTACTGCTACTGTAAAGGTTCTTTCTTTCGCAAAGATTACTAGACCAGAAGTTGGTGATGTCAATGCACAATATCTACAACTAACTGTTCTGGGTAGAAAAGATTATCTAGATAACTTCTTCCTTGAGTATGATGATAACGTATCTACCAGAAGAAGATTCCTTTATAAGTCTCTAGCAGAAGTTCAGCAAGAAATTAATGATGTTGGGTATATTGTCGATTATGATAATACTATTGTTCCTCTTATTGGTGTAGCAAAACCAAAAGATATCAGTCTTGTTAGCAGACCTGACGGTTTCAATGAAGATACTGATATTGTTATTTCTCGTGGTAAGCTTTCTGACGGAACTCCTACTTACAACGGTAAGTTCAATCTATCTTATTTCAACCCTGTCTTCTTCACACGTCTCCTGGTAGATTCTTCAATCACCAATGGATTTGCTCCTGGTAAGTATATCACAGGCAGCACCAGTGGTGCCTACGGAGTCGTAGAAGGCGCTTCAAATGGTTACCTGTCTCTTGGTAAGAGTCTGTACGTTAAGACGCTCTACGGAACCTTCTTGCCTGGTGAGACAATCACTAGTGAAGAGGGTGATCTCCTCCGTATTGCACAAGAGAATACTATTTCTCACTTTGTTGTTGCAAAACAAGGAACTGGTTATACATCAGGATCCAGAATTTCTATCAACGGCACTCGTTTTGAACTCAAGGATATCAATGTAGGTATTAATGGTGGAACTCTCTATAAAGTAGAAATCCTCAATAGAGATGTTACACAGACAGAATATGCTGCACCACCAACCATTGACATCGAAGGAACCAGCACAATTGTTGCTAACGTTGTTCCTGTTCTATTCAAGAACACAGTTCTGACTTATACAGCACAGAACGTCAAGTCTCTATATTCGGAGTTTGGATCTTCTAGCAAGTTCTCTGCTGACGTTGAAACTCAAGACACAGCATTCTCCGAAACAAAAACAGTAACTCAATTTACTTTTTCTGGCACCAAAGGATATAAGTTCCTTGAGTGTAATGGATTTGGTGCGGATGCATCATTGATGCTTGTCCAAGGTGATATTATCCAGTTCAATGATGACACAGGTAGACTCAACAAGTTCATCGTAGATCACGCAACCGTTCCCAGAGGAACTGATAAATCTAGAGTCTATTTCAGTAGTGCTCTCCCAGATTCAGTAACTTCTGCAACTGTTGTTAGATTACGTCCTGTTATTAGCAATGGAACAACATCTACGTTACTATTCCCAACAGGCAGTAAAGAAGTTGGTAGTCTCGTCAGCTCTACTGAAGACACCAAGATCAGTTACTTCATTAGAAGAGACTTTGTAACTACTGGCAGTGATAATGGTGGTAATATTACTTTCGCTGCACAATTAGACTTTGGTACACAGAGATTTACTCAATTCACGGAAAGAGATTTCCTTATCACAGTTCTTGATAAAGGTGGTTCCGATCTAGTAGAGACTGGTGATGTCATTTATGTTTCTCCAGATTTTGTTAGCATCTTGAATACTACAGATGCTACATCTGGATTGTCTTCAGGTAGTATTACACTTACTTTCCCTGGTAACTACTTTGGCAACAACGTAACGAACTTCCCTAAACTGAAGTTGACCGCTACCATCGAAGTCTCCAAGGGTAGACCAAAACTTAAGACAGCAGTTAAGAACAAGAGAATTGTTATCACCTCTTCGGGCGATCAAGTTCTTCCTCTACGTGGTCTTGATTACGATAGCGATAGCAGTGAGGTTCTGTCTTTCTCCGATGCATTTAAAGTAAGGTACATCTATGAAGGATCAGCATCTGCTCCCCCAACAGTTGATGTCAATGGTAATCTGGTTGTTGGTACAGATCTTACTGACAGATTTACTTTTGATGATGGACAAAGGGATACATTCTATGACGTATCCAGAATCGTATTGAAGCCTGGATTCTCTGCACCAACAGGTCAAGTTGTTGTTGCTTTCGATTACTTCGAGCATTCTCAAGGTGACTTCTGTACCGTTGACTCTTACATCCACGAGGCAGGTGTTGTAGCAGATGAGATTCCTGATTTCAACTCTGCTGTACATGGCAATTTGAGCCTGAAGAATGTTATTGACTTCAGACCCAAGGTAGATTCAACTGCCATCGTTACTGGTTTCCAAGATACTTCATTGCTGTCACAAGCAGAATACATCAACTTTATTGGTGCAGGCGGATCTGTATCCAGCACACCATCTTCTGCTAGATCTCTGCCATATACCATCTCCTTTACTGAATCACAGTATCTGGATAGAATTGATGGCGTCTTCTTGAATAAGAAGGGCGAGTTTATTATTAAGCAAGGCAATGCATCTCTAAACCCAAGTAAGCCAGAGATCATTGAAGATGGTATTCCTCTCTACTACATTTTTGTCCCTGCTTTCACCAAGTCAAGTAAGGATGTAAGAATTACTCCTGTTGACAACCGTCGTTTCACAATGCGTGATATCGGTAAACTGGAGAAGCGTATTGAGCGTCTTGAGTATTACACTACCTTGAGCATTCTTGAGCAACAAGCACTCAACATGCAAGTCAAGGATACTCTCGGCATCGACAAAACCAAAAGTGGTTTCCTTGTAGACAACTTCGAGACACATAGCGTAGGTAATGTCAAGTCTATCGACTACCTGTGCTCAATCGATGCTCAACAGTCTGTCTTGAGACCACAGTCCAAAGAAGATAACTTCAGATTACAAGAAGTCAATAGAAGAGCAGATCAAAGAAGAATTGCTGGATATACAAACTCTAACGGTGTTGTAACTTTACCATTCTCTGATGTTGCATATGCAACTAATGAGTTTGCAACCAAGACAGTAAATCCAAATCCATTCGTTGTCATTCAATATGTTGGCGATGCTGCTGTTCATCCTAATGTTGATCAGTGGTATAACGATACTGTTGCTCCTCTGGTCACAGACAACAACACAAATCTGTTCTCCGTATTCCTCGGTAAGCAAGATGTTCGTGTTGCATTCTCTAGCATCTACAATTCCTTTATTATCAACTGGGTTGGTGTAGATAAGTCTTTCTACAACCTCAAGAGTTTTGCTGATAACAATACAAGAACGGCAGAAGCAACTGTACAGAGTGCAACTGTAGCGACTTCTTCCAACATCAGTCCACAGAATAATGAGATCGCTAAAGGTGTAGGATACAAGACTGTCAATGGAACTAACGTAGCGAATGCGCTTAAGTTCTTCGCTAGATCTGTTCCTATTAAGTACATTATCAGAAGAATGAAACCAAGGACACGATTGAGTGTCTTTATGGAGAAGAGAGATATTGGTCGCTGGGTCAATCCTGACTCTAGATTTACTGGAATTGCAGGAAACTCTTCCACAGTATTCAATGGCAATATCACTACTGATGAATATGGTAACGCTAGTGGTATCATTCTGGTTCCATCGGGATATGCTCCAAAAGAGAATACTTCTTGGACAGGTGATGTAAATACGGTCATCATGGATGACACTTCCGAAGAGATGTATTTCTCTACAGGCGCAAAGACTATTAGATTCACTTCTAGTTCTTCTGACGCTGACATTGCTACAGTTGACTCTTTTGCAGAAGTCAAGTTCTATGCAACTGGTCTTCTACCCGAAGCACCAGCATCTATCATCTCTACCGCACCTGCTATCTTTAAAGCGAACGAAGGTGTTCAAACCATTGATAGCAATACCGAGAACACTGCCAGACCGAACCCAATGGCACAGACCTTTACTGTGGAAAACTTTGAAGGTGGTATGTTTACTACTGGTGTTGATCTCTTCTTTAATAAAAAGAGTGCAACTATTCCTTTACGAGTTTATTTGACTAATGTCGAAAGTGGCAAACCTGGTAAGTATATTCTACCTGGATCCCAAAAGACTCTATATCCAGACACTTTCATCAAGGTATTTGCATCTGGAAACATCACTATCAAAAAAGGTGAGTATGTAACTGGTAGACAAAACCTTGCTTCTGGTCCTATTGCCAAAGTTCTAGATAGAAACAACTTTGAGGTTGTGCCTTCTGCTAACGGCGACATCTTCATCACCAACGAGCAAGTCTATACCTTTGTCTTGAGCAACCACAATGGATCTTCTTTCGTTGCTAATGAAGATCTAACACTAAATTCAGTCACTACTTACAACAATGCCAACAATGCTACTGTTGGTCTAAAGATTGCTAAAGATTCTGGTCGTGTTTCTAAACTGAACATTACCAATCTTGGATCTGGATACGAGAGTGCAACTATCACCATCGAAAGTCCTCAATTACCTGGTGGCAGCAATGCTACAGGATCTGTTAAGGTCTCTGGTGGTCAAATTTTCTTCAGCGAAGTTGCACTAGCTGGTAGAGGATATACAGAAGCACCTTCTGTTGTTATTAGAGGCACTGGTGCTGGTAACAATGGTGCTGTAATTGAGTCTGAAATTGAGATTGATGAGCCTGCGGTCAGAATGGGTATTGCAGTTGATGAAGAAGGATCTATTCAGTCTACAACTGCTACAAGATTTGATTTCGACTATCCAGTCTATCTACAGAACAATTCTGAATATGCACTCAACATTGAGTGTGACAGTATTGAGTATGAACTATGGGCATCTAGACTAGGCGACACCGATATCTCTTCTGGTCTCGTTGTCAATGCACAACCACTTCTTGGTTCTGTATTCAAGTCACAGAACGTAGATAACTGGACTGAAGATCTATTTGAAGATATCAAGTTCACTCTTTACAGAGCAGAATTTGACAACTCTAGAACTGGTGAGTTGCTAATCAAGAATGAAGATCTTGGATATGTTGCATTGCAGAACAATCCAATGGAGACATATGCTCTTGCAAATAGCACAGCAACCTCCCCACTCTTCAAAAACAATAGCTCTATCATTAAGGTATATCATAGAGATCATGGTTTTGAAACTGGAGGAAACTCGAAGGTATTCTTCAGAGGTCTTGAAGACTTTGCTGGATATGATGCAAGCACTGTAGAATCTTCCCTATTCCAAGTATCTAATGTAGGTATCGACACTTACAATATTGTCGGTCCTACTAGAGCATCTGATACTGGATTCTTTGGTGGTTCAACTGTACTAGCGTCTTACAACAGAAAGTATGAAAAACTGTACGCACAGATTCCATACCTACAAGTTTCTGGTACAAAGATCGACAGCATGGTAAGAACTACCAACATCGTTCCTGTTGATAGCAACACCAAGAACTTTACTTCCTACTCTATCTCTGACTTCGAGACTACATTCCTCAACGAGGAACAGTATTTCCTAAATCAAAAAGTTGTTGCTTCTAGCATCAATGAGAGCTTGAATAATCTAGACACTTCATTAGCATACAAACTGAAGTTGTCTTCCGAACAATCTTATCTATCTCCTGTCATTGACTTGAGATCTGCTTCTGTCAAGACTATTACTAACAGAATTGAAAACGCTGCTGGTAGTGAAGACAGATATGGTAAGAGATATCAGCAGATTCAACTCTTCCCCATCTATAAGTTCACAGTTAGTGGCAATGAGGACAACGGAACTGCAGTTCCTATCGTTATCAACCAAAATGTTACTGGCGTAACTTCGGGAGCACAATCCGAAGTTCTTCGTGTTATTGGAAGTGATGTTTATGTGAAGATCAAGAATTCTGTAAACTTCGACATTGGAGAGCAACTGTTCTTCAGCACCCAGTCTGCTGCTGGTGGTGATCTGGAGGGTATCACTGTTACTATTTCTACTGATGGAATCTTCGATCAGATTCCTAACTTTGTTGTTGGAACAACAGTAACTGCTTTCAACCCCGCACAAAGAATTGATAAGTATGAGAATAAGATCAGTGGTAAGGTAATTGTTTGGGATACCAAGACCAAGACTCTTACTCTAGAGAATGACAAGAATCCTATTAATGGAAACTACACCAGCGAAATTACGTTAGGTAGTGATTATGCAAGAAGCAGCACTACAAGTGAGCAACTTGCTGATGTGTTCCGTGTAGGAGATCTAATTGACTTTGACGGATCTTCCTTCGAGACTTCCAAGTATGCAGAGATCAAATCTATGACATACACGGATGGTGTTGATTATGTTGGCGAGGGTGGATCGGTCAATACTTCTGGTGTCGCCAAGTATGTTACTAAAGAAGTCGTCCTTGCCTCTCCCGCCACTGGAATTAACGTTAATCTCACGGTTAATGTAAGTGATGTCAATAATTTACAGGTTCTATATAAGGTGAAACCAGAAGCATCCCAGCAAAAGTTTGATGACCTCAACTGGGAATACTTCAATGGTAATGGTGCATCTGACGATGATGTTATTGCAACCGCAGAAAACAGCATCTCTGGTCAGTTTGAGTCACAATCTGCATATCAAGAATTGAAGTTTAGTACAGAAGATCTTGCTGACTTCTCTTCGTTCGCAATTAAGATCGTGATGAAGTCTGACAATCCTTCATATGTACCCAAGATCCAAGACATGAGAGCAGTTGCTTCCTTCTAATATGAAACTATCAGAATATTTGAAAGTAGAGGGACAAGAAAATCTTGTCCGTGACATGAATACGGGTGCCATTATTAACACGGCACCCAAGCCCAAGAGGAAACTCGCAGAAGAGTTTAAAAATGTACAGGATGATCTAAATAGTTTAAAGGAAGAAATGTCCGAAATTAAGTCCCTTCTTAAGCAGTTAATCAAATGACACTACGTAACGTACCAAAGGCGTATACGCTGGAACAGCAGCGTCAAGAGATTAACTTAATTGCATCCGATCTCAATACTGCGGTCGATGGCACGAAAACATTTGGTGGGAGTAAAACATTCTCTAGTGATGTAACATTCCAAAGCACCGTAGCATTCGACGGCATTGCAACATTCAACAGCAGTCCCACTTTTTCTGATAATATAGTAGCAAACTTTGGTGATGATGCTGACCTAAAAATTTACTATGATGGTTCGGCAGGTGTCCTAACATCGTTTATTGATTCTGATGCTTTACAGATTAGATCAGAATCTGATACTAGTGAATTGTATGCCACATTCTTGAAGGATGGACCTGTTGAGCTATACTACGACGGTGCTAAAAAACTCGCAACTAACCTTACAGGTGCGACAGTTTTAGGAGATCTTGAAATTAATGACGAGATCCATTCTGCATCTGGTCTTATAACATTAAAAGTTGCTGATG
>Ga0213860_10000240_pt1 | contig 22073 bp, 28 predicted proteins | sample PICome_3_FD_160118 | JGI IMG/M metagenome (GOLD analysis project Ga0213860, IMG submission 160118) | Coastal seawater microbial communities near Pivers Island, North Carolina, United States - PICO550 | ecosystem: Environmental > Aquatic > Marine > Coastal | place: USA: North Carolina...
TGAGAAGCACTTGAATGTTTCTAAGGCACCTGATGCTCGCGGACCTCAAGGTGAAGCACTCTATTATAAGGAAGTAGTTAAGAACAACTCTGCTTATATCTACTGGGGCTCACACGAAACTGGTGCACTCTTCGATAAGGATGGTTCCGCTAACGGTTCCTTCGGTCGTACTGGTGTTGGCACTGACTTCGACTTGATCAAGTCAACTGCTGCACTGCAATCGCTGGACAACCCTTACGGTACTAGCTCTGACTCTAAACCTCTTGTACTTACAAAGGGTCAATCTTCACTCTACTTTGCTCTGCAGGGTGGTGTTGATGGTTACACACTCACAAGACAGAAAGTTCTTGCTGGTTACGACCTGATCTCTGACGCTGAGACACAGGAAGTTGACTACATCATCATGGGTCCTTCCATGAGCACAGAACTTGACAGCATCGCTAAAGCGCAAAAGGTTATTGACATCGCTGCACTCCGCAAAGATTGCATCGCATTCATCTCACCTCAGCGCAGCGACGTTATCGGTGTTCCTACCGCTCGTCAAATCGTAGACCGCACAGTTGACTTCTTTGATCAACTGAGCAGCACTTCTTACGCTGTCTTTGACAACAACTATAAGTACATCTACGACAAGTACAACGATAAGTATCGTTACATCCCTTGCAACGCTGACGTTGCAGGTCTGGTTCTTAGCACAACTCTGAACCAAGAACCATGGTTCTCTCCTGCTGGTTTCAACAGAGGTCAACTCCGTAACGCAATCAAACTTGCTTACTCTCCTCTGAAGGATCATAGAGACATGCTTTATAACGCAAGAGTCAACCCGATTGTTGCGTTCCCTGGACAAGGCATCGTCCTTTATGGAGACAAGACTGCTCTCGCATATCAGTCCGCATTCGACAGAATTAACGTTCGTCGTCTGTTCCTGGTTATGGAGCAAGCAATCGCTGAAGCGGCGAAGACTCAACTCTTTGAATTGAACGACGAGTTCACAAGACAGTCCTTCAAGAATATTGTTGAACCCTTCTTGCGTCGTATCCAATCACGTCGTGGTGTAGTTGACTTCCTCGTAGTTTGCGACGGAACCAACAACCCCGCTGATGCTATTGACCGTGGCGAGTTCTTCGCGGAAATCTTCGTGAAACCCACACGTTCTATCAACTACATCACTCTGACCTTCACAGCGACGAGAACTGGTGCTTCCTTCTCGGAAATCACTGGGTGATTTAGTCCTTAGGGGGTCGGGGTGACCCCCACAATCTTCTTCTCAACAAAAAATTTCGGAGTAAACAATGGCTGAACAACGTAGAAGATCTCCAGGACAAGTAGAAGGTGGGTTTATCGACTCTCCCATCTTTAACTTCCGCGACAAGATCGAAGATCTTGCCCGCCCTAATCTGTTCCAAGTGGAGATTCAATTCCCTGAGATCGTAACCTCAGGTAGACCAAACGTCGGTGGAACACAAGGTTCCAGCGAGAACAGAAGACAAGAAGAGGCAGGCGCATCTGGCGACTCTCTTGCAGGATCGAACATGATGTCTACCTTCCTCGTGAAGGCAGCAAACCTCCCCGCATCTACAATCGGTGTAATCGAGGTTCCTTATCGTGGTCGTATGCTCAAGATCGCTGGTGATCGTACATTCGAGCCTTGGACTGTTACAGTTCTGAACGATCAAGAGTTCAGACTTCGCACCAAGTTTGAAGAGTGGGCATCACGCATTCAAGCACTTCAGCAAAACATTCAGGACGCTAAGGAAATTGGCGACTATCAATCCAATGCGATTGTACGTCAGTATTCTAGACAGGGTGATCAGAAGAAAGCATACACTTTCCAAGGCATCTGGCCTAGCAGCATTAGCGCAATCGACCTTGCATGGGATAACAACGATACTCCTGAAGAGTACACCGTTGAATTCCAGGTACAGTTCTGGTCATTCATGGATGACGTTAACGCAGGTAATGCGAAACAGAAAGGCGGTTGATTCTATGCCTTATAAATAAACTTATAAGGCACAAATACAGGTTTAATAATGGCAAACCTTTTTGGTTATTCTCTAGCGCGTAAGAAGGGTCAGGCAACTCCTGGTCCTTCTTTTGTGCGTAAAGACAGCGAAGACGGAGCAGCGCCCGTTAGTGCTGGAGGATACTTCGGACAGTATGTAGACCTTGGCGACGCTGCCAACAAAGCATCCGAGTCAGACCTTATTGGTAGATACCGTGAGATGTCGATTCACCCTGAGTGTGATTCGGCAATTAACGATATTGTCAACGAGGCAATCGCAGGTGATTTAGATAATCATCCTGTAGATGTGGAACTGTCTAACCTCCGCGTTTCAGAAAACCTGAAGCGTGTCATTCGTGATGAGTTTGCAAACATCCTATCGCTTCTGGATTTTGATCGTAAAGCATATGATCTATTCAGACGTTGGTATATTGATGGACGTTTGTTCTTTCATAAAGTAATTGATCCTAAGGATCCGAACAAGGGTATCACAGAAATCAGATACATCGATCCTCGCAAGATCAAAAAAGTTATTGAGTTCGACAAACCTAAAGATCGTCAGGCACCTGTCGATCCGCAGACTGCAAGTCTTGCACCTAAGTCTGTCGAGTATTACATTTATGCACCCAAAGGTTTGAAAGGGTATGAGAACCAGGGCGTAAGAATTGCACCTGATGCTATTTGTTATTGTCACTCTGGTGTGCTGGATATGCAGCGCAACTATGTTCTTTCTCACCTACATAAATCAATCAAAGCACTCAATCAACTTAGAATGATTGAGGACTCTCTGGTAATTTATCGTCTATCCAGAGCACCCGAGCGTAGAATTTTCTACATCGATGTTGGTAATCTTCCTAAACAGAAGGCGGAACAATACCTCCGTGAGGTTATGTCCCGTTATAGAAACAAGTTGGTGTACAATGCTGACACTGGCGAGATCAGAGACGATAAGAAATTCATGTCGATGTTGGAAGACTTCTGGCTTCCTAGACGCGAGGGAGGGCGCGGCACTGAAATTTCTACTCTCCCTGGCGGGCAAAACCTCGGTGAACTGGAAGACGTTAAATACTTCCAGAAAAAACTCTATCGTGCACTCAACGTGCCCGAGTCACGTATAGAGGCAGCGGAATCTAGTTTTAATCTTGGACGTAGTGCTGAGATTACTAGAGACGAAGTTAAATTCCAAAAATTTATCACACGTCTCCGCAAGCGTTTCAGCGACATGTTCAACGATTTGCTGAAGACGCAACTGGTGCTGAAAGGTATCATTCAACTCGAAGAGTGGGAAGATATTAAAGAGCATATCCAATATGATTTTATTGCGGATAACTATTTCAGCGAACTAAAAGAGAAAGAAATTCTCAACGAACGACTTGCTCTTTTACAACAGATGGATCCTCTTGCTGGTAGATATTTCTCACTGGATTATCTGCGCCGTCAAGTCCTGAAACAAACTGATGAAGAGATCAAAGAGATCGACGCTCAGATGAAGAAGGAAATCGCGGAAGGAAGACTCATTGATCCTATGCAGATGCCTGCAATGGAGGTTGAACAGATGGCAATGTCACTGCAACCACCCGAACCTGAACAGGAAGAAGGCATTTCCCCAAAGGACTATGAGCGCGGTAACATCTAAAACTTTCTAAATAGTACATAATGTGTGAAAATCATGGCATCACAAGCAGCAAGTGACATCGTTAATGCAATCTTCGCAGGTCAGAAAGATCTTTCTGATTATGTGAATGACGCTATGCACGACAAAGCACTAGACGCCATTGGCGCAAAAAAGGTTGACTACGGAAAATCCGTTTTCTCACCGACCCCCGACTCCCCTGAGGAGGAAGAGGTGACAACGGAACCCGAAGCAACATCCGAACCACAAGAGGAAACTCCTGATGAAACTGATAACGGAAACGATTGAAGAAGCCAAGGTAGTTATTACCGAAGGTAAAAGTGGACAAAAGAATCACTTTATTGAAGGTATTTTCCTGCAAGGTGATCTCAAAAACCGCAACGGCAGAATGTATCCCGTAGGTCTTCTTGAGAGAGAAGTAACCAAATACGATCAATCATACATTCAAAAAGGTCGTGCGCTTGGAGAACTTGGTCACCCCGAGGGTCCAACTATCAATCTTGATCGTGTATCTCACAGTATCACATCACTAAGAAAAGAAGGCACCAACTTTGTTGGTAAGGCGCGTATTCTCGATACCCCTATGGGTCGTATTGCGAAATCACTTCTTGATGAAGGTGTGAAATTGGGTGTATCATCCCGTGGTCTGGGTTCCCTTAAGGAACAAAATGGTATGAAAGTTGTTGCAGACGACTTCATGCTTGCAACTGCTGCTGATATTGTCGCAGATCCCTCTGCTCCCGATGCTTTCGTTAACGGAATCATGGAAGGAAAAGAGTGGGTTTGGGAAAATGGTCTTATCTCTGAGCAAAGACTTGAGAGAATTAAGCACCAAATCGACAACGCAGCGCATCAACAACTGGAAGAGCGCAAGTTATTTGCCTTTAACCAGTTCTTGAAAAATCTGTAATCATAAATAACTATAGCAAATTCGTAGAAATTGTCAGGAGACTACAATGTCAAAAGAGATTGAAACAACTTTGGACGAATCGAGCGTAACCGCTGGCGCAAAACCTGCTGATCCCCAAGGGAAACTGGAGAATGATGGCAGTGGTCTTGCTGGCGTGACTGATCTGGGTGGTCCTACACCTCAGAACAGCAAGCCCGACGATGAGTCTAACAAGTACAAGATCGTCGGTAAATCCGCGACACCCCCTTCCACCAAACCTTCCGCCGCTTCAGGGCAGAAAGCTGAGTTCAGCACGAAGGGTGATGTACAAGCATCCCACGAACCCGAGGGTGAAGTAATTGCCGAAACAGAAGAGCAATCAGAAGAAGAGACCGTAATCGAGGTCGATCTTTCTGCTGACGTTGCAGCACTTACTGAGGGTGAAGATCTTTCCGAAGAATTCAAAGAGAAAGCAGCAACCATTTTTGAAGCAGCGGTTGTTACTCGCTTGAATGAAGAACTTAAGGTAATGCATGAAGAGTATTCCAAAGTTCTGGAAGAAGAAATTGAGACCGTAAAAGGTGAACTCGCTGAGAAGGTAGATGAATACCTTAGCTACGCTGTAGACCAGTGGGTTAACAAGAACGAGATCGCTATCGAGCACGGTATTAAAACCGAGATGGCAGAATCCGTTATGGCGGGTCTCAAGCAAGTTTTCGTTGAGAATTTCGTAGAACTTCCCGACGAGAAAGTTGATTTGGTTGACGAAATGACCGAACAACTCGATATTATGGAGAAAAAACTCAACGATCAAATCGAGGAGAACGTCGCTCTTGTTAAAGAGGTTGGCGCATATACCAAGAATGGGATTGTGAGCGAAGTTTCAGAAGGTCTGTCACTTACTCAGAAAGAGAAGTTGGCAAGTCTTGCTGAGGCAGTTGAGTTTGAAGATGAAACATCCTACCGCGAGAAAGTAACAACTCTACGTGAGTCGTATTTCTCCACAAAACCCGAGGTTACTCCTAGTGAGTTGACTGAGGACGTGAAAGTAGAGAACCAAGACGTTGGCGACACTATGTCTCATTACGTTCAAGCACTCTCTCGCTGGTCTAAATGATTTTAGATCGTAATTTTAGTTCACTTTACCACTAATAATAGGTTAAAAAGCAATGTTCAATTCCGAATCTTTGCAGGAAAAGTGGGCACCTATTCTGGAACACTCCGAGATTGATAACATCTCCGACAAGTATAGAAAGGCTGTCACCTCCATCCTGCTTGAAAACCAAGAAAAATTCCTCAAAGAGGAAGCAGGTGTGCTGAGTGAAGCCGCACCTACAATGTCTGCTGGTACCGCTGGTTTCAGTGGTTCTTCTACCGCTACTGGTCCTGTTGCAGGTTTCGACCCTGTACTGATCTCCTTGATCAGACGTAGCATGCCTAAGCTTATTGCTTATGACATCGCTGGCGTTCAACCGATGACTGGTCCTACTGGACTGATCTTCGCAATGAGATCCAGATACGGTACAAACAGAACTGCTGGTACTGAAGCATTCTTCAACGAAGCAGACACCGAGTTCTCCGCAGAGAACGCAGCAAGCAACCTTGGTAGAACTGCTCAGGCAGGTTCCAACCCTGGTTTGCTCAACGATAGTGGCACCTACAATACCTCTGATGGTATGCCTACTGCTGAGGCAGAAGCACTGGGTGACGCTGCTGGTAACGCCTTCGCTGAAATGAACTTCAGCATTGAGAAGGTTACTGTGACTGCTAAGTCCAGAGCCCTCAAAGCTGAGTACAGTTTGGAACTGGCACAAGACCTCAAGGCAGTTCATGGTTTGGACGCTGAGAGCGAACTCGCTAACATCCTTTCTACTGAAGTTCTCGCTGAGATCAACAGAGAAGTTGTTAGAACTGTCTACAAGATCGCTCGTCCTGGCGCTCAGAACAACACTGCAACTGCTGGTATCTTCGACCTTGACGTTGACTCCAACGGTAGATGGTCGGTTGAGAAGTTCAAAGGTCTCCTCTTCCAAATCGAAAGAGACATGAACGCAATCGGGCATGAAACTCGTAGAGGAAAGGGTAACATTCTGATCTGCTCTGCTGACGTTGCTTCTGCACTGTCTATGGCTGGCGTTCTGGATTATACTCCTGCTCTGTCTGGCAACAGCGGTCTCCTTCCTGACGACAACAGCAGCACTCTTGCTGGTACTCTGAACGGAAGAATCAAGGTCTATGTTGATCCTTACTCTGCTAACGTAAGTGACCGTCACTTCTACGTTGCTGGTTACAAGGGTTCTTCTGCCTATGATGCTGGACTGTTCTACTGCCCTTACGTGCCTCTCCAGATGGTACGTGCCGTCGGTCAGGATACATTCCAACCGAAAATTGGCTTCAAGACTCGCTACGGAATGGTTGCAAACCCATTCGCTGAGGGAACTACTCAGGGTAGCGGCGCTCTTACTGCTAACGCCAACCGTTACTACAGACGTACACTGGTTGACAACCTCATGTGATCAATTACTCACATACGAGTATCATCAGGCGACCTACGGGTCGCCTTTTTTATTAAATAGTGGTAGTATAGAGATACCCTATATGCCAAGGAACACCTTGACTAAGAAAGAATTCAACGTCCGAGTTCTTAAACTTAAGAACGAACTATACGACGGATCCTGGTCTGCCCGCAACGGAGACTGGCACGACGGTGCTCACACCATGCTCAATAGAGTGTTAGAAATGATGCAGGAGTATCGACTATGAGTTGTGAGCAGGACCATGTAACTGAGGAAAGAGTACAGGAGATGATCGATGATGCAATTCGTAGACACAACCGTAATGCTGGAATCATTTCTATGTGTGTCGGTTGGGTTGTTTTGGCTTTGTTTGCTGAAGGTCTCCTCAGACTCATAGGGGTAATCCCACCACTGCTACCATGGTTGAAAATAACGCTATAATCTATCTGTTACCTTGGATAGTATTTGTACTCATTGGAATCTCTCTGATGATACAAGGATACCTTATTACCAATGAACGATGTGGTTATAGTTGTAAACCAGGATATAAGAGACACCCAGAAATCGACGAACTTAGAGGAGACACGGGAAGACTTATGACATTAAGGTTTGACAGGACACCAGAAGCAAACTATCATGAGTTGGCAAAGAGAATCCAGAAAGTAAAAATGGAAGAACTCTTTGATGAACCATCAACCTATGAGGATGAACCAGATGAAGATGACCAACTCTGATTGGCGTTACTCAGATGCGAGGATGGCATTACGAGATCAAGTGTTTCGTATGTTGAAAGAATATCTTCCCGAGTATCCCCAAGCAGTATATGAATTCTCCGATACCTATGTGAGTCAGGGTAATCCTGATGCGTCACTGGTAGTAGATCAATTCAAATCATATCTTGCTGCTATAAATACTAGAAGCATTTCAGAACAGCAACGTGGCAAGCTGGAACAAACAGATAGCGAATAAGAATTTCTTGAGTCCTATTGGATTCAAGTTTGTTCTAGCAAAATATCCTAAGATTGCATACCTATCGCAGTCGGCAAATATCCCTGCGATTAATCTAGGTATTGTAGAACAACCTACCTATTATGGTAGACCCCTTCCTACTGATGGAAACATCAGTTATGATCCATTCACTATGAATTTTCTGGTGGATGAGAATATCGAGAACTACCTGATCCTACACAACTGGATCAGAGGTCTTGGTGTGCCTGATGACTTTGCAGAACGTAGAGCATTCCTAGACAAGCAATCAAAACTTTCATATAACTCTGAAGGTGGTGACACAAAGTTTGCTGATGCAACTCTCACTGTCCTTAATTCAAACTTCAAATCCAACTTCCAAGTGGTATTTTATGATATAATACCTGTATCTCTTAGTGCGTTGGATTTTAATGCAACTGTAGATGGCACAGAATATGCCGCTGCATCAGTAACGTTTAGATATAGATCTTACGAAATTCAAGCACTGGAGGGAGCACGTAATACAGCACTTGAATAATGGCAGTCTTAAACCTTGATCGCATCCAAGAGCAATGGGCGGAGGATGCTCCTATTGATGAACATGACTTGGTTAATCAAGCACTCGCTGTGCCTGGTTTACATCAACGTTGGATGACATATCATAGCACATTCAAGTTGATGCATAGTGACGCAACGATGAATCTTAATCGTGTCACTAAATTTAAGTTTGAATACTACGCAGGTAAAGCACCCGCCTCTGTGTATAAAGAAAAACCTTTTGATCACAAAGTTCTCAAAGGCGACCTAGAAAAATACGTCTACGCTGATGATGACTGGTGTAAAGCAAAACAAAAAATTGACTACCTTGAAACTTGCCTATATTACATAGAGGGCGTTCTAAGACAGATCTCTAATCGAGGTTACACAATCAAGAACGTCATTGATTTGAGGAAGTTTGAAGCAGGTTTTTGATGACTACAATCATTAAGAAGAATGAGGTGTATATCAAGGTACACGCGGAACCCCATGTGCATCAGGAATTAGCAGATCATTTCTGCTTTGATGTACCAGGGGCAAAGTATATGCCACACTATAGAAATCATGTGTGGGATGGAAAGATTCGTTTGTATTCACCAGCAACAGGTGAGATATACGCGGGTCTTTTTGAGTATGTCACAGACTTCTTAAAGCAGAAAGGATATATTTACAACGTAGAAGACAGTGAACACTATGGAAAACCAACCGATACCGACCCTCTCATCACACCTGAGGGTGTTGCGGGGTTTGTTAGATCTCTCAATCTACCTTTCAAGATCAGAGATTACCAACTCAAAGCAGTATTCTCAGCGATTAAGAACAATCGCAAACTTCTACTCTCGCCCACAGGATCAGGAAAATCCCTGATCATCTATTGTTTGTTGAGATGGCATCTACAATATAAGAGAGAAATCCTAATCATTGTACCTACAACGTCACTGGTCACACAACTCACACAAGATCTTAAAGATTATGGATGGGCAGCGGATCATTATGTCCATCAGATCATGGGTGGTAAAGAAAAATATGTAGACAAACCTGTTATTATATCCACTTGGCAATCAATTTATAAGGAACCTAAGAAGTTCTTTAATCGTTTTGACTGTGTTATCGGTGATGAAGCGCACCTCTATAAGGCAAAATCACTGACTGGTATCCTGACGAAGTGTCATGACACGAGGTATCGCATTGGTTTGACAGGAACACTCGATGGGATGAAAACACATCAACTGGTTCTTGAAGGACTCTTTGGTAAATGTAACCAGGTAACAAACACCGCTGACTTAATGAAAGCAGGTACGCTGACAAAACTGAGAGTACGTTGTTTGCTGCTGCAACATGGTTATGTGCCATTCGATAACTATCAGCAAGAGATGGACTACATTGTATCACATCCAAAGCGCAATAAGTTCATTGCAAAACTAGCAGAAGACCTGGATGGTAACACACTCATCCTATTCAACTACGTGGAAAAGCACGGAGACCCACTTTTAGAAGTGCTAAATACCTGTGTAACAGAAGACCGCAAGGTTTTCTACATCCACGGTGGCGTTGAGACATCCGAAAGAGAACGTGCGCGGCAGATCTGTGAGACAGAATCAAACGCAATCATTCTTGCCAGTTATGGGACCTTCTCTACTGGTATTAATATTAGGAATCTCCACAATATAATTTTCGCTTCCCCTTCAAAGTCTCGTGTACGAAACCTACAATCCATAGGTCGAGTATTGCGTAAAGGTGAAAATAAATCACAGGCAGTTCTATATGATATTGCCGATGATTGCTCTAGAGGATCAAGACAAAACTATACTCTGAGACATTTGGTTGAAAGAATCAAGATATACACAGAGGAAAAGTTTAATTATGAAGTCTCGAAAATTAGATTCAAAACATGATTAACTACATTCAACACGACAAAGAATTCTACGGCGTAATCAAACTCTCCCAGGGTGAAGAAATCATGGGGGAGTTGATCGTAACTGATGACGTTGAGTCACCAGGGACATCCATTGCTTTTATTACACATCCTGCTAGAAGTAAAGCAGTTGAGATTACTAAAGATGGTATGTCTGGTATTGGCGTCGGTCTTGTCAAATGGCAATATTTTTCTGCCGAAGATTTTTATATTATTCCTGAAAAAGATATACTTTGTATCTCACCTATGAGTCCCAATGGGATTGCCGCTTATAAAAAGTGGTTAAAGATTGAGGAAGGAATTGATGATAAGGATGATATGCACCCTTTTTATAGACCAGCGAACGAAAACATGGGTTCACTTGGTTCTGTATCAAATGCTAGGTCTTTCCTAGAAAAACTATTCAAGGCACCTAGTTCAGATAAGAGCTAAAACCTCTCTTCTGAACCCTTACAGTGTTATTGTAATTAAATTAAGCACAGTTGTCAAGCTCTTGCTAAAACACCTGTGCTTTGTTATAATAATATGAGGTGCAAAGTTCTTATGGCAATTATGGCTCCGAAGAAAAAACAGCACTACGTTGACAACAAGAAATTCTTGGAAGAACTCGTCAAATATAGAAAACGAGTTCATACCGCCAAAGAACGTGGTCTGAAAAAACCCAGAATAACAGAGTATATCGGTGAGTGCTTTCTAAAGATTGCTACTCACCTATCTTATAGACCCAACTTCATCAATTACATGTATAAAGATGACATGATTGGTGATGGTATTGAGAATTGTGTTCAGTATATTGATAACTTTGACCCAGCAAAGTCTTCCAATCCATTCGCATACTTTACTCAAATCGTCTACTATGCATATCTAAGACGTATCTCTAAAGAGAAAAGGCAGATGGACATCAAAGACAAACTTATCGAGAAGAAAGGATTTGATGAGGTCTTCCATTCTGATGGAGATCACAGTCATGCAGATATGAACTCCATTAAGTATCGTATTGAAAGTAACATGCGTAATTAATTATGAAAGACAAACCAGTTTCAGTTGATGACTACAAAGAAGTTGCCGACGATTTCTTTGCAAAGTATGATTTTGTTGCCCAACGCATTGAAGGAAGGGCAGAGGATGTGCTAAAAGTAATGGAAGCACTCACTGGTGCGGTAATGCGTGACCGTGCCGTTACTAAAATTGGACCCTTTGGATTTAACAAACAGAATGGAGAAGACACAAAAGAAGACGACTCTAGCAACGACTCTGGGTCCTAATCCTACAGTGGAAAAAGTGATCCCACCAGATACAATCTGGATTGACGACGCCTTTTATATTAAAAGGACTAGATTCGGTATGTTCACCAGTGTTCTAAAGGAACCGCTTGGTGCAAACTTCTTGACGGGTGCTAGTGAAGAAGCAGTAATTACCATGTCTCGCTGGCATCTCAAGTGCTTGCAGGATGGAACTCTGGATGACTACACTCGTGTGGTAAATAGTGGAGTTGTTGGAGGTAAACTCTAATGGGTTACATGTCAGATCATTACATGGAAAACTACTGGTGTGGTAAATCTCCTGACCGTGATGAGTTGATTAAACAGTTAAGTGATTCTGTCGGTGGTACTGTTTCACACACAACTGTGGTAGACTATAAAGGTAAAGTGACCCGACGCATTGTTATTGAATATGAAAGTCCTTCTGATAACTGATCAACACTTCGGTGTCCGCAACGACAACCAAGTATTCATTGACAAGTATCGCAAGTTTTATTCTAAAGTTGTTATCCCCTTTATTGATAAGCATGGCATCACCGAAGTCATTGCACTGGGCGATACTTTTGACAAACGTAAGAGCATCAACTTTGCATCACTAGATGCAGCAAAGGAAATGTGGTTCACCCCTCTACAGGAGCGTGGTGTTACCATGACTATGCTTGTAGGCAATCATGACATTTACTACAAGAACACTCTACGTGTTAACGCACCTGAACTTCTACTCAGCGAGTACGATAACATCACTGTCGTGGATGAACCTTGCCAACGTACTGTTGGTGGTCGTGACATACTCTTTCTGCCTTGGATATGTGATGAAAATCGAGACGGATCCACAGATATTATTAAGGAAAGTGATGCTACTGTCTGCATGGGGCATCTTGAGCTTAATGGTTTTGAAGCAATTCCAGGTCATTACATGGAACATGGTGACGACCCAAGTCAATTCGACAAATTTGATCTGGTCTGTTCAGGACACTTTCATATGAAATCTAACAGGGGTAATGTAAATTATCTCGGTAATCCGTACCAACTTTATTGGGGTGATTACGCCCAGAAGCGAGGATTTCATGTACTAAATACAGATACCTTGAAACTGACTTTCTTCCCGAACCCGTATGACATCTTTCAGAAGGTGTACTACGACGACACGCAAGAAATCAAACTCCCTCAAAACCTTAAGGGATCTTTCGTTAAATTAATTGTTGAAAAGAAAACCGATCAAGTTAAGTTTGATCAGGTAGTCCAGAAGTTGCAAACAGTTGGTTGTGCTGACCTTAAGATTGTAGAAGATCTTACTGTTGATCTTGGTGAAGTAGATGATGCCATTGAAACTGAGGACACCCTTACCACACTCGAAAGGTGTGTGTCTGATCTAGACAATAAAGAAGATGTCTTCGCTATACTTAAATCACTCTACCTAGAGGCACAGCAATAATGTTTGTTTTAACCGACAACGAGACTGGTGGCGTTTACGCGGTCAAAGATGACGCGGATGGACGGCAGGTGGTTACGATGTTTGTTGACAAAGACGATGCGGACAGGTATTATACACTCCTGGAAGCAAATGGATTCCGACGCTCACTGACTGTGAGTGAGGTTGAGAGTGATCTTGTAAAAGATAACTGTGCTATGCATGGTTACCACTTCACAGTCATCACTCCTGATGATATTTTTGTTCCACCACCTGAAGAAGACTTAGACGACATTACATGATTGTATTTGAAACGTTGCGTTGGAAAAACTTTCTCTCAACTGGCAACAACTTTATTGAATTGGACCTAGTAAAGTCTCCTTCCACCCTTGTGCTTGGTAGGAATGGTGCTGGCAAGTCTACAATGCTTGATGCATTGTGCTTTGGTCTGTTCAATAAACCGTTCCGCTTGGTCAAGAAAGGACAACTGGTCAACAGTGTAAACGAAAAAGAATGTGTAGTTGAGGTCGAATTCAAGATCGGCAGTGTACATTATAAAGTAGTACGCGGGATCAAACCCAATGTCTTTGAGATCTACAGAAACGGATCACTCATCGATCAGGATGCAGCGAATAACGACTATCAAAAATACCTTGAACAATCAATACTTAAACTTAACTACAAGTCTTTCACTCAGGTTGTTATTCTTGGAAGTAGCACTTTTGTGCCTTTTATGCAGCTCTCTGCTCCTCATCGAAGGGAAGTTATCGAAGATCTCCTTGATATTCAAGTCTTTTCGCGCATGAATGCGATCCTAAAAGATCGTGTGAAGGATACCAAAGAAGAAATTAACGAGTGTAATCATCAGTTGCAACTCGCTCAGAAAGAAGTTGACCTGAAGACCAGGTTTATTGAGCAGTTGGAGGCACAGTCTGGTAAATATGCACAAGAAAAGAGAGAAAAGATTGAAGCAAACCAACAACGACTGTCTGCTATCAAAGATGAGGTCGCAGCGTTGGATGCAAGGATTGTAGAACTAGAACCACAGGTGTTGAGTCATCGTAAACTCGGTGCTGAGATGGAAAAACTCAGAGAATTGCAGAGTAAAATCAATTATAATTATCGCAAAGGCAAAAAAGATCTTAAGTTTTACAAAGATCATGATCAATGTCCTACATGCTCTCAGAATATTGATGTTGATTGGAAAAATGAGCAACGTGGTATACTAGATGAGCGTATCAACAAATATGATATTGCATTAAAAGATCTAAAATCTAAAATAGAAGAGGTTAACGATAAAGTTACCGAGACTGGTCGCATCCAAGTCGAAATTACCGACAAAAGATACACTATTACTTCTATGCTTCGAGAGGAGAATACTCTCAATCAAGAGAATAATCGCCTTGAAGAAGAACTCAACAAAGGTACACCCAATGTTGATAAGGAACGTGATAGTCTGAACAGTTTCCTTACTACAAGAGATGAAAAACAGGAGTCTTGCTCTCAAATTGCTAGTAGGTTTGATAATCTAAAGGTTGTAGGTAACTTGCTTAAGGATGGAGGCATCAAAACCAAGATCATTAACAAGTTTATTCCAACAATTAACCAGAGAATCAATAAATACCTATCTGAGATGGACTTCTTTGTCAACTTTACACTTGACGAAGAGTTCAAAGAGGTTATCAAGTCGCGTTACAGGGATGTATTTTCATATGCATCCTTCTCAGAAGGCGAAAAACAGAAGATTGACCTTGCTTTATTGTTCACATGGCGTTCTATTGCTAAACTAAAGAACAGTACAAGTTGTAATCTTTTGATTCTTGATGAAGTGTTCGATTCTTCTCTTGATAGTTCGGCAACTGACGAACTATTCAAAATTCTAAAAGGTCTTGGTGACAAAACCAATTTGTTTATCATCAGTCACAAAGGAGAAATCCTCCTTGATAAGTTTGAAAGGACTGTGACCTTCGATAAACCGAACGATTTTTCCCGCATGACAGAAGAATGATCCACATAGTCGGAATGATGATGGAGACACCACTTATAACCTGTATATTTGGTGCTCTAATCCTCACTCCTATCACGTATTTTATGATCGACTCACAAAACAATCCAGAGAGGTACCTAGGACATGGCGAGGGAAGGAGAAAAGATTGATATTGGTTATGAAGACTGCCAAGTCATGTATGATGCCTTAAGTGCTTACGCCAAAAAGGAACCAGACATGAGTAAAGCAGAGCATGCCGTCACACTTGCTGATTTGTTCTATGATATTATCGTTGCAGAACGCATTGAAATGGAGGAGAAGTCTAGATTAGAGTAGTGACAGTTGACAAACCGTCCCCTAGGAGCACACAGGTGCCTCTGGGGGTGTATTATATACATATACACGGACACAACAAATGATTACACAAGAGATCAAAGGAACACTTGCCAAACTGCTCGCTTCCGAAAATCTCGTGGTCGAGCATCGTGTGTGCGAGACTGCATCTTTCGACGTAGACCGTCGCGTACTGGTTCTTCCCATCTGGAAAGACCTTGACAATGATACCTACGACCTTCTCGTAGGTCATGAGGTAGGACATGCACTCTACACTCCTACTACAGAACAGGAAGCAATACCATCTGACATCCCCAGGTCTTACGTGAACGTAACCGAGGATGCTCGCATTGAGCGTAAGATGAAAGCAAAGTTCCCTGGTCTTACAAAATCTTTTTACAGAGGTTATCAACACCTCCATGAGCGTGACTTCTTCAATGTCCAGAACAATGACCTGTCTCGTCTCAAGTTGATTGACAGAATCAACCTTCACTTCAAGATCGGCACCTATGCCTTGATTCCTTTTGCTGATGGTGAGCAGCAGTATGTTGACCTTGTTGAAGAGGCAGAGACCTTCTCTGATTGTATCGACGCTGCTCGTGTGATCTATGATTACGAGAAGCAAAAGCGTAAGGAAGAGCAAGAGAGCAAGGCACCTCAGGAACAGGATGCACCTCAAACTGTTGACACTGTGACCAGCGACGATGGTCCTGGTGAGACTGAGGACGCTGATGCTGACAACTTCTCAGATGATCTTGAGGAGCAAACAGGAGGCGATCCTTGGGACGACGAGGCACAACTTGACGTTCCTAGTTTTGAGCAAGACAATCTTGAAGAAGCAGAGACCGACACTGCACTTCAGGAAAACCTTGAGAACAGTGCCAGCAAAGATACCTGGGACAATCCTACTTACGTTGAGATTGACGATCCTAACCTTGACGTTGCTATCGTTGACCACAAAGATGTAACCAGAGTCATCGGCACATTCTGGAATGAGCAGAATGAAACTCGTAAAGAGAACGGTGCTGACGAGATCAACTTTGGTCCATGCGATAAGGCATACCGTAAGTTTGTTGAGTCTAGCAACCGTGAGGTAAACTACCTTGTAAAAGAGTTTGAGTGCCGTAAATCTGCTGCATCTTACGCTCGCCAGAGTGTTTCTCGTACAGGTGTTCTTGACTGCACTAAACTACACACATACAAGTACAACGAAGATCTATTCAAGAAGGTTACTAGCACTCCTGATGGCAAGAATCATGGTCTGATCTTCCTGCTTGACTGGTCTGGATCTATGTGTGGTATTATCCAAGACACCATCAAACAGTTGTTGTCTCTCACATCTTTCTGCAGAAAAGTTGGTATTCCATTCGAGGTTTACTCCTTTGTGAATGACCCAATGTGGGGAGGAATCCTTGATAATGCTTCAGTTGAGTTGACTTCACGTAGAAATCACACCTACGCTTTCCACCATACTTTCCGTTTGGTTAATCTACTCAGCAGTCGTGAGCGTTCAGCAGAATATGAGACCAGTGCTCGTAATCTCTTCCGTATCGGCAGGCAGTTTGAGTCTCGTCGTTTCAGTTGGGACGAGCGTTCTAATCATGTTGACATTCCTATCCCTTCATGCATGGGTCTTGGTGGCACTCCACTGAATGATGCCATCGCATCTATCCCTGCACTTGAGAAGAGGTTCCAGTCACACTCTGCAGTCGAAAAACTCAACGTTGTCATCCTGTCTGACGGTGAGTCAAACAATGCAGGTGAGTGGATCACCAGAGTGAACACCGCTTACGGTGAATACAACCAGACTTTCTACTCTGCACTTGGTTACAAGCATTGTCTCCGTCGCAGAGGTCGCACATACCCTGCCCTTGATGATTACAGTCGTCAGACTCGTGGACTAATTAGTTATGTCCGCGATGTGTGCCCCAACGTCAACGTTGTTGGTTTCCGTATCGCTGCTCCTCGTGAGGCACATAAAGTTATCTGCCACTGGACTGAGTGGAATTCTTCTAAGTACGAACCTATTCAGGCATCGTTCAAAAAGAACAAGGCAGCAGTCATTCCTGACTGTGGTTACAACGAATTGTATGTAATTGCTGCTACAGCACTTGACAACGATGTAGAATTTGAGGTACAAGAGGATGCAACCAAGTCACAAATCAAGTCTGCATTCAAGAAGACTTTGAAGGGCAAGGCAGCAAACAAGAAAGTCCTCACATCATTCATCAAACTAATTGCATGAACAACATTGCACTGGAGGTCATCTTCTGGACCTCCTTATCTCTATACCTTCTAGCAAAAGCAGGAGTATTTCGTAAATGAATATCTTTGCAGTGCATGAAGATCCCTATCTGGCAGCAACAATGTTGCCAGATAAACATGTTGTAAAGATGCCACTGGAGACAGCACAGATGTTGTCTATCATTTACAGTCCGCATTACCACGACATCGCCCAGTTACCCAGGAAAGACGGTAGTCCATACAACACAAAGAAGGGTGCATTCAAGAATCACCCATGCACAAAGTGGGCAGCAAGTAACAAACATAACATTGCATGGTTGCTGCAGCACGGTATAGGACTTTGTAACGAATATACATATAGATACGGTAAAGAACACGGTGCAGAAAATGCTATACGCATTGCTGCACATTTGTGGCACGGTGCATGTCCAGAGAAACACTCTCCGTTTGTCAGGGCAATGCCAGATGAATTCAAGTTAGATTACAGTATTGATTCAGTTGAGGCATATCGTCGGTATGTCAACAGTAAACCATGGGTGAAGGACAATTACTTACGAAAACCAGAGAGAAAACCAGATTGGATCCGAGACAATGCACCTGAGACACCTAGTGTTTACATTGAAAGGTTGTCAGTTTCACTTGCTAGATGATGAAGCACATATCAGAAATCTATTGGTGAACGCTGCAGTCATGGCACAGGCAACGTTGCTTGACGTGACCAGTCATAAATTTAATCCACAAGGTGTGACTGCTGTAGCACTACTAGCAGAGTCACATATCAGCATTCATACATGGCCAGAGAAGTTGATGGCGGTGTGTGATGTTTTTACTTGTGGGGATAGAACTCTTCCACAGTCTGCGATGCAATACATGTACGAAAATCTTGAAGCACAGGCAATCACTGCTGGTGAATTGAACCGTGACGAGGAGGCAACTGATCCAGTTGACTAACTGTCCACTGTGACGTGCTACATGTGTCATCACCGATTACAATAAGTACATCGACAAACAAACAACACATGGCATTCGCACCTCATCCAGTCACCACTGACGACCTCATCACATTCCTTACAGAAAAGCACGGCGTAGAGGTCGGCACCCAAGAACTGCTCGGTGCTTCTGACCACTTCAAGTGTTCTTACGCAACTGTTAAGAAACGCCTTAAGAATTTCAAGAAAGGTATTGGTAAGTGGAACCTCACTGTGCAGCAAGTTCGCAAACAACTTGAGCACACTGTCACTCTCGACGCTCAACAGGACAAGCAGTCTTTGATTCCTTCTATTGACAACAATTTTGTACCCTTCGGTAACTTCAGGGACCTCAAGAAAATCCTGAAGTCTGATTTGTTCTACCCTATTTTCATCACTGGTCTCTCTGGTAACGGTAAGACCTTCGGTGTTGAGCAAGCATGTGCACAACTGAACCGTGAACTGATTCGTGTAAACATCACTATTGAAACTGATGAAGATGACTTGGTGGGTGGTTTCAGGCTTGTTGATGGGAATACTGCATGGCACAATGGTCCCGTCATCGAAGCACTTGAGCGTGGATCTGTACTCTTGCTTGACGAGATCGACCTTGCAAGTAACAAAATTCTTTGCCTGCAGTCCATTCTAGAAGGCAAGGGTGTCTTCTTGAAGAAGATTGGCAAGTATGTACAACCTGCTCCTGGTTTCACTGTGGTTGCTACCGCAAATACCAAAGGAAAAGGATCCGACGACGGTAGGTTCGTTGGTACTAATGTACTTAACGAAGCATTCCTTGAGCGTTTCCCCTTGACATTTGAGCAGGAATATCCTACTGTTAGTGTTGAGACTAAAATGCTCCACAATTACTGCTCTGAGTTGCAGTGCTGTGACGATGCGTTCATCACGAACCTCGTAAACTGGGCAGACATCATCCGCAAAACTTTCAACGAAGGTGGTGTTGATGAAGTGATCTCTACTCGTCGTCTCGTACACATCATCCGTGCTTTCTCGATCTTCAACGACCGTGTGAAGGCAATCAAGATGTGTCTCAATCGTTTCGATGAGGAAACCAAGCAGTCATTCATCGAATTGTATGATAAGATTGACGCTGACATCGATGTTAATAACAGTATTGAGGCATGACCATGAAATACAATGAGGATGTAATCATGAACGAACTTCGTGATTACATCATCGGAACCTACAAACAGCATTACTCTGCTGGTGACGACTCGATTCAGACCTTAGATCTGATCGAGTCTTGTGGTGACGCTGAAGCATTCTGCAGATCAAATATTCTTAAGTATGCGTCACGTTATGATCGCAAAGGCACAGCAAAGATGGACATTACCAAGATTATGCATTATGCTGTACTATTGATGCACTTCTCTCAAAAAGACGTACCTACTGAAACCTATCCTCAATGAGCACAAAATTTTCTCCGACTACATTTGATCTTCTGAAGAACTTCAGCAACATCAATAAGTCTATTGTTATTGAACCTGGCAACAAGATCTCTACGATCTCTATTAACAGGAACATTCTTGCTCGGGCAACGGTTGAGGAAGAGTTTGATCACCAAATGGCATTCTATGATCTGTCTACATTCCTTGGTGGTATCTCCCTTATCCAGGATCCTGAACTTGAAATCGATGATCAGAAGTGCCGTGTGAGATCTAAGAGTGGTCGCTCTAGCACCACCTTCTTCTACGCTGATCCTGAGATCATCACTACTCCTCCCACCAAACCGTTTGATCTTCCTGAGGTATTCTGTCAGTTTGATTTGTCTTCTGACAACCTGCAGACTATTGAACGTGCTGCTAAACTGTACATGGTGCCTGACCTGTGTCTCTACACAAAGAATGGCGACATGGTTCTCTCTGTCACTGACAAGAAGAACGACACCAGCAATGCGTTTGAGATCAAAGTTGGTGAAGACTCCCGTGACTTCTGTTTCTGCTTCAAGGTAGAAAATCTGAAGGTTATGTCACAGGCACAACGATCTAATGTCTCTGTAGACTATACTGTTCGTATCTCTGAGAAGAAGGTTGCACACTTTGTGGGCACAAATCTTGGAGTTGAATATTTTATTGCACTTGAACCTGACTCTGTATCCTAATTATGTTTCTCTGGGTTGAACAATACCGTCCTAAAACCGTTGAAGAATGTATCCTTCCTGACGCAACTAAAGAAGTCTTTGAAGGATTTCTTGAGCAAGGTGAGATTCCAAATCTTCTTCTTGCAGGCACGGCTGGTGTTGGCAAGACTACAGTTGCGAAAGCCCTTTGCGAAGCCCTGGGGTCCGATTATCTGGTTATTAACGGATCTGATGAAGGTCGGTTTCTCGATACTGTCAGAAATCAAGCAAAGGCATTCGCATCGACGGTATCGCTTACGTCAGAAGCGAAGCACAAGGTGATCATCATTGATGAGGCAGACAACACCACACCCGACGTACAACTGCTCCTCAGGGCGTGTATGGAGGAGTTCAACAAGGTCTGTCGATTCATCTTTACCTGCAACTACAAGAACAAGATCATCGAACCGCTGCACTCTCGCTGTGCTGTGGTAGATTTCTCTCTCAAAGGTTCCGAAAAGACTGCCCTAGCAGGTGCATTCTTCAAGCGTACCCAAGAGATCTTGACTGCAGAGAACGTTGACTTTGAACCCAAGGTGGTTGCTGCCTTGGTCAAGAAGTATTTCCCTGATTTTCGTCGTACAATCAACGAATTGCAGAGGTATTCTGCTAAGGGACAGATTGACGCTGGCGTCCTTGCAAATGGATCTGATGTCAAGATTCAAGATCTCGTAGGTTACCTTCGTAATCGTGAATTCACTAACATGAAGAAGTGGGTTGTTCAAAACCTAGATAATGAACCCACTAAGATCATGCGAAAGGTATATGATTCTGTCTATGACTTTCTGTCACCGAAAAGTATTCCTGAAGCAGTCCTAATTATTGGTGAGTATCAATATAAGTCTGCATTTGTTGTGGATCATGAGATCAATCTTGTTTGTTTTCTAACTGAAATTATGATGAGGTGTGAATTCAAATGAGATGTTGGCATTGTGACACAGAATTGATCTGGGGTGGTGATAACGATTGTGAGTTGGAGGAGGACTACAGTTTTGTAACCAACCTCCATTGTCCAAAGTGTGATAGTTATGTAGAAGTTTATTATCCTAAGAAAGAAAAATGAAAAAGCAAATCAAGTCACGTTTTTATTATTATTTCTGGGGTGCTGCTACTGTAGCGGTGTGCCTTGGTCAACTTTATGTCGGAACTGGATACCGACTCATGCATAATAGTATCCAAGATCTTGTTGGTAAGGTCAATGGTATCCTTATTATGCCTAAAGATAATGGTCCTAATTTCCTATGATTGAATTAGAAGATATTGATAGGATTCA